>MAAB01029443.1_pt1 | contig 126294 bp, 116 predicted proteins | sample 1115991 | NCBI WGS metagenome assembly MAAB01 (sample SAMN04961124, study PRJNA320927) | seawater metagenome | isolation source: sample BD02T18 sea water enriched with oil for 18 days | place: USA:Gulf of Mexico | collected 2013-07-27 | reverse complement strand
AAAAATAATGGTTTCTAAGAACATTATTTTCTTAACTGCTTGGTTTTCATTCGTACCTCATTGCAACCAGGCATAAAAATAATAACCTCAGACACTCCACGATTTTTCTTTGACAAAATATTTCAATCACTCTATTTGATTAGCATCAAATTAAGCGCGCACCCCTATGTTTCTGCGAAACGGGTACACATTAAATTGACACTAACAAGGAACTAAACAATGCCAACCACTCAATTGCTATTAGATTTAGATTACTCATTGTGCAATGCAATGAATATTCCTTTCAAATTTAAACGTCTAAAACGTGTATTTGACAATAAACCAAATCAATTTACATTCAAGTTCATTTTGATAAATACCAAGCGCAGTTTATTTAAACGATTTTCAGTTCAAGTAAATAACTTAATAAATAAAATAACAAGGTGGATAAAATGCTAATAAAAATTAATGAATCAGACCATGAGTTCGTAACGTTTGTTGAAGAACTAAAGCAACATTACAGAGAAGCAACCGCAGCTGGAGCAAGCAAGAAAGCTATTATTAATCATGTTTCAGTTGTTAAAGACTTACGTAAAACAAGAAAGATACTTGAACGACTTGAAGATAACTATAATGAATTAATAAAGCTTGTTCGTGATAAAGCAAGTATTGAACAATCAATCAGGATAATGACAGGTTAGGAATAGTACCAAATAGTTATCCTGGTAATGTTACCAGGATAAAAAAATAGTACCAAAATCAGCTTGCCGGTTTAACCAGGTTAAACAATTTTGGTACTAAAACGTGAAAATTACGTAAAAAGGATTACGTACTAGAAATTAGGAAAAATAAAACAACGCTAAATTTTAAAAACTTTTATCCAGTGCATGCTTACACTCTTACTGCCTATCGCCGCCATAAACGGCTAAGTAATAGTAGACTAAAATGTGAAGCGAAGCGGAACCTAGCTAGCTGTTAAAATTCCTGCTTGAATGGCATGTTATATTTTGTTAACACTAATCATTGGATATACGTTTTAGCTTCTTATACCAAACCAAGAGTAAACAGAGGGTAAAAATTAAGAAAACTACACTTGTGCCATAATGACCAAACACAGGTTCTAAAATTGATCCTATAGCTACAAAGATAGCGAAATAAAAGCCACTTTTCCCTCCGCTGTCTAATGACTCAAGATCAGCTATTCCTGCAAACAGCGCCATGAAAAGTGCAAGTATAGCCAAAGTGAAGAAAGCCCATGCTTTGGATTTTTCATACCGCTCAACTGATGCCAAAATATTACTCATTATTAATGCTGCTTGCGATTTAAAAATATAACGCCGTTTTAAGCGGAAAATTGATGTTGACTAAAATAAGTGTGATACGAACAAAAAGTCAACTGTAATTTGTTCGACTTGAAAACTCTTGTTATGTGTAAACTGCTTCAATAAAATGACCATAATAAATATTATCACCCACAAGTGATTGAAACTCTTTCGTACTTGGAAAGGATGGCCATTTGGCTGTTGTTTCTGCTGCTGCCTTTTGATTAATCCATATTAGATGCCAGCACAACTCACTTTCATTATCTGTTTTTTGTAGTATTTCATGCGCAGTTATAACAGTACCATTAGAATTCATTTCCTTAAAAATTGATAAGCTCAATTCAATGATTCTACGTTTATTTTCTTTTGAAACTTTAAAGACTGCAAATTCTGAACATTTACTCATAACTTCCCTTTACACATGTAGCCTCACTAAGAGGCAAATAATAGTTGGTTAAAATAAGCGACGAAGGAGAAAAAACCAACTGTTATTTGTCCTTTTAAGTGACTTGTCTACTTTTACTATTAATAACAAATTCAATAAAACTTATCTAGTTAAAGCACTTATAAATATATTTTAAAATTATCAACGGATGAAAGTGCGCAATTTACTCATTTTCCTGAATATAGGACAAACTCGATTTAACTGTGTATTTGCACCGCTATTGTTAGGGGTCAATATGAAAAAAATCACTTGGAATGTAAATGTATTGTTTCGGGTTATTACTAAGATATCTCAGTAATATGACACGAATTGTTCATTAAAAAAAATATCGAAAAACATTTAAAGTTAATGTCTCCAATGCGCACTTTGTTCCCTTTCACACTAGTTAACAATTTCCGAGTTAATTAATTATGCCAATCGTCGCTATTACCACATTGTTGACCCTTTTTAGGTAATAAAAAACCGCCTCAAAAGGACGGCTTAGTGCCAATAGCAGACCATCTATAAAATCAATGCATAAACAAGTGAGGCAACTCAAAAAAGAAAAAACAGTCAAAAAACATAAGGACACACCTAAAGCACACAAACCAAATCCACTTATCAGACCAACATAAGTGTGGCTATTCGAAATAACAGAACGGCCTTTTCTAACAACAATGTAACTACCAATAAAAATACAAACGAAAATTATGAAGTAGAGGACTATCGAAATAATTGGAATCATATAAGTGTGTTTTTAATTAGTTTGATGGTTTAATAGAAATTGGGCTTATTGGGTTCTCGACTACGTCACCAGTAGCTATATTGAAACGAATTACTTTACCTTCAATCGTCTTAAGTTCAAATATATGACTATACCAGTCAAGCCTCGGATAAGATTTATCATTATCTAACCAAAAATAGTGGCTGACGGTACTTTGAACATATGATTTATCTTCGATTAAATCTTGTGTCGAATATTTTTTTATTTCAGAGCCTAAATAATAAAATGCAACACCTAAGTCATCATTATCTGGTTCATGACCGTCAGGCCAATTCCCTATCCTTACAAGATATTTTCCATCATCTGAAATAAAAACATTAAAGGCATACCAATCAGAAACACTCCAAAGTTCTTCTGATTCACCATTGTCATTCAAACGATAAGCTTTACCAAATGCTTTAGTGTCTTCAATATATTTTGAATTTTCGTAACTATAGTTGTTAGGTATCATTTTGAAATAATATTCACCTGAATTCGATACCGTTACTTTAGGAGTTGGCATAGCGGGAGAGTCTGCAAAACTATTACCACCAATAATCATACAACTAAAAAATACCGCTTTAATAATAGCTTGCATTCTATTCTATCCCTAGTGATTAACTGTCTGCTTATCGCTCTAAGCTGACCTTAAACTTTTCAAACTGTTACGTCAACTTTGCGCACTTAGTTGTCAATGCGGATAAAGCTGTAATTTAACCATCGTAAGCTCAGCGCTAATTAGTCCTTAACCTCAATCACTTGTTATATAGTTTCTATCTGTGAATTATCATTTTTAACAGGCTTACTGATTACCTTAGGAGAACAGTGAACCAAACGTGTTTTGTCACCATCTTTAAGTTTAACCGTACAATGATTAATATATTCAACAGAAATACCAAAGTAATGTAAATCATCGCTATTAATACTGATTTCATTTTCACCTTGATAAAGCGTAAAGAAATATTCTTTATATTTTCTGTCTTTATTCAAGACAACCGTTTGGTACCCATTCATATAAACCTTGTTGGCCTGATAAGGTAAATTTAAAGAAAAGCGGCTTTCATTATTATTCGAAAGAGTGTCAGGAGAATCAAAAAAACCACTATTTTCAGTAATGGTCTTGCTAGAAATTTGGTTGTTATTTTGGTGTATTTCCAAGTTTTCACTAGCAGAAAGTTTTTTATCTTCTTTAATAAATAACCACCATGTTGCATAGCTGAAACAACAAAATAATAAGGCGATAACAAAAATAAGACTAGGATCTTTAAAGGCGTTAACACCTCCCCGTTTTGTGATTCCATCGGTAGCGGTGCTTCGATAGCATTTGTGGACTTCAACGGGAACTCTTCGCCATTTGATAACATCGTCTTTTTTCCTTGTGCCGTTTGTTTTTGGGCTGTGCTCGTGAAACCTTGGTTTTCTTTTAAAGTAAGGAATAAATTCGAGCATTTGATTATATTTATAGAAGTATGCAAATTCACAAACTCTCCTAATGAGTTTATGAATTTCTTCAATTGCAGGAGTACAATAGATTAAATCCCAGTTATATTTACGGTGACGCATGTTAGCTTCACGCATAGTTTTAGGGTAAATAATATTTCCATTTTCATCTAAAATCGTTTGACCTGTATCGTCAACACTTGATTCATCAACTTCGGGTGTAAATTTGCCAATTTCAGCCCAATAATAATCGTAATATTTTTGGGGTAATTTACCTTTTAAAGATTCAATACCTTGTGAATCCAGTTCATCAGGTTTGAATACTTTTGCATCATCGGGGAATATATCTTGTATTTCATCAATAATGATAAAAGCCTTTACAGGCATCCACCAAAACCATCTACGCCAAAGGTATAAGCCCAAATCAGTTTGTGAAGATAAACGCCAAACATCTGCACTGTCTGGGAAAGTTTCATTCAATTCTATTTCAATAGATTCTTTATCTTTAATACCTTCAATATTCGTTACAACAACACGACCAGCGCGTAAAGCTGGTAGCACTTCAAACCAAAAAGCACTAGCTGATTTAAAAGAACCTGGAGCACCATGAAAAATACTAGCCGACATATTTAAAAATCCTTGTTTGTGAATGACTTTCAGTTTCTTGAACTGAAATAGAATTCAAAAAAAACAATAATAAAAAAGAACAAATTACATATAAGACAGGTTTATATTTTTTCATAACTTACCTTAAAAAGTTCATAACAAACTTAGTCATATAAGCATTAAGTAATAAATTGATTCCATCAAACAAGCGCATATCAACAAGCGCTTGTCTAACGTCTTGAGGTAGTAAAGACATTTGTGCAGTAATTTGTGACATGATATTTAAATCAGCAATAATTACCTTTGCAACACCCCATGAATATTGCATTAGCTCAAGTTGAATAAATAACTTAGCTTTTACTAACCAGACAACAGCCCAAGCTGTTAAACGTTGAAACATACTAGGAACATCATCAAAAAAATAAGTCCACATTTCACCAAATGAATCAGCTATCATTTGAGATGTTCCGGCAGCATTTTGATAAGTATCACCAAGAGCTAAAAAGGGAACAAATAGAAACAAACATAAAATAATTTTTTTCATTAGTTTTTATTTCCTAGTAAAACAAAGGCAGCCATCATCGAACAAATTAACATTATTGGCCCTGCTAACAATTTAAAAAAATAATCAAACCGAGATAACGACATATCGAAAGTGCCATGTGTCAATGTAAGATTTCGAACTTCATATCCTGAAGAACTGGGAACATCAATAGACATTAAACTAGTAGCTTCAGATCTTGCAGTATTGATAAATGCTGTCATATCAGTTTTTAATTGAGTGATATCAGCTTGAAGCAAAGCTTTACTTGCATCATCAAACAAAGAACTTAATTTTGATTTATCAATGGCGGAGTTGGTAGTGGTATATGTTTCTCTTTCTTCTTGAGCTGCACCACCACCAGAAGGTTTATCTTTTACAATTTTTGTTAACTCTTCGATAGCAGCAACAACTTTTTGATTACCCGATTTAGTAGTCGAAATGAGTGCTTCACTACCTTTACGTGTAGCATTTTCAATTTGGGCTAATTTTTCATTGGATTTTTTTGTAAGTGCAGCCACTTCAACCGTTGCTTTGGCCTCTTCACTAACAGGTATTGCATTGTCAGGTGTCCAAACACCGCCAGAATCTAAACAAGCACCACAATGACCAGAAGTAGCAACAGAGCATGAGCCAGTACCGATAGGACAATCAGCCTCAGTTGCGTTTTGTGTTTCATCCCACGTGCCGCCCATGTCTTCACAAAAACCTTTTGTAGAGCTAGCAGCTATGACAGAGCATGTACCGTTGTCATTAAAATAATCGCTTTCACCCTCACCAACATCAGGATGCTTAGACGTATCACAATACACATTTGCCCCATCATCTATACAGCCATCGTCACAAATTTTTGTTCCTTGAACATCTTTACAATGTTTTTCTTCGCTAGCCTTACAATAATTAGAGCCATTAGAATAGACACATTCGTCCTTGTCACTTCCTGTACCTGACGAATCAAAAATCGGCTCTGTACCAGATTCGCAACCCGTTGGATTATTTGAAGTCCCTTGATAATAGGTAAAATCACCTGATGTCTTTTGACTAACAGAGCAATTGGCACCGTTATAAGCAACATAACAAGCCGAAGCCGCAGTATTATTACCTGCATCTAAAACAAGATGCTTACAATAATCCTCGTTCTTATCTAATTCATTTTGTTCCTCAACTAGAAATTTTATGTCGTTTGGGTGATAACAAGTATCTGTTTCACCATCACCATCAACATCATTACCAAAAGTGAATTCAATGAAATTTTCAGGAGGACAAGAACGCGTTTCTGATTCAGTAACCTTGATCCAAAATTGACTAGCCATATTATAACCAGAATCTTTATAACCTCTTGGGTCAGATTCCGAGGGGTATTTTGCTGTACCAGAAATCGTATACATTTTTGTATCAGGTGTGTTGTAGAGTAACTGATAATCATTTTCTATGTCATAGTGCAAACCTGCTGTAAAAAGCGTTGAATTGTAATGCTCATAATAAGCTTCAATACAAGAAGATACATCCAAGCCCGATAACCCAATTTGCTGACAATTACCGACAAAAACAGTAGTGACCCTAGGTGGTTTACCCTCTATTTTTGAATAATCAATATTCAATGAATAGGAATGACTAAAAAAAGAGGAAAAAAAAGCGACTAGAAAAGCCGCTATTTTCCATGCTTGCAACGCATTAACTTGTACGTATTGCACTAGAAAAACCCTCGACAAAACAGTAAGTGAAAATTGTTGCAAACATTAATGACGTAAGCATTTTTTACTACTTAGTTAAAAGTGACTTAACAATACCAACACCAGTAACAACAGCGGCAATTGTTAAAACAACAACTACAGCAGCAGTCGTGTTAGTAGTACCATCAGTACCAGCAGCAGTAATAGCAGTTGAATGGTCAACAGCAAATGCTGAAACAGAAGTACCTGCAACAGCTAGTGCAGCAGCAGCTTTGGCTTTGTACGCTTTAAAAGTTTTCATGTTATACACCTTTTTAAATATGCTCGAAATTGAGCGTTAAGTTTTACCCAGTAAGCGGGTTACCCTACCGATAGAATGACCAACTATAAAACCGATTAAACAAACGGCATTAAAGTAAGCGAAATCCTCAACGGAGAATTCGAATAAATCAGTTAATGTTGCAACTATATTTGCAGATTTAATTGCATCATATTCTGATTTGTCCAATAAAATCATACCACTTGGGCATGTTTCTACTGATGTAGCATCTATCCTTAAATTGCCATTACCTGTTTCATACAAACAATAGGAAGCGTTTGAATTAAAACTAAGTAGCAATAAAAGAATAATTAACGTTTTCATTAGTGATCCCATTCAAAGAAATCAAAGGGCATTCTAATGTCATAATCACCACAGTCAGGACAACAACTGTAATCATTAGATTTGGCTAATTCAGTAGCAAAGCCACACCAACCGCAACCACAGAAAAACGATTGATTTAGAGGAACTAAGCTAGTTATGTTTAGGTTCTTTTCAAAAAACGCTACTGAATCAGCCATGACTTTTAAGCCTTAAACATTTCATCAAAATGTTTTTTAAGTTGAGGTTCAACTGGAATAACTTCAGAAATTTCATTTTCAAAAGTATCCGTATTAAAACCAACAATTAGCTCGTATTCTTTATTAGAAACAAAAGCACCTGTATCAATTAACTTATGAGCATACTTAGCGTTAATGCTGAGTTTGTTCTTACCAAAAGGTGTTTCAGTTGATTGACCAACAGCCTTACGTTTAAATTTTGGTGCGTTTACATTTTCCAATGGATAAAGCATTAATACCTCTGCTGATTCAGCATCAGGGTTTTTGCTTTCAGGAAAACTAGTGATTTGAATACCACATAAAATAATTTTATTAGACATAATTAGACCTCAATAACGTGATTGATTAAGTGTTTATAGGTGGGTGGAATACCAAGTTTGCCGCCAGTATCTTCTGGCAATATCAAACCTATAGTTTGTTGAATGTCACCCTCTAAAATTTCAAGAATGTCACCCAAGGCTTTACCTGCTGAACGACGAACATGACGAACGCGAGCAGCAATATCTAAGCAGACTTCTTTGGCCTTGCTCATAGATTTAGTTCTAATCCCTTTTTCTAAGTTAATAGAGCCAGCGAAAGGGCAGAGACCTGCAAAAGTTGCCGCAACATTAAGTAAACAATCAACAGACCATTTCTTTAATTCTGCTTCTGAGCGATACCAAGTGAAATCATCTTGCTTGATACCTTGCTCTAATTTTTTGTCATAAATACGCCAGTAAATAATTGAACGACGAGAACCAACACAGACCATTTCTTGACTAAAAACTTTGTTCATATTCTTATCATAAGAATACTTGTGATTAGGGTTTACTTCTGGAGACATGCCGCGATTAGATGTTCTAAACCAATCATCCTTATGGGCTTGTTCTGCATAATCACAATTGAAGTTATTGTCAAAATCATCAAACGCTAAATCAATACGGCTTAACTTGGTTATGGTGAAAACCTTTGATAACCAATGGTGAAGAATGAACGGGTTAGTATGTTCAAATAATGACTTACAACCAGTACCAGAAATTTGGAAATAGATAGTATCTCGTTGGCCACCAAGACCAATAAAACCAACGTCAGCACCATGAGCACGTAAAGTCATAGAGTCTTTATAACCATGTAAACCGCGGCCACGCATGGGGGACATTTCAAAACCCAGAACCTCATTGACCCATGTTTTTAAAGTCCTTTCATAAAAGTCTTTTAATTTCTCAGTGGTTTCATTTTTGTGTTTTTCTAATTCATCTAAGTCAGTTGAATGACAGGTTTTAAACTCAGGTAATGTGGGGTATTTAGTTTGAGTGCGGAAAGTTTTACCCATTTGACCAGACTTGCGACATTGACGTAGTTCAGCGATAGGAAAAGCAAAAGCAATATGGTCTATTTTAATCGCGTCAAATTTTGCGGATTCAATTTTTAATTGCTCTTTATCAAGGTTTTTCAAAGCATTACGTTTATGCTGCATAAGTGATTCAGCAGTGTTTGTGTAAACGTCCTTCTTAGGTTTGATAACGGTTAAACGTTCAAGTTTAGATTGTTCATCTTCAATACCATCAAAGGAAAGCTGCAATGAAACATTTGATTTCTTGGTTTTAATTTTCATTAAATCTTTCCCTGTTCAACTAACGTTCTATAGTTACTATCAGTAATTTCAATTTGCTCCGAGTTGTAAAACTCAGAAGAAACCCAAACATTAAAAAGATATAGCGAGCTAAAAAAATCATAATGGCGTTCACCATTAAAATCGTATGTAACATTTACGCCCATAACTGGGTCATACTCGTAATAAATTTCCATTTATGTGATCGGGTTTCAAATTGGTGTTTGAAGGTGTGATAGATAATAGACAACTCGGAGATTACGTGTCAACTCGGAGGGGACGTTGCTATTATGTTGACGTCAACTACAATGATACTAGAGGGGGATTGTAGATATGTTTAAAACTACTGAACTACTCGATATGCTCAAGGCCGCATATAACCTACCTTCTGACTATGCAATAGCTAAGAAAATAGGGTATACAAGGCAAGGTATTAGCAAACTACGTAATAAGAAGTCATTTTTCAATGATAAGGATGCTATAAACATAGCAGAACTATTAGAGCTAGATGCTATACAGGTAGTAGCCTCATGTAATATTGAGCGTGCGAAAAAACACAATGAACCAGAATTAGAAAACTTCTGGAAACAAGTTGCAGCATAAAGAGCGAAAAACAGGCATAAATTAGTAAATAAAGAGTTTTTACTAGTGATTACAAGAGATTAATAGACAAGGAAGTCTATTAAAAAGGATCTTTTAAAATTTCATCAATAACCCATTGGTCATCATCATTTTGAATTAATAAAAGACGCTTAACATCTTTTATTTTACTTTCATTGTAGTAGCCTTCTACATAAACAGTAACTACCGCTTTATCTCTAAATCGCTCTCTGACTTTAACTCCTGTGTCATCAGGCTTTATATCGGTAACTTTTTCAAAAGACATATTAAACATGTGCCTAGCAACAGACTGTGATGTTTTGTAGTGCAATAACAAACGTGCCAATTTAGGCGAACAAACAGATGCTGCCTTGCTAATATCTTTCTCGTTGTAAATCGCTTCAAAAAAAGCAACCGCGACAAGTTTTGGGTTATCAATTTCGTCAATTTTTTCTTCGCTGCCACAGGCGTTAAGAAAAAACATGAAGATTAAAATTAAAGGAAATGTTTTATACATAAGTTGATTATTAATAAGATTTACAAGTATTGGCCTAAGCATAACGCAAATACCACAGTCTATTCAATAAAAGTCTATTCAATAAAAAAGGTGCCGAAGCACCTTTAATGAAGAAAGCTAAATTAGCTCTTATTGCACTAATTCTTTCTCTGTAAAGCTATCACTAAATAAAGCACTTGATAAGTAACGTTCAGCTGAACTTGGTAAGATTGCTACAATAATTTTACCTGAATTTTCTGGTTTTTCAGCAAGACGTTTAGCAGCTATCACAGCAGCACCAGATGAAATACCTGCGAGGATACCTTCTTCTTTCATTAACCTATGTGACATTGACATAGAATCTTCATTAGAAACTTGCTCAACACCATCAACCATTTCTAAATCGAGATTACCAGGAATAAAGCCAGCGCCAATACCTTGAATTTTATGAGGGCCAGGTGTTAACTCTTCACCGGCAAGCTTTTGACTAATTACAGGTGAATCTGTTGGTTCAACGGCAATACTTGAAATTGCTTTACCTTCGGTTAATTTTATATAACGGCTAGTACCAGTAATTGTACCGCCAGTACCAACACCAGAAACTAAAATGTCAATGCTGCCATTAGTATCACGCCAAATTTCAGGACCGGTAGTTTTTTCGTGAATTTGCGGGTTAGCTGGATTATCAAACTGACCTAATAATACATATTTCTCAGGATCGGAGTCTTTAATTTCTTGTGCTTTAGCAATGGCGCCATTCATTCCTTTAGCACCATCGGTTAATTCAACCTTTGCGCCTAAAGCTGATAATAATTTGCGACGTTCTAAGCTCATCGTACTTGGCATAGTTAAGGTAATAGCATAACCTCTCGCAGCAGCAACAAAAGCAAGTGCAATTCCTGTGTTACCACTTGTGGGTTCTACAATTTCTTTGCCTTGGCTTAATAAACCTTTCTCTTCAGCATCCCATACCATGCCTGCGCCAATACGACATTTAACGCTGAAACTTGGATTTCTAGCTTCTATTTTTGCATAAACGGTTGCAGTAGGTGTGCCGTCGCTATTTTTACTAGCAATTACACGGTTAAGCTTTACCAAAGGTGTATTACCAATGGAGGTTGAATTATCTTCGAATATATTAGACATAGTAGGATCCTGTGACTATTTTCACTTAAGTATATTTGTTAAGATTAGCTTCTTACGACAGAAAAAGAAGTGATATTTTGTTATAAGTTATATGCTTTTATGGATAAAATAAATGCTTTTCTAACACTATATTATAGACATATTTTTATATTACTTCATTATTTACTATAAATTATTGGAAATTGAATATGAGCGCGTTTCAGGGCACAAGCAATTACATTGCATCAAATGACTTACAATTAGCAGTTAATGCTGCCATTGCTTTAGAGAAACCTTTACTAATCAAAGGAGAGCCGGGTACAGGTAAAACAATGCTTGCTGAGGAGTTAGCCGCTAGTTTAAGTGTAGAGCTTATTCCTTGGCATATAAAATCAACTACCAAAGCTCAACAAGGCTTATATGAGTATGATGCTGTTTCTCGACTTAGAGACAGTCAATTAGGTAATGAAAAAGTTAATGATATTAGCAACTATATTATTAAGGGGAAGCTGTGGCATGCCTTTACTGCTGATAACCGTCCAGTTTTATTAATTGATGAAATAGATAAAGCCGATATTGAATTTCCTAATGATCTCTTACTTGAGCTCGATAAGATGGAGTTTTTTGTGTATGAAACACAAGAAAAAATCGTCGCTAAACAAAGACCTATTATTATCATTACGTCGAACAATGAAAAAGAATTACCCGATGCTTTTCTCAGACGCTGTTTTTTCCATTACATTAGTTTCCCTGAAAAAACTGAAATGCAAGCCATTGTTGACGTACATTTTCCAAAGATAAAGCAAAAGTTATTAGATGAAGCGCTTGCCTTATTTTTTGATTTACGTGATATGCCCGGTTTAAAGAAAAAGCCGTCCACTTCTGAATTAATCGATTGGTTGAAACTGTTACTAGCAGAAGATATTTCACCTGAAATTTTGCATGAAACTAGACAAAAGAAAGTAATACCACCTCTTCATGGCGCTTTATTGAAAAATGAACAAGATGTTCACTTATTCGAAAAACTCGCTTTTATGCATCAACGTCACCGCTAGTCGTTGGATAAGATATGTTAATTGATTTTTTTTGTAAGATACGTGAGTACAAAGTACCTTGTACATTGCGAGAGCTGCTAGATTTACTTCGTGCATTAGAACAGGGAGTTGTGTTTGCAAATATTGATGATTTTTATAGTTTAAGTCGAACTGTTCTAGTTAAAGATGAAGCACACTTTGATAAGTTTGATCGTGCTTTTGCTGATTATTTTAAAGGTGTAGCAAGTCTGGAGTTGGATTTATCTGAAATACCTGAAGATTGGCTTAAAAAACATTTTGAAAAACAACTCAGCGATGAAGAAAAAGCAAAAATTGAATCCTTAGGTGGTTTAGATAAATTAATGGAAACACTTGCTGAGCGTCTAAAAGAGCAAGAAAAACGTCATCAAGGTGGTAATAAGTGGATAGGCACGGGAGGAACATCTCCTTTTGGCGCTTATGGTTATAACCCAGAAGGTGTCCGTATTGGTCAAGATGCCTCTAGACACCGTAAGGCGACTAAAGTTTGGGATAAACGCCAGTTTAAAAACTTAGATGCAAATGTTGAAATAGGTACGCGCAATATGAAAGTAGCTTTGCGCAAGCTTCGTCAATTTGCTCGTACAGGCAGCAGTGAAGAGTTAGCCCTTGATGACACTATTGCCGCAACAGCACGTAATGCAGGTTATCTTGATATAAAAATGAAGCCTGAGCGTCATAATGCAATTAAGGTGTTAATATTTTTTGATATTGGTGGTTCGATGGATGACCATATTAAAGTGTGTGAACAACTATTTTCTGCTATACATGGTGAATTTAAACACTTAGAGTTTTTTTATTTTCATAATTGTCTTTATGAAAGTATTTGGCGTGATAATAATCGTCGACATAATGAAAAAATAGATTTACTACAAGTGCTACATACCTATAGTCGAGATTATAAAGTGATTTTTGTTGGTGATGCGACCATGGGGCCGTATGAAATTACCTACCCTGGTGGGAGTGTCGAACACTGGAATGAAGAAGCTGGTAGTGTGTGGATGAAAAGGCTAACCGATCATTTCGATAAAGTGGTTTGGTTAAATCCTCAAGGTGAGCCGCAATGGCCTTATTATGCTTCAATACAAATAATGCAGCAACTTGTTGAAAACAAAATGTATCCTTTAACGCTTACAGGTTTGGGGCAAGGAATTAAAGCGTTAACTTAGAACGCTAATTTAGAATACTAATTTATAGTTTCAAGGGTAGCAAAGCAATGACAACACCATTGGAAAATAAGAAAATGCCCAATAACGATATTTCAGCATTATCGGAAGAAGAAACTAAACAGTATCTAACACCATTTGCTTTTAAGATGGATAAATCATTATTTGGTTTGCCCCTTGCATCACCCACAAAACGTGGGGTTGCGTTACTCATTGATTTTAGTCTAATTGCTTTGCTTAGTGATGTTTCAGGCGTTCTTTTAGCCTTTGCTATTGCCGTAACGATTTATTATTTGGGAAACAAGAAAAGAGCAATAGAGCGTGGTAAAAAGAAGGGGCGTAAACGCCGCGCAATCATGCGTTTTTTTGCAGCGCTGATGTTGTTTGTTATTTTACTTGATACCTTACCACCTTTGCTGAAGTATTTTGGCGGCGAGGAAACCGAATCTCAAGTTGATGTTGATGTTGAAGGTAAATCACTCACTTTAACTCAATCTTTAACACTTGGTGCAATTACTTTATCTACTCTACAGACTATTGCAGATATTGATTGCCAAGCATTTGATTGTTGGAAAACTCAACTAAATTCGGTTGCAGTTAATATGGCTAATATTAGTTATGAAGGCGACATTAAAATAACGGAAACCCAACTTGATGACATATTTAACGATATTGGCAAGGAAACCGAATTATCTTCAAATGAACAAGAACAGCTAATCATCTCTATGCATGACAGTTATAATAAAACGTATTCTAATCTGGTTGCAGAAGAAGGTGGGGAAGGTGGAGATTCAGGTAATAAATCAACAACTAAGCATTTAGAATTGGATTCAAAATTCGCGCAAGATGAAAAAACGCTCAGTGAACAAAATAAAGATGTTGTTTTAGAAGAAGATAAAAAGCTAACAGATGTTGATAAACACAAGAAAGAAGAAAAATCGGATAAACCGGTATATTCACTTATTGAATGGGTAAAAGGAATTATTGACGATCTAGGTTTGGGCTTTGGTTGGGCAACATTTTATTTCACCGCTTTTATTGCTTTAGGTAAAGGACAAACCATTGGTAAGAAATTACTAGGGATCAAAGTGCTGCAGTTAGATGGTACTCCTTTATCACTTTGGGATAGTTTTGAACGTTATGGTGGTTATGGAGCTGGGTTAGCAACAGGCTTATTAGGTTTTATTCAAATTTACTGGGATCCTAATAAACAAGCCATTCACGATCGAATATCAGCAACAGTAGTTATTGATGTGAGAAAAGCGCGTTTAAGTCAAAATAAATAGAACTCAAAACGCACAAAATAGTGATAAATAAAGCTATGGAGCAAAAGCGTAGCTTATTTTAGTAAAAAAGGTTCTGTCGCTTCGTTTTAACGTAGTTAAGTCATTGTCTTGATAACTGATATCAGAATACCCTAAGAAAAATACTGTTTGCGGATTGATTTTATAGGCGTAGATTAACTGACTCGATAAATCTTTAGCAGGCTCAGAGCCAGCATAGTCAACATCATTATAAACTAGGCTCAACTTTAAGTAGCTGCGCACATCAAATTGATAAGATAAACGTAGCTCTGAGATATTAGCAACATAAATCTTATTATCGATGTCATCATCTTTTGCATCTAATTGGCTATAGGTTTGATAAAAATCAAACTCTAAATGATCTGTAATAAAAACGGTAATGTTACCTTCTACTTCTATTAAGTCACCTAAGCGATCATTTGAATAATCAATTTTATCGCCGATAGTTAGCTCTAAAGATACATAGGTTCGATTGTTTAAATTAGCGTTAGAAAATAACCTGAGTTGATCTTCATTAAAAGAAGACGTATTCCCATCAATATTCGATATGCTGTCATCATAACGAAGTCCTACTTTTTCACCATGAATTAAATCTAGCTCAACGAGTGATTGCAAAGGACCATCGATAGTAAAGCTAGCAACTAATTCACGCTCTATTAGTTCATTGTTAGTATTATGTACTATGTGCCATTTACCTGAAATACCTGCTTCTTGCCAGTGGCTGCCTTGTTCTGAATAAAAGGTTCTTTTTACTAATACTTTGTCTGTTTTTATATCTGCTTTAGGCATAAAACCTAAATCAGCGCGAAAATCAGCACCAATACTTTGGTGGTCTAAGTCTATGAACCAAAACTCAGAGTAATGGTTAAAATTAAGCTTATAAGCTTGATCAGTAAAATTGTTATCACTTAAGCTGTCATCACTAAGTGTAAAACTTCTGAGTACTTCATTTGCGATTATGTCATCAGAATATAATGTATCCGAATTTAATACTTGTGCTTTAACTGTATTTGATTCTGATAAACGATAGCGAGCATCTATACCGACAACATAGTTATGGTAATCATCTGCAGAGCGTAATGTTGCTATAGAGCCTATCGTTAAATTTTCATCAAAATCAAAGCGATAACGTAAAGCGCCAGAGTTACTTTCTTTATCTAAAATAGCTAGCTTTGAACCTAAATTCCCTGGTATTAGTATATTGGTTTCGGTGTCATTGGTGGTGAACACACCATAGCTGTGTTTATCTATACGGCCAGTGAGTTTTGCACCATAATCAGGATTAGCAATATTTCGGGTATAAACCAAGTTGAAATCACTGCTGAAGTAGTCGACATTGTCTAAGAAAAATGGGCGTTTCTCTTCATAAAACAATGAAAAATTGGTATTTACACTAAGCTGGCCACTGTCACTTTCTACGTTAGAAAAGTCAGGGTTGATTGTTGCATTGAACAAGTTATTCGCATTGATACCCCAGCGTAAATCAAGTCCTGCTTCAACATCATCTTCAGTAGACCAATCACTTGCCGTATCGTTACTATCAGCGTAAATATCGCGTAATTCATTTCTGGTTGCTGTTAGTGTAGGTGTTAATCTTAGATTTTTACCTATTTTAGCATTTTCAAATCCAACTGCTTCGGGGTATTGGCAGAGCCAGCATGGGTTATCTCGATTTAATGGAGCATGAGATATACGTATGTTTGTATCTCTTGGGTAGGTTCTAGACAACTCAATCGCCCACTTTTTTTCTTTCCCGTCACTTTTAAAATTCAATATATTGTAAGGAATGGCAATTTCTACTTGGTAACCTTGTTCGGTTATTTTACCAAAAGAATACCAGAGCCCATCCCATGAATTGTTAACTTCGCCCGTTATTTCATTGAAAGTTGCATCATTTTGAACGCCGTAGGGATTGACAAAAAATTCAGAGTATAAGCGGCGATTATTGTGAGTATCTAGTTTAATACCGACCAGATCATGAAACCACGCATTGTCACGATCAGTTAAAAAAGCTTGTATTTTTTCAGGCTCAGGATCCGATGCAATAAATGATACATAAAGGAACTCACCGTTTTCGATAAGTTTAGCTGTTGTTTTTACTGGACTCGGTAGATTATCCCAAGGGTTATTAACAATATTCAGGTCAACGATTAAAGCATTCGACCAAAGTTCTTCGTCTAGTTTACCGTCAAGGGTGATTTCACCTTGGTAATATGGGACATTTAAAGGTTGTAGTTCCATTACTACATCTAGGGTGGGTGAATTGGTTGCTTGAGTAGCTGAGAGTGGCGAACTCAGTAAAAAAGCAACGAAAAGCGCTAATAAGTTATTACAACTTAGCTTTTGCATACATCATCCGTAAATTTATGATTATTATAATTATTATGTACTTTGAAGTTACTTTGGTGCATTTCAAATGTTATTTTTAAGAACAACATGTACAAATTTTTAATGAATTGTTACAAATTTCAACAGTTAACACAATATTTACTTTTGATCTTGAGCATTTATGAATTTTATATGATGAAACTTTTATTTTATCTAAGCATAACTAAATTTTATCAAGATACTGCGAGTATCTAGGGATAAGTCACTAAAGCTATTATCACTAAAATAAAGTTCCGAGTAACCAGCGTAAAAAACTGTTTGCGTTTTTTTTGATGAAAAGTTGATTATCACTGATATTGTGTTGCAGTCTTTAGTTAACAAGTTACTATTGCCTTGTTACTTTTTTATTCCATGAGTTATTACATGCCACTATCGATAATTGATATTTTTGCTTTATCAACGTTTTTCCTTTCTTGGTCCGGTTATACTTGGTTTGCTCGTAAAAAAGCCAAAAGTACTGACTGTATTGCTCGCAGTTTACATCAGCACAGGATCCACTGGATGTATGAAACGATAACTAGAGAAATAAGGGTAGGAGAGGCTGCATTATTGTCAAATTTAGAGCGGAATATAGCTTTCTTTGCGTCTAGTACCTTATTAATTTTGGCCGGTTTATTAACACTTTTTGCTAAAATTGATACATTAGAAAATGTCATATCATCAATGCCTTATGCCGATCATGCGAGTCATTTAGCTATACAGATCAAATTAAGTTTACTCGCATTTATTTTTGTCTTGTCATTCTTTCAATTTACTTGGTCTATGCGCCAATATGGTTTTGTTAATGTTATGATAGGAGCAGCACCTATAGATACGTCAGGTTTAAATGAAAACTTGAAAGCTTATGCAAAGCAAATGGCGACAGTGCAAGACCAAGCGGCCCATTCCTATAATTATGGGCTCCGTTCATATTATTTCGCTTTAGCTGCGATGTGTTGGTTTTTTCATCCTATTTTATTTATTTTAATGAGCATATGGGTAGTTTACACCTTGTATACTCGTGAGTTTAATTCAAAAGCAGTGAAAGCTATTACTGCGGGACAAAAGTATTTACAGCTTGAGCGCGAATCTAAAAGACCAAACAAGGAGGTCGGGTGAGTAAAAGGCCCCAAATAAGTTATCAGCACTACTCTGTAGAAGATTTTGACAGCTACGATTGCTTAAAATTATCAAAACGTTTTTATCTCGTACTAATATTCATATTACGAGGTTATATGGTTTGGTTGATGTCAGTAACTAACATGCGTGATAGAGTTAGTATTATTTCTTGGATATACCCTGAAACTTCATTGTTTTATCTAAGTTTAATTTCAGGTGCTATTGGTTTGTTTGTAGTGCTCATTATTAGTTTGCGTAGGCCCGGTGCAGCTCGTTGGGTACAATTAAGTTGGCAACATTGTCGAACAATATTAACCATAGCTTTATTATTTGATTTACTCACGCATGTCATTGCCTATTTTTTTTGGCAGTTATTTTCATTAAAATGGATCATGATGCAAACAATAATTAGCATTGCGTTGATTTCACTATGTTACACCAGTGAACGTTTTAAAATAAACCTAGAAGAATTTCCACAACAAATGCCAGAGAAGTAATTTCATCGCCGAGCAAAAATTTAGAGAGATTTATAGTGAATGTAAGTAACAATTCAACTAAGAATGAAGCTACCCCCGATATTAAGCAAGAAGAGCGGTTGATTATTCTTGATACGGAAACAACAGGTATTAACTTTAGAGAGGGGCATAGAATTGTTGAAATTGGTTGTGTAGAAATGATCAACCGACAATTAACTGGAAGAACTTATCACGCATATATAAAACCACTTGATCCCCGTGGGCAAGTATTTCAAATGGAACAAGAAGTTATCAATATACATGGTTTAACTAATGAATTTTTAGATGATAAACCTATTTTTTCACAAGTTGTTGATGAATTTATTGATTTCATTCGAGGTGGCGAACTTGTTATTCATAATGCCAAATTTGATGTTGGCTTTATGAATCATGAGTTTTCGCTTTTAAACTTTGCAGAGCGTTCTCGTAACAAAGTACCAATGACAGAAGATATTTGTACTGTTACCGATACATTAAAAACATCAAAAGACGAGTTTGGCTCGCCAAAAACGTTAGATTATTTAGCGCGTTTTTATAAAGTAGATAAATTAATAGACCGTACTTATCACGGCGCTTTAATTGATGCCCAGTTGCTAGCTTTCGTTTACATTGAAATGACCCGAAAGCAGTCAACATTTAACCTATCTGTTGGTGAGCATAGTAGTGATGATGCAAATGCGATAAGACGATTGAGTAATGATAGGGAAAAATTAAAGATTATTACTGCTTCTGCCGATGAAATAGAAGCACACAAAGAAAGATTGTCAGTTATTAAACTAAAAGGAGGAGAGCCACTTTGGAAATCAACAAGTCATTAGCATTTTGTTTTCTTCTACTCGTTAACGTTAATTACGCCTTCTCACAAGAAACAGCACAGGGCACAGAACAGCAAAGCAAAGTAGTCAAAGTGAAAGACAAATTGCTACCAAAAGGAAAAATCGGTTTTTATCAAAGTGACAATGTAACTAATGAAATACCCTATTTTGATAATAGATTTCGTATTGATGCTGAACTTGAAGAAATAACCTTAATATTTTTTCGGGTTCGTGGTAGTAAGCCTATAATCTTAGTGCAACCCAATGGTAAAAAAATACGTGTCAGTGATTATGATAGTAAAAAAGTGCAATGGCATGATGACAAAACTTTTGACATGATTAAAATTACTAAACCTATGCCAGGTCCTTGGCAAGCTATCGGTGATATTTTACCTGAGAGTAAAATATTAGTGGTATCAGATGTAAAAATTGTCATTGATCCTTTACCTGAAATTGTCCTTTCTGGTGAAACTTTGAAAATTGTTGGTAAGCTTTATAATGGTCATGAAAATATTGATGTAGCAGAATTTAAAAATGTGGCTGAATTGAATGTTAACTTTTATAGTACTAATAATTCAGCTTATGATAATTTTGGTGCAGATGCCCTTAAATTAACATCGTTTAAAGACGATGGCCATGATCTTGATGAATATGCGGGAGACAACCTCTATACAGGCGAATTTCTTTTAGATTTTGCTGCAGGTGAATGGCAACCTGTGTTTATAATCAAATTACCATTAATAACCAGAGAGCTTCGTCAAAAACCAATTCTCTTGCACAAGTCACCAATAACGATTTCTGTAGAGACTTCTGAAACAGAAACTATTCCTCATAGTTTACTCTTAACTATTGAGTCATTGCATGTAGACCCTAGCAGTTTGGTTTTTCAAGGAAAGATAACTTTTCCCGATAAACAAACTAGACCATTTTCAATTATTGACAATGAGAGCAATGAAGACCCTGCAACTCGAACTAAAGATATTCCTTATACCGAACCAGGAATTCACCGTATAAATCTGAGTGCATTTGGAAGAACAAATTCTGGGCGGGAGTTTCGCTTGGTTGTGCCTGAATTTACCTTTAATGTAAAAGGTGATTTAAATAAAATTTTGCTAACAACGTTAGATGATAATGGTGAAGAACAAACGATCGCTGTCGATAAAGCAGAACAAGCTTTGGCAGAAAAAGAAGCAAAGTTAGCACAAGAATTAGCTGAGCAACAAAAATTAGCTGAAGAGGAAAATACACAAACAATAATAATTATAGCAGCAGGTAATAGCATAATTATTCTACTAGCCTTGGTATCATTTATATTAATACGTAAAAGAAAGGCAAATAATAGAGGTTGATTACTTTTATAATATATTAGAAATATTTACGTGGTCTTAACCTTGGTGATTCCCTAATATCTTATTCAAAACTTTTTCTAAAAGAGAAACCACTTAACAGACTAAGTGGTTGTTGTGATTATTTCTTCTAAATACGACCAATAACACTTTTACCAATGATCTCTTTCATTATCTCTGATGTACCACCGTAGATCCGCTGTACACGCGCATCAACATAGAAACGAGAAATGGGATACTCTTGCATATAACCGTAACCGCCAAACATTTGTAGCGCTTCGTCAATTACGTTGCATTCCATTTCACAAGCACTATATTTCGCAATACTGGCTTGTTCCGTGGTTAATGCTTTATTAGCCAGTAATTCTTTGTAATGTTCGAGCATTATCCTGTGCATTTCTGTTTGAGTTCTCATATCGGCTATTTTATGACGAATACTTTGTATTTTTGCGATTGGTTCACCAAATGCATAACGCTCTTTGATGTATCCTAAAGCCAGTGCTAAAGCGCCCTCTGCATGAGCCACACCAATAGCTGCACAACCTAAACGTTCGCGTGGCAATTCGTGCATTAAACCTAAGAATCCTTTATCAAGCTCGCCTAATAAATCAGCTTCTGTTACCACGACACTATCAAAAAACAACTCTGAAGTATCAGCTGCATGTTGCCCCATTTTATGTAAATTTTGGCCACGCTCAAAACCTTCTTTATTACCATCAACTAAAAATAGTGAAGTGCCTTTTGAACCTGAAACCTCAAGGTTAGTTTTGGCGGCAACAATATACAAAGAAGCGTTTTGACCATTGGTAATAAAAGTTTTGGAGCCATTAATACTCCAACCACTGTTTGTTTTTGATGCAGTGGTTTTCATGCCTTGTAAATCACTACCTGCGCCAGGTTCTGTCATACATATTGCACCAATACAATGACCTGATACCATGTTTGGCAAGTACTTTTTCTTTTGTGCTTCTGTGCCCATATTTAACACGTAATGGGCTGCAATATCGGCATGAACAAGAATGTTACAAGCTAATGAGAAAAAGCCCGCTTTTGCTAATTCTTCGGTAACTAAAAAGTTAAAATCAACGCTAACGCCGAAACCACCGTACTCTTCCGGCAGGTCACAGCATAACAAACCTTCTTCGCCCATTTTATGCCAGACTGATTTAGGCACTAATTTGTCTTGCTCCCATTGCTCGTAGTGGGGGGCAATTTCATTTTCGATAAAACGTATTACGGTTTCTCTAAAGTGTTTTAACTCTTCTTGTAATTCTGATCTCATTGTTTTGTCCTCGTATTAATAAGGTCAGCAGACCCTGACTAACGTAAATTATCACACAGTCTTAATTAAAATATTTTTGCTAAATGTGACTGCTTAGCATTAGCCGCTTTAAAAGCTTCCCTTGCTGTTAAACGAGTTAAATAAGCTTGAGTATTAGGACCAAACTTTCCGTCAATATTTATTTCTTTTGCAAGAAAAAGGGCATAGCCGACACAAATGTCTGCGATGGTAAATTTATTGGCACACAAGTATTCTTTATTCTCTAATGCAGTTTCAATACATCTAATACGGCTGTTAAACCACTTTTGGTAATCTTCAACGACTTGTGGTTGTAACCTATTGGTTGATTCATAACGATCATATCTAAGTACTAAGGCTTGAGGAAAAGTAAACGTTGTATCACTTCTGTGAAGCCAATTAAGGTAATTACCATAATCAGGATGTTCAATGGATAAACCTATATTTGTGTCATTATATTTGTCGACCAAGTACTGACAAATCGCGGTTGATTCGGTTAATGATAACGAGCCATCAGTTAATGTAGGCACGGTACCTAATGGGTTTATTTCTAAATATCCTTCAAATTTGAAACGAGGCGGAAATTCCATATTGATCAATTGATAATCAAGTTTCATTTCTTCAAGTGTCCATAAAGGACGTAAAGAGCGAGAATCTCGACAATGGTAAAGTGTTAAAGCTGACATAATACCCTTAAAAGAATTTTTTTCGTTAGCCATAATAATAAGCAAATATTGCACTGTAAAGTGTTTGCTGTAGCGTTGAGTTAATTCATGGGCGTTATTAGTTTCATTTTGTTATTTATCAGATAAAAACTCGCGGTATAGCATTAGTAAGTGTGCTGCACTCCAACTGAAGTTATTTGCGCCTTGTACCGATCCTGTTTCAGGGTTGTAATTTTCTCTAATAGCCCCATTTTCACTTAAACCTTGAGCATTATTGAATAACTTTTTGGCAAGTCGTGTTGCTTCATTTTTATAGCCATAGTTGTCTAGCGCTATCAGTCCAAAGTAAACCTGATCTAGCCATACCCGTCCACGCCAGTATGTATTCGCATCATAGGCTGGATTAGATAGTGCCGCTGTACCTAAAGGGACTTTGCTGTTAAATTCTGATCTGTTTAACATCACCTCTTTAACTTTAGCTGCTTTATCTTTATCTGCTATTTTTGCCCACAAGGGGCTCCAACCTTCTGGACCTCTTCCGCGTTTAGTTAACAGGCTTCCTGTACATCCTATTGAATCTACCTTATCGGTTTTTAAAAAGCTTCTATCGTAGAAAAACCCTGAGTTGTCATCAAAAAAACATTGGTTTATACGAGCTGACAATGCGTTGGCTGACTGCTTATACTTTAAGCTGAGCTTAGGTAGTTGAAGTAATTGTGCCATGTTGGCTAAGAGTGTTTTTTCATGGGCTAAGTAAGTATTTAATTCCACGGATTCTTGATTAATAGAAAAACCTAATAGCTCGCCATCCTTGTTTCTATTTTCATAAAACATTACTTGCCAATCTTTGCGTGCTTTCTCAATATTGCCTTGATAATGTTGTTTGGCATAGTTAAGAAGTTGCTCGCGGCTGATGAAACCGAACCGTGCAGCATTATCCATACCCGACTCCCAAGCAGCACCATGCTGAGCACCTATATCAATATCATTATAATCCGCATTATCAATGATCTGTTGATACAAATTCATGCCAGAGCAATGGTACCAGTCTTTTTCGCCTATTTTACAGTCTGTTAAATCAAGTTCATCATCTTTAGTTCCTGTGATGTATTGGACACTAAAGCTGATATTGCCATCTTTATCGTTGTGAAAATGGTGCTTGGTAGCTCCATATTCTACTAATCCGTTTTTATTATGATCTCTATTGGTATACCACCATTGATGGTATTGCTGTAGTTTTGGAAACATTTCTTTAATGAAGTTGATATTATTTGTCTCTAGGTAAACCTGCCAAACAGCCCAGCTAGCTAAAGGTGGTTTACTATTTCTTTCATTCCAGTTACCACCGTCTCCACCGCGAACTTTATCTTTATTATAAAATACGGCATCGATAATCATGCCTTTGTCTTGTGGTCTAATGTTATCGTCTGCCTTGACCTGATAATCAAACATAGCGCGAATATTGTCCTTGGCAATCTCAGGAGAAAAATGTGCCATTGCATAGGCGTGTTTCCAACTGTCCCAAGCCCATGTGCCATTGAACCACCGAGCGGTAACTGATGGAGTAACACTATCATGTAATAAATTGCCAGCAGCGCTGCGCCAATTGCCAATTAACGTTTCAATGGCTTTTGTCGCGACTAATTTTTGTTGTTGGTTTCTATTAACAATATTTATGCTTTTGTTTAGGTATTGCTGCCATCGAGATATCGTAGCTTGTAAATACGGCTCTGGTTTGGCAAGGACATTTTTAATTGTGTTTTGTTCTTTATTCGCTTCTATTTGGTCATGAAAATAACTTTGAGTGGTATATAGTTTTGTTGAGCTGTTTGCTAAAACGTTAACTGTAGAAGAACTTAGGTAACTTAATGCAGCTTGATTAATTGTTGTTGTAGCCGGGATAGAGCGAGTGATTTGATAGGTAGAGCTTTTACTGGTCAAAATATTCCAAGTAGAACGAATTTCACCAAAATGATAAAACACACTATTTTGATTACTTTTCATATTTCTCTCCCATGTTGGCAAGGATTCTTTAACACTCTGTTTATCATTCCACTGGGAAAGCAGTTTTCCTCGCCAAAGTAGCAAAAGTGTTTTTTCTTGATTAGCAAAGTTAGTGATTTTTGTTTCAACTAAAGCGGTTCTATTACTAATAAAGCGTAACGTTAATTCAATTGATAATTGCTTGAATTTATATTGTTGAATTAGTGCTCCTGGCTGTGAGTAGTTTTGGGTAAGGGCATGTTCAAAGTCTAGCTGTTCATTTGTTTTGGTATCGATAATCGTTAATTGCTCTAAGGCATCAGCAATAAACAAACTATATTCCTGCGCAATAATCATAGGGCCAGTAAAGGTGCCATAGAATTTTTTATTATCCGGTAATAAAAATCCATGCCAGGCACCAGCATCAATAAAAGGATTAAACCTTTGATTTTGGTACTTATCATAGTCTTTATATTGCTTTGGTGTTCCGGTGCGATCAATAGCACTTTTTATAGAGGTCGATGTTGCTAATGGCGTATTTCCATTATTAATGGGTGATGAATTTGCCACCTGAAGCATTGATAAGAAAAAAGTAAGTAATAGGATTATTTTAAAAAACTGCATTTTATTCTCATTAATTTCAATCTGTTATTCTGGCTAGATTGATATTTAAACATCAATACTAGGCGCTTTCTAGTTCGGAAATCATTCTACATTTTCAATAATATCGTATTTATTTTATATTTAACACTAATATTATTTGTATGATAAATGTTGCAATTAAATTTTTATGGTTATAGTATTAATTGAGCCGGTTAAAAAAACGGCTGAAAATACAAATAATTCAAAATGAAACTTGAAACATGAATGGCGAATCTGCCAGAGGGTATTGCGAAATGAATATTAAAAAGCCAAAGCTTAGTTATTTATCTATGCTTGTTATGTTAAATCTAGGCGTAGCGGGAGCGGTAAATGCAGCAGAAGATAATAAATTAGAAGACAATAAAGACATTGAAGTTATTACCGTAACGGGTATTCATGCCAGTATGGTTAAATCGATGGATATTAAAAAATCATCAGATGGCATTGTTGATGCCATTGTTGCTGAAGATATTGGTAAATTTCCTGATCAGAATGTAGCTGAATCATTGCAACGTATATCCGGCGTGGCTATTGATCGCGATGGCGGTGAAGGACAATTGATCAGTGTTCGTGGTTTAGGTCCAGAATTCAATGCTGTGCTGGTAAATGGTCGTACAATGTCGACCGTTAGCGGTGGTAGAGCATTTAGCTTTGACACGCTTGCTGCTGAATTAATCAGCGGCGCTGAAGTACATAAAACTCAGTCGGCAAAATTACAAGACGGTAGTATCGGTGCAACAATAAACATTACTACCCATCGTCCATTAGACATTGGTGAATTTAAAGCCATTGCTAGTGTAAAAAATACTTATGACAAGTTATCAGACTCTAATAACCCAACATTCTCTGGCCTAATTAGTAATACTTTTGATGATGGTAAGTTTGGTGTTTTAGCATCCCTTGCTTATAGCGACAAAGACAGTCGCAGTGATATAGCCCAAACCTGGGGTTATTTACGTGAAGACTTAAATTCATTAGAAAGTGGTGAAGTACTTGAAAATGTCTTTATGCCGCAAAATTACGATCAAATTGTAAGAACAGAAAATCGTGAACGCACCAATGGTAGTTTAGTTCTACAATACCGACCAAGTGATGAACTTTTATTTACGGCTGACGCACTGTATTCAAAATATGATGTGAGCTACAGGGAAGACATTCTTGCTCATTGGTTTGAACCGGGCAATATTGTTGATGCGTCGCTTGATGAAAATCGTACTGTAGTTAAATTGGCAACAGGTAATAACAGTGCAACTGATTACTTGAACCGAATCTCTTACCGTCCTACAACGACTACAGCGCTTGGTTTGAATATGGATTGGCAATTGAACGATTCAATTAATGTTGTCGCTGATATTTCATATTCTAATGCGGAATCAAATGGTGGTAATGGTACAACTGATACAGTCGCTGGCTTCTTTAATAGTTATACTTTTGATAATACTCAAGGTGGCGCTGTACCTGTTTTAGGTTTCTCTGAAAACTTAAGTAAAGATATTCTAGGTGCTAACTGGGCAAGTATCTTTGGTGATGATGTTGAAGATGAAATTGTTGAGGCTCGTCTTGATTTTGAATGGATTTTAGATTCAGGTGTATTATCTAAAGTTAATTTTGGTACTTCACACTCAAGTCGCACGTTATCTACAATGCCAACAAATACCCATACTAACGTCCGAAATGGTTGGGGTGGTTATGTAGTACAACTACCAGCAAGTTTATTCAGTGATTTTGATGCTGATGGGTTTTTATCTGCTGTTGGCGGCAATCCGGTGAGCGAATGGTTAAGTTTTGATTCATATGAATACATGGCCTTTTTGGAAAGCGAGCAAGGTTATACACAATTAGATTCAGAGTCTGCTGATCATATTAAGCAAGTGATGGATGCTAATGGTGGTCATACCGCATTAAATGTACCTGCTGATTCATATGAAGTGTCAGAAGATCTTAGTGCAGTATATGTAGATGCATATTTTGATGGTGAAATAAGTGATATGCCTTGGCAAGTAGTTGCTGGTGTTCGTTATGTGCAAACAGATACAACATCATCAGGTTTTGGAAATGAGCTTTTAGATATTGTAGGCCCTGGTGCGTTAGGAAAATATGTTCCTGTCATGTCTGATGAATTAACACCGATGAGTATCGATGGTGATTATAATAATGTTTTGCCTAGCATTAATGCAAATATTGAGGTTGTCGAAGACGTTATCATACGTACCGCATTCTCAAAAAGCATTACTCGTCCAACGTTAACTGAACTGTCTCCTGCAGTCACATACAGTGAAGGTAAAATAGATAGTTTATCTGCTTCAGGCGGCAACCCTCATCTTGACCCATATGAGTCTACAAACTTTGATTTAAGCCTTGAATGGTATTTTGATGAGTCAAGTTATGCAGCAGTAGCATATTACACCAAAGATGTTGATAACTTTATTGACGGTGGATTTTCACAGGAAACAGTAAACGTTCCTAACGGTGAATTTGATGTGAAAATTAGTCGTCCAATGAACATTAATTCAACAAAAATTGATGGTGTTGAATTAGCCTTACAACATAAATTTAGTTACTTACCTGCGCCATTTGACGGATTAGGCATGATGGCGAATATGACGTTTGTTGACAGCAAGTCGAATGCTGATACTGCTGATAAGCCATTGCCATTACCGGGCTTAGGTGACTCGCAAAATGCTGTTCTCTTTTATGAGAAAGACGCTATTCAATTCCGTATTGCCTACAATAACCGAGCTGAGTTTATGCAAATAACCTCTAACTGGGCGGGTGATGATCCGGTTTATGTAGAAGATTATTACCAAGTAGATGTAAGCGGTAGCTATGACATTAATGATATATTTACGGTATTTTTCGAAGGTATAAATGTGACAAATGAAGTCACGAAAAAACGTGGTTTGTATAGCAACCATGCTCTATATACTATTGAAACTGGCCCGCGTTACTCTATTGGTATCCGTGGTTCATTCTAGCTCCCTTGTAAGCAAAAGGATTTGCTTAACTTTTTGGACGTTAATCTGGATCTTTCAGGTTAACGTCCCTTTTTTCAATTTAATAACAGAAAACATAAATTATGAGCAAGGCACATATTTGGCTTAGAGCCGAAACAAAACCTCACGAACAACGTACAGCACTTTCACCTGAAGGTGCAAAAGCATTAATTGATGCTGGATTTAAAGTGACGGTTGAATGTTCATTTCAAAATATTTTCCATCAAGATTTATATCAAGAGGTAAATGCTGAATTAGTTTCTCAAGGCACTTGGGTTAATGCGCCCAAAGACGCAATTATTTTAGGATTAAAAGAACTGCCTGAAGACAGCTTTCCTTTAATTCATCAACATATTTATTTTGCCCATGCATACAAAGAACAAGCTGGGTGGCAAACTTTATTATCACGCTTTAAGAAAGGTGGCGGCGAGCTATTTGACTTAGAATACCTATTAGATGAGCAACAAAGAAGAATTGCTGCATTTGGGTACTGGGCTGGTTTTTCAGGAGCTGCATTATCGGTTTTTGCGTGGGCAAACCAACAACAGGATATTAATCCGCCCTTGGCAGATATTTCAGCTTATCAAAACAAACAGCAGCTATTAGCTGCGATTGAACAAGCAATGTGTAAGCTAACCACTAGGCCTAAACTATTAGTTATTGGTGCTAAAGGACGTAGTGGCAGAGGTGCGGTAGATTTAGCCAAAGCGCTCTGTCTTGAAGTGCTAGAATGGGACTTAGCTGAAACTAAAAAAGGTGGTCCATTTGCTGAAATAAACCAAGCAGATATCTTTGTAAATTGTGTTTTAATCAACCAAGATTTGCCACCTTTTATTACTAACGAATTACTTGGCAAAGAAGATAGAAAGTTATCTGTTATTGTTGATGTTAGTTGTGACCCTTATGGTAGCTATAATCCCTTACCTATTTATCAGCAATGTACTACATTTAAGATACCCTGTTTAAGAATAGACCATGAAAAAGTGCTTGATCTTATTGCCATTGACCATCTTCCTTCGTTGTTGCCTAAAGAAAGTAGTGAAGATTATGGTCAGCAATTATTAACTTATTTATTAACGCTTGATGATAAATCTCAGGGCGTTTGGCCTAATGCGCTTGCGCTGTTTAAGAACAAAACTAAGGATCTTTAAAAAAGATGAGCATGACAAATACCATACATTGGCTAGGAGCTGGACTATCTTCAGCGCCCGGTATTATCGAGTTAGCGAAACAAACCATTTCCAAAGCAACCCCTATTATTGTTTGGAATCGAAGCTTGGAAAAAGCAAAGCAAACACTGAAAAATGATGATGTTGAAATTGATATTCGTCAATTAGACTGGGAGGCAATAACGAGTACAGTAAAGCAAGGCGATGTGCTTGTTTCTATGTTACCTGCAACCATGCACCTAACTGTAGCTAAATTATGCTTAACGCATCAAGCTCATTTTGTTTCTAGCAGTTATATTTCTCCAGAAATGTTGGCTTTACATTCTCAAGCAAAAGCCTCGGGATTATGCTTTGTTAATGAGGTCGGTTTAGACCCTGGTATTGATCATTTATTGGCGCATTTACTTGTTGATAGCTATCAAAGTAGTCCCCAGTTTTCACCGAAAAACCAGCATTATTTTCGTTCTTACTGCGGTGGTTTTCCTAAAGTTGCTAATGATTTTAAATATAAATTTAGCTGGTCTCCTTTAGGTGTGTTGAAAGCATTACGTTCAAAGGCTCAATGGCAAGCAGATGGCGTTGTCAAAACGTCTAATGCGCCTTGGGAAGCATTAAGCGAATATCAAGCACAGTTATCTCATGGTAATGAGACCTTTCAGGCATACCCCAATAGGGATTCTCTACCATTTATCAAACAGTATAATTTTCAAGATGATTGGAATATTCAACAATTTGTTCGTGGCACATTAAGACTAAACGGTTGGTCAACGGCATGGCAACCATTATTTGATGAGATTGCACAATTAGAAGGTGAAAGCGGTGAGCAACGTTTAAAAAAGTTAAGCAATGAGCTAGAAAATAAATATAGCTACGCCCCGGACGAAGCTGATCGCGTAGTGATGTGCGTAGAGTTAGAAATTCGACAAAAAGATAAAGCTATCTGGCATCAAAGTTATCATCTTGATAGTCAGGGAAATGAGCAAGGACAAGCCATGGCTCGTTTAGTATCGTTACCGGTGAGTTTAGCGATTGAATCGGTGCTTAATCAGCAAATCCCTGTTGGTGTTAGTGCTGCACCCGAAAAACCTGAGCATATTAACCAATGGTTATCGGCGCTAACGGATTTTGGAGAGTCAATTTGTCATCATAACCACTTAATAAAATAAATTAAAATAAACGGCGATTAAATATTATTTAATCGCCGTTTTTATTTGCAGTTTCAAGTGCTAAAAATAAAAAATACAGAGGCAAAGATGATAGAGAAAAAGCAGAAACCGACGTTATTTGATGCGTTGTTCCCCATTGTGATATTACTTTTTTTACTCTTTCTCGCGGTTTATTTCTTTGGCGATGACTCATCATCAGGGCCTAATCAAATAGCATTGATGTTATGTGCTGGCGTTGCTTGTCTTATTGGTTTGAAAAATGGATATAAGCGCCATGAAATTGAAGAAGGTATCATCAAAGGTATAAGCCTAACTTTAGGGGCTATTTTAATTCTATTGGCGGTAGGGTCACTTATCGGAACATGGTTATTGGCAGGTACTGTGCCCACCATGATTTATTTTGGCTTGCAAGTTTTAGAGCCGCAGTACTTTTATGTTAGTTGTAGTATTATTTGTGCCTTAGTCGCATTGTGTATTGGCAGTAGTTGGACCGTAGCGGCAACCATAGGTGTGGCCTTAATGGGCGTTTCATCAGGTATTGATGCATCAGGCCCCATGACCGCAGGAGCTATCATCAGTGGTGCCTATTTTGGTGATAAGCTTTCACCTTTGTCTGATACCACTAACCTTGCGCCTGCCATTGCTGGTACCGACTTATTTGTTCATATTAAAAATATGATGTGGAGCACGGTACCCAGTTTTGTGATTACCTTAATTATTTTTTTCTTTCTAGGATTAAATGGTGCAGAGAAAGCGTCAAATACACAGGTTGATCAGCTACTGTTGAGTTTAGAAAGTGAGTTTTTTATTGCTTGGTATCTATTGCTTCCTTTGGCAATCACGTTATTTCTAGCGGTTAAAAAAATGCCTGCATTTCCTGCCATAGGTATTGGTGCTATTACCGGCGCTATATGGGCAGTACTATTTCAACAAGAGTTAATTATTTCTTATGCCAACGAGGGGTTATCAACCATTGAAGCAAATACTATGGTGGTGTGGCAAGTCATGTACTCAGGCGTGTCACTGGATACCGGAAATAAAGCGATTGATGATTTATTAAGTGGGGGGGGGATGGGGTCAATGCTTAATACTATTTGGTTAATTATATCTGCCATGACCTTCGGCTCAATAATGGAGAAAGTTGGATTATTAAAGCGAGTAGTTGAAAGTTTAATTGGCGTAACCAACAGTGTTGGCTCGTTGATTTCAACCACAATAGTGACTGCTTTTGGTACTAACTGTATTGCTGCGGATCAATATATTGCCATTGTAATGCCCGGAAGAATGTTTAAAGGCGAATACAATCGACGGGCACTAGCACCAGAGAATTTATCACGCGCTTTGGAAGATGGCGGCACGGTAACTTCACCTCTTATTCCTTGGAATACTTGTGGTGCTTATATGCAGTCGGTATTACTGATAAATCCATTAGAATACGCAGTATTTTGTTTCTTTAATTGGTTATCGCCTATTATCGGAATTATCTGTGCGTATGCTGGATTCAAAGTGAAGTCATTAATCGTAAAAACAAAAGATTCTTCTGTTGTGTTAGACACTTCAGCGGTAAAAGCGACCTAGTCACCTATTGAAAAATAAGAGTATATAATGTCTAAATATTTAAAACATGTTGTTATTGTTGGTGGTGGTAGTGCCGGTTGGATCACTGCAGGTAGTATTGCTGCAATGCATAATAGTAAATCGCAGCAAGGCATAAAAGTTACGCTAATTGAATCACCCGACATTAATATTGTTGGAGTAGGTGAGGGGACTTGGCCAACCATGAGAGGTACTTTGCAGAAAATGGGCGTCTCTGAAACCGATTTCATGCGAGAATGTGATGTTAGTTTTAAGCAAGGCGCTAAGTTTTCCAAATGGGTAACGGGCGATGAAGATGACTTTTATTATCATCCATTGGTCCTTCCTCAGGGCTACTTCGATATCGATTTATTTAAACATTGGCAGAAAGAAAGCCAAGAAAAATCATTTTCAGATGCGGTGTGTTTTCAAGAGCAACTCTGTGAGCATGGCTTAGCGCCTAAACTAATAACCTCTCCTGAATACGCCGCAGTGGCAAATTATGCTTATCACTTGAATGCGGGTAAATTCGCAGAGTTTTTAAAATCTCATTGCATTGAAAAACTCGGTGTTGAGTATATTAGTGATCACGTTGGGACTATTAATAGTACTGAAACAGGAGATATAGCTAGCGTCAACACTAATAATCATGGTGATATTTCTGGCGATTTATTTGTTGATTGTACGGGTTTTTCTTCTTTACTGATTGGTAAACATTTTCAAGTTCCTTTTATCAGTAAAAAAGATATTTTATTTATTGATACCGCATTGGCCGTGCAAATTCCTTATGAAGAGGGCAGTGATGAGATAGCCTCGCACACCATTTCAACAGCACAAGACGCTGGTTGGATATGGGATATCGGTTTACCATCAAGACGAGGGGTAGGACACGTTTATTCAAGTCGCCATACATCTCAAGCCGAAGCTGAAAATGCACTTCGTGCTTATTTAAAGTCCTCTATCGGCGAAAAGAGTCAAGAGGTGACCTTTAGAAAAATAGATATCAACCCCGGCATTAGGGAAAAGTTCTGGGTTAATAATTGTGTTGCGGTGGGCATGGCGGCTGGATTTTTAGAACCCCTAGAAGCCTCAGCATTGGTGATGATTGAGTTGGCAGCAACAACCATTAGTGAGCAACTACCAGCCAATAGAGAAAGCATGGACATTGTTGCAAAAAATTATAATGAACGATTTACTTATAATTGGGATCGTATTATTGATTTTCTTAAGTTGCATTATATTGCGAGTAAGCGACAGGACACCGATTTTTGGTGTGATAACCGAAACCCTGCAACCATTCCTGAAAGCTTACAGGCGTTGATGACGTTGTGGAAACATCGTCCACCTTCAGAATATGATTTTAGTCGGAAGCGGGAAGTTTTTTCCGCAGCAAGCTACCAGTATGTCTTGTATGGTATGGATTTTAACTTCACTCAATTTGAAAGTGCCACCAATGAAGCAGAGCAGAAGATGGCGGATCGTATGTTTGCAGAGAATAGAAAAATAACTCAAAAGTACTTGGGCGCTTTACCCACTAATCGAGAACTTGTGTCAAAAGTACAGCAATTTGGTTTTAATAGAATTTAGTTGTAAAAATTGGATTTGAATTTCACCTTGTAAAAAATCGGATTAGATATGCATAAATTAGAAGTAGTAAATAGCGAAACACATCAAAACATCAAAGTAATACCTGAAGGTGAACTTGAAAAAAATTGCAATGTGCATATGAGTCATATTGTACAGGTAGAATTTGCTGAAATTGCTCAGTACTATCCTATATTTTTTAGTAAAGATAGTGATACCGGACAGTTTCAACCCGTTGCGTTATTTGGTTTAGCAGTAGATGAAAATATATATCAAGCCAGTGGTTTATGGAAAAAGTGTTATTTACCGTTGAAAATCCAAAGCCAACCCTTTTATTTGATAAATGATAAATTACAGGCTGAAGAAGATGTGAAGCCTAGTTTAGCCATTGATATAGATGATGTACGAGTACAAGAGGAACAAGGCGAAGCTTTATTTATTGATAATAAGGCAACGCCATATTTACAGCACAAAGCCGCTATTTTGGCAGAGCTAACGAAAGGGTTTGTATTAAATAGTGCATTCATATCATCTTTGTTATCCCATAACTTACTTGAATCGGTCGAGCTTGATATTAAATACAATAACGGTCAAGAGCATAAAATCAATGGTCTTTATATCATTAACAAAGAGATGTTAGAAAAAGTACCTTTGAAAATTCAACAGCAGTTTGAACTACAAGGTTATGTTGCTTTAATCAGCGCAGCACTTTCATCAATGAACCATGTCAGCACCTTGATTGATATTAAAAACACGTTAGTTACTCAATAAAAGAATATTTTAACCTTTTAAATTTCTTTTTTATGCAAACCAGTTAAATACTTTGCTTAACTGGTTTGTTATTAAACAGTGTGATCCACGTTAGTTTTCGCCATAAGTTTTCAAACGGTCCTTGTTGATACTTATTTAACCACAACCGCGATAGTGTGATTTGAAGGTACAAGGTGGAAAAAGCAATTAATAACGTTAATGTAGCGCCGCAGTATTGATACAGGCCGAATCCCCAGCCATGATACAAGGCCGTGCCAATAACTGATGATAAAATATAATTTGTTAAGCCCATTCGTCCAAAAGGGGCTAGAAATGCCAATATTGATTGACTAATATTTTTATGCCAAACCAAGATGAAACACGATAGCAATATCACCATAAAACTTAGTTTACCATAGCTTTTTAATACCACCCAGACACTGTCTCTGAGCTTATCAGTAACTTGCCAGTCATCAAGATAAGCGAGTGCAATATGTATTGGAATATAGCAACAAACAGCAATCAATAAAGCTGTGCGCCAAAAGGTTGTATTATTGTTAGTGAGCCAGCCTTTTTTACCAATATATAAACCCATTAAAAACAAACCAGGTATAACAAAAATTCTGCCGTTACCCCATCCCCATACGATATGTTCTAGGAGACCATACCTAAAGTTGGCAATAATTAGGGGAAAAAGTGATGTGCCTGTACGTTCTGCATCCATACTGGGAGGGTAACTTAGGTAGAAGTTACGCCACTGTAAATCAAACAATGCATTGATGATGTTATATAACCCAAGCGGTGATAACAGCAGAAGAATAGAGCAAAATAATATTGTTTGATCACGCCAATGACGAGCAAAAAATAACGGAAAGGACAGTAAAGCATATAAAAATAAAATGTCACCGCCATAAAAAATAGTGTGGAACATACCAAAGAAAAATAACAACAGCATACGCCAGATAAAGCGATAACCATAATCATGCTCTGGGCTTTGTTTTCGCTGAAATTGCAGATAAAAGCTAAGGCCAAACATTAATGAGAATAATGCAAAAGCTTTACCTGAAAAAAGGAAATATACACAATCGGCCACAATAGTATCCAAAGTATTTAACCATTGTGGGGAATAAATGGCTTTGGAAAAAAGATTAAAATGTTCAATTTGATGCAGTAAAACAATCCCTGCAAGGGCAAAACCACGCAAAGCATCAATCATGGTAATTCTGCGAGAACCATTGTTAGTAATAGTTGTGTCGGTCGAGGGACTGTTCATACTCACTATAAAAACTCCTTTTAAAAAGGCCACTAAAAAGTGACCTTACAAAATGAAAACAATTTAAGTAACTGGCTATATATCGAACTTGATACCTTGCGCTAACGGTAATTCAGTGGAATAGTTGATGGTATTGGTTTGGCGACGCATATAAGCTTTCCATGCGTCTGAGCCTGATTCACGTCCACCACCGGTTTCTTTCTCTCCACCAAATGCGCCACCAATTTCAGCACCAGAAGTACCAATATTGACGTTGGCAATCCCGCAGTCTGAGCCCCAGTGAGATAAGAAGTTCTCGGCTTCACGTAAGCTATCAGTAAAGATAGCTGAAGATAAACCTTGCACTACCTCATTTTGCACAGCGATAGCGTCATGGACATCACCAGAGTATTTTATTAAATATAAAATTGGCGCAAATGTTTCGTGTTGTACCATGTCGAAATTATTTTCAGCTTCTACAATGGCAGGTGACACATAACAACCTGACTCATAACCTTCGCCTGATAATACCTCACCACCGCAAAGTAAATTACCTCCTTCTGCTTGCACCTTAGTTAAGGCTTCACTAAACATTACTACTGCTTGTTGATCAATTAATGGACCTACATGGTTGTTCTCATCCATTGGTGTACCAATTTTCAACCCTTGATAAGCTTTTACCAGAATGCCTTTGACTTGCTCATAAATACTTTCATGGATAATAACGCGACGGGTTGAAGTACAACGTTGACCGGCGGTACCAACGGCGCCAAAAACGGTACCAGGAATGGCAATCTTAAAGTCGGCTTGTGGCGTTAATATTATGGCATTGTTGCCACCTAATTCCAGAATCGATTTACCAAACCTTGCTGCAACACTGGTACCTGCATGACGACCAACACGTGTTGAACCGGTAACTGACATCAAAGGAATGCGTTTATCATGCAACATGCCTTCACCAAGCACATTACCTTCACCAATGACTAAAGAGAAAATACCTTCAGGCATTTCATTTGTTATTAACACTTCTTTGATAATATTTTGACAGGCGATAGCGGTTAATGGCGTTTTTTCAGAGGGTTTCCATACGGTGACGTTCCCACAAATTGCTGAAATCATGGAATTCCATGCCCAGACGGCTACAGGAAAGTTAAAGGCTGAAACAACCCCGACGATACCGAGTGGGTGATATTGATCATACATTCTGTGTAAGGGGCGCTCAGAATGAAGGGTAGAGCCATCTAGTTGACGAGACAAACCAACAGCAAAATCACAAATGTCGATCATTTCTTGTACTTCACCTAGACCTTCTTGTAATGATTTACCCATTTCATAAGCGACTAATTCACCTAAAGGTTGTTTAAAATCGCGAAGTTTATTACCGATTTGACGGACAATTTCACCACGGTTAGGCGCAGGAACTTTGCGCCATTTTTTAAACGCTTCTTGTGCTGTTAAAACAACATGTTCGTAGTCTTCATTTGAACATTGATATACACTGGCGATAGATTTTCCATCGGCTGGAGAATAAATATCAAACTGACCATTATTGTCAGTATTCATCCACTTTAGACCTGTTGATGCACCGTAGTTTTGGGCATTAATGCCTAATTTTTTCAAAAAATTCATAGTAACCTTGTGTTATCCGTTTAGTTGATTATTAATATTTATTGGTTAGCGGATTATCTGCTAGCCATTTGTAATTTCTGTGTTTTTTTATTCTGCTTTTGTACTAGCTCTACGCTAGTTCAGTTAAACCTAAAGTAAGCACCTTAATAAATTTATCAGCGTCAGCTTGGCTAAAAGCCAAGGGAGGCTTGATTTTCAAGATATTGTAAAAGGGTCCTTCTGTGCTGAGCAAGATATGATGCTGCTTGAAAAATTCCACTAACCATGAAGTTTTGTCGGTGGCAGGCTGTTTTGTTACTCTGTCTTCTACTAATTCAACACCAATAAACAAGCCTAAACCTCGAACATCACCAATAAGAGTAAACTGTTGTTGCAGCTCTGTTAGTTTGTCTTGGAAATATTGACCCGTGGTTAACGCATGTTTTTGTAACTGCTCTTCTTCAATAACATCGAGTACTGCCATGCCAATGGCACAAGAAACGGGGTTACCACCAAAAGTATTAAAATATTCCATGCCAGTAACAAAGGCATTGGCAATAGCCTGCGTGGTAATTACCGCAGCCATTGGGTGGCCATTCCCAATAGGTTTTCCTAAGGTAACAATGTCTGGCACCACGTCTTGAGTTTCAAATGCCCACATATGAGAGCCAACCCTACCAAAGCCAACTTGTACTTCGTCGGCAATACAGACACCGCCTGCGGCGCGAACCTGCTGATAAATGTTTGGTAAATAGCCATCAGGCATGATGATCTGACCAGCGACGCCTTGTAGCGATTCACAAATAAAGGCACTGGGTTTTTTACCAATACTGTCAAGTTGTGCCAAGGTATCTTTAACACTATTGGCATATGCACAAGCGGTTTCTGGGCTATTACCTAAGAACTCACCTCGATAAGGGTCAGGTAGTGTTACTTTATGCACATAAGGTTGTGCACCTTCACCACCAGGACCATCAAATTTATAAGGGCTGGCTTCTATGCATGCATTGGTATTGCCGTGATAAGCACCATCAACGACTAATAATTCGGATCCTTTGGTGTAACAACGTGCCAAGCGAAAGGCTAATTCATTTGCTTCACTGCCTGAATTTACCAACATGCATACTGATAATTCTGTCGGCATGGTTGCCAGTAGTTTATCGGCGTAATTAATGATGTTGTCATGCAAATAGCGGGTATTGGTATTGAGTTTAGCCATTTGTGCCTGAGCGGCAGCAACAACTTTAGGGTGACAATGGCCGACGTGACAAACATTATTGACCATATCTAAATACGGTGTCCCTTGTTCGTTGAACAAATAGGCACCTTGACCGCGAACCATTTTTAATGGCTTTTGGTAACTTAAGCTTAATGTTTTACCTAAGTGTTTCTTGCGGTAACTAATAATATCATCAGGCAATTTTCCGGTGTCAACAGGTAGTTGACAGGCTTGACGTAATTGGCATAACACAGCGTAAGGGTTTAGCGCGTTGAATTGTTCGAGTAACTGCCAGGCGGGCTTAACTGATACTAATAAGTATTCATTATCTGGTTGTTGCTTTATCGCTAAGGCAGAATTACAAACGGTGGTACACAAACGTAAGGCCACTAGTGAAAAAAGCACTTCTAATTCAACGTCTTGTAATGTCTTAACCTGATGATAGCCAGCAACAATGGCTGTAAATGCGCTAAGAGTATCTTGTTGAGCACTTTTTTCACCCATCAAGGCATAAGCACAAGCAATGGCCAGTTCGTTTATGATATGTGTATGTACCATGTCACCAAAATCAATCAGTCCAGTTATTTTTGTTGGTGCACTAATATCATCCACTAACAAGTTATAATCATTGGCGTCGTTGTGGATAATGCCTTGTGGTAATTGAGATAATACCGGCATAGTTTGCGTCTGATAAATTGACAAAAACTTTTCGACAAGACAGATTTGTTGTGGGTTGAGTAAATACTTTTTACTCATACATATTCGATAGCCTTGGGCTAAATCCCAATCAAGATAACGATAAGCGCCAGGGTGTTGAAAATCAGCTAGGGCAAGATCGAGACTGCCAATAAATTGCCCTAAGTCAGACCAAAGGGTAGGGGTATGACTCAGACTATCTGCATCGGCATAAAATTGTCCAGGCATGAAGATTAAAACACGTAAACAAAAAGCTTCTTGTTGTGAATTGGTAATCGTGGTGATGGTTTCACCCTGTTGATTACTTACTGCATGAGGCACCGCACATTCTTTTTCCGTTAAATGTGCCATAGCAGCATTCTGCATTTTTAACTCGATTTTCGGCTCGACTGCATTCGCTATTTTTACTATGTATTGCTCATTATCAGTCGTAGTCAGTAATAAATTTTGATCGCAATAACCAGGAAGACTTTTTAATCGCCCCGACAATCGATATTGCTGAATTAATAATTGAATTATTTCAATATTAGAAAACGTTGGCGTTTTAGCTGTAGTCATTGTTATCTCTTTATCGGTTAACCTGAGTACTAAAACTCAGGTTTATTTTTATCAAACTATATGGGGCTATTTTGTTTTAGCAGCACGAGCCAGTTCGGCTATTTTCACTGTCGCGTTCACAGGCGTTTGCAAGCTAAAAGGTACTAAGGTAAAACCGTACTGATAATTTTTAGCTGGAATAGTATATTGTGCATGCACTAAACGACCCCATGACGTATCACCACCAACACCCATTTGTTTATGATCAATATTGACGGTTACCAAATCACGAATAGGCACTTCTGCACCACGTTTGCTGGTTACAGGAACTAAACCTGAAGCTGATGCTTCGCCATCTTTACCGGCAATAAAATCTATATCGCTTTGTTTATAAGGCCAAGCACTGGCGCTTAATACTTGATCACCTACGGCTAATAATCCTAAGCCATTACTGTCTTTTAAGGCAATCCAACGCACATCGGTTTTGTTAGCATTTTCTTGTGGACGAACATAATGGTGAATTTGATCGTTAACCAGGCTTTTATACAAAGATACTTGTGCCGATGTCTTCCGATCAGCATAGTTTTCGTGAGGTCCACGACCAAACCAAGACAATTGTTGGAATTCTCCTGGCATGGTTAGCTGCATACCTAAGCGTGGTAAATTGGGTAATTCTTGGCCTGGCTCAATAGTTAAATTATTTTGAACATGTACTCGACCATTATCATCAATAATGTATTGAACCTGTAAATCACCTTTGAAGTATGAGCTTATATAGTGACTAGTTACTTTAAAGCCACTGCTTGTTTTTTTGCTAGTTAGCAGTTTTAAAACAAGTTTATCACTGGCAGTTTGCCATATTGCAGCCCATGTTTGCATGCCATTGCCCAAGTCATTATCTGTTGGTGCGCGCCAGAAATTGGCGGTTAAAGGCGATTTAAGTAAGGGGTTATTCTTATGGGTGTATTGGCTTAACCAACCTGTTTCTTTATCAAACGTTACTTCAGTATCACCATTATCAACGACAAAAACTTTGCTATTGTCTTGCTTAACTACCATAGTGGTTATACTCGTTTTGGCGCTTTTAACGACAAGTTGTACCGGTAACTGAAATTGCTCAAATGCTAATTCATGCCCTGTTGGTAATAAGCCTTGAGGCTCTCGAACCACTGCACTTAAGGTAATAAAGTACTCTTTATTATCACTGTGAGGTAATTTAGGTAACGATAAGTTAATGGTCGCTTTTTTACTTGGAGATACTGACGGAAGAGCTTGGTGACCTTGAGCGAAAAGCGCACCATCGGCTTCAATTTTCCACTGTAAATCAAATTGAGCTAAATTAATGAAATCATAACGATTCTCAACAAGGTAATGACCTTTATTAATATCCTGAACGTTAAAACGAATCGCTTGATAAACTTTTTTTACTTCAAAAGCATGAGGGTGAGGTTTGCGATCAGGCGTCATTAAACCATTGTTTAAAAAATTACCATCGCTAGGTAGGTCAGGGTGGAAGTCTTTACCGTAGGCCCAGTACTTAACGCCATTTTCATTGGTGTATTCAAGTGATTGGTCTACCCAGTCCCAAATAAAACCACCTTGAAGTACATCGTATTTTTCAATCACCTGCCAATAATCTTTTAAGTTACCTACTGAGTTCCCCATGGCATGAGCATATTCAATCATAATTGCTGGACGGCTAGGATCAGACTCTGCATATTTAACTAAACGCTCAATTGATGGATACATAGGTGCAAAGACATCGGTATAGTGCTCTTCTTCTGCTGGCTCATATTGTACCAATCTGCTGTTGTCATTGTCTTTTAACCATTGATAGGTAGTTTCAAAAATTTTACCTTTACCTGCTTCATTGCCTAACGACCAGATGATGATGGAAGGATGGTTTTTGTCACGTTCAAACATACGTTGAGTACGATCTAAATGAGCGGGCAACCAACTCATTTCATTGCCTAATTGAGTTTTATCATTAATGGCGAGTGGATGAGATTCAATATTAGCTTCATCAATCACATATAAGCCATATTTATCAGTTAAGTCGTACCAATAAGGGTCATTAGGGTAATGACTTGAACGTACCGCATTAATATTAAACTGTTTCATTAACTTAATATCTTTTTCCATTGAAGTCTTTGTAACTACATGGCCGTGATGAGGATCTGTTTCATGGCGATCAACACCTCGGATAGTGATCGCTTTTCCGTTGATAGTGAGTTGATTATTTACCACTGCTAAATGCCTAAAACCAATCTCATCGCGTACAGACTCTATAATATTGCCTTTTGCATCTTTTAAATTAATCAAAAGGGTATATAAGTTTGGTGTTTCGGCTGACCATAATGTTGGCTGGTTAAGTTCCCCTTCTATAGATACCTCTGCCGTGCCTTTAGCAGAAATATTAACGTCACTTTGTTTACTCAGTAGTACCTTCATATTGCTGCGTGGATTTAATAGTTGTATTTCAACTTTTTGTATAGACTTTTTTGTGGCAAAGTTTTTTAACGTAATATCAACAGCTAAGTTGCCTTCGCTGAAGTTGTTATTTAAGGTAGGTTTTGCATGAAAATCAAAAATATGTTGTTTACGTGTTGCATAAAGATAAACATCGCGCTCAATACCTGAAATACGTAACATGTCTTGGCTTTCTAAATAGCTGGCATCAGTCCATCGTCGAATTTGAAAAGCCAATAAGTTTTCATTTCCCTTTATATAGGAAGTTAAATCAAATTCAGCAGGTGTTTTAGAGCCTTGGCTAAAACCTACTTTTTTACCGTTTAACCATACATCTAAAGATGATTTAGCCGCGCCAACATGAAGAAATACTTGTTTGTTTTTCCATGATTCGGGTAAGGTGAATGGCTTACGATACGAGCCGATAGGGTTGTATTCTTTTGGTGCATCAGGCCATGTAGTTGTAAATGGAAATCTTTCATCTAAATATATAGGATAACCAAAACCTTCAGTTTCCCAATTACCCGGAACGGGAATTTGCTCCCAGTTATCATCATTGAAGTTTACCGCTTCAAAACTTTTGGGTGTGTTTTTTGGTGAACGTTGCCAGTCGAACTTCCACAAGCCATTGAGTAGCATAAAGTTATCACTTTGTTCTTTGTTGTTAATAAGTGCGGCATCACGAGATTGAAAAGGAAAAAGCGTAGCATGTGGTGCTTCCTTATTAATGGCAAATACCTCATTGTTCTCCCAAGGCTCACGCTCTTGATCTTTACCTTCAACAAAAGGCGATAACAGAATAACGATGGTGAGATTAATTTTTAGTAATAATTTTATCATAAAGCAAATATTAGCATTTGAAGTAACAATAGTATTTATAATACAATTAAAAATTATAGAAGCAAGTTATTTTTACTTAAATTGATCAGGTTTTTATCTTAACTATAATCACCAGACTATAAGGTATTGCTTGTTAGAATCTGCGCTACCAATTGAAATTAAGCTAGAATATTTAATTGCAGTCATTTATCATACAAATATTAATAGCTTATAATTTGTATGTAGAATTAAACATAGGGTAAAGCAGTCACATGGAACCATCACATCGTAATTTGGCCCATCAGGTAGTACATGAGTTGGGCAAACAGATCATGCAAGGAAGTTATAAAGTTGGTGATAGTCTGCCTTCTGAAGCAGATTTATGTTCCCAGTTTAATATTAGCCGCACGGCAACTAGAGAAGCGGTTAAAATGTTAACGGCAAAAGGCTTGATCAGCTCTAGGCCAAGACAAGGAATTAAAGTTGTTGATTCAAAGCATTGGAACTTATTTGATGTTGACGTGCTTAACTGGATCCTCTTGGGAAAGCCAGACTTATATCTACTAAGACATTTCCTGCAACTTCGTTTTGCGATTGAACCAGAAGCCGCATTTCTCGCCGCGCAATATGCAAAAGCAAGTGATATAGAAGCGATTGAAAATGCTTTAATACGCATGAAAAATGCAACCAATGGGCAGGATGATACTCACGAAGCAGATATTGATTTTCATCAAAGTGTACTTTGTGCAAGTAATAATCCTTTTTTCATTCAATTGAATAATTTCATTGGCACGGCACTTAAAATAAATATACGTTTTACCAATAGAATGATTGCTGTAACGGTAGCTGAATATCAAGCTCATGTTGATATTTTTGAGCACATTAAAAATAAAGAACCACAACAAGCCTTTGATTCTGCGATGCTAACCCAAAAAGCAACCTTAGAAATAGTGAACAAACAAATTGAGGTTTTAGAGAGTGAAAAGGCTTAAATTCAATTTTTAAAGCTTGTCGACTCTCGTTTAACTAACCTAGGAATGTGTTTATAGTTTTTACTTTTATTTGTGTCTGCTTGCTTAACTGTTAGCTCAAGTGCGATGTTGGCTGCTTGCATCGCCATTTCTTCTATAGGGTAATTGAGAGTACTTAATTTTGGTCTTGAATATCTTGACAACAACACGTCATCAAAGCCCAGAACTGAGATATCCGACGGGACTTTGAAGCCATTATCCTCTAGGGTCGAAATAGCACCAATTGCCATCGCATCGTTATAAACAAATATAGCAGTAAATGTTTTACCTGAGGCGAGTAGCTTTTGTGTTGCTATTTCTCCTCCTTGAAGCGTTGGTTCACCAAACTCAATTAATTCTCCATCAAGAGCTACACCCGCAGAGTTTAACTCTTGTTTAAAACCTTCAATTCTCAGACGAGGGTCATCTATTTGATGTTTACTTGAAATACAGGCAAATCTTTGATGATTTAACGATAATAAATGTCGAGCGGCAATTTTTCCTCCTTCATGATTATCCAGCCAAACACAACGGTGTGCTATTTCTTCAATATAGCGGTCAATCATTACTAGGCCAGGGACATCGCTGGCTAGTTCAATCAAGACTTGATCAGATAATTTTTTACTATGCACCACCATCACATCACATTGCCTTTCAATCAGTAACTTGATGGCTTGCATCTCTGTTTCAGCACTTACCAGTCCGGTACTTAATAATAATTGCATTTTTTTTTGGCGGGCCACTTGTTCAACACCATGAGCTAATGAGGAAAAAAAAGGGTCAATTAGATCAGGAATGACGACACCTAAGGTCGTGCTCTTTTGAGTAACTAAAGCACGCGCATTGGCATTAGGAGTGTAGTTTAAGTCTTTCACCACCTTTAATACATTTTCAATGGTCTTTTTACTGACTTTTGGGCCATTGTTTAATACTCGAGATACAGATGCTACTGAAACACCTGCGAGTCGGGCTACGTCTTTTATTGTTGCCATAGGGTAAATGTTTACATTGTTGAATTATGTTTAATACCCAGTAAATATACCTAATCACTAGCAAATCATCAAGAGGTGCCTTGTTAAAATTAGTTCTTGCATAAAAAAGGGTAAACGTTTACCCTTTGGTTTAAGTTTTCAATTATTTACCTTAACTATATTATGACTGTAGAATTTGACCCAACTGAACATCCTCATCGAAGGTATAACCCACTTATTGATGAATGGGTGTTGGTTTCTCCTCATCGAGCAAAGCGTCCTTGGCAAGGGCAAGTAGAAAAACTTGATGAACAAGTAATGCCTGCTTATGACAAAGATTGCTTCTTATGTTCGGGTAATACCCGTATCAATGGTGAAGTTAACGATGATTATAAAGATACCTTTGTTTTTACCAATGATTTTGCCGCGATAAAAAAAGACACGCCTATTGTTAACAGTGATGATCCACTTTTTAAAATGGCGACAGAGCAAGGAGAAAGTCGTGTTATCTGTTTTTCATCTGATCACAGTAAAACGTTGCCTGAGCTTTCGGTAGAGGAAATTTATTGTGTGGTTGATACTTGGCAAAATCAATGTGAAGAATTAGGGGAAACCTATACCAGCGTGCAGGTTTTTGAAAATAAAGGCAGTGTCATGGGATGCTCTAATCCACATCCCCATGGACAGATTTGGGCACAAAAGCAATTACCGACCTTAGTAATGAAAAAGCAAAATGCGCAGCAGGCCTACTTTAAGCAACATGGTAGTAATTTATTGCAAGACTATGTTGTCAGAGAAATAGAAAATAAAGAGCGCATTGTGGTGATAAATGATGATTGGTTGGTTGTTGTTCCTTATTGGGCGGCATGGCCGTTTGAAACTCTGCTGCTACCACGCTTTACTGTATCTTGCATCACTGAACTAAATGAGCAACAAAAGTTATCTCTAGCAGATATTCTCAAGAGAATCACCATTAAATATGACAATTTATTTAATTGCTCTTTCCCTTATTCTATGGGCTGGCACGGCGCGCCTTTTGATGGAGAACAGCATGATGAATGGACTTTGCATGCCAGTTTCTTTCCGCCACTCTTAAGATCGGCGACAGTCCGAAAATTTATGGTCGGATATGAAATGATGGCTGAAACGCAACGAGATCTTACCGCAGAACAAGCAGCTCAAAGATTACGTGATTTGGCTGATATTCATTATAAGGAACAAAGTTAATGGCTAAATATGTGCCTCCACAAATCTCAGAGCAACAGGGGGTCGAGCAACAAACGCTTGCCCAATATTTATTTGAACAACAATTTCAATGCTCTGCTGAGGTCGTTTGTCATGCACCTGGTCGAGTCAATTTAATTGGTGACCATACTGATTACAATGACGGTTTTGTCCTACCCGCAGCCATAAATTATGGCACAACTATCGCCGCATCGACACGCGAAGATAATGTCGTTAACGTTTATGCCCATGATTGTGGCTTACAAACTAATAATTTTTCCCTGCACGATATATCGTTTGATAAAGAGATGATGTGGAGTAATTATGTTAAAGGGACATTACAAGTATTACTGAAAAAACACCCAGAAATTCGAGGCGCAAATTTAGTCGTTACTGGTAATGTGCCACAAGGTGCTGGATTAAGTTCTTCTGCCAGTTTTGAAATAGCTATTTTAAAAGCGTTTTCTCAACTTTACCAATTAGATTTAAACGGTGTTAATGCCGCGCTTATTGGTCAGCAAGCAGAAAATGATTTTGTTGGTTGTAATTGTGGCATCATGGATCAACTTATCTCGGCCATGGGTAAGAAAGGTCATGCTATGCTGTTAGATTGCAAAGACTTATCTTTTGAAGATGCACCTATCCCTGATGATTTAACGTTGTTTATTGTAAATTCCAACGTAAAACGTGGTTTGGTTGATAGTGCTTATAACTTAAGACGTAAGCAATGTGAAGCCGTGGCCAAGTACTTTGGCGTTTCTGCTCTACGTGAAGTTACCATGGCACAGCTTAATGCTGCCGAAGATAAAATTGAACCAGAATTGTTCAAGCGCGCCCGTCACGTTGTTAGTGAAAATGCTCGTGCCGTTATGACATTAAAGGCGTTGAAAGATAATGATATGTCAACCATTAGCATGGCAATGCGGGAATCTCATATTTCATTGCGTGATGATTTTGAAGTCACCACCAAGGAAATGGATGGCTTAGTTGAAATGATTGATAGTGTATTGGGGACAAAAGGCGGCGTTCGCATGACGGGCGGTGGTTTTGGTGGTTGTGTTGTTGCCTTAGTGCCAACGGCTTTGGTCGAACAAGTAAAAGATGTTGTTAACAGCAGGTATGAGCAAGAATTTTCTTTAACGGCAAGTATTTATCACTGCACGGCAACACAAGGTGCATTCAGATAACTGGCTGAAAATAGAATCGTATAAAGTTGAAATAAAATAATAAACTAGTGCAAAGAAATAATTATAACTAAAAAGAAAGGGTTAAAAATGATGGAATTTACAAATAAGTTGGGGACGATCGATACCACAATTTTTATTGTCTACGTGATAGGGCTTTTGTGTCTTGCCCTGTGGGTTTCTCGTAATGAGAAAAAAGAAGGCGCAAATACAGAAGATTACTTTTTAGCGAGTAAATCTCTACCTTGGTGGGCAATTGGTGCTTCTTTAATTGCCGCTAATATTTCTGCAGAACAAATTATTGGTATGTCAGGCTCGGGTTACGCTATTGGCTTAGCTATTGCTTCCTATGAGTGGATGGCTGCTATTACTCTGGTGTTAGTGGGTAAGTTTATGTTGCCTATTTTCTTGGAAAATAAAATATTCACCATGCCGCAATACCTTGAACAACGTTTTGATAGTAAAGTGAAAACTACTATGGCCATTTTTTGGCTGGCGGTATATACCTTTGTTAATTTAACGGCAGTGTTATGGTTAGGTGGCATGGCCATTGAAACTGTTGCTGGTGTTGATTGGATGTTTGGCATGATATTCCTGGCTGTTTTCTCAGTGGCTTACTCGTTATATGGTGGCTTAAAAGCGGTTGCTTTTACTGACATATTACAAGTGGTTTTATTAGTGTTCGGCGGCTTGTTGCTCAGTTATTTAGCCTTAGATGCAGTGTCTGATGGCCAAGGGGTTTTAGCTGGTTTTGGCATTCTTACTGAAAAAATGCCTGAGCATTTTGACATGATTTTAAGCCCTGAAAATGAACACTATATGAGTCTTCCAGGTATTTCTGTGTTAATTGGCGGCATGTGGGTGATGAATTTTAGTTATTGGGGGTTCAACCAGTATATTATTCAGCGCGCCTTGGCCGCTAAGGATCTTAAAGAAGCGCAAAAAGGTATCGCTTTTGCTGCATATCTTAAATTATTAATGCCACTTATTGTCGTCTTGCCCGGTATTGCCGCGGTTATTCTTTATCCAACACTAACTACCCCTGATCAAGCTTACCCTTCTATGATGGCATTAATGCCAGTGGGCATAAAAGGTTTAGTGTTTGCCGCCTTAGTTGCAGCCATTGTGTCATCATTGGCATCGATGACCAATAGCATTTCTACCATCTTCACTATGGATATTTATAGCCGTTTTAAGCCGAACGAAAGTCAACGCCACTATGTGCATATTGGTCGTATTGCCGCGTTAGTTTCTTTGTGTATCGCCCTCATAGTCGCTCAGCCATTATTGGGTAAGTTTGACCAAGCATTTCAATATATTCAAGAATTTACCGGCTTCTTTACCCCAGGTATAGTGGTTATATTTGTTATGGGCATGTTCTGGAAACGCGCAAGTTCAATGGGCGCTTTATCAGCAGCTTTAGGTTCAGCGGTATTTTCGTTAGTGCTTAAATTTGCTTGGCCTGAATTGCCATTTATGGACCGTGTTGGTTTAGTATTCTTACTTTGTTTAGGTCTTTGTTATTTTGTATCTATAGCAGGTAAGCCAAATACCACAGACAGCAGCGTTAGTTTAGAGCAAGTGAACTTTGCTACGGCTAAGTCATTTAATGTCGCCGCGTTTGGTGTAGTACTAATCCTTACCGCTTTATATGCCACTTGGTGGTAAAGAAATCGTAATAAAAATAATCATCTAAACAGTAAATAAAAAAGTGTCAATTGTTATCCATTTGCTAAGAAAAAGGATAAGCGATTGACCTTTTCAATTTTAAGGGCAAAGAATGAAAGTATTAGTCACCGGTGGTGCTGGGTATATCGGCTCTCATACGGTTTTATCATTATTAGAAAATAATCATGACGTTATCGTTTATGATAATTTAGCTAACTCAAGTATTGAGTCTATTGCTAGGGTTGAAAAACTAACGGGTAAAAGCGTTGAGTTTGTCGAAGGTGATATCTGTGACATTGATAAACTAGATACCGTTTTTAAACGTTTTCAAATAGAAGCAGTTATTCATTTTGCCGCATTAAAAGCGGTTGGTGAGTCGTCGAAAATACCATTAACTTACTATCAAAATAATGTCCACGGCACTGTTTGTTTGCTGGAAATTATGCAACAACATAAAGTGCATAATTTTATTTTTAGTTCATCAGCTACTGTGTATGGCGAAGAAAATGATGTGCCGTATGTTGAAACAATGAAGTTGGGCACGCCTTCTAGCCCATATGGTGCTAGTAAAGTGATGGTTGAGCGTGTCCTTGCTGACTTAGCACGCGCAGATAAAAATTTTAGAGGTGTCTCCTTACGTTATTTCAATCCTATAGGTGCCCATGAAAGTGGTGAAATAGGAGAAGACCCAACAGGAATTCCTAATAACTTGTTGCCCTATGTAGCACAGGTTGCAGTAGGTAAACGAAAAATACTCAGTATCTTTGGTGATGATTATCCCACTACTGATGGCAGCTGCGAACGTGACTATTTGCATGTGATGGACTTAGCCCAAGGCCATGTAGCATCTTTAGATTGGTTAAATCGCAACAGTGAATTTAGCGGTGTAGAATCCTTTAATTTAGGAACAGGGAATGGAATTTCAGTATTTGCTATTGTCAATGCATTCGAGCAAGTCATTAATAAAACCATCCCACTTGAAGTATCACCTAGAAGAGCAGGGGATCTATCAGCTTTTTGGGCCAATGCCAATAAAGCCAACAAAGAGCTGAAATGGCAAGCGAGTAGAAGTCTAGAGCAAATGATGGAAGATACCTGGCGTTGGCAATCAAACAATCCTAATGGGTACTTAGCTTGATGATTAAGGCAGAAACAGAATTGGTAACAACTTTAGAAACGATAACACTAACCAATGACTATGGCATGTCAGTTGAAATTATTAACTTTGGTGCCCGAATTAAGTCTATTAATTTTCCTGTAAATTCTAAACCGACAGAAATGACGTTGGGTTATGCATCGGCACAAGAGTATGTAAATGATGAATTTTATCTAGGAGCAACTTGTGGCAGGGTATGCAATCGTATTGCTGGTGGTAAGTTTGATCTTGATGGTCACCTATATCAATTACCCTTAAATGATGGGATGAATTGTTTACACGGTGGAGATAACAATTTTTCTTTACGTTATTGGCAAATAGATATAAAAACGCTGACGGAAACTTCGGTTACTTTAATGCTTTTTTCCAATGACGGTGATCAAGGATTTCCTGGAAACTTAGCAATGTCTGTTACTTATCAGTTAAGTACAGACAATAAGTTGACCATGGAATACTCGGCCCATACAGACTTAGCCACACCAGTTAATGTGACCAATCATGCTTATTTTAACTTGGGTGAAAAGGACTGCCAATCACTACAGTTACAAATGATGTCATCAGCCTACCTCGAAACTGATGCTGCTAACATTCCAACTGGCAAAATAGTTGCTGTTTTAGGAAACGATTATAATTTTAGAGATGCTGTATCTGTCGGTATTCGGCAGCAGAATACTGAAGATGAATCGCTTAAAGCAAAGAATGGTTATGATCATTGTTTTATTTTGGACAATACTCCTTTTGAAGAGCCTAAAGCGATCCTTACTTCACTAAAAAATCAAGTCAGCTTGTCTGTATATACCGACCAGCCGACAATACAACTGTATACTGGCTTTTATTTAACTGGAAAGTTTATGTCTTATCAGGGCTTATGTTTAGAAGCGCAAAATTATACCGATGCGGATAACAATAAGCATTTTCCCAGTAATGTCTTGAAGCCAAACCAACAATATAAGCGAAAAATTATTTTTGGATTTACCTCTACAAAATAGTCAATAAACTTATTACAACGTTATGATTTTATTTTTGATATAGCCCTATGGAATTAGTAATAAATGTATTAGGGGGTCAATGGAAAAGTATTAGAAGTTGCTTTGCTTGATATTTCAAGTAAAGCAACTGAGCATATTGAAACTATCCCGTCACTTTTCTTACAAAGGCCCTACCTACCATACGTACTTTAGTTGGCAGTGGCATACGTTTTAAGTTGGTTTTAACTGCGCCTTCGGTAAAAGCCGTTGCTTTAGAGTAATCAATATTGATATCTAAAATTACGGCTTTATTGTCTTGAGCAAGCGCTCTTGCTTTAGCTAAACCTTCTTTAATTTCATTATTATTTTCAATACGCACATACTCTGCGCCAGTTGCCATCGCTAAACCTTTTAATTTTGTTTGTGGTAACACGGTACAAGTTTTACGGTTATATGGTATTTGCTGTGCTTGAGCAATTTGTGATAACTCACCATCATTAAATACGCCAATGACTAGCCCTAAATTTTGGCTAACAGCAGTGGCTAGCTCGGTTGCTGTCATCATAAACGCACCATCACCTACAATAGCATGTACTTCTTGTTGTGGTTTTGCCATTTTTACGGCAATAGCTGCAGGTGTGGCGTAACCCATGCAATTAAAGTCTGTTGGAGAAATAAAACCATAGGCTTGATGAATAGGCATAAGTTCCGCAGTTAAAAAGGTATGATTACCATCATCAACAACCAAGTGGGCATCATCATCTAACTGCTTTCTTAGCTCATCAAAATAAAGGGCAGGGTTGACTCTATCTTTTGAATCATGTTGATACCATGATTCGCGATAAGCTTTTTTATCAGCTGAGATTTGCTGAGTTACCTGACTTGAATCTTTAGCTAAACCTAATGTTTTCAACGTGCATAGGAGGTGTTGACAAATTTGAGCAGAATCTCCTTCAATAGCGATGGCGGTTTTGAAATTTGCATCAAAAACTTTTGGATTGATATCTATATGAATTAAATTTGTTGGTAATTCACCACCAAAGCTGCCGGTGGCAATTTCGCCAAAACGTGTGCCAATAGCTAATACACAGTCAGCATTGTCAAAAGCATTTTGCGGAGCAGGGGCTGCGGCAGGACCAAAACAAAATCCTGCATGTAACGGGTGATTAGCAGGAAATGCGCTAACACCTTGCATGGTAGTAGCAACAGCACTACCAATTTGCTCACTAATAGCAATTAATTCATCACTAGCATGAATTCCCCCCCAGCCTGCAAATATAACTGGGTTTTTAGATTGCATCAGCATTTGTGCTGCACTTTCAATTTGCGCGCAAACTTTTGCAGATAAAGCCGGCTGTGACGGTTTAATATAAGCTGGCAGCTCACTAATGCTTGCTTTATCAAGCTGTAAATTTACAGGTAGTTCAACAAACACAGGCCCTGGTTCGCCTGATGTGGCTATATCATAAGCTTTATAGATGGTTTCAATAACTTCGTCATGACTATTAATTTTAAAAGCTGCTTTAGTAAATCCCGCGACTAATTTCAGTTGATCCATTTCATGAAGTTGATAATCAAAATTTGAATCATTGCGAATACCACCTGTGATAACAAGCATAGGAATGCCATCTAAATAAGCTTCAGCAATTCCACTTGCGGCGTGTGTAACACCTGCAGCGGGTACTATCACTAACGCTCCAATTGAGTCGGTAACTCTGCTAATAGCATCGGCCATAAAAGCACCGTGACCTTCATGCATGACTAGGTTTGGTGTAATTTGCTCAGAATTATTTAATTCATCATAAAGCTCAGTGTTATGAACACCCGGAATGCCAAAAGTGTGTTTTACGCCAATTTGTTCTAGTGCGTATCGAGTTAACCATGCAGCTGTTTTCTTCATTATTTAGCTTCCTATTATCTTAGTTTGTAACTTTATTGTTATTGATATGTTTAGCCGCTTGTTGCGCTGTAAGTATGCAACCTGCTAAGAATGTACCTTCTAGTGATTTCTCACCATTTGAACCACCACCACCAAAACCAGAAGCTTCACCAACGGCATATAATCCTTTTATTGGTTGAGCAGTATCATTAACAACTTGGGAGTTTAAGTTAGTTTGAATACCGCCTAAGCTTTTTCTGCTAATTATCGATACTTTGATCGCTATAAAAGGACCGTGTTTTCTGTCTTGAATAGGGTGAGGCTTACAGGTTCTTAATTTGTCAGCCCCCCATTTGCGAGCATGTTCTATACGTCTTATTTGATCGTCATTCCATTGCGATGATGGCCTAGCCAAAATAGCATCGTAATCATCTAATGTTTGTTGCAAAACTTGCTTTCTAATTGCAGTTGTTGTCGTTAACTCATTCATTTTTATCGTTAACTCGCTAATTGAGTCAGAAACAATAAAGTGATCGCACTCATCTTGCATTTGCTTCACTAATCGATGATTGCCCAGTAAAGTTTCTTTTAGCATCGTAAAGAATTTTTTATCTCGGATCATTTGGTTATGCTCAACACCTGATACCGCAAACTCTTTACTGGCTATTTTCCAATTAAGAACTTGCCATGCATAGCCTGATTTTTGCTCACTCATACGGCGGCACAATTCATTTGTATCAAAACCTGTGACCATAGGCTCTGGTCCGATACGTTTCCCCTTGCTGTCTAACCAAAGTGCTGATTTACACGGAATCAGGCTTAAACCTTGATGTTCAAAAGTCGCTTTAGGGTGAGGTATCCCTGCTGCGTAGTTCCACATCTTGTCAAGGTAAGTAATATTACCGCCAATATTGTTAACTTCGTCATGCATAGCGCCATCACAGCTTGGGTGCGTGCCGTTAAGCAAGTTCTCAGGAGCAGGAGAAAAATGTTTAGGCCAGTTTGCTTTTACTTTTGATAAGTTCCCCGTAAAGCCGCCTGTAGCAACAATTGTGCTGTTAGACAAATATTGTTCGCCTTGTGTGTCTTGGCAACCAATGATCGTTTCGTTAGCGGTTAGTAACTGGCTGACTTTGCGGTTAAATCCAAAATGAATGTTTTTACTTTTAAAAGGGGCGATAGCGCGGAGAATTTTATTAACAAGATCTAATGAGGTACCCCAGATAACGTGATAACGAGGTACTGAGTTACCGCCTGAATATAAACCACGCTCAACCCAGTTAACGGCGGGTAAAAATTTAACCCCCAGATTCTTTACATATTGATAGATATCTTGGTAGCTTTGTTCAACATACAGTTTAGCCCATTGCTTTGGAAAGACATCCTCTTGTGAAAAGTTGGCAAATGCATGCCAGTCTTTTAACGCTATTTCTGCGTTATCGGTAATACCGTTACGCCTTTGCTCAGGAGTGCCAATAAGCGCCATGCCGCCAAAAGCACTACGGGCTAAACCGCCAACTTTTGTTTCATCCTGTGCATCGAGTACCAGTACTTGTTTATCTTTTTTAGCTAACTCTAATGCGGTAGTTAATCCTGCAATACCGCCACCAATAATTATGGCGTCATATCGTTTTTCGTTGGGGTCACTCTTGATATTTTTATTCTCAATACAGGACATAGTTATTGCATCACTTTGGTTATCATAGCATTATCATAGCTTGTTATTTTTTCAACACTATAGTAAAAATTACCCAATGGTTAACTTATCCTCAAAAGAAGTCTTAGCTGTGCAACAAGAAAAATTAAACAAATTTATTGCAAAGCTATATTTAGCAACCAGTAAAATAGAATTAGCTGAATATCGTGACTGGGCCCTATCTCAATTACAGAACTTGATTGACTTTGATGCCGCCATTTGGAGTAACGGTCATCAACAAACAGTGCGTTTTCATAATCATACATTAATAAATGTACCTGAATCCTTAACTCAATGTTTGTTAGAACATTTATCAATAAACCCACTGGCGAATAAATTGTTTGATAATTTAGGCACGCCGATAGATATGCGTGATTTAATGACGGATGAGGATTTTTATTGTTCTGAAATCTATCTAAAATGTTTCAAACCTCATGGTATAGAAAGAATTTTGTCATCGATTCATCTTGATGAACGTACAGGCCTGTTTACCTTATTAACCTTGTATCGCTTTGAACGTAACACGCCTTTTTCTGATCAAGATAAACAGATGCAAAAGCAAGCTTTATATCATTTGCTTACCGCGGATAAACATGCGCTTTTCTTACAGCTTGAACATACTGATGATAGTCAAACTAAAGCGCATAAAAATAGCCATAAAGCAATTTGTGACAATCAAGGTTATTTTCACCAAGTGCAAACAAGTTTCATCGATTTATTAGAACGTTATTATTTTAATAAGAGCGAGTTGAAAAACAATTTATTGAAACTACCTTTTACGTTAGATGTTTCTAAACAAAAATTTGAAGTTGATGGCTTACAAATAGAACTTAAACCTTTCAATGATTTAGTGATCGTTGAAATGTGGCCACAAGGGCCTTTAGATAGTTTATCACTGCGAGAGCGAGAAATTGTGCAAACCTTAGCTAAAGGATTAACCTTTAAAGAAGCAGCAAGAGAGCTAGATTTGTCGCCTTCAACAGTCTCAAATCACCTTTATCGTATCTATCAAAAACTTAATATTGGCAGCAAAGGCGAGTTGTTTAAGTTGTTGTCTTAAGGTTTAGTTGCTCCTGTTTGCTCTCATGTTCAGTCGATATAGCAATAGCGATGATTACCGTAATTAATTGCCATAGAATTTGGGGCTAATATGAAAGGCTTACAAGTGAATAGTTGACCTAATGACCTGAAAAGTTTAAGGTCTTTTCAGAGCAATAAGTGGAAATTAAGACTTAAGCCAAATCATAGTAAAAACAACTAATGGACTAACCATGCTGAAAAAATTACTAATACTTATGCTACCTTTGTTGATAACTTCTTGTGGTGGTGATTCTAAAGATACAAAAGAAAAGGAATTTTTTGTTGGAGATTTTGTCAGCCATTGCCAGACAATAACCGATAGGTACTGTCTAAAATATAACGAAGATGATGGTAATGAACGAGTAAACTTATTTGAGAAAATTGATGGTTTCGATTATCAAGTGGGATATAAATATCAGTTAAAGATCCTTCAAACAAAAATAAATAACCCGCCAGCAGACGGAAGTAGTTACAAATATAAATTGCTTGAAAAAAGTAGTGAAACGTTAGTTGAAGAGCCTATTCAGTATGGCATAGACCTTTTTCCATCAGGGATTGACTTTTTAAATGTTCCTATTGATAAAGCGATGATAACTAGCTGGTCAAGTAGTAGTATTATCTTACAGGTATCCTCTTACAGCAATGTTAATTTAAGTTGTGAAAACAACCCTGATGCATGTAAAGCGGTGTACGATAATAATGAGCTTGGACACTTTAATTTGTTGATTATTAACCGAGTTATTGAAGATGAAACTGTTAGGTTCGAAGTTGATTCCTTGAATTGCTCAGCTAATAAAGCTGACTTTATTAGTATCTGTAGACCACTTCCTGATTAGAGCTGAATTTATAAAGCTTTTCAGCAAATGGCTTTGTTAGTCTTTCAGCTTTTTATCTTTCAAATACTCGTTTAAAGGGAGGCAAAGAATCTAGTAGTTGTTTACCATAACGTTTAGTTGCAACGCGTTTATCCATCAAAGTGATTACGCCTTCATCCATTTCATTACGTAATAGTCGACCACAAGCTTGTACTAGTTTTTTAGAGGTGTCAGGCACAGATAAGGTCATAAAAGGATTGCCACCTTTTGCTGTTACATACTCAGCTTGTGCTTGTTCAACGGGCGAAGTTGGTACTGAAAATGGTAGTTTAGTTATAATTAAATTGTTTAAATAATTACCGGGCAAATCTAAGCCTTCTGAAAAGCTTTGTGTGCCAAAAATAATGCTCTCTTTGTTGTTATCACAACGTTTTTTATGGCTTTCAATAATGTGTTGGCGTGAATGCTCGCCTTGCACTGCAATATCCAGTTTATGCTTATCTTTCAGTGCTTGAGCTACTTTTTCCATTTGCCAATAAGAAGAGAATAACACTAAACTGGCACTGCCTTGTTCAATATATTTTGGTAGTTTTTCTATTAGTTCATCGGTGAACTGTATTGCACTGGGCTCGTTGGTCATTTTTGCGACCACAAGTTGGGCGTTGTTTTGGTAATCAAAAGGAGAAGTAACTTGTTGGTATTGACTGCCGTCGTTATTTTTTAAACCGACTTGAAAGCGAAAATGATCAAATGAGTTTAATGCAAGTAGTGTTGCCGAGCATAAAACCGCACCTTCGCATTGGCTCCAAAGTTTATCTTCTAAGGTAAAACCAACTTCTATTGGTGAAGCACATAGTAAATAGTCTTGGCGTGCGCTACTTTTAGTTGGCTCTTGCATTTCCAGCCACCTTGCCATAGGTGCTGCTTTGTCACTATCAGTTTTTGCGTACATATGCCACAGTGCTTGTAAATTTTCTAGTCGTTGCAACATAAAACCTGCTTCGCTTAACATCGGCTCGGCAAGATACATTTGGCAGTCACCATCTTTTACTGCTTCAATTAAAGCGCTATACAGTTTATTTAACTGGCTTAACGATTTCTTACTAAGCTCATTACAATCTTCTGCCCAGCTTTTTAGTGTTTTGGGGATTATGCCATTGTCGAAGCGGTAAATTTGTTCATCTTTTTGTTTGAAATTACCCTTGCTTTTATTTCCAGTATTTTTGTTTTGATGAGTCTTATTTTCTAGAAAGTACACACTGGCATTATTGTCAACAAAGGTGAGTACTTTTTGCATTTCTATAAGTAAATCTTGGCAATCATCACTTAGTTTTAAGGCAGGTGAAATTGCTCGTTGCGATTTGATTAACTTAGCCATCTTATCGCCTGTTTCTCTTAACTTTGTCAGCCAATCAATTGCGCCTCGTAAGGTAATACTAGCGCTTGAATGATCTCGGGTTACTTTGGGTAAGTGGTGAGCTTCATCAATGATGTAAAAGGTTTCATCGGGCGCAGATAGTATTCTACCACCGCCTAATTCGAGATCAGCTAATAATAGGCTATGATTTACCACAAGCACATGAGCTTGCTCCATAGTTTCGCGTGCTTTATGAAATGGGCAATGATGATGATCGGCTAAGGTTTTTAAACAGCTGTGCTTATCACTTTGTATTTGCGACCAAATGTGATGTGGTACAGGGCTTTTCCATGAGTCAATATCACCATGCCAAGAGCCATCAATTAATGCTTTGTGCATCGAGTTTAAAGTACGAATATCACTATCTTTAGGTTTTTCTGCAAAAGTAAAACCTGCTTGTGGTGAGTCAGAGGTAACGGCTTGTGCTAGTTTTTGTCTGCAAACATAACGTTGACGACCTTTGGCTAAGGCAAAATCAAATTTTAAGCCGGCATGTTTTTTGAGAAAAGGTAAATCTTTATCAACCAATTGTTCTTGTAATGCCACTGTGGCGGTAGAAATACAGACTTTTTTATCACGTGCTAATGCTAGTGGAATAGCTCCTAGGCTATAGGCAAGCGACTTACCCGTTCCCGTTCCTGCTTCAACTGTAATGATTTTTCTATCTTTGTTATATTCGCCTGCTAGTGTTTTTGCAATTTCAGCAATAAGAAAAGTTTGCTGTTTGCGTGGGTTGAAATTGCTTAAATTTTCACCGATGACTTTATATGATTGGCGGATTATTTGTTTTAACTTGTCAGTTAACATTTAGCGCAGTTTCCATAAAACAGTAAATAAGTTATAGTGCTGTATATAATAACAGGTTTTAGCCGTTTCTTCTTAAAAATTTTAAATTGCTTCAAAATATGCAAACTAACATATCACAACAAATTCAAAACGGATTTTTGTTAAGTCGCCAAGCACAAGACAAAGGTAATACTTTGCAGATCACCTTATGGATAAAAACTGAAACAGGTGCACAAAAACTTGTTGTTAATAATGAGTTAGCCGTTTTTTTTATTGAAGAAAAACAAGTAAATAATGCAGCTAAAATATTACAGCAGGGGGGTATAAATCTAGTTAAGCAGAAAAGTTTAGCACTAAAAACTTTTGGACAAGAACCTGTTCAAGGTTTTTATTTCGCCAATTTATCACAATTTTATCGTGCCCGTGAGTGTCTAAAAGAGCAACAAATTAAGTGCTATGAGGATGATATCCGCCCTGATGACAGATATTTGATGGAGCGTTTTATCACTGCTGATGTAGATTTTTTGTGTTACCCCCATATGAGTAGCCCGGGGGTAAAGTGTAAAAAACCAACAGAGAAATTAGCTATAAATTTGAGCATGTTATCACTTGATATTGAATGTTCAATGGCTGGAGAACTTTATTCAATTGGCCTTTATTCAAATAATGAAGTCGAATTTAAATGCGTATTAATGATAGGGAAGCCACAAGTTGATACAGCGCCTTATATTGTTTGGCTTGAAGATGAAAAACAGTTATTGATTGAGCTTATTAAACAAGTATCAATCATTGATGTAGATATATTTATTGGCTGGAATGTCATTAACTTTGATTTTCGTTTACTACAAAAGCGTTGTGACCTTTATCATCTTAAATTTACTATAGGACGAGATGGTAGTGTTCCTCGTTGGCGAACAAATAGTAATAACACAGATCAGCAGTTTATTGAAATAGCGGGTCGTGTTGTGCTTGATGGTATAGATTTACTCAAAACAGCCACTTATAACTTTCCAAGCTTCTCACTTGATAATGTTGCAAACACGCTATTGGGTATTGGTAAAAAGGTTGAAGATGTAGATAATAGAGTTACTGAAATTACTAATAATTTTTTACATAATAAAACTGCTTTAGCTGCGTATAATTTAGAAGATTGCCGTTTGGTATGGCTAATATTTGAGAAAACACAATTATTAGAATTTGCACAACTTCGTGCACAGTTAACGGGGCTTGCTATCGATAGAGTAGGCGGCTCAGTTGCCGCTTTTACAAATCTATATTTACCTAAGCTCCACCGCAGTGGTTATGTTGCGCCAAATATGGGAGATGGTGTTTCTGAACTTATCTCCCCCGGAGGCTATGTCATGGACTCTATTCCTGGACTTTATGACAATGTGTTAGTGCTTGACTTTAAATCTCTTTATCCGAGTATTATTCGAAGCTTTAAAATAGATCCTATGGGCTTAATTGAAGGTTTGAGAGAAGCAGAAACAGCAGGGCTTATAGAAGAAAAGCAAAGTAAAAAGGTTATTAAGGGCTTTGACGGAGCGTATTTCTCAAGAGAAAAACACTTCTTACCCGATATCATCACTTCTCTTTGGTTAGAGCGTGATAAGGCAAAATTGCAGAAAAATGCCGCTTTATCACAAGCGATAAAAATTATTATGAATAGTTTTTATGGCGTTTTAGGATCAACAGGTTGCCGTTTTTTCGATCCGCGTCTATCAGGCTCTATCACTAAACGTAGCCATGAAATATTAAAAACCACTAAGTTATGGATTGAAGATAAAGGTTATCGCGTTATTTATGGTGATACTGATTCTATTTTTGTACATGTTGGTAATGATGAATCATTATCACAAAGTAACGCTTTGGGCACTGAATTACAGGCTCTGATCAACAAAAAATGGCAGCAGCAATTAAAAAACGAATTCAATTTATCATGCGAATTAGAAATTGAATTTGAAACACATTTTACAAAATTTTTAATGCCAGCAATTCGTGGTCGTGATGTTCTCAAGGGGCAAAAAACTGGAACTAAAAAAAGATATGTTGGTTTAAGCAATGGAAAACTGGTGTTTAAAGGACTAGAGACTGTTAGAAGTGATTGGACACAAATAAGTAAAGTGTTCCAACAGGAGCTATACAGGCTAATATTTAACGGTTTACCCGTTGAAGAATATATTTGCTCAACAGTGAATGAGATAAAGGAAGGTGGCTACGATAATGAGCTTATTTACATGAAGAAAATCAGAAGAAAGCTTGAAGATTACGTTAATACTCCACCTCATATAAAAGCTTGTCTTATTGCAAATAAAGCGTTAATGGATCTAGGGCTTAAACCTAAGTATAGAAAAGGAAGTAAGATTGAGTATGTCATGACGCTAAATGGCATTATGCCAATAGAACTATCAACAGGTAATCTTGACTATGAACATTATATTGAAAAGCAGATTAAACCAATAGCTGATGATGTGTTACCTTTTATTGGAAAATCTTTTGAAATAATTGTAAGTAAGCAAATTGACTTGTTTTAATCATTACACATGTGATTTTAGTTAGTTCATATTCCTGAAAAGGTAGAGCTTACTTATTAAACTTGTGTAAGTTAACTATGACTGAATTAGTGTTAATTTAAATATTCAACTAAAACATTGACTTAAATCAAAAGTCAGCGTGTAATTTTGATTCAATTATCTCTCTGAATGTTTATAATATGAGCAAAGAAATTATTGAGAAATAATATGGCACAGGTTATATGGCAAGATAGTTATTCTATTGGTATTGACACAATAGATACCCAACATAAAAAGCTCTTTGACATAATGAATAAAATTTATGTAGCTGCGCTAGAAGATAGCGACTTAGAAATTATTATTGAATTTTTTGATGAGCTTCAAGATTACACAAAATATCATTTTGATGAAGAAGAACAATATTTTACCACTTTATCTCAACGTTGTGTTGAAGAGCATAAAAACGAACATCAATTTTTTATCGATGAACTTGAAAAAATAAAACAACAATCATTAAGAATAGGAGCCATTTCTTTGGAATTACTTTATTTTTTAAATGATTGGTTAGTCAATCATATTCTAGTGGTAGATCCAAAATACGTTGACCAAAGGTAAGTTATTGACTCAATTCGAACGTTCTTAATTTTGTCGCAACGTTATCATGTGGAGCGTTTAGGCGGCGAGGTTATTTTCGCTGGTTAAGTGAATAAGTAGAATATACAACGAGACTTTTTATCGCCAAGTATTATCGACAAGTAAAGCGAGCAAATGGGTAGATATAGTGCTAATTGAAGTGACATTAAAACTTATTGAATGCCTAGAAAAGTATAGAAACCCCTAGTTAGATTTATTATTTCTTCACATTTACCAGATAACAGGTGAAAAGCATTCTATTTCAAGGTATAAATATAACCAGGTTTAGATGGCTAGATAGCTATTTTAAATAATTATATTCAAAGGTTAATTTTAAATGAAACAAGATACTATAATTGTGACTGCAGGTCGCAAAGCTAAATGGACGAATGGCGTAGTCAATCCAAGCGTTACTCGTGCTTCAACGGTTGTGTTTAATACCGTTGCTGAAATGAATAATGCCTTAAAAAATCGTCATGACCAAACGATGGTTTATGGCAGACGAGGTACTACTACAGCATTTGCTTTTAGTGATGCAATGACAGAGCTTGAAGGTGGAGCAGGTTGCGCCCTTTATCCTTCAGGTACCGCTGCAATAACGAATGCAATAATATCTTTTGTTGAAAGTGGTGATCATATCTTAATGGTTGATAGTGCTTATGAACCAACCCGTGATTATTGTGACAAAATTTTAGCCAAAATGGGTGTGGAAACTACCTATTATGACCCGTTAATTGGTGCTGGCATCGAATCTTTAATTCGCTCTAATACTCGCATTGTTTTTTTAGAATCTCCCGGTTCGATTACCATGGAAGTACAAGATGTACCAACCATCGCTAAAATAGCACATCAACATGACTGTATTGTTATGCTCGATAATACTTGGGGTGCGGGTATTAACTTTAAGCCGTTTGATTACGGTGTTGATATCAGTGTGCAAGCTGCAACTAAATATATAGTAGGTCATTCTGACGTTATGTTGGGTACAGCAACAGCAACGGATAAATATTGGCCGCAATTACGTGATAACAGTTATTTAATGGGGCAGTGCACATCACCTGATGATCTTTATCTTGCGCTACGTGGTATTCGCACTATTGGTGTTCGCCTTAAGCAACATCAACAGAGTGCTTTAAAAGTTGCCAATTGGTTAAAAGAAAGACCAGAAGTTGATACTATTCTACATCCTGCATTTGAGTCTTGTCCTGGACACGAATTTTTCAAGCGTGATTTTACTGGCTCGAATGGTTTATTCTCTTTTACTTTGAATTGTGGCAATAGAGAAGCGCTTACGGCATTTCTTGATGGTTTATCGCACTTTAAAATGGGGTATTCATGGGGAGGATTTGAGTCCCTAGTTTTAGGTATTACTAGTGTTGATTCAATTCGCAGTGCAACTAAATGGACAGCAGAATTTCCATTAATCCGCTTGCATATAGGCTTAGAAGACGTTGATGATTTGATTGCCGATTTAGCGCAAGGCTTTGAACGATTTAACGAAAACCTTTAAGAACTAGAGATTAGGTTCTAGATTTTAGACGAAGCTAACTCTATGGCTTCCTAAAACCTAATATATTCTTAGTACCTAAATACTCAAGCGACTTAAAAATGCTTGCTCCAAACCCCTCCGAGTTGGTTTAGAAACAGCTTATGCTAGGTTACTGATTTTGATAAGAAAGCTGCATGGATGCAGCTTGTTAGAGAATGCAGGAGCATATATTCCTGAACAATCATTCTCTATAATCTATGCTTCCTAGCACCTATGTATTCCTAGAGACTAGTCTTCTTATTTTCCTAACAACATAAATATTTTTTTCGCTATATCAGTGTTATCTTGCGAGCCATTAAATAGCTCACTTTGTTTACCAAAAGCAAATACAGGTACGTCAACAGCAGTATGGCCGCCAGAAGTCCAACCACTATTAGTGCGCTCATCCATTATGCCTTTAACACTTTTGATTAACGCTAACTCACTTGCAGACATGTTTTTGCTTTGATATATATTTTTTTTCTTATTTACTTTAGCGTTGTCTTTACTGTCTTTAAGTAAGGTAAGTTCGTCTTGAGATAATGCAAAATTGAACAATGATGTTGTCTGTTCAGCACTAATGTCATTTGTCGCTAATTGTTTGGCAATATAATTAATAGAATGTTTCATAGTACGTAAATTTTCAGCATTCCATTCGTATTTACCATTTGCAGCTAAGGTGAAACCACCAGTACTGTGATCGGCTGTAACGATAACAAGCGTATCTGGATGATGACCAACAAAATGTTCTAAGTATTCTACGGTTTTTGCTAAATCATCCATTTCAGCCATAGCATCACTTATATCATTTCCATGCCCAGCCCAGTCAACTTGACTGGCTTCAATTAGCAGGAAAAACCCGTCATCAGCTACATTATCAGAACTTTGTAAGTCAATAAGGTGATGGATGCCAGCTTTAGTCATGGTAGATAAACGGTGCTTATTGGTATCGTCTAGCGCCCAAGGTAAGCCGATATCGGCAAACAGTCCTAATACTGGTTTATTATTTGGCAAACTTGTTAAGCCTTGATAGTTATCAATATAGTGAAAACCAGCTTGTTTAAATTCATTCACTAAGTTCCTGTCTTCACGAAGAAAATACTTCCTACCGCCGCCAAGATAGAGATCAGCTTTTATGCCATTATCTATATAGCTATCGGCAATCTCATTATAGTTTTTGCGATGTTCATTATGAGCGAGATATGAAGCAGGCGTTGCATGATTTATTTGAGACGTTACTATTACCCCTGTTTTCTTTCCTTGCAATTTTGACCATTCTAATACTGTTTGAACCTCTTCTTTATTTACATTGACACCTATAGCGCCGTTATAACTTTTCACACCTGTGGCTAATGCAGTTGCGCTGGCTGCTGAGTCGGTTACCACGCCTGAAATAGAAGCAGGATAAGTGCTAGATAAGCCTGTAAGATGGCGATCAAAAACTGTTTCTTCTATTGCATCGGTTTTAGGGTTATCACTAAAGTAACGATAGGCACTAGTATAAGCGGGGCCCATACCATCGCCAATAACCATAATAATGTTCTTAGGTACAGATATTGGTGCTGCGACTGCCGATTGATTCACTATTTCTGTATTATTAGATTTTGTGTTCACACAAGATACAGCTAGTAGTGAAAGTGCCAGTGCAGGTAAAAAAAGTTTCATAAAATATTCCAGTCTTTAAAAAATACTATTCAGTTAATTCGACATCAACCCATACTAATCGGTGATCTGATGAAGCCTGTCTGTCTTTGATTAAACGATACGTATCATCATTTTTTTGTGGCCAAAATACGCCGGAATCTTTAAGAGAGAAACCAATTGTTGAAGGTAATACGTAATCTGCGCGCATGCCCCAGTAGGCGGTATGATATTTAGCATTTACATTTTTATCCCGATGTAATTCACCGCCGATACTTGTTGGCATAGGGTCTTGCAGCTTATCACTGGTTAGTAGCGCTTCAATGCTTGAATTCATTGCATCTCCTTCAACGCTTGACGCATTTTGATCACCTAAAATAACAAAAGCTGTATGTGATGGTAACCCGCCTTTATTACCTTTATCATCATAGATGTAATGGGCTTGTTCCCCATTGATATAGTCAAACCAGAAACGAATCTCATCATGATTACGTTTGCCATTACGATTTTCTGGCCCATCAAAAACAGGAGGAGTAGGGTGGCTAGCTAAAATGTGTATTGTTTTGCCATCGACATTAATAGGAATATCCCAATGGGATTTTGATGACAGCCTTAATTCTTGCCATATTTCGTCACTAAACCAAGGTTGATTCGTGCTAGGCTCTATCGGTTTTAGGGCGTTGGGCATGTCGAGCCATTTAAAGTTTTGGAAGGTTCTGATTTCTTTTTCATTTATAGGGTATTTAGATAATAATACCATGCCGAAATGCCCTTCAAAATAACCAAAACCATGAGTGTCGCTAGGTTGTTGGTTAGATTTACCATCATGATTTAAATCACCTTTTACTTTTACACCGGTGTTTACAGCACCTTGATATAAATATGGGTAATTAATACTCGCTTGATCATTTTGGCTATGAGCTAAATATTGATTAATAAAATGACGAATATTGTCGTGGTTGTTATTAACACGATCAAATTCATTTAGTAAAATGATATCAGGATTAACTCGTTGAATTATTTCAGCGATATTCCTTATTTGTTGGGTGTTTTGTTGTAATGCTTGTGTAAGTTCATCACCAGAAACATTAGGTGTGTTATTTGATGAGCGCTCAACATAGTTCAATGCTTCCATACTGACATTGAATGTAGCTATACGAAGGTTTGTTGGTATTTCTGTTTTGTTTGACATAGCTTCGCTCGAAATAGCTGTACCCAAAATAAAAGAACTACACAGTGCCAATACAAATAATTTTAAAAAGTATCTCATTATTTTAATTTACAACCTCGTAAAATAATATCAGTAAGAAAATTAGTAACATGTTCAATATCATCGCTTTCGTAATCAGCACGATTCATTATGGTCAATATTTGAGTATCAAAATCTGCATAGTGTTGTGTTGATGACCAAATGAGAAATATTAAACTTACAGGATCAACTTGATGCATTTCTCCATTATCAATCCAACATTGAAAAACTTTTGATTTTTCTCTCACCCATTGACGTAGGTATGTACGGGCAAAGTCTTTTAAGTGCTGTGCCCCTTGGATAATTTCCATAGCATAGATTTTAGAGGCTTTAGGGTTATTAAATGACATGGTCACTTTGGCACGAATAAATTTTTCAATAGCGAGTTTAGGGCCATCTTCCGGCAAAATATCACCGATCCCTTCATCCCACATATTTAACGTTTTCTCTAATACTGCATGATAAATATTTTCTTTATTTTTAAAATAATACAAAACGTTTGCTTTGGGTAACCCTGCATTATCAGCAATAGATTGTACTGTAGCTCCTTTGTAGCCTTGTAGTATGAACTCATCTTGGGCCGCGGAAAGTATTTTATCTATGCTGACGGCTCTTATTTTTTGTGGCTTATTATTTTTTTTCATCGTTGTTTTTTTTCATTATTATTTGATTTCTAACTAAAATTGACTATTTTTAATAGGAGTTAGTATAATTTTAACTGACAATTATTAATCATTTTGTCACTAAATTACAGTGATTATTTTTAATGACATTCATTATGATTAGCATTGTAAATACTTATTCTCTTTAGCCTTCTTTGACACTATTTTAATTGATATGTCCTACTGGTCTATTTTTTATTTATTCTATTATTCAGTAATCCTATAGCTATTGATTGAAAAAAGCAAAAACTTGACCTTTTGGTAGGTTTTTTGAAATTATTCTGTTTTTTTGTACAAAATTGAGTTAATTTAAGCAGTGATGTAATAAAAGTGTAAAAAAACTTTGTTTAAATTGGTTTAGTTTAAATTTAGTAGTAAAAATTCTTTAGGCGTAAATTCGCCAAAAGATAAAATAATAATTAACACATAAAACACATAGGAATACTAAGATGAAAACCCACTCTCTATCACGCATCGCGGGCGCGCTAGTTGTTGCGCTTGGTTTGTCAACATCGTTTGTTTCAACGGACGCCTTAGCAAATACAACATCTGCTATTAAAGGCCAAATTGCCGGGCCGCAAGGGAACCCAGCAGCAGGAACAAAAATTACAATTACACACGTTCCATCTGGAACAACTAAAACGGCGACGGTAAATAGTTCTGGTTTATTTACTGCTAAAGGATTACGTGTTGGTGGTCCCTACAAAATCGTTGTTGACTCTGACAAGTTTGAAGATACTGAATTAAATGATATTTTCTTAACTTTAGGTGAAACCTTTCCTTTAAATGTTGCGTTGCAGACTCAGACAGATATTGAAACTATTGTGGTAACAGGTAGAGCAATCAGTAAATTTTCTGGTGGCACAGGCCCAGCATCACATTTTAATGCAGAAGATTTAGCAAGAGCACCGTCAATAAATCGTGATCTCAAAGATATTGTTCGTATTGACCCACGAATTTCTATTGATGAAAGTCGTGAGGGTGCCATTTCATGTGGTGGTGGTAACCCTAGGTTTAACAGTTTAACTGTTGATGGCGTTCGTATGAATGACAGCTTTGGTTTAAATGATAATGGTTATCCAACGACACGCATTCCTTTTTCTTATGACTCAATTGATCAAGTATCGGTAGAGCTTGCTCCTTTCGATGTTAAATATGGTGGTTTCACTTCTTGTAACATTAACGCAGTAACAAAATCAGGGACGAATGAAGTTCACGGTGGTGTCTTCATTGATTATACCAATGATTCAATGAAAGGTGACAGCATTGAAGGTGAACATCAAGAAAATGGGAGTTATGACGAAAAACGTTATGGTTTTAATGTCGGTTTACCGCTAATTGAAGATACCTTATTCTTATTTGCCTCATATGAAAAGTTAGATGGCGCACAATTATTCGAATACTCGCCAATGGGAGGTGATGATCCTCAAGTTACTCAAGCAGATATTGACCGTATAAATCAAATATCAATTAATAAGTATGGCTATACCGCTGGTGGTACGCCTGCGAGTTTGCCAGTCGATGATGAGAAGATTTTAATCAAATTGGATTGGAATATTAATGAAGATCATCGTGCTAGTTTTATCTATAACTACAATGATGGTTTTAAATTAGATCAATCTGACGAATGGGGCATGACTTTAGATAATCATTTCTATGAATCAGGTGCTGAGCTTAGCTCATTTGTTGCTTCTGTTAACTCTGATTGGACAGATAATTTTTCTACTGAAGTAAGAGTTGCTCGTACTGAATTAGAGAATAGACAAAACTCTTTAGATGCTGCTAGTGGTTTTGGTGAAGTGCAAATTCGTCATAACGGTACAACCATTTTTCTAGGCCCAGATGATTCTCGTCAGTCTAACGAAATGAATTGGGACAACACTAACTTTAAATTGTCAGGGAGTTATTACTTCGGTGAACATATAATTACCGGTGGTTATGAATATGAAAGCTTAACAGCTTTTAACTTATTCATGCAGCATACAGTAGGTGAATATCGTTTTGGTTCAATTGATGAATATGAAGCTGGACTAGCTGATCGAGTTTATTACAATAACTCTGCTGGTACTAATGTTCCTAGTGATGCCAGTCAAGAATTTACATACGGCACCCATACCTTTTATATTCAAGATGAATATACCCTTACCGATATCGACATGACCTTAACCTTTGGTTTACGTTATGATCGTTACACCAGTGATGATAACCCAAGATACAATGCACAATTTGAAGAACGTTATGGCATTCGTAATGACAAAAATATGGATGGTATAGATTTAATACAACCTCGTGTTGGTTTTAATTGGGCAGTTGAAGATAACTTAGAAATACGTGGTGGTTTTGGTCTATATTCTGGTGGTAACCCTAATGTTTGGTTATCTAACTCATATTCTAACGATGGTTTAGTGAATATTTCCGAGCGCGCAAGAAATCATGACAGTATCCCCACGGTTGGAGAAGGTCGAGATACAACGTATGATTTATTTGGCACGCCATCTTCAGACTCACGAGGCCCAGGTTTTGGTGTTCCGCAAGTGATGGTTGATGCAATTCAAGATCTTGATGAACTCAGTGGTAACGGCTCTGTTAACGCGACCGATCCAAACTTTGAAATTCCGTCTGAGTGGAAGTATTCTTTAGGCGCTACCTACACAACTGATAATGATTATGTTATCGCGGTAGATCTTTTACATAACCGTAAGCAAGATTCAGCTACTATATTAGATTATAACTTGGAATATGGCCCTAAAACGTTCGATGGTCGTAGTACATATCAATCGGTCACTCACCCTGAAGGCGTGAGAAATGTATTTAGTGAATTTGTGTTAACCAATACTGATAGTGATGGAAAATCAACCATTTTATCACTAGCGGTAAGTAAAAGTTTTGATTTCGGTTTAGATGCTTCATTTGGTTATTCATATACTTCATCTGAAGATGCTAATCCAATGACAAGTGCTGTTGCCGGCTCGAACTATAGTAACTTAGCAACAACAGATGCCATTAACCCGCCAATGGCAACCTCTAACTATGAAATACCCCATCGCTTTACTTTGAATTTAAGCTATGGTGTTGAACTCATTGGTGGATTAGAAACACGCTTTAGCCTGTTCGGTCAAGCAAGTGAAGGACAATCATACTCATATACTTATGATAGTTCTGATGGCGCCTTTGGTGATAGTAACTGGAATGGTAGCCGTCAGTTAGTCTATATACCAACAGAGGGTGATTCAAATGTCGTTTATGATGATGGCTTTGATAAAGAAGCATTTGATGCCTTTATTGCTGCTGAAGGATTGGCACGTGGTCAAATTACCGGTCGTAATGCACAAAATGCAGATTGGCATGTGAGCTTTGATTTCAAAATTAACCAAGAAATTCCAGGTATAATGGAAGGTCAACGCGGTAACGCATTCTTTATCATTAAAAACGTAGGCAATATGTTAAATGATGATTGGGGTGTGATGAACCAAGGTCAATTCGTTGGTAACCGTATGCTTGAAATGTCGATTCAAGATGATGGTAAATACCTTTATGAAGAATTCAATGATGGCAACCAAGATCAAACTTTCTATAAAGATGCTTCTTTGTGGGAAATGCGTGTTGGTATAAGTTACGATTTCTAACGACTAATAATCTAGTTAAAAACCGTGCTTAATCGCACGGTTTTTTTATGTGAAAAATTCATGAATTTTTAATAGTAATTAATGAAATAGATGTTAGTATAGATAAATACTTGACCAGTTGGTCAGTTTATAATTTTGGATGATTGAATTGCAAATGAATGAAGCAACAAATAAAGCCATTGAACCAAACACTTGGTTACAGCTTACAGAAAAAGCTAGGCATGCTTACCAAAGAGCCTATGCTCCATACAGTAATTTTCACGTTGGGGCTGCAGCTCTGACGCTAAGTGGAGAAATAGTTCAAGGCTGCAATGTTGAAAATGCATCCTATGGCTTAACTGTTTGTGCAGAACGTAATTGTATTGCTCAAGGTGTTATTAACAATGCAAACAACAATACTGTTGAGTTTAGTGCAATGGTTATTTACACCGAACAAGAAAAACTAACTCCGCCCTGTGGCGCTTGCCGGCAAGTTATTAGTGAGTTTTTTCCAAAAGAAACACAAGTGATGGCGGTTAACCATCTTAATCAGCAACAACTATGGACAGTAGGACAATTACTGCCTGATGCTTTTACCCCTTATGACTTAATCAATAAAACTTAGCCAGTAAAGTTTGAATAAGAATTGAATAGAAATAAATCAAGGATTTTAATTAATGTTATTACCACAAGAAATTATTGCTAAAAAACGTGATAGTGAAATTCTTCAAAATGATGAAATCGACTTTTTTGTTGATGGTCTAGTATCAAATAATTTTAATGATGCTCAAGTTGGCGCGATGGCAATGGCTATGTTTCAACAGGGGTTAATCCCGCAAGAAACGGTACAATTAACGAAAGCGATGATGCACTCAGGTGAAGTATTGTCGTGGCAAAACCTAGATGGACCAGTCATTGATAAGCACTCTACAGGTGGGGTCGGTGATAAAGTCAGCTTTATGTTAGCTGCAATCATTGCTGCTTGCGGTGGGTATGTGCCTATGATCTCAGGCAGAGGGCTTGGTCATACAGGTGGCACGGCAGATAAACTTGAAAGTATCGCGGGCTTTAATGTTCAACCAAATTTAAATGATTTTAAACAAATTGTAAAAGATATTGGTGTGGCCATCATTTCTCAAACACCAGAGCTAGCACCAGCAGATAGACGTTTATACGCTATTCGTGATGTGACCGCTACGGTTGCTTCCATTCCCCTAATCACAGCGTCAATTTTATCGAAAAAACTCGCTGCAGGTCTTGACGTGCTAGTAATGGATATAAAAATGGGCAATGGAGCTCAGATGGCTGATTTAAATCAAGCTAAAGCTTTAGCACAAAGCATTACAACCGTTGCCAATGATGCAGGGGTAAACACGCAAGCTATTATCACTGATATGAATCAGGTACTTGGTAGCACGGCGGGTAATGCATTAGAAATGTATGAAACAGTAAAATACTTAACTGGAAAACTTCGTGAACCTAGATTACATCAGGTGGTTGTTACTTTAGCTAAAGCGATGTTATTAAACAGCAAAATTGCCAGTGATGATATGGATGCACAAACAAAAGTAGACAATGCTTTGACATCAGGTAAGGCGGCAGAAATTTTTGGTAAAATGATAAGTGCGTTAGGAGGTCCAAGTGACTTATTAGATAACCCTTGGCGCTCAATGAACAAAGCAGAATATATTATTGAGATTTTAGCACCGCGCCATGGTTACATTGAAGCAATGCAAACCAGAGCTATTGGTTATTCTGTGGTAGGTTTAGGTGGTGGACGTATTAGCAACGATCAAAAAATTGATCACAGTGTTGGGTTTGATCGTATCTTACCTATTGGAACACGGGTTAACCGAGCTGATGTATTAGCAAGGGTGCATGCAAATTCACTCGAAAGTGCTGAACATGCCAGTAAACAATACATTAATTCAATCAGTTTTTCTGATGAACCGCTTAATGAGCCTCAAGTTATATATTAACGTGCCATGGTAATTCACTAGCAAAGTTTGAGAATAGATTGTCGGGGTATTTATTACCCCTTTGTTGGACTTAAGTTAACTTTTATAGGGTATTAAAAAATTAATCTTGAGTCATCAGTCAAGCAATATGTATTAATTAGCTAGGGCTCGATATAGGTGTGTTTACCACGTAAAACAAGCAATCATTCAAAGCAACTTGTTTATTAGTCGTTGCTTTGAATATGCGTAAATTTTGTCGACATACAAGCTGATTTTCTCGGGCGTAAAAGTATTCATCAATAACATTATTACCCTGTTTATCCAGCAGTTGTAGATTTTCAATACCATTGCCATCAATCCAACCGATCATTTCATCTTGATTAGCACCACCAAAATTAAAATATTCAATATTAGTTTTTAGCGTGACACCACTATAACCTTCGTCATGCTCTGCATAAGAAAGATTTATACCATTCTTTGTTTGTAATCGTAGCGGTCTATAAATAACTTCAACATTTTTTTCTTGATGTATGTAGCCGATATTTTCACAATCTGCGATATGACTAATCCCTGCAAAAGCGACTTCATGCGCTTGTTCATCAAGACTACCTCCACATTCTATTGTGATGAAAGGGCAGGTAAAATCCTGCTCCATTAATGAGCCTAAATGCAAATCTGACAATATTAATGTTTGGCAAAAAAATGAAGCTAAAGACAATGTCTCTGTTGTAATTACCGAGCTAATTGAGAAAGTAGGACTTGGGCTAGAAGCATTGTGAAGATCGATCACCATTTCAGGTTTTACATCACGTATTGCATGCTCTATTAATTTTGCTCTTTGATAACACCCTTGATGTTTTTGTTCCGCTTCTCCAAAACAGCGATTTATATCTCTATTCCCTTCGATAAAACGTCTTGTAAATAAGGGACTTTTTGCTGCTGCTTCCACAGAGCAAATAATAAACCGTAAATTGGTTTGTGGTAGCTTACTTTTATCCCGTGTTGTTAACCAACGATGTAAAGCAATTAAGCCTGACGGCTCGTCACCTTGAAGTAATGTGTTGATTACTCTGTGTTTATTAGTGTTTAAGCCAGTTACATCAATAACAGTAGGGCCTGTCATTGACAGTAGGAATTGTTCATAATCCGCATGTAATTCTTGAAACGTGGGATCTTGTAGATAATTGATCTCGTTAAAGTCTATTTCCATATTGTCACCTACAAATAGTTTGATTGAAGAGTTATATACTCGATGACTTTAGCATGTCACACCTTTAATAGAAGCCGTGTTGATTAAGGTCAATAAAAGTGGTTGAACTGTACAAGTTTTATGAATAATACGATTGATAGTTGTTTTACCGCAATTTTTTTTAAAGTAGACTATTAATAAATCCTATATTGCTTGAGAACTTTATGACAGACGAAACTATTTTTTCTAAAATTATTAGACAAGAAATTCCAACCCCTTTGCTTTATCAAGATGAATTAGTCAGTGCTTTTAGAGATATAGCGCCACGGGTAAGCACACATATTTTAATTGTACCTAATAAACACATTCCCACTACCAATGACGTTACCGATGCGGATGAGCTAACAATGGGACGAATGATTTCGGTCGCTAAAAAACTAGCAAAACAAGAAGGTATTGATGAAAAAGGTTATCGGTTAATTATTAATTGCAATGAAGATGGTGGACAAGAGGTGTTTCATATTCATATGCACTTACTCGGTGGTCAACGGCTAGGGCCAATGCTGTCAGTTTAGTCATTTTCTTTGAAAAAAAGCGATAAACGGCTGCAAACATAAGACTAAAGACAGTGCACTTAACAGTTACCTAGCGCATAATTAAGGTATGAATTTTAAAACAATTGTACTTTCTAGGATTTTATGTGAATTGGAAAGAGTTACTCGAAAATAGAAATCGCCTATTCTGGTTTGTTCATTCTGCTGGTTGGTTTGGCTTTGCTTTAGTGCATTATTTGGGGTCTTTACTTCATGATTTGCGCGATATATTTGTAGTGATTATTTTTCTAAATGCCTATGCTGGTTGGTTGTTCAGTGTTCCACTACGTTATTTATATCGCCGTGTATGGAATTTCCCTCCGGTTAAAATTGCCCTTGTAGTTGTTTTTGCTTCCTATTTTACCGGCGTTTTATGGCAAGTTGTTAAAAATATTAACTACTGGGAAATATACAAACATGGTTATAAGCCTGATTTTTGGTTGATGTATACACAATCAAGTGTTTGGTCGTTTTATATTATTCTTAGTTGGAGTGTTTTATATTTTGGTACTAAGTATTATCAAATGTTACAGGTTGAAAAACAAAATGTATTAAAAGCTAATACAGTTGCCCATCAGGCTCAATTGAAAATGCTTCGATATCAGCTTAATCCCCATTTTTTGTTTAATACCCTAAACGCAATTTCTACATTAATACTGTTAAAAGATAATGTTACTGCTAATGGTATGGTAACAAAACTAAGTGAATTTTTACGTTATTCACTTGATAAAGATCCGATGAAAAAAGTAACCTTGTGCAGTGAAATTCAAGCGTTAGAGCTATACCTAGCGATAGAAAAAGTTCGCTTTGAAGAACGGTTGAAAGTGAACTTTTGTATTAGTGAAAACTGCGAAAAAGCTTTAGTGCCAAGCATGATCTTGCAACCTATTGCTGAAAACGCAATCAAACATGCAATAGCGACACAAGAGGCCGGTGGCAGTATAACCATTTCTGTTAATCATTTTGCTAATGACTTGATGATAGAAGTAGCAGACGATGGCCCAGGCGCTGAAATAGTCGATGGCAATTTATATAGAGAAAATGGTGTTGGATTAGTTAATACCCGCGAACGTTTAAATGCCTTATATCTAAAAAATTACTCACTAGTTGTTGCCAATAACACACCTTCTGGTGTTAAAGTTAGCATTCGTATGCCATTTGAATTATCTTAAGTGCTGTTATAAAGCACACTAGTAGGATTTAGCCATGACTTTTCGCACTATTATTGTTGACGATGAACCCCTCGCTCGGAAAGGTTTAGATATACGTCTTCAAAGTTTTAATGATATTAAAATAATTGAGCAATGCTGTAATGGTAGAGAAGCTATTGAGGCAATACGGGCTTATCAAGTAGATTTAATGTTCCTTGATATTCAAATGCCAGGACTTAATGGTTTTCAAGTGATTGATGAAATCGTAAAGCAAGGATTAAAAATGCCTATGGTGGTGTTTGCGACAGCTTTTGACCAATATGCAATCAAAGCTTTTGAAGTGCATGCTCTTGATTATATTTTAAAACCGGCTGATGAAGAGCGCCTTTCTCAAACATTAGATAAAGTCAGACAATATTTTAAATCGAGTACTGATGCTGAGCATAAATCTAAACTTATACGATTAGTAAGTGATGTAACGGGTAATGATTGCCAACAAATTTTAACTGAACTTGCCAATAATCAACCTGTTAGTATGTCTCATTATTCAGATATACTTGCTATTAAAGACGCAGGTGAAGTCAGCCGAGTGCCAGTTAAAGACATTATTTGGATAGATGCTGCTGGAGATTATATGTGTGTTCATGCATGTGCCAACTCAAAGAGCACTCAAGAAAGCCCTCAAGAAAATACTCATATCTTAAGAAAAACGATGAAGCAACTTGAAGAACATCTTGATCCAAAAATTTTTATTCGAAATCATCGCTCTACTATTGTTAATAAAAACTATATTGAAAAATTTTGTAGTCAAGCCAGTGGTGAATATTTGTTAGTATTGAAAAATGGTAAAGCGTTAAAAGTTAGTCGAAGTTACAAAGAAAAAGTTAAGCAGGCAATAAATAATTAGTTTTTCCTCATAGTTTTTTTCTTAGTTTCTCTCCCTGTTTAAGAAATGCGTCTATACTCTATTTTATAATAAAATATAAAGAGTATAAAAAATGAATGTTAGCTACATTGCTCATGTATCTGGAAAAGTGCAGGGTGTTTATTTTCGGGTATCAAGCCAGCAAAAAGCAATTGATTATGGTTTAAGTGGCTACGCGAGAAATTTGTCCGATGGTGATGTTGAAGTTTTCCTTTCAGGTGAAGAGGGTAAAGTTGAAAAAATGTTAGCTTGGTTAAAGCATGGTCCTGACCTTGCAGAAGTTACACAAATGCAACAAAAGCAAGTGGATTGGCAAGAGCATAGTTTTTTTTCTATTAGCTAATTTTACTAAAAGTTACTCTTCTATGAATTTGAAGCGCTTAATGTCTTTACCATCTCTGGTAATAGTTTCATCAAACATAACTAAAGGACGAACCCAAATATCATCTTTATTAGCGAAAGGGTGGTATACCACTAAGTACTCTTCGGTCTCACTGTGTCTAGCAAGGTGAAGTACTTGATAATAACTGCCTTTAAAATGCTGATACTTTCCTAATTTAATCATTAATTTTTCTCAATAAAATAAAGTTGTAAAGTATTATACTTTACAACTTTTAACATTAATTTTAACGCTTTAAACTCTTAAAGCTTTCTCTCCACGAGCCATGCCTACACATCCAGAGCGAGCTGATTCAATTATCTCAGTTTCGTTGCTTAATACTTCAATAAAAGCATTTAGCTTTTCACTACTTCCGGTTAGTTCTACGGTATAAACTTGCTTACCGATGTCGATAATTGAGCCTCGAAATATATCAGTAATTCGTTTTACTTCAGTGCGTGATTTTTCACTCATAGCGGTAACTTTAACGAGTAATAACTCCCGCTCAACGTGTTTACGATCAGTTAATTCAGAAATTTTGATTACATCAATCAATTTGTTTACTTGCTTTACAATTTGCTCTAAAACCTTATCATCGCCACTAGTAGCAATAGTAATTCGAGACAAACTATTATCATCAGTTGGGGCAACTGTTAAGCTTTCAATATTATATGCACGTTGTGAAAAAAGGCCAATTATACGTGATAGAGCACCTGGTTCATTTTCCAGTAAAATAGCTAAAATATGACGCATTATGATTTAACTCCTTTTTTTCTAAAACCAGTCCACAATTTGTTAATGTTGTTTATTGAATTTGTATTTTTTGCTCGATAATTCATTATGCTTTTACTCCCTTCGCAATCCACATGTCATCAATACCACCATGACGAATATGCATAGGGTAAACATGCTCTTTTTCATCAACTAGAACATCAACAAAAACAAGTTTATTTTTAATACTGAAAGCTTTTTCCAATTTTGAGTCTAGCTCATCAAGTGTGTCAATTTGAATACCTACATGACCGTAGGCCTCTGCTACTTTAGTAAAGTTAGGCAACGATTCCATGTAAGAAGAAGAGTGCCTCCCTCCGTAAACCATATCTTGCCATTGACGAACCATACCAAGAGAACGATTATTTAAAGTAACGATCACTACAGGCAAGTTGTATTGCATGCAAGTAGACAGTTCTTGAATATTCATTTGAATTGAACCATCGCCAGTTATGCAAATAACATGCTTATCAGGAAAGGCAAGCTTCGCTCCCATTGCTGCGGGTAGTCCAAAACCCATAGTGCCGGCTCCACCTGAATTGATCCATTGGCGAGGTTTAGCAAAAGGATAATATTGTGCTGCAAACATTTGATGTTGACCTACATCTGAAGCAACATAAGCCTCTCCATTCGTAATTCTATACATAGCTTCTACCACTCGTTGAGGTTTTATTTTTTCACCTTCAACTTGTTTGTAACTTACACTTCTCATGTCACGCCATAAATGAATTTGTTGCCACCAATCCTTCAGTGCCTCTTCATCTGGGTTGTAATTAGTTGCGTTAAGTTCATCAAGTAACTGCTGCATTACAATATCAACTAAACCGACTACAGGTATATGTGCATTGATAGTTTTTGATATTGAAGTAGGGTCAATATCTACATGGATTATGGTTGCATTTGGACAGAATTTTTCAACATTGTTAGTAACTCTATCGTCAAAGCGAACACCAAGAGCAAGAATAACATCAGCATTGGCCATTGTTTTATTAGCTTCTAAGCTACCATGCATGCCTAGCATGCCAATAAAGTTCTCATGAGTACCTGATATTCCACCAAGTCCCATTAACGTATTGGTAATAGGAGCCTTTAATGTTTCAACTAACGTAGTTAAAAGTTCTGAGGCATCAGCTAATACGATACCTCCTCCAGAGTATACGACTAACTTTTTCGCTTCACTTATTGCTATTGCTGCTTTACGAATCTGTTTTGGGTGCCCTTTAACGTTAGGGTTATATGAGCGCATTTTAACTTTCGTTTCAATGTTAAATGGTGCTTTGTTTTGTGGTATAAGTAAGTCTTTAGGCAACTCAACTACTACTGGGCCTGGTCTTCCCGTATTAGCTATATAAAATGCTTTGGCAATAATATTAGGGATTTCGGCTAAATCGCGACAATTAAAGCTGTGTTTAATTATAGGGCGAGTACAACCAACAATATCCGTTTCTTGAAAGGCATCATTGCCAATTAAAGTTGTTGGTACTTGTCCAGCTAAAACAACCATTGGAATTGAATCCATATATGCGGTTGCAATACCCGTAACACAGTTTGTTGCTCCAGGACCAGAAGTCGCCAAAACAACTCCTACTTCACCAGTAGCTCGAGTATAGCCGTCTGCCATATGCGTAGCTGCTTGTTCATGGCGTACTAAAACATGCTCAATTTCGTCTTGTTGAAAAATTGCATCGTAAAGATCTAAAACTGAACCACCGGGGTAGCCAAAAATATACTTTACCTTAAGTGCTGATAATGCTTTAACCACCATTTCTGCACCAGTAAAAAGCTCTGTTGTCATGTTGATACCTATAGTCTTATTGACGATATAAAATATAAAAAACCCTCGGTCTAGATTAGAGCGAGGGTTTGGTTATTTATTTGCTTACCTATTTTACTTAAAAGCTAACGTTTCAAACAACCTAATCCCCGCAGTGATTTGACTATCACTACGACCATGAGGACGACGCTGCAGTTGTTACTTTTGAAAATTGAATACATATACTATATAAATCTAATGTTTTGTAAGAAGGTAAAGCTTGATACTATTTTTAAAGGGTTTAACAATAACTGTCAACCTTTAAATACATAATGGATAAAATTTATTGAAGTCACGTATATTGATTTATTATAAAAAGTGAAAGAATTATGTTAATTACTTGTTTTTGCTATTTAAGCACTCAATTATGATTTATAGTTATTGCCGTTACATTTAATGACAATATCATTTTAGTATTTAAGTTAAGCTTTGAATAAATAAACAAAGGGATTGAAAATATGAACATTATAAAAAGATTATTAGTTACAGCATTGGTTATCGTTGTGGCAAGCTGTTCAAGTACGTATGATGCAAAAGTTGATTTTGATAAAAATACTAATGTTGATACGATAAATTATAAAACTTTCGCTTGGTTAACTTCAGGTAAAATAATGGCACCAGCAGAAGATATTAATCCAGTTATGAAACTGCGTGTTGATGAAGAAATTGAACAAGCATTTATAGCTAAAGGTTACCAATTAGTGGCTAATGCAGAAGAAGCTGACTTTGCTATTTCTTATACTGTAGGTAACAGAGATAAAATTAAAGTAAGCAGTTATCCTTCAACTTATAACTCGAGCTTTGGTTGGGGACGTGGTTATTACGGTGGTTATTACGGTGGTATGTATGGAACTCATATGGGAACCGAAACGCGAGTTCGTCAATATACCGAAGGTAAACTAGCAATCGATGTATATGATGTTAAGTCTCATCAACCAGCATGGCACGGTTGGGCAACTAAACGACTTACCTCTGATGATAAAGAAGCACCATCATCAATGATTAAAGATGTGGTAAATGAAGTGGTTACACAGTTCCATTAATTTTAATTGATCTTTTTGATACAAAAGCGGCTTCGGTCGCTTTTTTTGTTTATTTTTAATGCTTTTTTCATTTTCTGCATTACACTCAATAGTAGGGCTTAATTGAGATAGAAAAACTAATTAAATGAATGACTTTATTTTTAAAGAAGAAGCAGAAGAAAGTGTAAACTCAATTGCTGCCAAGTCCAATAAAAAATGGCGCATTTTGGTTGTTGATGATGACGAATCTGTTCATCAAGTGACAAAATTGGTTTTATCTGATGCAGAAATTGAAAATCGTCAATTGGAAATTATTTCAGTATATTCAATGGAAGAAGCTAAGGAAAAACTGTTAAAAGAGACTGATTATTGCATGGCTTTTGTCGATGTGGTTATGGAAACTGACCATGCAGGTTTAGAGTTAGTTCAATGGATAAGAGAAGATCTGAAGAACCAAGATATACGCTTAGTACTCAGAACAGGGCAAGCAGGATCGGCCCCAGAAGCAAAAGTCATTAAAGATTATGATATCAATGACTATAAAGAAAAAACAGATTTTACCTCTAATAAAATGATTACCACAGTATATGCTAGCATCCGTGCTTATCGTGACATAATGACGATCCAGCGTAGTTTAGATGCTTTTAAAAAGTTAATTGAAGCTACCCATGACTTGTTAAAAAAAGATCAACTTAAATCTTTTGGATCGGCTGCACTAAATCACTTGTTATCATTAATGAATGTTGATAGCTCTGCCTTATATATTGCTAGGACTCAAGTTGACTTTGACCAACACTCCTCTAGTTTAATTATTGCTTGTACTGGTAAGTATGTCTGTGAGTCAGACTCGTTAGAGACTTCAAATATCTCTGATGATGTTAAAGAAAAAATTCAGCAAGTATTCTCAAGTAAAAAGCATTATAGCGATTCTCAGTGTTTTGTGGGTTATTATCAAGCTTCTGTAAATGCGGCTTCTGTTCTATTTATTGAGTTTGAAGATGACAATGAACATTTCAAGGCAAGTTTAGCCGAGTTATTTGCAACCAACGTAGCTTTAATTTTAGAAAGTTTAACTAAGCAGAAAGAGATTGAAAGAACGCAAAAAGAGTTGTTGTTTATTGTAGGTGAAGCCGTAGAGGCACGCAGCAAGGAAACAGGATGTCATGTAAAACGTGTTGCTTTGCTATGTGAATTATTAGCATTAAAATTAGGCTTAGAAGAGACCTTTGTTGAAGCACTTCGTTTAGCAGCTCCATTACATGATTTAGGAAAAATCGCGATACCTGAACATATTTTACACAAACCAGGTAAGCTTGTTGGTGATGAGTGGGACATCATGAAAACTCATGCGCAAGTGGGCGGTGACATTCTTCAAAAATCAACGGTTAGTGTGTCAAAATTAGCTGGAAGGCTGGCCCATTACCACCATGAAAATTGGGACGGTTCCGGTTATCCTGATGGCTTAGCAGGGAAAAACATTCCCATTGAAGCAAGAATTATGGCCGTTGTTGATGTGTTTGATGCATTAGGCTCTAAACGATGTTATAAAGAGGTTTGGTCAGATGATCAAATTAAAGACTTTATTATTTCCGAGAAAAATAAGAAGTTTGATGCCGCTTTGGTTGATATAATTATTGATAACTTCGATGAATTTACAGCAATTAGAGCAAAATTTCCTGATAATTAGTTGTAGGATTTCATGTTTCATCATAAAAAAGGTAGTTTTAGCGCTTGGATGTTAAGACTTAGAAAAATAATACGGTGGCCTCTGATGACTGCAAGAGAGCCTGAAACCTGTGCTCAACATTCATTTGAAGTCGCGTTAATTAGTCATCAAATAGCCTTAATTGGTAAGATAAAATTTAATCGTAGTTATGATCCTTCAACCATTGCTCTAGCGGCTCTTTACCATGAGGCTTCTGAGTCCGGAGGTGTTGGTGATATTCCGAGCCCATTAAAATATTATAATCTTGATTTAACCAAACAAATAAAAAAAATAGAAAGTGAAGTAGAGCATTCAATGGTGTATGAAGGCTTACCTGAATATTTACATAAGGCTATGGCCCCCTTGGTCATTCAAGCAAATGTGGATAAGGAAACTAAAGCTATTGTTAAAGCCGCAGATGATTTAGCCGCATATCATTATAGTTTATCAGAAGTAAATGTTGGAAATAGAGAGTTTATAGATGCGGCTAAATTATTAGAGGGTAGGGTTAATAAACATTGTGAGCAATTACCAGAAGTACAAGAATTTTTTCAATCTCAATTTCCAGCTTGTATGCAAACACTGGACGAACTTTCTCGTCCAGATTAACCGTTGATTATTTATGCATGTTTACACTTGTATGTAGGTTGAAAAGAAGTTTTTCAACTTTTCTATAGCAGGCACTAATTCATCGACATGTGGTAAAAATACTAATCTGAAGTAGTTTTGTGCTTTAATATTAAAGGCACTACCATGAACAAGTAATATTTTTTCTTGTTTAAGTAAATCTAAAATCATTTTTTCATCATTGGTGATGTTAAATTTTTCCGCATCTACTTTCACAAATAAATATAATGCTCCCATCGCTGGGTGACATGATAAACCATCGATATCATTGATCATTGTGGTAGCCACATTACGCTGTTTTAATAATCGCCCGTCGCCTGAAATAAGCTCATTAATACTTTGATAACCGCCTAATGCGGTTTGAATAGCATGTTGACTTGGTACATTAGAGCACATGCGCATTGAAGCTAAAATTGTTAACCCTTCTAAGTAATCTTCGGCGTGAATTTTAGGACCAGAGAAAACCATCCAGCCGGCTCTAAAACCGGCTATTCGGTAATTTTTAGATAAGCCACCCATGGTAATAATAAACACATCTTGGGTAAGTGATGCTGTTGGAATATGCTTAGTCTCGTCATATAAAATTTTATCGTAAATCTCATCACTAAAAATAATTAAGCTATGCTTTCGAGCAAGCTCAATGATACCTTGAAGAATTTCTTCGGGGTAAACTGCGCCAGTTGGGTTGTTTGGGTTAATTAAGACGATGGCTTTGGTTTTATCCGTTATTTTACTTTCCATATCTATAAGATCAGGATACCAACTGTTTTCATCATCACAAACATAATGTATAGGGTTACCGCCAGATAAAGCTACGGCAGCTGTCCATAACGGATAATCTGGCGCAGGAATTAATACCTCATCGCCATTATTTAATAAACCTTGCATCGACATAACAATAAGTTCACTAACACCGTTGCCAATGAAAATATCATCGACACTAACATCTTTAATTCCCTGCTGCTGAAAATATTGCATCACAGCAACACGAGCAGAGTATATGCCTTGAGATTCGCTGTAACCTTGCGAACTAGGTAAGTTATGTATTACGTCCTTTAATATATCGTCTGGAGCTTCAAAGCCAAAAGGGGCAGGGTTGCCTATATTCAGTTTAAGAATTTTGTGGCCTTCATCTTCTAAGCGACGTGCCTCGGCTGCTATTTGTCCTCTAATTTCATAACAAACGTTGTTTAATTTAGATGACTTTATTATAGCTTTCATGATGAATATACTTCTTTAGTTTTATAAGATTAAGTTAATTATGTATTGTTGCTAATAATGGCGGGCATTGAAATAGTTAAAGCTAAGTTTTTAATGATAATTTGTACAATTTTAGTTGAAAGTGGCATATTAAATTTGATTGTCGAAATTTAAAACATAAAAAAGGCGAATTTTAGGCATAAAAAAAGGGTGGTTAGACCCTTTTCTCAATACGCCTTAAAATTTATTTAAAAAGCGACATAACATCATCAATAGCAAGTAGTGATTTTTCACCCGTGATACGATTCTTTAATTCAATTTGCTGTGAATCTAAATTTCGTTCACCAATAATTAATAATAATGGTGTGCCCATTAACTCGTGATCAGCGAACATAACACCGGGACGTTCTTTTCTATCGTCAAATAAAACTTCAATGTTCGATTGAATTAACTGCTCGTACAAAGCTTCTGCTGTTTCCTTTACACGAGCAGACTTTGCCATATTCATTGGAACAATAGCTACTTGGAAAGGAGCAATAGCCTTTGGCCACTTAATACCAAATTTGTCATGATTTTGCTCTATAGCCGCAGCAACAATACGTGAGACACCAATACCATAACAACCCATTGTTAAGGTTTGATTTTTACCACCTTCGTTTAATACGGCACAATTCATAGCTTCGGCGTATTTAGAGCCTAGTTGGAATATATGGCCAACCTCAATACCACGTTTTATAACGATATTGCCCTGCCCACAAGGGCTTGGATCGCCTTCAACAACATTACGTAAGTCTGCAGTGTCACTGATTGAACAATCTCTTTCCCAGTTAACGTTCATATAGTGGATGTCATTTTCGTTAGCACCACAAACAAAATCACTTAACTGTGCTGCACTTCTATCAACAATAACTTCAATTGTTAAGCCAACAGGGCCAATCGAACCAGCATTGCAATTTGCTGCTGCTATTAGTTGCTCATCAGTGGCAAATGTTAATGGCGCTGAAATTTGTGGTAGGTGCTCGGCTTTAACTTCATTAAGTTGATGATCACCTCTAAGTACTAGCGCAATAATAGGTACTTCACCTTGCTCATTTTCAATACCACACACAAGTAAGGTTTTAACGGTTTCTTTAATATCAACTTCAAGGAAAGTTGCAACATCATCAATAGATTTAACATTTGGTGTCGCAACTTTTGCTAACTCTTGACTTGGTTCAGCGCGTTTTTGGGTTGGTGCTAAAGCTTCTGCTTTTTCAATGTTGGCAGCAAAATCACTAATATCACTAAAAGCAATATCATCTTCGCCTGAGTCAGCTAATACATGAAACTCATGGCTAGCATCACCACCGATAGAACCGGTGTCAGCTAATACTGGACGGTAATCTAAACCTAAGCGATCAAATATACGACAATAAGCATCGAACATAACTTGATAGGTTTTTTCTAAACAATCTTGTCCTAAATGAAAAGAATATGCATCTTTCATTAAAAATTCACGGCCACGCATTACACCGAAACGAGGACGAATTTCATCTCGGAATTTATTTTGAATTTGAAATAATGCTAACGGTAATTGTTTATAACTATTAAGTTCATTCCCGACAAGCTTTGTGATCACTTCTTCATGTGTAGGACCTAAAACGAAAGAGCGTTTATGGCGATCATTTAATCGCAATAACTCTGGGCCATAATCATCCAAACGACCTGACTCTTCCCATAAATCAGCAGGCTGAACCATTGGCATTAATATTTCATTAACGCCAGCTCGCTGCATTTCTTCTCGAACAATGTTTTCAACTTTTCTTAATACACGTAAACCCGTCGGTAACCATGTATATAAGCCTGAAGCTAGGTTTCGTACAAGTCCTGCACGGAGCATTAATTGATGACTAATCACCTCTGCACTAGCAGGGGTTTCTTTTAAGGTAGACAGTAAGTATTGGCTGGTACGCATTACTAAAAATTTCCGAAAAACTCATATAAGCAAAATTGTTTTTTAGTTACATGAAGACAAATATAATTGCCGCTATTCTAGCAGGGTGATTAGAGTTGAAACAGCAATTATTTATAATTTTATTATGAATAATGTGACGCTAACCTGCGAGTTACTATTATTCATAATGTGCCGATTGTCTAAGAAAGTATTTATTGCTAAAGTCTGTGTTCATTTCTTTAGCATGTAGAGAGTTTCAGTTGTTAGACTTCACCTTACTTAGTCTGTTTATTCCAACTTTTTTTATTGTTTCGATTACCCCTGGTATGTGCATGACCTTAGCGATGACTTTAGGTATGTCAATTGGTATCCGAAACACTGTATGGATGATGTGGGGAGAGTTAATGGGTGTAGCCACTGTTGCTATAGCATCAGTAATTGGTGTCTCTGCCATTATGTTGAAGTTTCCACAAATATTTGCTGTATTAAAACTAATAGGGGCAAGTTACTTGCTTTATATTGGTATTAATATGTGTCGTTCAAAAGGAAAGTTAGCAATATCATTAAGTAATGATTCATCGAGAAGTATCAGCAAGCGCAGTTTATTTAACCAAGGGTTGATCACTGCAATTGCTAATCCTAAAGGATGGGCATTTATGATATCTTTATTACCTCCTTTTATTAATAAGCAATATGCGCTTATTCCTCAGCTCTCAGTTTTAGTTATTGTAATCTTGATCTCAGAGTTTACTTGCATGATGATCTATGCAACAGGCGGTAAAACTCTAGGTAAAGCACTGTCTCAACAAAGTAATGTAAAACGTCTAAATAGAGTATCAGGTACATTAATGATTGTTGTTGCGATATGGTTAGTGATCAGCTAATTTCGATAACTATATTTTCTATGCACTTTATATAGTGCATAGAGTTATTCCACCTTGTTAAAGAGAAAGATATGACAATAGATTTGTTAAAAGCAGATTACAAAAATAAACAGCATGCTAAAGATTTAATTATGTTATTAAATGCTTATGCGCTTGATGCTATGGGGGGAGGAGAAGCTTTAGCTGCCGATGTTCAGGAAAACCTTGTAGCAACGCTAGCTAAACGTGATGATGTTTTTACTGTGCTTTGTTATGTTGATGATGAACCTGCAGGTATTATTAATTGCGTTGAAGGTTTTTCTACATTTAGTTGCAAACCTTTAATTAATATTCATGATTGTGGCGTATTAGCCAAATTTAGAGGTATGGGTATTAGTCTTAAAATGTTTGCTGAGGTAGAGAAAATAGCGGTTGAACGGGGGTGTTGTAAATTAACCTTAGAAGTATTACAAGGTAATAAAGTTGCTAAACAGGCTTATGAAAAATTAGGGTTTTCAGGGTATGAGCTTGATCCAACGCTAGGTCATGCACTTTTCTGGGAAAAGAAGTTAAAGTAGTTATACTTGATACCAATTCTAGTCTACATAGAAAAAAGCCAGTTGTTATTACTAACAACTGGCTTTTTTATTTACTTGAAGTTTTAAAAGAGCTTACAAGCTAGGCTTTGTCGCTGCAGCAGAACTTCTGCTGATTGCATCTGTTGAGATAGCGCTGCGACCTGAAGTTTGATGTGCCATACGATCTTCATTAGCCATAAAGCTAGTTGGGATTTCATTCATGGTAGTAATCGTTTCAGTTTTTATCATAGGTGAAGAAGCTCGACCAGATAAACGATTAGCTTTTTTCACTTGTCGTGCTAATTTTTTATCTTTATTAGGTGACTTTTTCGTTATTTTAGCCTCAACTTTTTTTACTTTAGCTTTTGGCTTAGTTTTCTGTTTTTCTTTTGGTTCTTCAATCTCCGATTCAGTCTCTTTAGCTGTTTGAACAGAAACTTCTTTTGCAGCAGTTACTTCACTACTATCATTATCAGTAGCTTCAGCAGTTACTTTACTACTATCATTGTCAGTAGCTTCAGCAGTTACTTCACTACTATCATTGTCAGTAGCTTCAGCAGTTACTTCACTACTATCATTGTTAGTAGCTTCAGCAGTTACTTCTCTACTATCATTGTCAGTAGCTTCAGCAGTTATTTCACTACTATCTTTATCTGTAGCTTCAGTTATTGAAACTTCACCAACAACGTCATTAACTTCTGTTTTATCCTGTGCAACTGCATCTTGAATAGAATCAGTACTTACAATACTTTCAGCTTCTTGATTTGACTCAACTTCAATAGTTTCATTAACAGCGTTACTATTGCTAGGTACTTTAGTTACGCTTTCAGATGACGCTTCATTAGCAACAGTTTCAGGTTCTTCGTTAACATCAGTAAGTGGGAGGTCTTGCTGAATCTCTGCAGAAGTAATTGGTTCAGAAACAACAGGTTTAGCTTTATTTGTTTCTACTTCTTTAGCCGTTACTTCAGTTACTTCTGTAACAGAATTCTCTGTTTCAAGGTTCTCTGTTTCAGGGTAGCGAGCTTCAATAGCTTCGTTATGTTCTTCTGCAACATTTACCGATGAATCTTGTACTACATCTTCAGGCTTTTTGTCGCGGCGTCTACGCTGTCCGTTAGAGCGTAAATGTCTAGGCGAACGTCTATTGCGTGAACGTTCTTCCTTGTTCGCTTTATTGTCTAAAGTAGCCTCTTGTTCACTATCATTTACTACTGGGTCGGTACTAACAACTTCTGAATTAGCGCTTTTAGCCGTTATTTCAGGCTTATTTATTGTATCACCAGTAGATGCGTGAATTACTGCTTCTTGTTCTACTTTGGTTTTAGTAACACGAACTTTTTTACGATTAGTTCTGCGTTGGCGACGTTCAGTTACAACTTCTTCTTTAACTGGTTTGTTTTTATCATGTACAGGTTTTCGATTTTGACCCTTAGTTTTAGGCGTTTGCTTGTTAGCATCGTCACGATCAACACGTGCGTTACGATTTTTATCGCCAGTTTTAGCATTTCGATCATTAGTTCGCTCGTTCTTACGTTCATCATTACGATTGCCACCACGGTTGTTACGTGTATTGCCACGGCGTTGACCTTGGCGACCTCGTTGTTGACCACGGTTATCTTGATGCTTAGGTTTACTTTCTGGAGCCTTTTCTTCTTTGACTACCTCTTCTGAAGTAAATAGACCTTTTAACCAAGCAAAGAAACCTGTTGGATTACCTTTAGTAGGTGCTGGTTGCTTTAAAGCGGTAGCGCTTGTTGATTCGCTAACTGGAGCTACTTTAGGTGCTGCCATACCTTGACCCATCGCTTGAATTAAAGGCTCATCACGTTTTGCAGCCTCTTTATCAAATTTAGGCATTTTAGCTTCTTCAAGCTCAGCTTCTTTAATTGAGATGTCGTAACTTGCGTTAGCCACTGTTTCATCATTCTTTACACGTAATACTTCGTATTGCGGTGTATCCATATGCGGGTTAGGAATGATTAATACACGAACCCCATGATGTTTTTCAATGTGCATTACCGAGCGACGTTTTTCATTGAGCAAATATGTAGCTACAGGCACAGGTACTTGAGCTTGTACGTGTTGCGTATTTTCTTTAATGGCTTCTTCTTCCATTAAACGAAGAATAGATAAAGCGAGTGATTCAACACCACGTACTTGACCTGTACCGCTACAACGAGGACAAACACCTTGGCTGGTCTCGCCGATTGACGGACGTAAACGCTGACGTGACATTTCTAATAAACCAAAACGGGAAATTCGACCCAATTGAATACGTGCTCTGTCCTGGTGAACAGAATCACGCATACGGTTTTCTACTTCACGTTGATGGCGTACAGGGGTCATATCAATGAAATCGATAACAACTAGGCCGCCTAAATCACGTAAACGTAATTGACGAGCGACTTCTTCAGCTGCTTCTAAGTTAGTATTAAACGCTGTTTCTTCAATATCACTGCCCTTGGTGGCACGTGCAGAGTTAATATCAATAGAAGTCATTGCTTCAGTTGGGTCTATAACAATTGAGCCGCCAGAAGGTAAGCGTACTTCACGTTGGAAAGCAGTTTCAATTTGCGTTTCTATTTGATAATGCGTAAATAAAGGCACGTCACTGTTATAAAGTTTGATTTTGCTTAGGAAGTCAGGACGAACTATTTCAATGTGCTTTTTAACACTCTCAAATGTTTTAGGGCGATCAATCAATACTTCGCCAATATCACGACGTAAATAATCACGAATCGCACGTAAAATAAGATTTGTTTCTTGATGAATCAAAAATGGTGCTTTACGGCTTTGAGCAGCATCACTGATCGCTTTCCAATGATGCAATAATACGCTTAAATCCCATTCTAATTCTTCGTAAGCTTTACCTACACCAGCAGTACGAACAATTAATCCCATGCCTTTTGGTAAGTTTAATTTACTAAGGGAGGCTTTTAATTCGGTTCGCTCATCACCTTCAATTCGACGAGAAATACCACCGGCGCGAGGGTTATTTGGCATTAATACTAAATAACTACCTGCGAGGCTAATAAAGGTAGTTAACGCTGCGCCTTTTTGGCCGCGTTCTTCTTTATCTATTTGAACAATAACTTCTTGGCCTTCATGCAATACATCCTTTATGTTAGGACGACCTTGAAATGTATAGCCTTTAGGGAAGTATTCGCGGGCAATTTCTTTCATTGGCAAAAAGCCATGACGATCAGCGCCATAGTCAACAAAAGCGGCCTCTAGTGAAGGTTCAATACGCGTGATCTTTGCTTTGTATATATTTGATTTTTTTTGTTCGTGACCTGGACTTTCAATATCTAAATCGTAAAGTTTCTGTCCATCGACAAGTGCTACGCGCAATTCTTCTGATTGGGTAGCGTTTATTAACATACGTTTCATAGTTTGTGTGACTCATTTTTTAGTCACAACACACTAGTGTTAAGTACACAAAGCAGTGCAATCTGTAGTGATGTAACAGCTATTTGTCAACCTCACGGGTGTCAAACTTAACGTGTCATCAAACCACGCTAAGCTGTTATAAATTCTGATTGTTTCTAATTAGCTATGACATGACTTATTCAAAAATCATAGCGTTATTGTTTCTTTATGTGCTCAGCGAGTGTGCTGTGCGTACTTATTTGCAGGTATTTAACAAAATAATTTTGCCTAGCGATGTTTTACACTTTTTTATGGCTAATTTTATTGTTAGATGAAAGCTGTTTGTTGCAAAGTAAGTTAATTTAAATAAATTGCTTTATGGAGCAGGGCTAGTATCTTTTAAGTGATAAAAACTGTTTATGCTTTTCCTAACAAGTTACACACGTTAGTTGTTCAATAGGCCGTACTATTAGCGTGTCAATTTCCTATGATTAGGTTATGCATACTAATGTGGCCGCAGTTTGCCTCTTACGTCTCTCTGTAAAACTTCTAAAATTTAATGCTCATTATCTACTGTATGACAAATTTATTGCCAAGAAAACAATCTTTATCAAGCATTAACCTACCTATTATCCCTTATAAAGTAGGATAAGCCAATAAAAAAACAGATTAAATGTCAAAATACGGCAAAAAAAGTATGTTAAACTGCGCCCATGAAAGAATCTATACCAAATAAACGCCAAGCCATGTCACAAAAACCACTGAAACAAAAACCAGAGATACAAAAACCAAACTCTGAAAATAAAGCTGATGATAAACCTAAAGTACGATTTATCACTATTGATGTTGAAGATGCTGGTCAACGGATTGATAACTTTTTATTAAGAACGCTAAAAGGTGTACCTAAAAGTCATTTATATCGTTTAATGCGTAAAGGCGAAATACGGGTAAATAAAAAACGTATTAAGCCTGTTTATAAATTAGCTGTTGATGATATTTTGCGTATTGCGCCAATTCGCGTGTCAGAAAAAACAGATAATGTGTCTACGGGGTTAACTATTGTGGCTAACCTTGAAAAGCAAATATTGTTTGAAGATGACAGGTTAATTGTAATTAACAAACCTTCAGGTATGGCTGTTCATGGTGGAAGTGGTTTAAGTTTTGGGTTAATCGAGGCGCTTAGAGCATTACGTCCAGATGCACGTATGTTAGAGCTAGTTCATCGCCTTGATAGAGACACGTCTGGCTGTTTAGTTGTCGCTAAAAAACGTTCTGCGCTGCGTCATTTACATGAGCAATTACGTAATAAAAAAGTACAAAAATTTTATCACGCTTTGGTGAAAGGCCATTGGCCAACAAAATTAACGCGCGTTACTGAAGGGTTGAAGAAAAACGATCTTAAATCAGGTGAACGCGTAGTGATTGTTGATAATATTAACGGTAAAGAATCTGAAACCCGCTATAAAGTATTAGAGCGTTATCGTGGTGCAACTTTGGTTCGTGCGTTTCCTGTAACAGGAAGAACGCATCAAATAAGGGTTCATTGTCAAGTGAGTGGTCATTCTATCGCGATGGATTCAAAATATGGACATGAAATTTTTGATGCTGATATGAAAAGCAAAGGTTTAAAACGTTTATTTTTACATGCAGCTAGTATTGAGTTTACTCATCCTAAAACAGAAGAACGGTTAAAGATAGAAGCTCCCCTTGAGCCAAGTTTAGAGAAATTACTGACTAAATTAGTGAGAGAGTAGAGAACAGATATGCAGCATTATAAGTTAGTTATTTTTGACTGGGATGGCACCTTGATGGATTCAGTTGATCGTATTGTCTCATCAATGCAATCGGCAGCAAAAACCGTTGGTTTAGCGATACCGTCACATGAAGCAGCAAAACAAATTATTGGTTTAAGTTTAACAACAGCATTGAAAGAGTTGTTTGTTGCCATAACCAATGAACAAATCGATGCCATGTTAGTACAGTACAAATATCAATATTTAGAAGGTGATGTTACACCAACGCCTTTATTTGATAATGCGTTGAATTTGCTAACCCACTTAAAACAAGAAAATAAGTTACTGGCTGTGGCAACAGGTAAGGGCAGAGAAGGCTTAAATCGGGTGCTACAGGTAAGTGAAACAAGCGACTTTTTTCATACAACCCGTTGCTCTGGCGAAATGCCATCTAAACCTGATCCGAAAATGTTGCATAGCATCTTAACAGAATTAGATATTGCCCCACACGAGGCAATAATGATTGGTGATACTAGCCATGATTTGAAAATGGCTCAAAATGCTGGTGTTGATAGCATTGGTGTAACTTATGGGGTTCATAACAAGCGAGTACTTGAACAATACTCACCGAAAGCAATAGTTAATTCGTTAAGTGAACTGCATCAGTTATTGCTCGGCTAATACATCAAGTCCATGTTGTTTAAGTAATTCGATCAATTTAATTAATGGTAACCCAATTAAAGCGTTGGGATCATCGCCTTCAAGCTTTTTAAATAAGCAAATCCCTAAACCTTCGCTTTTAAAGCTACCAGCACAGTTATAGGGCTGCTCAGCTTTTAAGTAGCTCTCTATATCTGTTTTCGATAGCAGATTAAAATGTACTATAAAAGGCTCAATTAATGATATCGCTTTATCACTAAAACTATCATATACACATAAACCGGTATAAAAAGTGATTTTCTTATCACTAAATTTGGATAGTTGTTTTACGCCATTTTCAAAATTATGAGGTTTGCCTAGAATTTCACCATCACAAACGGCTACTTGATCTGAACCGATAATGAGTGCATTTGGAAATTCTTTAGCAACCGCCTTTGCTTTTTCAATAGCTAAGCGTTCAACAAGTGCTTGTGGTGTTTCGTTTGTTAAAGCTGTTTCATCAATATTGGGTTTAGCACATTCAAAAGCTAAATTAAGTTTTTCTAAAATACTTTTACGAAAAGGGGAGGTAGAGCCTAAAACTAAGGTTTTCATGGTGATCCTTATAAATGAATTAATTGCTCAGTTTTGGTGAACAAATAAGCAAAAACTATTCAAGAACTGCTATTATAAGGTCAATCTATAGATTTTAAATGAAATAATCTAATTTTCTTTTGACACTTGCCTCTAGGGGCTTTATTATGCGCGCCTTATGCAGAATCTTAAGCTTCCGATAACAATTAGTCCAACCCGTAGTGCACAGCGCAGGCTTGTGTGCGAGGGTGTATTTAACGTGTCGGATATGACTAGGCTGCTTGCTGTCAGCGAAATGCGTAGCAAGCATGTTCAAGTTGGTGTTAAGTTTGATGTGGATGAACGTGGTTTGACAGTAATGTCTGGCACGGCATCGGCATTAGTTGCATTAACTTGTCAGCGGTGTAATGAACTTTTTGATACTGAACTGAAAGTAGAGTTTACTTTTAGTCCAGCAAAAAATGAAGAAGCAGCTGAAAATATTCCGTCATATTATGATGTAATAGAATTAAATGAAGATGGTGAAGTGAACTTACGAGAGCTAGTGGAGGAAGAGTTATTACTCATGATCCCATTAATTCCTCGGCATGAAATCGAAGACTGTTCAGCAGAAGCTGATAGTGTTTGGGGTGAATTGCCAGAAGAGCTTGAGAAGCCGAATCCATTTGACGTATTAAAACAACTCAAATAGTTAAGCCGCATTTAGCAATTTAACTAATAACCGATTTTAGGAGTAACTCATGGCAGTTCAAAAAAGCAAAAAGTCTCGTTCAAGACGTGGTATGCGCCGTTCACATGATGCTTTAACAGCAGATAACTTATCAGTAGATCCAGTATCAGGTGAAACGCATCGTCGTCACCATGTAACAGCTGATGGCTTTTACAAAGGTGTTAAAGTAATCGCTAGTTAAGCGACTTTACTTTAACATCCTATTTAAAGCTGATAAATCTACGCTTGAATAGTCAAAAGATTCTAACTTTAGCGTTAGATGTTATGGGGGGCGATCAAGGCCCTCCAATAACAATTCCCTCTGCAGTAATGGCAATTAATCATCTGCCTAATTTGCATCTAATTCTTTGTGGTGATGAAAATATCATTACAACAGAACTTGCACGATTAAATATCTCCGTTCAAACCTTAGCGCATCATAAACAATTATCTATTTTTCCGACCACTGAAGTAGTTGAAATGGATGAAAAACCAGCTTTTGCTTTGCGAACTAAGAAAAACTCATCCATGCGTAAAGCATTAGATCTTGTTCATGATGGTAAAGCTCAGGCCTGTGTAAGTGCAGGTAATACAGGTGCCTTATTCTCTATGGCACATTTTGTGTTAAAAACATTGTCTGGTGTTGAGCGACCTGCATTAATTTCATCATTACCTACTCATGATGATGATAAGCATGTGTTTATGCTTGATTTAGGTGCTAATGTTTTTTGTGATTCGCACGTGCTTTATCAGTTTGGTGTTATGGGCTCTGTAATGGCTCAACAAGTTGATGGTATCGATAATCCTCGTATCGCGTTACTAAATATGGGGGAGGAAGCTATCAAGGGTAGCGACCATATTAAACAAGCTGCACTTGAATTATCGGAAAATATAGACATTAATTATATTGGTTTTATTGAAGGTGGAGATATCTTCTCTAATAAAGCCGATGTGATTGTTTGTGATGGATTTGTTGGTAATGTGGCACTGAAAACTTGTGAAGGAGTTGCTCGTTTAGTGTATAAAAAATCTAAAACACTCTTTACACAAAATATTTTAGTCAAAATACTAACCTTTATCCTCAAGCCTAGTTTAAAAAAGTTATTTAAATCGATGAACCCCGACCAGTACAACGGTGCAAGTTTGATAGGATTGCGCGGTATAGTTGTAAAGAGCCATGGTAATGCAAACTCAAGTGCCTTTTTCTCAGCTATAATGGAAGCAGTTAAAGAGGTTGAACGACAAGTACCTGAAAAGATAAAGAACTCTTTAGAACAAGGTTTGTCGCCTCGATAATATTTAACACTGTTGTTTACATTGTTTATAAATAAAAGAGTAACAAATAAAAATGCAAAATATATCCTTACAAGGTAAGTTAGCCTTCGTATTTCCAGGTCAAGGCTCTCAAGCCGTTGCGATGTTAAGTGACTTTAGTGACAATAGCATTGTTCAAAACACTTTTAATGAAGCATCAGATGCTCTAGGTTATGACTTGTGGCAATTAGTTGCGCAGGGACCTGTAGAGCAACTTAATCAAACTAATTTCACACAACCTGCGCTGTTAACGGCAAGTGTTGCGTTATGGCGTGTTTGGCAAGAAGAATCTGATGTTATGCCGACGATTCTAGCTGGGCATAGTTTAGGTGAGTATTCTGCACTTGTTTGTGCTGGCGTAATTTCGTTAACTGACGGTGTGAAATTAGTCGAAAAACGTGGTGAGTATATGCAAGAATGTGTACCTGCAGGTGTTGGTGCAATGGCTGCTGTTATCGGCTTAGACGATCAAGCCATTATCGATGCCTGTACACAAGCTCAAGAAGATGAAGTTGTGGCGGCTGTTAATTTTAATTCTCCAGGTCAGGTTGTTATTGCAGGCCATAAAGCAGCTGTTGAACGAGCTGGTGAACTATGTAAAACCGCGGGTGCAAAGCGCGTTTTACCTTTACCGGTAAGTGTTCCTTCTCATTGTGCTTTAATGAATGATGCAGCGGTTAAACTAGCTGCTGATTTGGAAGATATTACTTTTAATACACCAACAATTAATGTTGTTAATAACGTTGATGTAGCAGTTGAAACAAGTAGTGAGGCTATTAAAAGTGCCTTAGTTAAGCAATTATATAGCCCGGTTCGTTGGAGTGAAACTATCAAACAAGTAGGCGAACAGGGGATTACTCAAATGGTAGAAGTAGGACCAGGGAAAGTCTTACAAGGGTTAGTTAAACGAATTAATAAAGCGATTAGCTGTGTGTCTTTAAATAATGAAGATTCATTAGCAAAAGCAAAAGAGCTAACGCAAGAAAGCTAACATAGCTAATATAAGTAACAGATAGGAAATAATATGTTTTCATTAACAGGAAAAGTGGCACTTGTTACGGGTGCTAGTCGTGGTATTGGTAAAGCTATTGCGACACAATTACAATCATTAGGTGCTACCGTTGTTGGTACTGCTACATCAGAGCATGGCGCAGACAAAATTTCAGAATACTTAGGCGCTGGTAATGGCTTAGTATTGAACGTGACTTGTGATGACTCAATTAGTGCATTGTTTGCTAGTATTAAAGAAGTTCATGGCGCAATTGATATTTTAGTTAATAATGCCGGTATCACGCGTGATAATCTGTTTATGCGTATGAAAGATGACGAATGGCAAGATATCATTGACACCAACTTAACCTCTGTTTTTAAGGTAAGTAAAGCGGCAATTCGCCCCATGATGAAAAAGCGTAATGGTCGCATCATAAATATTGGCTCTGTTGTTGGCTCAATGGGAAATGCAGGGCAAGTAAATTATTCTACAGCCAAAGCAGGTTTATTAGGTTTTACTAAATCGTTAGCGCGTGAAATTGCTTCTCGAGGCATTACTGTTAATACTATTGCGCCAGGTTTTATTGATACAGATATGACTCAAAGCTTAACTGATGAGCAAAAAGAAGGAATTTTCTCTCAAGTTCCAGCTAATCGTTTAGGGAAACCAGAAGAAATTGCCAGCACTGTTGCTTTTTTAGCCTCTGATGCTGCTGCATATATTACCGGTGAAACTATTCATGTTAACGGTGGTATGTATATGGTGTAACCCTTAAATATAAAGGGCTGCATTGTTTTATATAACTATTCTAGTGTCGAAAACAGGTTTGACCACGCAAAAAAATAAAGTTATAGGCTTGCATGGTAAGCTTTTGACGAATACACTACACGCAATTTGAAAAACTACACTTTCAGTAAGTAAAGGAAAAAAAATGAGTACTATCGAAGAACGCGTAAAAAAAATAACTATTGAGCAATTAGGTGTTAGTGAAGCAGAAGTAAAAATTGATTCATCATTTGTTGACGATCTAGGTGCTGATTCATTAGATACAGTAGAATTAGTAATGGCGTTAGAAGAAGAATTTGATACAGAAATTCCTGACGAAGAAGCTGAAAAAATTACTACAGTTCAAGCAGCAGTAGATTACGTTACAGCTAACCAGTAATTGCTGGCTAGTAATTATTAGTTACGTTGCAGAACGTAGTTTGATATAGGTAATTGAAAAAGGGCGGTATACTTATCATTTAAGTGGCCGCTTTTTTTATATCTCCTTTTTATACCAATGGTATTAACTTTTTAAGAGGTAGGACACAATGAGACGTGTTGTAGTTACCGGTCTTGGTATGCTTAGCCCATTAGGCAATACACCAGAGGCAACTTGGGAAAACTTACTGCTTGGTAAAAGCGGTATCAGTAATATTGAACATTTTGATACTTCTGAGTACACCACTAAATTTGCAGGTTTGGTGAAGGACTTTGATGCGCAAAATTATATGGAAAGAAAAGAAGCCAAAAAAATGGATCTTTTTATTCAATATGGTGTTGCTGCGGGTGTTGAAGCGATTAAAGACTCCGGGATCGAAGTCAATGATGAAAATGCCCCGCGTATTGGTGTTGCCGTTGGCTCAGGTATTGGTGGCTTAGGCCTAATTGAACAAAATCACGAAAAAATGCTTAAAGCAGGTAGTCCGAAAAGATTATCGCCATTTTTTGTCCCTTCTACAATCATCAATATGATTTCGGGTCACCTTTCCATTATGTTTGGTTTGCAAGGCCCTAATATCTCTATTACTACGGCTTGTACTAGTGGCGTGCATAATATTGGTCATGCGGCTCGAATGATTGCTTACGGTGATGCCGATGTTATGGTTGCTGGTGGCGCTGAAAAAGCTTCGACCACATTAGGAATGGGCGGATTTGGTGCGGCTCGTGCACTATCAAGACGTAACGATGATCCTCAAGCTGCTTCTCGCCCATGGGATAAAGATCGTGATGGCTTTGTATTAGGTGATGGGGCTGGTGTTGTCGTTGTTGAAGAGTATGAACATGCAAAAGCCCGTGGTGCAAAAATTTATGCAGAATTAATTGGTTTTGGTATGAGTGGCGATGCTTATCATATGACATCACCGCCAGCTGACGGCGCAGGTGCTGCTCGTGCAATGCAAAACGCTTTAAATGACGCTAAGTTAAATGCCAATCAAATCGGTTATATTAATGCTCATGGTACATCAACTCCAGCAGGTGATATTGCAGAGACAAATGCTGTAAAATCAATTTTTGGTGCCGATGCATATAATGTATTGATGGGGTCAACAAAGTCAATGACAGGGCATTTATTAGGTGCTGCAGGAGCTGTAGAGGCAATATTTAGCATCCAATCCCTAATTAATGGGGTTGTACCACCAACTATCAACTTGGATAACCCAGATGAAGGCTGTGACTTAGATTATATCCGTGGCTCTGCTCGTGATATTAACTTAGAGTACGTGCTGTGTAATTCATTTGGTTTTGGCGGAACGAATGGGTCGTTGATCTTTAAGAAGGTGTAGCGTAAACATCTATCTATAAAGATTATGGTGACTTAAAAAACTTGAAATCAATTGATTTAGCCTGAATACTTAGCAGTTAAACCCAAACCATTTTAATACGCTAGTCTCAGGCTTTTTATTTTTCTATTTTCAAATTTAACGTGATCCTTCTATGAAATTTTGCTCGGTTAATGGAATACAACAAAATCATATCGATATTGAAAATCGAGGCATTGCTTATGGCGACGGCTTGTTTACTACAGCAAAAATTCTCAATGGTAATGTTCAATACTTAACTGCACATATTGAGCGCTTGATTTTTGGTTGCAAAAAGCTCGGAATTAAATATCCTTCTTCAGATGAATTAAAATCACAACTCGTCTCTATAGCAAAAAACTATTCTTTAGCAGTACTCAAAGTTATTATTATAGCTAGCAGTGGCGGGCGTGGTTATGCCCGTTCTAATATTAATAGCCATGATTTGATTATCATGGTGCATGACTATCCCAAGTATTATGATGAGCTTGCCGACACTGGAATTATGCTAGGAGTTAGCAAACAAAAAATCGGGCTTAATCCTATGTTAGCCGGCCTAAAACATTTAAATCGCCTTGAGCAAGTGTTATTAAGACAAGAGCTATCAACCAGGGATGAAGATGATTTGTTGGTGACTAATATGAGTAATGAGGTGATTGAAGCAACGAGTGCGAATGTTTTTTTTTTCTTAAATGAAAAACTATATACACCTGACGTCACCCTAAGTGGTGTTAATGGTATTATGCGCCAAACCATATTACAGCACTACCCTGAAACTATCGTAAAACCTTTTTCTTTAAATGATATAGCCCAAGTACAGGCAATGTTTGTTTGCAATTGTGTTATGGGGATTATTCCTATTGCTGATTTTAATGGTCGAGAGTTACCACTAGATTTACCAATAGGTATTCGTGATGGTGTTAAATATAAAGCGATAGGCTTTTAATGAAAAAAATACTCTATGTTTGTATAAGTAGCGCTCTTGTATTCATTATTGCTTTTTTTCTTTTACTAGAAAAGCAAATGAATCAACCTTTGCCAATAGCACAACATCAATTGCTTACTGTTAAACAAGGTACCTCTGTTGCTTCGTTTTCAAGAGAATTGGTAAATAAAGAATGGATTGATAATCGGTTTTGGCTTAGAGCATATGCACGAATACAACCAGACAAAACTATGATTAAAGTTGGAACCTATCAAGTTTTACCAAATTCAAGTTTGCAAAGCTTGCTTGCACTGGTCACGAGTGGAAAGGAGTATCAATTTAGACTCACTATTGTTGAAGGAACAACCTTTAAGCAATTAATAGCCCTATTACAGAAGAAACCTCAGTTAACACATAGTTTAAAATCACTCAGTGTAGAACAAATATCGAAACGGTTAGAAATAGCACAAATTAATCCAGAAGGGTGGTTTTTCCCTGAGACCTACGCATTTACCCAAGGCGCTGAAGATTTTAACGTATTAAAACGTGCTCATGTATCAATGCAAAAAACATTAGCAAAGCTTTGGCAAGAAAGAGAGGTAGGTTTACCTTATGAAACACCCTATCAAGCTTTGATCATGGCATCGATAATTGAAAAAGAAACAAGTCATATACCAGAGCAACCTCTTATAGCATCAGTATTTATAAATCGCTTAGCAAAAAAAATGCGCTTACAAACTGATCCAACTGTAATTTATGGCTTAGGTGAGCGTTATCAAGGGGATATAACTCGTGCTCATTTAAAAGAGAAAACAGCTTATAACACTTATCGAATAAAGGGGCTTCCGCCAACACCAATTGCAATGCCGGGTTTATCAGCTATTAAAGCTGCTCTTAATCCCGCTATCAGCGATTATTACTACTTTGTTAGCCAAGGAGATGGTAAACACGTTTTTAGTCAAACACTTACTGAACATAATGTTGCAGTTAGGAATTATTTGGCAAAGCAGAGAAATAAAAAGCAATGAATATTTGCACTTTGACCCTATATGTATCGTTGAATTTATGAAGAATATTCTAGTTTCAGATGTTTTTGGTAAAACACCCGCTCTAATAGCCCTCGGTCATGCTATTAAAGCGGATGTGATTGTCGATCCTTATGACGGTAAAAATATGAATTTTGAAGATGAAGTTCAAGCATATAGTTATTTTACCGACAATGTTGGTCTTGATGGATATCTCGAAAAGTTATCAAAAGTAATTAAAGATTACTCCTGTGAGTGTATATTATTTGGTTTTAGTGTCGGTGCTTCTGTTATTTGGAAGCTTTCTGAATCTACGTCGGTACACTTGACTGAAAGAATTAAGTTGGCTGTTTGTTATTATGGCTCGCAAATAAGACATTTAACTAAGTTAACACCGATGTTTGAGGTAAAACTCGTTCTCCCTAAAATGGAGCCTCATTTTGATGTGCTTGCACTACAGAATATTCTTATCCATAAAGAAAAAGTTAAGACATTGCAGGTTGATTATTTGCATGGTTTTATGAATACTCACTCCGATAATTTTAATCGAGTTGGCTATAAAGAGCATTTAGAACTATTGCGACAAGATATAAAACTCAGTAGTTTATCTACTTAAGGTGATTCACTGAAAACTAAACTTGCTATACTATTGCTCGTTGTATTTTTGTGAAACAAAATCTAATTAAATGAGAAAGATATGAAAAAAGGCTTTATGGTTGTTTTTGATGGCAGTAACGGTGCTGGCAAAACGACAGTAATTAAAAGTGTTGAAAAATACCTACTTTCAAAAGGTTTTGATGTTTTACTAACGAGAGAGCCTGGTGGAACACCTATTGGTGAGAAAATTAGAGAAGTGATTCTAGACCCTCAAACACCTGAAATGTCTTTTATGACAGAGCTAATGTTATTTGGTGCAGGGCGTGCTCAACATATCCAAGAAAAAATAATTCCCGCTTTGTCGAAAGGAAAAATAGTTATATCAGACAGGTTTGATGCGGCAACATTTAGCTTTCAACATTTTGCCAGAGGAATTGATTTAGATACTATCATTCAGATAAACGATTTAGCATTAAACGGTTTTAATCCCAATATGAACATTATTTTAGATTTAGATCCTGCAGAGGGTTTGAAAAGAGTTCAAAGCCGAGGGGAAGGTCTTGACCGTTTAGAAGATGAAAAGGCAGATTTTCTAATCCGAGCTCGAAATGGCTATTTAAAACAAGCAGAACAATCTCCTGAAAAATTTGAAGTTATTGATGCCTCTCAATCTAAAGAAAAAGTATTAGAAGATGTAATTCACGTTATTGATGTATTACTTGGAAAACACCTTTAATATGAAGTCTTGGCTGCTTTCACACCAACAGATACTCAGTAATCAGTATAGCGATAATATATTGCCTCATGCAATTTTAGTCAACGGTGTTACAGGCTCTGGTAAACTTGAGTTTTCTCATTGGTTAATACATTTATTGAATTGCCTGCACCCACAACAAATTAATAATAATCAACAAAATATTTTACAAAGCTGTGGTAATTGCAAATCATGTTTATTATTAAAGAGTAAAACTTATCCAGATCATCTTAATCTTATTGCCGAAAAAAACAGCTTGGGGGTAGATGATATTCGCCATGCTAATAGCTTTTTACAAAAAACAGCTCACTTGGGGAAGTTCAAAACTGTATTAATTGAAAACGCAAAAACAATGACACAAGCAGCTGCTAATGCGTTGTTAAAAACTTTAGAAGAGCCAACAAACAATAGCGTTATTATTTTATTAACAAATGACATTGAAGTGTTGTTACCAACTGTTGTTAGTCGGTGTCGAGTGTTAAATATTAGGCCAAATGTTGGTCAAGCTTTATTGCAGAGTATGTCAGATCATGAGCTAAGTACTGAATCAAACACGAAGGTACATAACTCTTTTGTTAACCTTACCCAGTTACCTGAATTAACAGATAAAACAATCAATGAAGCATTTCAAGACTTTAAGGCGTGTTATTTAAATTATCTTAATGGTCAACAAGGTGAATCTCAATTACTTGAGCAACTTTTGAAGAATGAGCATGGACTACGTTGGTTAGAGCAAATTACCGTCAATTTACTTCGTGAGCAGTTCACAGCAGCTAAAGACGATAAAAATATACCAGTACTAAATCCCGAACTATTGAATAACCTCTATAAAGCTATCATTAATGGGTGTAAAGTAATAAAATCTTATACGCAGGCAAATAAGCAATTTGTTTGTGAACAGCTTATCATGGCGATAAGTGATGTTATTGAACAAGATGAATTTAACGAGCAGGAGATCTAGTTTGATCCCAATTAATATTGAATTTCAATCAGAACATGACTTATATGTTTCTTATATGCCATTTTTAAAGGAAGGTGGGTTGTTTATTAGAACAGCAGAGCCTTTTGATTTAGGCTCAGAAGTTGAATTAAATGTTCTATTACCTGACTCCTTAGAGCCTTCATTAATTAAAGGTGAAGTATGTTGGTTAACGCCTACAGGAGCACAAAATGGCACCCCTGCTGGAATAGGTGTCAGCTTTACTAATGATCCTGATAAAATACGACACCAAATCGAACAAGCAATTGCGCGACAGTTAAGCTCATCAGAGCCAACATTAACGATGTAGGCAGTTTATTTTATCCTCTAATTTACTAAAGCCCTTAAGCATAAATAAGGGCTTTTTAATTTATCATTTCCCCCTTTATTTGTTACTGGAGTTTTCTGTTGTTTATTGATTCACACTGTCATTTAGATCGCCTTGACCTATCACTATATGATGGTGATTTAGCGAATGTTGTACAAGCGGCCAGCGATGCAAAAGTAAATAAACTTTTGTGTGTTAGCGTTACTTTAAAAGACTTTCCTGCCATGGTAGAGAAAACTCAAGGTTTTGATAATGTATTGCTTTCATGTGGCATGCATCCCCTTAATCAAGATGATGAAGTAAATATAGAACAATTACGTATGTTAGCTGATGATCCTGCTGTGATTGCAGTTGGCGAAACCGGCTTAGATTATCACTACGCGCCTGAAACTAAAGATTTGCAACTAGACTCTTTTAAGAAACACATAAAAATTGCGAAAGAGCTTAAAAAGCCTTTGATCATTCATACTCGGTCTGCTCAACAGGATACCTTAGATTTATTACGTTCTGAGGGAGCTGCGGATGTTGGTGGAATTCTACATTGCTTTACAGAGTCTTGGGATATGGCTAAGCAAGCGCTAGATTTAGGTTTTTATATATCTTTCTCAGGTATCGTAACGTTTAAAAATGCGAGCGAATTAAGGGAAGTAGCTAAACTTGTTCCTGATGATAAATTTTTGATTGAAACTGATGCGCCGTACCTTGCTCCAGTACCACATCGCGGTAAAGAAAACCAACCTGCGTATGTTGTTGAAGTTGCTAAGCACTTGGCAAGCATTCGAGGCCAATCAGTTGAAACTATTGCTAAGCTATCAACTGATAATTTTAATCGCCTCTTTTCACTGTAACTTTTCTTAAAACTAAATTAAAAAAAAGCCCAAACTATTTCAGTTTGGGCTTAAGGGAATGGCTCAAAGGGGTTTGAGCCGTGCGCTATTCAATTTTACAAAACATTTATAAATAATCAAACAAATACATAGTATTTATTTAAGTTGCTGCGAGCATTTATTTATTACATTCAGAGGAAACGCTGTGCTTAACTATTCGCACCACCATCGTAGTGTTGTTTCCTGTACTAATTAAGTGTAGTGCAAATCTCTGTTAATGCGAATTATTTTTATTTTAATTTAAGTTGTTGGTTTGATAGGTTTTAATTTGTTTTTATGACCCTGTTTGATTTTTTTACCGCATGTTTGGATGATTTTAATAACAGGTTTGACACGGCTTATAAAAAGGTTTTACACAAGATATGCACAGGTGTTTTACCCGTTTTTTGGGGCGATGTTAACTGCCTTTTGTTTTTATCAGTGCCATACTTTCATCCGCAAAGCCGACACCAGCTTCATTGTAAAAGTTGAATACTTTATCAATTCCAAACGCCTCTAATTTTGAACGTTCATCATCATAACGCGCAATTGCGGCTATCTTGCCTTTATATCCAGCAGACCTTAATTGATCGGTTATGCTCATGCTGTCAATAACATTGGGTAAGGCAAGTAAAACAAGTTGCAGGTTTGATAAGTTGATTCGTTCCCAGAAAAAAGCATCTTCAGCGTCACCACAATAGGCTTGCACGCCTTGCTCAGACAGCCAAGCAACTTTTTCTGGTTCTGCATCTAATCCCCAAGCAAGTTTATCACCATGTTCACAAATGGCTTTATATGCACCCATACCAACGCGCCCCATGCCTATTATTACAATAGGTGCTTGTTTAGGTTGGCAAAAAGTATCCTCAGCTAAACATTCTTTACGTTCAAATTGGTGAAAAAATCTTTTATATTTGCCAAAGAAACTATGAGCATATCGGTATAAAATATTAGTGATGACAAAAGATAAAGCGACCGCTAAAGCCAAAATAACTAACCATTCATTACTCAACCAACCGTTAGCAACACTGATTGCAGCGACGATCAAACCAAATTCACTAAAATTACTTAGTGCTAAAGCTGATAGGTAAGAAGTTCGACAACGTATTTTTAATATACTTAATAAACTGAAAAATAGTGTGAATTTAAATGGGATAATAAATACGAGCAGTATTGCTAGCCCTAACATTTCTAACGTAGGGATTGCGCTAAACCCTATAGATAAAAAGAAGCCGATGAGAAATATATCTTTAAAACTTAATAATGATTTGTTTATTTCACTTGCTTTGGAATGTGTAGAAAGAAACATTCCAATTAATAAAGCACCTAAATCCCCCTTAATGTTTACTAATTCAAATAACTCATAACTGCCTAAAGCAATAAAAAAACCCGTTAAGGGTATTAATTCACCATGACCGACACGGTCGATAATTTTGTTAATTATCGGCCTTATCACAAATAATAGTGGTAATGCTAAAGCCCAAATAGAGGGGGTTTTTCCTGTAGCGAAAACCAAAAAGGCTACTGCAACAATGTCTTGAATTACCAGAATACCTACGGCTAATTTTCCATGCCGGGTGCGCATTTCACCATTTTCTTCAAGGAGTTTGATCACACACACTGTGCTACTAAAACTTAAGGCAAAAGCAATCAGGGTGGCTGTCAGAAAGTCTAATTCTGCGAAATAACTAATAGCTGATATGGCAAATAATTTGATAATAACAACCGTTAATATCAGCCATGTAATGGTATGGAGCGAGCTAGTTAACCAAACTTCACTTTTAAACAAACTTTTAACATTAAGTTTTAATCCTATGGTAAATAGCATTAAAGTAATGCCTAAATTACTTAAAACTGTAAGACTATCGTCAGCTTGATAGCCAAGATAATTTAAAACAAAACCAGCCAAAAGGTAGCCAATTGAAGGAGGGAAAGAAATAGACTTGGCTGTTAGACCACAAATAAAAGCAAAAAAAATCCAGATAAAGTCCATAATTTAGCTCTAATTAAGTTGTTGTGTAAGGTTACAGTTATAAGGTTTTTAGCGCTTGATATATCAGGTACACTTCTAACGTCAAATAATGATGAGCGTTGCGGAGTATACTTGCCTTTTCAGGGAAGTTTACCTTAATAACAACCTCTTGCACCAGTTAAATGAATAAATGTTGGCAATACCAAAGTTATAATTAATTTTTACTTTTCGGTAAATTGAAAAGAGGTTAATTCTGTAGCCATTTATCAATTTCATTATACATAAAGTCACGGATCATAGGTTGTGCTTTAGCATTCGGGTGTAAGTTGTCGTTTTGCATTAAACTTGAATCAACCGCAACTTGAGTCATAAAATAGGGCATAAGATAAGCACCTGTTTCTTTGGCTACTTTGCTATAACTTTCAATAAACATTTTACTGTACCTAGGGCCTAAGTTAGGTGGAATTTGAATTTCCATTAATGCTACTTTAGCTCCTTGTTGTAGGCTTTTATCGACTAGCTCGGTTAAATGTTTTTGCAGTAATTTAACAGGAAATCCCCTAATGCCATCATTGCCACCAAGTTCAATTAAAACGTGACTGGGTTGATGTACTTTGAGCCACATATCTATTTTTAACAATGCATTGTCGGTAGTTTGCCCACTGATGGCGGTATTAATTAATATGATAGCTTTATTATTTTTATCATATTTATTTTGTAACAAATGAACCCAAGCTTCTGCTTGCTCTAGCCCATAGCCTGCGCTTAAGCTGTCACCAATAAGCAATACTTTGTCAGTAGCAAAGGTTGAAAATGACTGAAATGTCAGCATTATAATAATAGCGAAATTTAGGAAAAAACGATTCATGTCAGTACTTTCTCAGTTAAATGTTATTCAAGTATCAGGGCTAAGCAAAAGTGTTAGCACTTTTGAAGGAAGTCTCACTATCCTTAGCGATATTAACTTTTCTGTCAAGTCAGGAGAGTCTATTGCTATTGTAGGTGCGTCAGGCTCAGGTAAGTCGACCTTACTTAGCCTGTTAGCTGGGTTAGATGTAGCAAGCCAAGGAGAGATCCATTTAGATGGTGATGCTTTAAGTAATCTAAATGAAGAAGCACGAGCTCGTGTTAGGGCTGAAAAAGTAGGGTTTGTTTTTCAATCTTTTATGTTGGTTCAAAGCCTAACAGCCCTTGAAAATGTAATGCTCCCTGCTGAACTAGCGGGTGATCATGATGCGAAAACACAAGCTTTAGATCTTTTAGAGAAAGTAGGGCTTTCACATAGACTAGAGCATTATCCATCCCAATTATCAGGGGGAGAGCAGCAACGTGTTGCTATTGCCCGGGCATTTATCGGTTCACCTAAGATTCTTTTTGCTGATGAGCCATCAGCCAACCTTGATAGTAAAAATGGACACCTCATTGAAAATCTATTGTTTGATTTGAATAAGCAAAATGGAACTACCTTAGTATTAGTGACGCACGATGAACAATTAGCTAAACAATGTCAGCGTATCATTCATATTGAAGGAGGACAGCTTGAAAAAATTAGTGAAGGGGTAGCTGCCAATGTGGGTTAAGTTAGCTTTTAAATTATTTTCTCGCGAATTTCGTCGTGGTGAACTGACCATTATTTTTGCTGCTATTGCACTGGCAGTGCTAACAGTTTTTAGTTTGTCGTCTATAACTGAGCGAATAAGTTTAAATATTGAGCAAAAAAGCAGTGATTTTATTGCCGCGGACAGACGTCTTTCGAGTAATCATGCATTTGAGCCAGAGATATTAGAAACTGCAAAACAGCATGGTCTTGAAACGGCACAAATGTTATTTTTTGACTCAATGTTATTCGCCAATGAAGAGTTGGTATTAGGATCGGTAAAAGCGATTACCAATGCTTATCCACTGCGAGGAAAAGTCACCATAAAAGACAACTTGCTTGCGCAAGCTTATGAAGTTGATGGCGGGCCTGAGGTTGGCTCTGTTTGGCTTAGTGAAGGTTTATTTTATACTCTCGATGTAAACGTTGGTGACGAGGTTGAGCTAGGCGCAGGTATCTTTTTAATTAGTAAAGTATTAGTGAGCGAGCCTGATGCGCCATTTTTTTCTTTATCAGGTAATAAACGTGTATTACTGAGTTATGACGATATTCCCACGACAAAAGCAGTGCAAGCAGGTAGTCGAGTTTTTCATCGTTTACTTTTTGCTGGCACAGAGCAGGAAATATCGAGCTATTATACTTGGTTAAAACCACTGCTTAAAAATAATCAAAACTGGGAAGGCATTAAAGACCGGCAATCACCATTAGGGAATAATTTAGACCGTGCAGAGCGATTTTTACTATTGGCAGGTTTATTTGGGATTATGCTAGCAGCTGTTGCTATGGCTGTATCAGCTAAACGTTATTGTGAACGCCAATACGATCCCGTTGCAATGATGAAAACGTTAGGCGGTAGTCGTAAAACAATTCGAAATATCTTTTTGCTTCATCTAACGCTAGTTACCACTTTTTCTATCATTGCAGGTTTGGTTATTGGTTTTGTATTGCAAAATATCGGTGCGGGATATTTGGCTCAATTTATGGGAACAGAGCTACCACAATCAGGGTTTCGTCCTTGGTTGTTATCGACTTTTATCGGTGTGGTCTGTGCTTTAATGTTTTCACTTAAGCCTTTATTAGATTTATTTGATATTCCACCATTGAGGGTATTACGCCGTAATTTAGGTGATACATTAGCGTTGAGTCGCATTCATATTGCTGTATCGCTTATGACTATTTTTGTTTTAATGTGGTTATTTAGTGGTGAAATTGTCACAACGTTAATTTTGTTTGGCTCTACTTTGTTGGTTATTGCCATTTTATTTGGTATTTCGAGATTATTCTTTGCCGCCGGCCGACGTTTAGGCCTCAGACCTGGCTCTAGCTGGTCTTTAGCCATAGCTACCTTACAAAAAAGAGCGAATGCTAATTCTATTCAACTGATTAGTTTTGCTTTAGCTATTAAGTTGATGTTGTTTTTAGTGGTCTTGAAGAATGACATGATTTCAGATTGGCAAATGCAAATACCTGAAGATGCTCCAAACATGTTTATCATTAATATTGCTGAACAAGAGGTGGCGCCAATTAAGCAGTTTTTTCATGAAAATGATATACCTCATGAGGCTTTTTACCCTGTTTTTAGTGCTCGTGTTGATGCCGTCAATGGTGAAGAGTTTGCACGTAGAATATCCAAACAAGAAGGTGAAGAAAAAGATGAAGGTGCCCGTAAAGGGGTGAATCGTGAACCTAACTTGACTTGGTTAGATAGTTTACCTGATGGTAATGAAATAACTGAGGGGCAATGGTTCAGTGGTGGCGATGAAATAGAAGTGTCGGTATTTGACGGTTGGAAAGATACACTTGATTTGAAATTGGGTGATACATTAACTATTTTAGTTAACGAAGAAAAATTTAACGTCAAAGTAACCAGTTTCAGAAGTGTAGATTGGGGGACTATAAAACCTAATTTTGTGATGATTTTAAGTCCTAATATATCCGGTGAAGTGCCCGTTACTTATTTTAGTGCTGCACAGTTACAAGATAGTCATACTAAAGAAATTAGCCAGTTATTACAGCGCTACCCAACGATTAGTATGATAGATATTAAGGCGCAGATAGAACAGGCACAGTCTATTATTTCTCAAGTAACACTAGCGATAGGTTTTGTTTTATCTATTGTATTGGTTAGTGGTGCGTTAGTACTTGTTTCTCAGGTTCAGGCAAGTTTAGCTGAGCGTATGCAAGAAGTGGTGATTTTGCGTACTTTAGGAGCCAGAGGGCGTTTGATTAAGTTGGCTACACTTTATGAGTTTTTATTGCTGGGTGCGATTTCTGGATTAGTTGCAGCAATGGTAAGTGATATTGCGTTGTTGGTTATTCAACAGCAGCTTTTCAATATTGATGGCAGATTACACCCTTATGTATGGCTGCTAGGGCCGGCAAGTGGTGCTATTTTTGTTGCTTCAATTGGTTATATTATGGTTGCTAAGACAATGCGACAAAATACTCAAGGTCTATTAAGGAAACTTATTTAGGAAAGAGGTAATCATTCTAAGCTAGTGAAAACTATGCATTTAAGGTATATTTAAATGATAAAAAAATAAGGATTCATTTTCATGGTTTTATCGGCAAAGAATAGCTCTATGGTCAAAGGTTTTGTAACCGTTGCCGCCATATTTATCATATTTGCAGGCATAAAAACGGCAGCAAATATATTAGTACCTTTTTTATTGTCTTTATTCATCGCTATTATTTGCAACCCATTAGTAGCAAAAGCCAGTAATTTTAAAATACCTAAAGCTATTTCGGTCATTTTAGTTATCGGTATTTTTGTCACAATTGCTTTGTCGTTAGCAGGCTTGGTAGGGAAATCTTTAAATGAGTTGTCACAACTCATCCCTCAATATCGCCTGCAATTAAAAGAACAATTTACTTGGGTAACGGCATTTCTTTCTCGTTATAACATTCAAATATCTTCTGCTATTTTATTAGAATATTTTGACCCAGCAGTTGCAATGGGCATGGCTGCAAACATGCTTAGTGGCTTTGGCTCGGTAATGGCTAACCTCTTCTTAATCATACTTACCGTTGTTTTTATGCTATTTGAAGCATCGTCATTTCCCTTGAAATTACATTTTGCGTTAGATGATCCAGAAATGCGTTTAAAGCAAATAGAACGCTTTTTAGAGTCGGTAAATCATTATATTGCTATTAAAACAATGGTTAGTATCGCAACAGGTATTATTGTGTCAGTAATGCTTTGGGCTTTTGGTTTGGATTTTTATCTTTTGTGGGGAGTGTTTGCTTTCTTACTTAATTATATTCCCAATATCGGTTCTATTATTGCGGCAGTGCCAGCGGTGACACTAGCTGCTTTACAATTAGGTCTAGGAGAAGCTGGCTTTATCGGACTTGGCTATGTGGCTATTAATATGATTATGGGTAATATGATTGAGCCTAGGTATTTAGGTAAAGGATTAGGCTTATCAACATTAGTGGTTTTCTTATCGTTAATTTTCTGGGGATGGTTACTAGGAACTGTTGGTATGTTGCTTAGTGTACCTTTGACTATGATTTTAAAAATAGGCTTTGAAAGCTCACCTGAAGGGCGCTGGTTAGCGGTATTACTTAGCGATGAAGAAAGTGTTGTGCAAGAAGTAGAGCAAGTTAAACAAAGTAAATAAATTTAGCTCACTTCAATGCGCGCTCAATTGAGAACATTAAAGTTATTGCGTCAAAAGTCATGAGGAAATTACAAAAAACTTCACAAATCGCAAGATAATAATGGCAACTAAGTGCGCACAGTTGACATTAATCTGTAAATTTTTGCGATATTATTTCTAATGAATAGTTTTCGTATATTATTATGTCAGCACTACAAGACTATGAATAGAACAGAGTGTTGTATGTATAACACAATAAAGCTACTTAGGTTCGTAGGTGTAAATAAAACAAAATAATTTCGTTGTTAACGTGAAGGCAAATTAATTATGACATTACCTAATATCCCAACCTGACAAGTGAGCTTAATATTTGCTGAAAAAGGATATAGCCTACATGGCTACAATATAATTTGACACTTCATCTTAATAATTTGATTTTTTTGTTGGATTTTCGACAACTAAGAATAATTTGTATTAATTTCACTGGTACTTTTTCAATTGGGTTCGCGATTGATAAACCACCTTGTGATAAACGAATGGTATTTTTATAGGTGCGTAAATATTGACGACATTCTCTGCAAAACATCAAATGTAGAATAAATTTAAACTTTTTGATTAGGGAAAGTGTATCAGCATGAAAAGCATAGATAAAACTATCAACTTGATCGGAGGTTAACATGGAAAGTGAATCATTAAAATTTTTTATGGATGAAGATGTATCACTTACGGTTTTTTCTTTTCTTATGTTCATACAGTATTTCCCTTACGTGGCAAAACTTAAAGTTAATGACCAATATATTCACATTCTTTGGTTATTAGAATCAGAGGGGCGATTCCTCAAGAAAAACAAAATCACTAAAATTAGCAGCACTGAAGTAAACATCACTACTAGTTTTTGACGAATTGTTTCCCGACGAAATAGTTTTCAACAACTACACACTAATAATAAACAGACCAGCAGACAATATCCTCTATATCATTTTTATTAACGTTGAAGGTTCTTCTCCAGAAATAACAAAAATGTTGCTCACCGGGATGGGGGATTTACTTTCAGTGATGTTTTCAAGTGTTTCTGTCATGTTGTAATAACTAACTTAAAGGAGATTGCTAAACGCTGGTTACGTTACGCTCAGTTGCACAATTTTAACTAATAAATACTTAGCAGTAAGTGACGTGTTATCGATACAAAACCTAATCCATAACAGTATTTTACTCTATAAGTTAATGTCTCGAATGTGGGTAAAGTTAGCCTATGCCTTATTATCAATAACCAAGCTAAACAATCAATTCAAAAGAAGTTATTAACTAGGTACTTTGAAGAAACTAAAGCCGCCTGGATAAAACTTTTCTCATCTTAAAATTTCAAGATTAAAACATGTACTGGCACAAAGAAAAAAGACTGTGCAGTTCATATTATCTTACCCCCCCCTAAAAGTTGCTATGACTATTCATTAAGGAATCAAGATTCAACATGTTGGTTATTAGGCACTGTTGGTATGTTGCTTAGTGTACCTTTGATTATTATTTTAAAAATAGGCTTTGAAAGCTCACCTGAAGGGCGCTGGTTAGCGGTATTACTTAGCGATGAAGAAAGTGGTGTGCAAGAAGTAGAGCAAGTTAAACAAAGTAAATAAATTTAGCTCTCTTCAATTATTGCTAGACAGAGAATTACTCAATTGAACATACTTAAGTGATTTGAGCTTTTGCCTTTATAATTCTATATCTTTACGGCACCATACTCAGTTCATGAATACGACTTTGAGTGACTAATATATAGCATTTTTTATAAGCTATATCAGCACCTTGCTTCGGAGAAATAGCTAGGTATTGCCAGCGACAATCATTATTGCGAAAAGCAATAAAATCGCTTTGAGAGCGTTTGAACATTTTTAATGCGGAATACCGGCCACTAACTAAAGCTTTTTCTTCTAAATTAAAAACATGGTTATTTACCCAAGTTTGTAATTCACGATCAAGCACATCTTTTACATGATCAAAGCAGCGTGATTGTTTTTCTACTGTTTTTTCTGTTTTTTCACATTCATCTACTGTTTTTTGAGCATAAACAGGAGTTGAAAAAATATATTGTGTGATAATCAGAACACTTAAGGTTAGTATTTTTTTTGTCATATTATTAATGCTAGAAATAAAGTGAAGTAGTTTACTCTTGCTGTTAATGTGTTAACAGCATAGTCGATAATTCCGTGTTTAAAAGTTAGGTGGCTCTCATTAAGCTGGTAACACTTTTTTATAAGGCTTAACCGTTACTTTTTCATAAACACCAGCAGCAATGTATGGGTCTGCGTCCGCCCATGTTTGAGCCTGATCTAAACTGTTGAATTGTGCAATAATTAATGAACCAGTAAAGCCTGCTTCTCCGGGATCGTTACTATCAATAGCAGGACAAGGTCCTGCAACTAATAAACGTCCTTCATTTTGTAAATCGCTTAAACGTGCTAAATGCTGCTCTCTTACTGATAATCTTTTTTCTAAACTGTTTGTAACGTCTTCACTGTAAATTAAATAGAACATGAACTTTCCTATATTTTGTCATTATCTTTATTGTGTTGGGGTTTGCTTATCACATTTGAAGTTATCTCAACACTGTCTTCAATCGCATTGGTAATGTCTTCGCTTTCATCTTTCATATATTTACTCAAAGATAATATAGTGACAATTGAAAAGATGAACATCAGGCCCGTTAAGCCAAAAACTTTAAAATTTACCCAAGTCTCTAAATCAAAATTAAAAGCTACATACCAGTTAAGGACACCACAAAATGAAAAGAAAACAGCCCAAGCAAGATTTAGTTTAACCCAAATTGGATCGGGTAGTGATATAGACTCAGATAAGAATTGTTTAATGATGTTTTTGTTGAAAACGTAATAGCTAATCACTAGTGCAAGAGCAAAAAACTCATTGATGATGGTTACTTTCCATTTGATGAAAGCATCATCATGTAAGAAAATTGTCAATCCGCCAAAAACGGCAATTAAACCAAAAAATATCCAATTGCGTGTAGGAACTTTTTCTTTTTTTATATAATAGTAAAGGATCTGCAAAGCAGATGTGATTATTAATGAACCTGTAGCCCAATATATATCGGCAAACTTATTCACAATGAAAAATATAACTAATGGAATGTATTCAAAAACTGCGTGCATATTACAACTATATTTTAAAAGGGCTAAATGCCGGGATATTGATTTTAACGAAACTTTACGTATTTTAAAAGTTAAAGCTTAACTCTTATAGAAATAAACTAACTTTTAGTTTTCAATGATCCTTATCAATTAAGCGTTAGATCTGATTTGTACTTTTATTAATGCTAGGGTATTTTACCTTCCATAAATTTTATCGAGTTAAATATATAACATGTCAACAAAAGAACTATTTTATCAAGAGCAGGGCAATGAAGTTACTTTATTCAATCATGCCTTTGAACATCAGTTACCTGTTTTAATCAAAGGTCCAACGGGCTGTGGTAAAACACGTTTTATTGCTCATATGGCAGAGAAGTTAAATAAACCCTTATATACAGTTTCTTGTCATGATGATTTAACTGCCGCGGATTTGGTTGGTCGGCATTTAATTGGACCAGAAGGAACTTACTGGCAAGACGGACCATTAACCAGAGCGGTTAGAGAAGGTGGAATCTGTTATTTAGATGAGGTAGTTGAAGCAAGAAAAGACACCACCGTGGTATTACACCCGCTAGCCGATGATAGACGCGTATTACCGTTAGAAAGAACAGGCGAGTTACTTGAAGCCGCACCAGGTTTTATGTTGGTTGTTTCATATAACCCAGGTTACCAAAACTTGTTGAAGGGGATGAAACCAAGTACCAGGCAACGCTTTGTTGCACTTCGATTTGATTATCCTACACCAGAAATAGAACAACAGATATTGATTAAAGAAACAGGTGCTGATGCACATCTTGCATTTAAACTAGTTGAATTAGCGGGTGCGCTTAGAAAATTAGAACAGAATGATTTAGATGAAGTAGCTTCAACACGCTTGTTGATTTATGCAGCCCGCATGATTAGTTCAGGTATGAATGTATTAGATGTTTGTCGCTGTTGTTTAGCTGAGCCATTATCAGATGATCCTCAAACCGTTAAAGCACTGATGGATGTTGCTAAAATTTATTTCGATGAGTAGCACCTTAGATGGATAATACCATAAGCATAGATACACAGACTGTATTGGTTAAAACGAATAAAAAATCGGTATTAGAAAATCGTCTTCCGGGTGATTTAGCTATGTGGTTTTTCATATTGGCCGAATTAACTGTGTTTGCCATTCTATTTATTGGTTTTGCTGTTTCTGAGCAGTTAAACCCAGAAATGTTTGTACAAGGTAAAGCCAAGTTACACCAAATAACAGGGCTGATTAATACACTTACCTTAATCACTAGCAGTTTTTTTGTTGCCTTAGCTTTAACTAAAATGCATCAAGGTTATGGCAAACAGGCAGCAAAATTGTTGGTTGTAGCTAAGCTAGTAGCGAGCATATATATAGGTGTAAAAATATGGGAGTATTTATCATTATTTGAGCTGGGAATTGACATTGAAACCAACACCTTTTTTACGCTCTATTTTATGATTACCTTTTTTCATTTGATGCATGTTTTGCTTGGTATGGTTATTCTTATTTTTGTTGCGCTCAAAGCGGCTAAAAATGAATATAATGAAAGTAATATTTCAGGGTTTGAATCAGGAGCCAGCTATTGGCATATGGTTGACCTGCTGTGGATTATTTTATTTCCACTTATTTATGTGATTTAACGCGGATGAAATTAACTAACCCGAACAATAAAAATACGTTAAGTTGGCTTTGGCTTGTTGCTTTAACGGTGATCTCTACTTATGTTGGTGTATTCCTTGAGTTATTAAATACACAAAAAAACTTGTTTATCGCTATTGTTTTATTTATTGTTTTTCTAAAGGGACAGCAAATAATTGATATTTTTATGGAACTTGAACATGCCCCTAAATTTTGGCGACGGTTGTTATTAGCTTATGTTATTTTACTTCCCATTATAATTGGTTTAATTTATTTACTATAAATGCATATTTAAGTCATTAGATATCGGGAGATGTAAGAGTGAAATCTAATCAGCAAAACAAGCCTGCCATTATTTATCAATCGCTTTATTTATCTAATTTACTTCTTATTCCAGCGGTTAGTTTTTTAATGCTTGTATATTATTTTTATCAAGCTAAACCTAACAAAGCGAAACTTAATGAAGTAAAACCCAACAGTATTTCAAACTTTAACAAAATTCACTTAATTAGATGTATTCAAATTTCTGCTTTGGCAGGCTTAATGTTGGGGGTTGTTCCGATTTTTTATATATTATTTTCAGACCAGTTTGGTGTGTCAGTGATGATAACTGTTTTTTATTTTGTTACTCTGCATGCCTGTTTTGTACTTCTTGGTATGCTTAACTTAGCTCGTGCTATGGCACATAAACTTCCAGTCTTTTAATTACTTTTCTGCGTTTTTTTCTTAAATCTATGTTCTGAATTAAACCTGTTAGATTTCAGAGGCTATAGTTTATGGAATCTTGACCCAAATCACACACCAAGCTATATCATCTGATACAATCACACCATTATTTATCAGTTAAACGGTTTTAAGGTTATGGAAGAGTGGGTTGGTGGTCTATGGCACAAATATATTACGCGAAAGGCTAACCCTGAATTTGATAATGCTCGCGTATCATTCGATGAGGTGAGTAAATCAGTAGGAATGGTTTTTCGTGCTTTAGGCGGAAATGCGGTTAAGCGGGTTGAAGCTGCTACCGGCCGAGAATACTTAAGCCGCAAAAGCCTATTACAAAAAATTTCTGGGGATACACAACTTGTTAGCTTGGCATGGCAAGATGAAGAAAGTTTACGTTTGCCAGAGTCTCTGGCGATATTCGACGACAAGTCATTAAACTATGATTTATATATATGGTTAGCTGTATTAGCATCGCACCACGGCGGTCGGTTTTCTCATTGGGCAACCGATAATCAATCCTTAGTTGTAAATGTTTTGGAAAAGTTTCCAGCGCTTCGTAATCGTTATTGTCGTTTAGCTAAAGCTTTCGTTGCAAGTAGGCCTGAAATAGATAAATTACCTAAAGCTGAACAGGAAATGGAAAGAGCTATTGTGAAGGCTATTTTAACGCCGGGTTCGGTAACCGAATTTCCCATGGTTAACTTTGCACCTAAAGCGGTATATTTATGGTTATATCCCTCAGCTTGTTCTGATGAAGTATTAGTTCCAGAGTACCAAGATCTTGAAGAAGAAAAAGAGAATGAGGAACAGCAAAATAAATCAGCTAAAAAATCTCAAACAAGTCGAAAAAAGGCTGAACGTGTAGATTCACCTGATGAGCGTAGTGGCATGATGATTTTTCGCCTTGAGAGTCTATTTTCTTGGAGTGAGTTTTCAAAACTTGATCGCGGTAGTGATGATAGTGATGATGACGAAGATATGTCTAGAACTGTGGAAGATCTCGATAAAATCACCTTAGCAAAACAACAAGAACAACAAAAAAGTGCGCAAATTAAAATTGACCTTGATTTACCATCAGCGTCAGAAGATGACATCCCACTGGGTGAAGGTATTCAATTACCTGAATGGGATTATAAAAAACAAATACTTCAAGAAGATCGTTGTTTATTACAGCCGATGCTACCCAAAGATGCAAAGGCAGGAAAACTCCCTGTACGATTACAAAAAATAGCGAAAACTATTCAGGCACAGTTTGAACAATTACGCAGTGTTCGATACTGGTTGAAGGCGCAATCTCAAGGTGAAGAACTCGACTTAAGTGCTTGGTTAGACTTTCATGTTGAAAGTAAAATAGCACCAAGTGCAGAAAGAGGTTTATATAAATCTTTTCGAGGCAACAACCGCGATTTATCTTGTCTTTTATTGGCTGATTTATCAATGTCTACAGATGCTCATTTAGATAATGAAAATCGAGTTATTGATGTAGTGCAAGACAGTTTATTATTATTTGGCGAGGCATTACAATCAGTTGGTGATAACTTTGCAATGTATGGTTTTTCCTCAGTTAAAAGGCATAATGTTCGTTTTACCATGCTTAAAAACTTTAACGAGGGTTATAGTGACCATGTTAGAGGACGGATTCAAGCCATCAGACCAGGGTTTTATACCCGCATGGGGGCTGCTATTCGTCAAGCAACACAGGTTATTAATGAGCAAAAAAGTAGTGAAAAATTATTACTTATTTTAACGGATGGTAAGCCTAATGACATTGATCACTACGAAGGGCGATTCGGCATAGAAGATACTCATAATGCTATAAATGAAGCAAAACGCTTAGGCATAAAACCTTTTTGCATTACTATTGATACTGATGCACAAGAATATTTACCTTACATTTTTGGTTCCGACGGCTTTACTGTTATTTTACGGCCTGAACAATTACCATTACGTTTGCCTCAGTTATACCATCAATTGACCTCTCAATAAGAAATGAAAGGGTGTATACATGAATGAACAAAGTAAAAAATGCCTTTATTGTCAAGGTGATAATGACGAAAGTGACAGTAGCTGTCGTCATTGTGGTATGGCGCTTCCTGAAAAACATCCACAAGATAAACGCAGTAAAATTAGTTTTTTCATTAAAGCATTTTGGGGTATTGTAGTGTTTTGTGTGGTTATGATGATTTACCTGCCAAGATAAAGCTTAATATATCATTTCTTGTTTTAATGAAAACCTATCAACTGGTTTATATTTATGAATTAGAGCGCGTTGTTCCACTTAGACAACGACTCTTCAATCTTTAAACTCGTATCAGTATCAGGCACGCGGCGACAGGGCAGAATATTATTCTTACCAACATACGCGAACTGATCACCTTTAGAAAATCTTATTATTCCTGCCGTTAATGTGAGTCGTCATACACTATAAAAACCTTCCCGACAGTGATAATGAACTTCAATATTTTCTTGCTCAGTTCTATTGTTATCTATGCATGTAAAGCACGGTAACAACAAACCCAGCTGAACTTAATTTACTTTAATCAACTTCATTGAGCAAAGTGTAAATTCACTTAGTATAGACTTTAAAGCCATATTTATTAGCGTTCTAGTTACCTTATTATTACCAAAATGCTATTTACAATAGCGCAAGTAACACTTAGTTTCTATATATCAGTAAAGGGTAACTATTTTTTAAAGAAATCTTTTACTGTTTTAGCAAAAGTCTGTTTCTACCTGTTGTTAGCAACGAAAGATCAACAGACTTTAGTGGCAATAAGTTTATTAATAATAAAATTGCGGAAGTCCAACAAGTAAAACAACATTTTAATCTCCAATAATAAGGACAGTTATGGGACTTAATATAACTAAGTTAACCTCAGTTGATAGAAATGGATTTAGGCTTTACATTGAAAACCTTCAAATAAAACAAGGTGAGGCAATTTCATTGATAGGTGCTAATGGATGCGGTAAAACTACTTTGATTGAGAGTATCTTAGGATTAACTCGTACGGTAGAACGAGAATTAACATTGGCTGGTTGTACGGTTGATATGTTTGATAGTGATGCACAGAGTAAAAAAAACATTGGAATTCAGCTACAAAACTCGCAGTTTAATCAAGCGATGACCGTATCAGAATTGGTTCAAATGCATCACTTATTATTCGAAAAGCAATCGAAAGAAATTTATGAATCGTTAAAAATAAATGAACTATGTCAAACCCGTTATTCAAGATTATCTCGTGGACAGAGGCAGCGTATTGATATTTACCTTGCTATAGCTCATAAACCAAACTTTATTTTCTTGGATGAACCTAGTACGGGTCTTGATGCTCAAATGTATAAAGAGCTACATGCGCTATTACTTAAGATGAAAAATAATGGAGCAACGATTCTAATGGCCACCCACACAGCAGCTGAAATTGCCATTTGTGAGAAGATTTTATGGTTAGACAATGGAACAGTTAAGGAGTTTTCTGATTGCAAGAATATGATTAGTAACGTACTTGGGAAATACAAATTGGAATTAGTTTGTCATGAAATACATTTTTTTGATGAAGTGTTGGCATTAATACGTACTGAGACAGAGATTAAGGTGGTTGATAAGCATAAAGATAGCCTAACAGGTTCAATCTACCTAGTGTCAAATGTTCTTGACCGAGTGATAGAACAATTCGGTGTTGAAAATTTTTCAAAAATTAGTCTGTCCGAGTGTGGGATAAACGACTTAATTGACTTTCAATCAATGGGGAGTGAGCAAATTGTTTAAAAAATTACTAGTATTAACCTGGCTAGAATTAAAGGTTTATGTACGAGATCCAGCGGCTATTTTTTGGACATTCTTTTTCCCGTTTCTCTTATTAATTATATTTATGACTGTTAATTCAGAAGAAGAAACTTTTGTAAGTACTAGGGTGATGATTTTAAGCGGGGATGGTGAGTTAAGCGAACAATATATCCATGAAATAGAAAAGGCTTTTAAACAAATATCCTTACCAATTAAATCAGAACGGGTGAAAGGACCATTAGTTATAGACAAACTTGCACCCGATCAGTTGGTGATACGGGTACCCGCTAACTTTGATAATGACTTCAAAACAAAATTAGGTGCAAGTATTGTTATTTCTCATGCAAGCAAACCTAATCATTCTGCATGGGCAGTGATGTCTATCATTGAGAGTTTAAATGATAAATTTAACATTAAACATAATAAGTGGAACCTTGCTTCTCAAATAAAATACGTACCGAATGTAGCTACAGAGGAGATTATAGAACTCTCTTATCAGCAGTATTTAACGACTGGTTTAATCGGCATGACGATATTATCTACTTGTTTATTTGGTTTTTCTGTTGTAATTGTTCAACTTAGATCTTCTAATGCTTTTAAAGTTTATCAGGTCTTACCCATTACACCTTTGTGGTATTTTAGTGCTTTTATTTTCAGTCGACTGGTTGTCATGATCGTATTTTCCTTTTTGTTTATCTCTATTGCAGATTTAATGTATACATTGAGTTTTGATTACTCTGTTGTTAATTTTCTCAATTTTGTGGCTCTGGTTGCTATAGGGGCGATCACATTTTTGAGCATAGGGATTTTACTGGCATCAAGAACATCTTCTGCAAGTACCTCAATGGGGATCACCAATATGATCTATTTTCCGTTATTATTTCTAAGTGGATTATTCTTTCCTATGACCTCAACGCAAGAATGGATCAAAGTATTTTCTGATTATTTGCCATTGAAAGGATACGTAGACATGTTCCGTGCCATCATATTTACCGAATCATCTTTTACAGATTTTCCACAAACATTAATATTAATGCTGGGCTGGTGCGTTATTACCTTAGCCATCTCACATAAAGTGTTTATCTGGAACAAAAATAATTAGGGGCATAATTTATGTTAATCACGAAAAATGGCTACTTATCTAACTTAGAAAAAGAGCGTCAGCAGCAGGCTTTACTTGAAGCTAAGGAAGAGAAACAAAATATAGCCCGTTTGTTACTTCAGCAGAAAAATAAATTAAATCAAGTTATCTTTAATATAAAAAATATACCGCAACAGTACACTTTACGGATTACAAGAGCCTGTTTATAGCTTAAAAGGTAGAGTTAGCTAGGTGTGAGTATATAAATTAAAAGAATTTTTCTGGTGAGGTACTTGTTTAGTCGCAATCACCTTGTTGGAAAATGGAGTGGCTGACTTTGGTCAAACTTTAGCGAGAGCAACTAAAGCAAGCCTAATTAGTTGCAACCCAATTTGAGGATTGCAAATCAACAAACCGAGAAATTGATATCGGATATACGGAGTATAACACTATGCGTGAATTAAACGTAAATGAAATTAAATGTGTGAAAGGCGGAATTTTTATGTTGATTTATTTCGCTTTAAAGGCTGAAAATGCAATTTCTTGTTCAGTAAACGGAAACCAAGGGGATGGTTGTTAGCCTTAAATTTAAATAAAAGGCTATACTAACTAAATAGGGGATCAGGTTCTGACCCCCTTTAATCTTACAATTTCTATAGTGACATAATATGAAGAATATACTTTTTAAAGTATTTATGATTTTTAGTTTATTGATAATTGCTCTACTGTTATTTAGCTATGGCATTATTCCAATTTCAGTTGTTGTTTTATTAGTTATTTTAATGTTTACTTTAATTTTTATCCCACTTGCTAATGTTGAGTTAACCTTTTGGTCCTTCATCATTGATAGAATAAAAAGTAAGAAATAGAGGTTTTTAGTGGTTGCAAGCGTTGTTTGAGCTAATTAAAGATATAAATAAAAGCCTTTGTTTTATAAAAATGATGTTGGTGGTAAATTATCTAAATATAGAAACCATACCTTGGGTGCTTTTGTGCCAGCAAAGAGAGGGCGTCAATAATCTCGGTATCATCAACCAGTATCGCTTGGTAATAATAAATACATCGACTAATGCAAAACGCTTCGCAAGCCAGCACAACACCTAAACCCAGTTCAATATGTGCGAACTGAGCTAACTGCTTTCGCTCTGATGGCTTTACAGCTTTTTTTCGATAACTTCCTTAAGTGCCATATTTTGTAGACTGACATCAGCAAACATTTTTTTCAGTTTACGGTTGTCATCTTCAAGGGCTTTGAGTTTTGCTAGATCAGATGCTTCCACGCCACCGTATTGTGATTTCCAATTATAATAAGTGCTTTGGCCTACGCCATGTTGACGACATAAATCAGGGACAGTCATCGTCCCTGACTCGCCTTCTTTTAAAAGGGCAAAGATTTGGCTTTCCGTGAATCGTTTGTTTTTCATCATTATTCTCCGTTGGTTTTAGTTTAACGGAAAACTCTATTAAAGCGATTCTGATTTTACGGGAGGGTTACACATCTAAAGGCGAAAATATCCCAGAAGTTGGTTTTGGCATGGGAATATCTGTTTTAAAGATTCTTGAACATGATATCAAGCCATATACCGTTATAGAGTGTAATCCCAAAGTTATGGATAGCTTTAAGCGATGGAGAAAGCATTATCCAAACATTTTTGTCAGATAAATATAAGTGTGCAGCCTAATTTACACCCTCCAGTAGATTGTACATTTTGGTGGAATAGTAAAATGGCTGTAGTCAGTGCCGTTAAATAAATACTTTAATTATATGTGAGAATATTCGATTTAAGTTTAGCCCTTTTTCAAGATCTGAGTTATCCCTAGGTAAAAGAAAATATACTTTTATATATACGAATTTGTCTAGCTTGGAAGATTTGACTAATGCTTTTAATGATGGCAATCAGCATCCTGTTTTATAACACTGAAATATTGTATCGCGCCATTCTTAATATCTTCACCTTGTTCAATAAACATCAGGGCGGTGGAGCCATCATCTCTAGCATATAAGTTTGGTTTTGCAATATTACCCATGCTTTTTCCAATCACTAATTCTTCTTTACCAACGAGTCCATTGCTATTAACGCACCTTCTCCATAGAGAGAAATTATCATTCTCTCTATGTAAAGCATGACTGTAATAAATATCTATATTCCCATCTTTTCTTTTATAAGGAAAAGCATCATGTATTTCGTCAAAAGAGTCTGAAACAATATTTGCAGCTCCCCAGTTATTCCCATTATCTTTAGAAATAATGAACCGAGACTTCATTACAGAAATAGGTTTTCCATTCTTTCGAAACTTATCTGTGCGATAACCTCTTTGATAGTTATATATTAAAGCATCATCGTCAAAGCTAGCAATAGCTGGCATTGCACCATTTATACCCATAGAGCCCATTGTATTAAATGATATTCCATCATCACTCGTTGCGTACGCTAAATCACAACATTCAGCTGTGATGTATGCAAAAGTGTATTTATTATCAACAAAATTTAAATGAGGATTGCTGCCCCCTATTAATTCAGCATCAAAGTTAACTTTAGTCATATCTTTTAATAGACCTGTTGATGTCAACCTTGCCTTCATTAAGATGGCTTTACTTCCATAACTATTTGAAACAGTAAAATATAACCAAACGCTATCTTTTAACTTAGCTATTCCTGCAAGACTATTATATTTTTTTCCGGTTGAAAACTCTTTGTAAGGTTGGGCTTTTAGTTTGTAATTTTTTGATATATTTAGTTCAATAATTTTTAGAGAAATCGATTTAAAGTTATAATCACTGATACTTTCAAAAACAACAAAATCTCTACCATCAATGTTTACATATATTGACTTCATATTAAAAGTTTCCCTGGTATCAAGTTCAATATAAGACGTAATAATTCCTTGTTTTGAGTTAGTTTGAGCATTTGCTAATGGTATATAAATGAAAAGCAAAATAACGATCATACTTTGCATAAACTTCATGTTTATTTTACATATTGCCACTTTTATATTTAAAATTAATTCCATATATCATCCTTAATTCTGGTTTTTTATAACTTTTTACTACTACTATTATTATCGCTCCAAGAAGACATTAAGTTTCCTTATACTTACTGTCAACTAACTTGCTGAGACTCCTTTAAGAGTAACCTGTTTTACATCATCTATACTAATTACAGTTTTAATTATGGGGCTGGTTAACATCTAGACGGTCATCACTTTATTTGTTACTTTTGGCAATCAGATTTTCATCATTTATGCTTTTTCTATAAAAAACCAAAAAACATAGGTTGCTTTTATAATTTAGTTTGGCAGATATCTGATCAATTTGCGTTATAGCAAATAATTTCGAACCTGTTTGATAAAAAGCAAACAGAATTAAGGTACATATTTAGAGGCTGAAAATTGGAGT
>MAAB01032296.1_pt1 | contig 126950 bp, 109 predicted proteins | sample 1115991 | NCBI WGS metagenome assembly MAAB01 (sample SAMN04961124, study PRJNA320927) | seawater metagenome | isolation source: sample BD02T18 sea water enriched with oil for 18 days | place: USA:Gulf of Mexico | collected 2013-07-27 | reverse complement strand
TACCACCGCCCAATTGAACCTCGGTTGTCCCAGCCCAGAGTTTCCAAGGCCCCAGTTAATAAGTGGCGCGATGCGAAGCTACAGAAAATCAAGGGGGCGGCTTAATGCAACAGCATTGGAGCCCTGCCGCCAGGGCTGCTGCTGCACCTCCAGATGAACCGCCTGGCGTTTTACTGTGGTCCCAAGGGTTGTTCGTTACGCCATGTAGGTCGTTAAAGCTCTGCAGGTCTCCTGCGTACAGCGGGAGGTTGGTTTTCCCAATAATAATGGCACCAGCATCCACTAGGCGTTGTACTGCAGTAGCATTTTGGGGTGCAAAGTGATCCTTTAGTCGTTTAGAGCCTGATGTTGTTGGCATACCCACAACTTCGAAGGAATCTTTAATCGTCATCGGTATGCCATGTAGTGGTCCGATAAACTCGCCTTTTTTCGTCAAAGCATCAGCATGTCTCGCTTGCTTGAGTGCATTTTCAAAGTCAGTGGCGATAACTGCATTCAGCGCGGGGTTATATCGTTGAATACGTTCAATAAAATACTGAGTTAACGCTACACTGGTGATTTCTTTGTTTTTGATTTGTTTGACAAGGTCAACCGTTGAGGTAAAGAATATTTTTTGCATAAGATGTTTTCGAACGTTATTGGCTAAAGTCAGTAATTTTATGAAAATTTATAAGAAAACTGACTATTTCGTTGTTTTGGCTATACTTTTATAAAATTGAATGTACTTAATATCACGATTAACAAATTGTGCCTAACACAAAGGGTTGATGCATTGGCTGAAGTGACGTTTCGATTATCGGAAGAGCAAGGCAACGTGGAGATATGTATCCATGACTTTGCACCGCCGTTATTAAAGGAGCCTGATGTTATACGGTTGTTTGGTATTTCAGCGTTTCGAGAATGTCACTTTTATCCTGATAATGTAACGGATGTTCTAGCGGTAATGCCAGAAAAGCTAGATTTGGAAAGCGCTCCTGAGACTTTTGAAGAGCCTATGTGTTTTGTTATTGCCCAAATGCGGAATGCGGTGCTTGAAATTGAGATGGATGATGCTGGCATGGAGGTTTCTGCTCACTGCACAGTGCAAGAAGGTGGTGAAGGCATATCCTTGGAAAATATTGTTAAGAAACTAAAAGAGATTGGCGCGGTAAAAGGCATAGACAAAGATGCAATACGCGCTTTTCACGATCGAGCACAAAAAGAGCGGCCGGGTATTAGTTTCTCTGAAATCCTTGCTAAGGGAAAATCAACAGGAGCTGGAACAAAATCATCGTTTGAATATTTAGTGACGCCGCTACAGGACCGCGTGTTAACACCCCAGAAGCGCGATGATGGCACGATTGATATGCATGAGCTTGGTGATATTGATAGTGTGGAGAAGGGTGACCTTTTAATGCGACGCATCCCCGCGCTAGCAGGAGAGAATGGGTATACGATTCGGGGGGAAGCACTTGTTTCTATCGCACCTGACAATGTCCCGTTTGATGTAGGTGACGGCACCAGTACCAGTCCAGATGATGCCAACTTATTGATAGCAACCCGAAAAGGGATACCGTTAAAATCAAAGAATGGTATCTCGGTTAGTGAGATGCTTGTGTTAAAAAATGTCGATTTGACCACTGGAAATGTCGAATACGATGGCTCAATCCTGGTAAGCGGAAATGTCAAAGGTGGGATGTTAGTCAAAGCAACAAATGACGTTATTATTAATGGCTTTGTTGAATCAGGTATGGTCGAAGCGGGCGGTAATATCGTTGTTCAGCAAGGTGTTATTGGTCGAGAAATAGATGAAGACAGTGGTCTCGATAAAGATCATTATACATCTCAACTCATAGCAAAAAATGATATATCAGCTCGTTATGCCCAGTCTGCATACATGGAGGCTGGTAGAGATATAGCAGTAGTATCACAGCTATTGCATTGTCATGTTATAGCTGATCACGGCGTATATGTAGGCGATAAAGGTCAGAAGAAAAGCAAGTTGGTGGGCGGCATCATAAAAGCGGGAAAAGAAGTTTCAGCTGGAGAGATCGGCTCGCCTTCAAATGCACCGATGGCATTGGATTTTTCCCATCGACTGCTAGCAATGACAGAAGAGTTGAGAATAGTAAGAAAAGACAATGTTGTTAAAAAGGAGCTGATTCAGGGTTTAAGAGAGGCTCTTGAAGAATTGAAGGTGCAAAAACCTACTCCAGAGCTTATACGTCACTGTAAAAAAATTGTGAATACGATCTCGATTGTTAAAGAAGAGCTAGTGAGTATTAATCTTAATGAACAATCGCTCAATATGAAGTTAAATAAATTACGCGAGGGTATCAGGGTTACTGTGCACGGACGATTATACCCCGGGGTTGAATTTACTGTTTGTGAGCAGAGCCACAATGTTATCGAGGAGCGTGGAAATAGCGTGGTTCGTTTTAATGAAGCAAACATGGTGTTTGAGTGAGTGTTTTTTTAGGCAAAATATAAAAGGATTGGTATGGATCCCCGTAATGTTAAGACCATTGAAGATGCCAAAAAAATCGTATTACAACGAGAGTTAAAACATGTAAAAGTAGGTGTTTTTGATCTCGATGGTGTTATGCGTGGTAAGTACATGTCACGCGATAAATTTTTTTCTTCTTTAGAGAAAGGTTTTGGTTTTTGTGATGTGGTTTTGGGTTGGGATGTTAAAGATCAACTTTATGATAACACTTCATTTACAGGGTGGCATACAGGTTATCCTGACGCACCGGTTCGTATCGTCCCAAATAGTTGCCGTCCGCTTCCACACGAAGGCAATGGGCTATTGTTCTTGGGAGAATTTACAGGTGAGGCGGAAACCTTGTGTCCAAGAGCGTTGTTAAGGCGGGTGTTGGATCAGGCAAAAGGGATGGGGTTTGATGTTTTTTCTGGTTTTGAATATGAGTTTTTTGTTTTTGATGAGACGCCGCATACTGTTCGCGAAAAAGCTTATAAAAATCTAAAACCGCTTGCCCCCGGAGATTTTGGTTACTCGGTGATTCGAAATAGTGTCGATACAGATATCTATCAGAGTCTATTGGATTTGGCAGAAACAATGGATTTTCCCATTGAAGGGTTACACGAGGAGACCGGGCCAGGGGTGTTGGAGGCGGCAATAGCTGTTGATAGTGGCTTAGCATCTGCAGACAAGGCGGCGTTGTTTAAAACATTTACGAAGATCGAGATGCAACGCCAAGGAAAAATGGCCACATTTATGGCAAAGTGTTCCGAAGACTACCCTGGTCAGAGTGGGCATATTCATATCTCGCTTAGAGACGCCTCAGGGCAAGGGGTTTTCTTTGATGAAACTAAAAAAGATCATTGTAGTGATACGATGATGCATTTTTTAGGGGGGGTTCAGGCTCAACTTCCTCAAGTTTTGGCGATGGTTGCTCCTACTATTAACTCATACCGGCGTCTAATTCCAGGTTTTTGGGCTCCTACAGAGGCCAGTGTTGGTGTCGATAATAGAACGTGTGCCATTAGAGTTGTTCCGGGCAGTGAAGTTTCTCACCGGATGGAGTTTCGCATTGGAGCGGCGGATGCAAATCCATACTTAGTATTGTCAGCAGTTATCGCAAGTGGACTTTGGGGGATCGAGAATAAGGTTAACCCTGAAGAGCTTGTTGAAGGCAATGCTTACGATAAAACATTTTCGGATGCTCTAAAATTACCAGCAACATTATGGGATGCAGCACAGAAGTTGAAAATATGCAGTATGGCCAGAGAGCGTTTTGGCGATGCGTTTGTAGAGCATTTTGCCGCTACAAGAGAGTGGGAAGAAAGAGAATATAGGAAGCATATATCTCAGTGGGAGATGGATCGCTATTTTGAGATTATTTAAGGAATGAGTCACCTTGGGTTTGAATAATGCAGAGTCAGGAATATTCTTTTTTAAAGGTTAACGAAGCCTGTAGAATCCGTTGTTTTTCGGTCTACAATAAAGGGTAACTTCAACTTTTAAGAGTAAGAGTTCGGTTGTTATGTCAAAAATACAGCTAATTAGTCCTGCTGACGGTTCGCTCTATTGCGAGCGAATCTATGCGGATGACAAAGAAATAGATCAGATACTGGTTGCCTCTAAATTAGTACAACCTGAATGGAAATCGACATCACTTGATGATCGCATTGTATCTTGTAGAAAGGCGTTAGCATATTTTTCAGATCATAAAGCAGATATAGCTGAAGAAATAACGTGGCAAATGGGGAGGCCGATACGATATGTAGAAGGTGAGGTCGAAGGCCTTATCGAGCGGGCTGAGGTGATGTTGGCGTTGGCATCAGAGCAATTGGCCCCCTATGGTTTTGGTGATCAACCTGGCATTGAGCGTTACATTCAGCGTGACCCTCTGGGTACCGTGTTTGTCATTGCGCCATGGAACTACCCCTATTTGACTGCTGTTAATACTATTATACCGGCGCTTGTGGCAGGAAATACGGTTATTCTTAAACACTCAGTTCAAACTCTGTTATGCGCGGAGCGATTTCAAAAAGCATTTGATTTCGCCGGTCTTCCTCATGGCGTGTTTCAGTATGTACATGCGAATCATCAAAGTGCGAGTGCAATTGTTGCTGATACGCGTGTTGGTTTCGTAGCGTTCACGGGGTCAGTTGAAGGAGGTCGCTCTGTTGAGCAAACAGCTGCCGGGTTATTTAAGGGTATTGGACTGGAGTTAGGGGGGAAAGATCCAGCTTATGTTCTTAGTGATGCCAATATAGAGTCGTCTGTGGAAGGCATTGTTGATGGAGCATTTTTTAACTCAGGGCAGTCTTGTTGCGGAATAGAGAGAGTGTATGTGCACGAGCGTAATTTTGATGAGTTTGTAGAGAGAGCTGTAGCTTTAGCATCCGAGTATAAGCTTGGGTTTCCGCAGGATTCAGAGACAACTCTAGGGCCTTTGGTGAATGCTAAAGCAGCAGATTGGGTTCGTCAGCAGATAGCGGAGGCTGTTTCGATGGGTGCTAAAAGCTGTATTGATTCAAAAACCTTTTCTCTTCATCAAGACCAAGGTGCATATTTGGCACCTCAAATTTTAGTAAATGTTAATCACACTATGTCATTGATGAAAGAGGAAAGTTTCGGGCCTGTTGTCGGTATTATGTCTGTTAAAAATGATGATGAAGCGATTACGTTGATGAATGACAGTGATTTTGGTTTAACCGCGTCACTTTGGACAGCAGACCTCAAAATAGCTCAAAAGTTAGGGGACGTTATTCAAACGGGTACGGTGTTTATGAATCGGTGTGACTATCTTGATCCGTATTTACCTTGGGTTGGCGTTAAACAATCTGGGCGTGGTTGTACACTTTCCCATATAGGGTATGAGCAACTAACGCGCCCTAAGTCTTTTCATATGAGGTTGCTATGAATCGCTACGATAGCGCTGAACTGTTATCCGGTTCTTGGAATTACCCAACATCTATGATATTTGGTGTTGATACCGTTCTTCGGGTACCGAATCTGTGTAAGGAGCAAGGGCTAGAGAATCCCTTGTTAGTGTGTGATAAGGGTATTGTTGATCTGCCTTTTGTTCATTCTTTGGTTTCAGAGTTTACTTCTGCCTCAATTTCTTTGGGGGTATTTTCTGATGTAAAAACCAACCCTACAGGAAAAAATATTAATGATGGCGTGGTGGCATTTAAACGGGGTAATCATGACGCTGTTATCGCGTTGGGAGGGGGAAGTGCTCTGGATGCAGGAAAAGCAATTGCGCTAATGAGTGGACAAGATAGAGCGTTGTGGGATTTCGAAGATGAAGGTGATAATTGGACAAGAGTTCTCGTTGATGGGGTGGCACCAATTATTGCGTTGCCTACGACTTCTGGTACGGGGTCAGAGGTAGGGCGTGCTTCCGTTATTGTAGATGAGCAACGTAAAAAGAAAGTTATCATTTTTCACCCTAAAATGCTTCCTACAATGGTGGTGTGTGACCCAAAGTTAACGATTGGGCTTCCGCCAGCGATAACTGCGGCAACGGGTGTGGATGCGTTTGTTCATTGTTTTGAGGCTTATTGTGCTCCAGGGTTTCACCCAATGGCGGATGGCATTGCGTTAGAAGGGATGCGTCTTATAAAAGAGAACCTGCTAATAGCTTATACGGACGGGAGTAATCTTGTCGCTAGAGCAAATATGATGGCTGCATCCTCAATGGGGGCAACGGCCTTTCAAAAGGGTTTGGGGGCAGTACATGCATTGGCACACCCCTTGGGTGCCATATTTGATAAGCACCATGGGTTACTAAATGCAATTTTGCTTCCCTTTGTTATACAGAGAAATATGACAGAAATATCGTCAAAGCTTGAAAATATCGCTCGCTATTTACAGTTGGATGTTTGTTCTGCAGAGGGTTTTATTGAGTGGATGATGTCCTGGAGGCGGGGCTTGGGTATACCTTGTTATCTAAAGGATATTGGAATTGGTGTAGATAGAGCTGGCGATATTGGTCAATTTGCGGTGAGTGACCCTTCTGCGTCCGGTAATCCAATACCATTGACTGCTGCTGAGTATACTGAGGTCTTTATACAGGCAGTTGGTTAGTTAGATAAGGTGAGCGCCTGATTCCTTATATGAATTAAGAATAATGCATCTTTCCGTGATTGCTTTATCTTCCAAACAAAGAGCAATTTATGAGATATTACGGTAATTTTCACACTATTCAGATTCTTCTTTGATTGCTTATTGACCCGTTTTTTCATCGCGTTAAACTTTTAAGACAACGTACATAACTGTTTTGCCCTTGCTTGGTTTGTACTTGTTTTTGAGAGGTTAATGTCATGGCGCAGATTAATACAAATATTTCATCTCTTCAGGGTTTAAATTCACTTAGTCAGACTCAAAAGAAATTAACAGAGTCTTTGATTAAGCTATCCACTGGTCAAAAGATCAATAGTGCAAAAGATGATGCGGCTGGTTTTGCGATTGCACAACGCTTTACTTCACAAATAAACGGGTTGAATGTTGCAACGCGTAATGCAAGTGATGGTATCTCGTTCGCTCAAACTGCAGAGTCTGCATTGGGTGAGGCGACAAATGCATTGCAGCGTATTCGAGACCTCTCTTTGCAAGCGGCAAATGGCATCAACACGGCATCAGATAGAACATCGATACAAAAAGAAGTAGATCAATTGGTTTCTCAAGTGAATCAAATTGCGGAAAATGCAACATTTAATGGAAAGCGCGTGTTAGGTGATGAGTTTTCTAATTTAAGTTTTCAGGTTGGGGCTAATTCAAGTGAATCGATAATTGTTTCCGGTTTTGATGGTCGAGCGTCGGCATTAGGTAGCAAGCCTGGGGTGGTCGAGTCCCGCAGTGATCGAGTGCAATTAGAAAATGTGGTGACGGGTGCTCAGGGTATTCAAGAGGGAAATGCGACAGCTGGTGCTATTGCCGATTTTAGTATTGTTGTGTCTGGGGTTTCTGCTATTGAGCAAATTAATATTGCTGGGGATGCGTTTGGCGGTGCAATATCCACCGTTCAGAATACGTCAAATTTAACGGATCGAAATAATGCTGATTTTGGCTCAGGTACCGCTAAATCAATCGCCGATCGGGTTAATAGATTGCGTGAAAGTGGGGAAGTTTCATTAGACGGGGTGTTTGCTACCGCATCGACTGTTTTTAGCGGTAGTGATGTAACTTCAGCAGATTTTTCTGGTAATGCTGACTTAAACCAAGCAGCTAATGTCGGACAAGGAAGTTTAGCAAATGGAGACTTACGTATTAACGGCGTTGATATTGGCCCGGTATCGTTTGAAGAAAATGATGCAGCTGATACTTTGGTTGGTGCTATCAATGCCAAGGTATCCGTTACCGGTGTAATCGCATCTGTTGACCAAAGTGGAGAGCTCCTTCTCGTTGCGAACGATGGCAGGGATATAGTGGTAAGTACTCAGGGTTTTGATGTATCGAATGCTCTATTTGGAGGAGGGGAGTCTCGCTTTGATACAGGATTTAGTGATTTACGTGTGAGCGGTCAAGTTACCGTTTCAGCACAGGATACGCTTACCTTTTCTGGGGCGGATAACACAATAACCGGTTTTGATGATTTGAGTGTGGAGGGGGCAAAAAATAATGAACAGGCTAAAGGTACTTTAGTAAATGCGGATGTTTCTAGTGTCAGTGGAGCCAACACAACAATAGCGTCAATAGATGATGCTCTGTCTCAAATTGGACAATTTCGTTCAGAACTCGGTGCAGTACAAAACCGCTTTGAAGCTACGATCAGAAATTTACAGAGCGTGTCGGAGTCACAGCAGGCTGCACGTTCTCGTATTGCTGATACGGATTTTGCCTCAGAAGTTGCAGAGCGTTCTAAGAATTTGTTACAGAGGCAGGCTGGAATTGCTATACAGGCGCAAGCTAATGCACAATCACAAAGCATATTATCTTTGCTTAATTAAGTTTATCTAGCTCCGCCAGCAAATTGGTAAAACTGGACTCTATAATGTCTTTGGTTTCATCGGTTTCTATTACCTGTTGAACAAATTCATCAAGTGATTCCATTAGAGTTACTTCCTGCTCTTCACTTAGCCCAAGTGAAATCAAGACATTCTCAGTGTTTTCTCGATATTCCTGGATTTTTGTCCAAATATTTTTTTCATATATATATTAAAGGTATCGCGTATATTGTGCATACTGCTGCGAGCATTCCCGATAATAGATTTAAGGCCTGATTCCCGTTGTAACTCTAATTGAGTTACTAGGTCTATGGTAATCACCCTAGCTTCAGTTGCACTGATCATCATTGCAAGGTTGTCTTTTATACGCCCATATTTCGGATCGTCCTTTGTAGGGGTATTTTTTATAAGAAGGGATATACGCTTATCATTGATGATCAGCTTGTGAGCTCCTTCAATAATCCTCCCCCTTTTAACACTTTTGGTGAGTAGATTTGCTTCAAAAGAATCGTTTTCACAGCCAACATTGAAAATACAGCCAATACCTCTTATTTGTACAGTGGCATTTACACCAAAAGATTGTACGGTTTGCGCCAAGCTAAAACCGAGATCACTATAGCTATTACAGCTGGTAATTTCTTCCATATAGCGCAAAATGACACCCATTTCGCTGTTGCTTTCCATAGCGGCAAATGCAGCAGAACGAGCGGAATCGGCATTAGCAGCAAGTTGAGCTCTGTCGGCAGCTTCTTTTACGTGACTTTCAATTTTATAATAAAGCTCTATAGGGTTATAAGGCTTTGCTATAAAGTCGTCAGCTCCCTGTTCATAGGCTAGGATACTGTCATCAATACTAATAAGGTCAGATAGAAAGATAACATGGCTTCTGGGGTTTAGTGTTTTTGCAGTGGTGACGATGTTTAGTGCATCTAGGTTTTTCATTGCGGGGTTTAGCAGGATTACGCCAGGAATGGATTGGTTCACAGCGTCAGCTGCACTTTCAGCAGTGCTGCAAATGGTGACGTTAAAATCTTCGGACAACATGCCCTCAACAATTTGCACGTCGTCACCTTCAATATCAATTATCAGAACGTTGTTCATGCCATTGCCCATTAATTACCCGCTCTTTTTTTACAATAGGCGCTTGTTGTTTAACACATTGTTGTCCAAGGCGCTGTTAGCATAGTCAATTATTAGTTTAGCTGGTTCTGTTGGGGGAACCACCACATCGAGGAAATTAGTGGTTACATGCTAAAATGTGGCATGGTGGATTCGGGCTTTTTATGTGATTTTATCAATTTTGGAACGATACTTTGTCATTTTCTGCTGAAATGCACTGGAATGAGGTCACATTTATATAGGGTCAGCTTATGTTTATTGCGCTTGTGTCTATACTAAAATTTTATGTATTCTGTATTTGGTAAAAAATCAATAGTATTTAGGCTGAAAGAGTAGGCGAAAGTTGATAGTATTCGCCCCTTACATTTACAGGCATGCCGAGCTTGATAGACTCAATGATCGGCTAATTAGGTGTCATGGGACAGTTAAGGATAGTTTTCAAAAGGATGTGTTACGTGGCGGTGCTTGTAGCGCTATCTTTGCCCGTGCGCTCCGCTATTGCTGAAATTGATGCCCCCGATAAATTAAAAGCTGCTTATATCCTAAGTTTTGCCAAGCTTATTAGTTGGCCTCAAGATGTACTTCCTTCTAAAAATGCTAACTTGGTGTTTTGTGCCGCAGCATCAGAATCTTTAACCAATGAGCTCCGAAATCATTCCGGCAAGAGTATTCAGGGTCACCGAGTGCAGATTGTTGCCCTTGGAAAACGCGGGGACTCTTTGGGTTGTCATATCGTCTATATCGACCCCCAGCATTCATTTCGTTGGTTTGAACGTGTCAAACGTATGAAAGGGCAGCTTTGGGTAGGCGAGGAGGAGGGGTTTATCAACAAGGGAGGGGTGATTAACTTCTATATTGATGGTGAAAAATTACGTTTTGAAATAAGCGTAGAGCACGCTAAGAATTCAAGTTTGGATATTAGTTCTCGTTTGTTGAATTTGGCAAAAATTGTTGACAGTGTTAAAGGGGGGGCTAAGCAATGAAAGAGTTGTTTAACCGTCTATCTGTTTCCAAAAAACTGATAGTTATTAATATTATTGTAGTGGTAAGCGCTTTGTTGTTGGCAACAGGGGTTTTTGTTTCTATCGAGAGAACCGCCGTTAGAGAGCGCATTATTAATGAATTAGTTTCCCATACGCAAGTGATCGCATATAACGTTGCAGCTTCAGTGGCTTTTGATGATGCGGTAACTGCATCTGAAATATTGGCATCTTTACAATCTATACCGCAGATTCAGGAATCCCTAATATTTAATGCAGATGGTGATATCTTTGCGGAATACGTTGCCACTAATGCAGAGGAGTTTAGTGGTGGATATAGCGAAATAAAGAGTGGCCGGTTGCAATGGCCGGGAAGCCATGCGCCTACGGTGGTTTTTTCAAATGAAGGTATTTTTGTACATAGCCAAATAGATCTAGACAATGAAGTCATTGGGTCGATATACATCAGATCTAGTTTAGCGCAATTTGATGCCTTTAAGTCAAGGGCAATGTTGATAGTTGGGGTGGTTCTGTGCGTTACATTTATAATTTCTTTGCTAATTCTATCCCGAATGTTGCGTTTGGTTTCTGATCCAATTATGCATTTGAAAAAGGCTGTTTCGACGGTTCGCAAAGATAAAAATTATGCTGTTAGAGTACATAAGTTTGCGGATGATGAGTTGGGGCATTTGACTGAAGCCTTTAACGGTATGTTAGAGGAACTCGGAGAACGGGATGCAGAGTTGAATCGGCATTATTTGGAGTTGGAAGCGGAAGTTGAGGACCGAACGAGCGAATTACAAGCAGCAAACATTAGTCTTGAAGAAACCGTTAAAGCACTTAAGCAAGCCAATCGGGCTATACGAATATCAGAGGAAAATAAAAAAGTAGCAGAAGAAAGTGCTAACGCGAAAGCGCAGTTTCTGGCAACAATGAGTCATGAGCTAAGAACCCCTATGAATGGTGTGCTGGGTATGTTGTCTCTATTATCTGAGACTGGGCTGACAAATGATCAGGAACATTATGTTGGTGTAGCATATGAGTCCGGAAACTTGTTGTTGGAGTTGCTAAACAACGTATTGGATTTATCGAAAATCGAGCAAGGGAAAATGGTACTTGAGCATATACCCTTTGATATATCTGATGCTATTGAAGATGTTTTTGCCATTGTTGGAGAGTCGGCGTATTCAAAAGGTGTAGAGCTAGCGTACGTCTTTGATGATCGACTTCCTACGATGGTGCTGGGTGATCCCACACGCTTTAAACAGCTGGTGTTTAATATTGTGGGTAATGCGATAAAGTTTACCTCTAGAGGATACGTTAAATTAGGTTATGCCGTGACTGAGGAGAGCGAAAAAATTGTTCGTATCCGTTTCGAGGTAGAAGATACAGGGGTGGGTATCCGTGAAGAAGTAAGGGAGAAAATATTTGAAACGTTCTCCCAGGCGGATTCATCAACAACCCGAAAGTTTGGGGGTACGGGTTTAGGTTTGACATTGTGTCGTCAGCTTACACACCTAATGGATGGTGGTATTGGCGTTGAAAGTGAAGAAGGTAAAGGTAGTACATTTTGGTTTGATGTGTCGTTTACTCCCGAGATGCCTTCTTCGCATGATCAGACACTCAATGGAGGCCAGCTAAAACCTATGACCTTGTTGGTTGTGGATAGAAACGATACGAGCGCGGCGGCATTAAAAGCCTATTTTGATCATTACTATGTAAAGCTAGATATCGTTTCTGATAGCGAGGAGCTTTATTCTACCCTGGAGAGTAAAGTTTCATCAGGGGGAGGGTACGACGGTTTGATTATCAATCTGGCGATCGGGTTTGAAGAGGCTAGCAGGATTATATTATCGGAGGATGTTCAGTGTTGTATAAAACTGAGTCAAATTCTTTTGACGGGATCTCTCAATGATCGGAATCGTGCTAAAGAAGACAAGGTACTCTTGAATTATCAGTTTTTGGTAAAACCTTTACGTCGACGTTATGTGCGAGAATGCGTGTTAAGGCTGCAGGGGCTTAATGAGGAGTTAAACAGTGTTGAACCTATTGTTGTCAGAGCCACTGCAGATATTAAAAAAATCCTGGTAGTAGAGGATAATTGGATAAATCAGCAGGTTGCACAAGGGCGTCTAGAAAGCATGGGGTTTGATGTCTCTCTTGCAGCAAATGGTGAGGAGGCATTAACACTGTTGGAGCAGCGAGTGTTTGATTTGGTGTTTATGGATTGCCAGATGCCAGTGCTTGATGGCTTTCAAGCAACAAGGCGTTTTAGGGAAAAAGAGCTTGCTAGTGCCTGTCGTACACCGGTTATCGCTATGACTGCTCATGTAATGGCAGGAGACCGAGAGGCTTGTATGAGAGCTGGCATGGATGATTATATTGCGAAACCCTTTAAGACTGGTGAGATTATAAAGATAATGGAGAGATGGATCGGAGATTAATGGGTAGGAGTATAATGGTCAGAATAAGGACCATTTTTTATTAGAAATAAGGTGAACCCCATGAAAGACCCCATGACGTTACTTGATGACATTAAAAACAATAATTTGCAAAAAGATTTACCTCCGGTTGACGAGTGGCATCCAGAGCATTGTGGTGACAGCGAAATTTGTATTCGTCGCGACGGTACGTGGACTCACCAGGGAGATCCTTTTAAGCGCGAGAAATTAGTAAAGATGTTTTCCAGGATTATTCGGTTAGACCGTGATGGGGAATATTATCTGGTGACTCCAGTAGAAAAAATGTTGCTTACTGTAGAAGATGTTCCTTTTCTTGTGGTTGGGTTTGAACTGGTTGTAAGTGAAGGTGTTCAGAGAATTGTTTTTGAAACCTCATTGGGGGATCAAGTTGTCGTTGATGCCGAGCATCCGATGACGGTGCAAACGTTAAATGATGAGCCCGCACCTTATCCCGCACCTTATGTTGTGATAAGAAAGAACTTAAAGGCACGTATAGCGAGAAGTGTGTTTTATCAGTTGATTGATGTGGCAGTATCGGAGCAGCAGGGCGTTGAAAATGTATTGTTTCTAGAAAGTAGTGGTGAGCGCTTTGAGTTAGGGCGATTCTAAGGTTCTAAATTTCTAAGTGAGCAGGCTTAGAATAAAAGCATAGCAATAAAAAAGGGCTCATGTTGAGCCCTTTTTTATTGCTATTTACTTATCTAAATATGCTTACATGTTCGGATAGTTTGGACCGCCAGTTCCTTCAGGAACTACCCAGGTGATATTTTGGGCTGGATCTTTGATATCGCAAGTTTTACAGTGAACACAGTTTTGGCTGTTGATTTGGAATTTCTTTTCGCCAGCCTCATCTTCTGTGATCTCATAAACGCCAGCAGGGCAATAGCGCTGCGCGGGTTCATCAAACTTCGGCAAATTGTCGCGAAGCGGTATATCTGAATCTTTTAGCTTCAGGTGACAAGGTTGATCTTCTTCATGGTTTGTATTCGATAAAAATACTGAAGACAGACGATCAAACGTGATTTTATTATCAGGTTTTGGATAGTCGATCTTTTTGCAAGAAGATGCCGGTTTCATTACTGCGTGATCATGCTTGGTGTCGTGGAATGTTTTAGGGAATTTTCCACCTAAAATATTCTGCTCAACCCAAAGGAACCCAGCACCGATAATAGTACCAAAGGTGTGCATTGCTCCAGAGAAGTTACGACTAGAAAATAGCTCCTTGTACAACCAAGAATTTTGGAAGTTCGTGGTGTAGGAAGTGAGCTCACCGCCAGTTTCGCCACCCTTAAGTGCTTCTGCTATGGTTTCTGCTGCAATCATACCGCTCTTCATTGCAGTATGACTTCCCTTGATCTTGATTGAGTTGAGCGTTCCAGCATCACAACCAATTAACAATCCGCCAGGGAATGTCATTTTAGGTAAGGAATTCAAGCCACCTTTTGCAATAGCACGAGCACCGTAAGAAACACGCTTACCACCCTCAAGGTACTGGGTGATACTTGGGTGAGTTTTGAAGCGTTGAAATTCTTCGAATGGGCTAACATGTGGGTTGCTGTAATTAAGGTCGGTTATAACACCAACAACAACCTGGTTGCCTTCAATGTGGTATAGGAAGGCACCACCCGTTGAGCCGCTTTCGCTTAAAGGCCAGCCTAGTCCGTGAATTACACGTCCTGGGTGGCTTTTTTCCGGGTCGATATCCCAAAGCTCTTTGATACCGAGCCCATAATGCTGTGGATCGCTATCTTTATCCAAGTTGTACTTTTCGATGATTTCCTTACCAAGGCTTCCGCGACAACCCTCAGCAAATAACGTGTACTTGGCATGAAGCTCGATACCTTGTTGGTAACTGCCTTTCTGTTCGCCGCTTTCGCTAACGCCCATGTCGCCAGTGGCGATACCTTTTACACTACCATCTTCATGGTATATCACTTCTGATGCGGCAAAACCTGGGTAGATTTCTACACCAAGTTCTTCAGCTTGCTCTCCCATCCAGCGGCATACATTACCAAGGCTAACAATATAGTTGCCGTCGTTATGTGTAGGTTTTGGTATGAACATGTTTGGAAGGCGCACTGCGCTCTTCTGGCTGGTGTAAAAGTAGAACTGATCTTCAGTTACCTTTGTATCCAGCGGTGCACCTTTTTCTTTCCAATCAGGAAAAAGCTCTTCTAAGGCGTTAGGCTCCAATACCGCACCAGAGAGAATGTGTGCTCCGACTTCGGAGCCTTTCTCAACTACACAAACGGTGATTTCCTGTCCTGATTCTGCAGATAATTGGCGTAATTTGCATGCCGCAGCTAGTCCTGACGGACCCGCGCCCACGATGACTACGTCATATTCCATCGATTCACGTTCCATAGCATGTCTCCTCTAGCACATATGGATGGGTAAAATAGGGGTGTTCTATATGGCGGTCTACCCAGTATAGGGTAACTTTGGTATTTCACTGTGTAGGTCAATAATAGCCACAATCTCTCAACTAAACAGTGGCTAAAATGACGACCAAATACCGCGCTAATGATTCAAACGGCCGTATTATATGTAAGATCGAGAATAAAAACCAATTGTTTGATTATTAAAGGTATTGTGACCTGTCAGCCGTACCGATAGGTCACAATAATTTACCAAGATTGTTCTTAGTTTTTGGCGATATTGGGGGATTTTGGCGACAAAAGCGGGATTTGAACGGATCCAGAAAGATTTGCACTATTAAACCAATCGCCACCACTAAAGCGGTATTGGTTGCTGTATCCGTATACCAACAGGCCTGTAATATCACCTTTTTCAAGTCTTGTGCTAACACCCATAAGGTCAATGTCATGATGCCCAACACCCTTGATTGGGATAATTTGTTGATTAATAAGTTCTATTTGACGGTTAGACGCTCGTTTAACCCCTATGCCAGCGAAAATTAAGGGGGATTCTCCCTCTGGGGCAGATAATTTTAATTGTATTCTCGGTACGCCGGTAAGCCCTTGGTTTTGCTTTGATACATATAAAGGGATAAAAGCAGGCCGTAAAGAGGTCTCATTTTTAATGTGATTTTTGATCTCGGGGTTTTTCATGCGGGGTGTAACCAAACCCGCAAGCCATTCGAGAGGCATCAACGCTGACTCAAAAAAACCTGTGAAATTGGAATTAATTGATACGTTATTAAAATCAAAGGAAGGTCCGCCAGTGGGCACTTTGTCCACCGTGATTCCATGATCGTATCCTTGAGACAGGCAAATTTGGGGGATGTAATCTGCCTTGCCTTTGATACCTTTTAACTTTTCATCAAACCAATCGATAGCAAGTTGAGTCATATCGTATTCATTTTCATCGCAGTGTATTTTGGACTCAATATTGTAGCCTGGGAATCCATTTGACCACTGAGTAAATGGAAGAAGATGACCATCTTGAGTGCCTAGTAGGCGTACATCTTTACCTGCTCGTAATATACAATCTCTATTTAGCATGGCCTCATTGATTGGGAATAAAACATCTCTAAATCCTTGGATTAATAGAACATCTGCTTGGGGCAAAATATCATTGTTACAGTTGTACTCAGTAGAGTGTGACCCGAGATATTCAAATATTTCGTTGCCAATTTCTCCCTCACGAGCTTGCCAATAGGCATCATTTAGCAACGGCTCCATACGGCCGGGGTTAAGTGTGTTGCCAGCCAGGATTAACGTGGTTAACCAACCGCTTTTAGGAACATAGTTGGGGGCAAGGCTATTGAGGAAGCTGTGCCAGGTTGTTATTGGGACAAGGGCGTTGATGCGACTATCTTGTGCTGAGCCCATTAGCTGTGACCCACCTCCATAACTTTCACCGATCATACCGACAATTGGATCGTTTGGGCTGTCCATAGATATGCGATGTAAGTTGTGTGTGGCCCAATCAATGATAGTGCTTACGTCTCTAACTTCATGGTCGGGTGACATGACGCGAATAACATCTTCGCTGCTACCGTGACCACGCTCGTCATAGCTAATAACCCAGTAACCTTTTTTCCACGCCTCTTTTGCTGTTTGACCCGAATAAATACCCAGTCCATAAAGGCTAATAGGCCCAGACATTCTGAATACACCAAAACCATGCCCATGAATGATTAAGGGGGCAGTCTCACCTGCTTTTAAAGCAGGCTGAAAAACGGTGGCTCTTAGCAACTTTCCATCATGAGTGGTGATATTAACGTCGTAGTAATCTTCTTCAATGTCTGCAGGCTCTTTAAGGTAGCTTGGGCCGGTGGTCGGAACGGTGGAGCACCCCGAAAGGAAAATGACGAGCAATAGCAGAAGGAGGTGGCTTATTTTACTGGTGTTTGATGGTGGAGCGAGGTTTGTCATGGTGACCCTTATTATAGTTTTTATTTTGCCTGTCCGTAGCATTCGGTATACCTATAGCTGTACCGACGTCCGAGTCTGCCAGAATGAAATTGGCAAGTCTATAAATGTTCGTTATAGAAATGTAATGCAGATAATTATGTTCGTGACTGCTTGGACACGAAAATAATACACTTTAGCTATTGAATTTATAGGATTATAGAAAATATAATGAGTGCCTGAGAAATTGGTCTATCCAACTCGGAATGGATAAAAAGCAGTGCCAAATAGCGCTGCAAGCCTAAAAAAATAACTCTAATTAAAGGCATGGTATATGGATTTCAAGTCGTTAAGATTTTGTTTGCGCTCGATTTTTTCGTTTGTAGTTGTTTGTATGTTGATTGGTGCAGAGGTGTCTTTTGGCCAAATGGCCCAGAACCTTATGCTTGGAAATGCCAAAGCGCTGTCTTTAGGTAATGCGGTTACCGCTGACCCTCCCGGTATTGACTCTATTCATTTTAACCCTGCAGGACTTGCGCGTTTAAAAGGTAGGCAGAGGCAGCTAAAGTTTATTCTTGCTAGTGCAGATATAAGTGGTGAGTTTAGTACGAATGAAGGGTATAACGACCTGATTGCCAATATTGCTACCAATCCAGATGGTTCGCCTATCACAGTCGATTCCGCAGCTGATTCTAAGAGTGGAATTGAAACTTTTGCGATTTATCTCCCTGGTTCTGGTATTACAGAGATTCCTTTTGCAGCTGCGCCTCTTGGTGGAATTTCAATCAGCCCGCCTGGATCCAATATGACGTTTGCAACTTCAGTTTATGCGCCAATGATTTTGGGCTTGACGAGGGATGAGGATGATCCAGGGCGCTTTGCAGGTAAGTCTTTAGCATTCACTCGGTTGACATTTTTCTCTCCTTCTATCGGTTATCAAGTGACTGATACCATTGCAGTTGGTGCGTCGTTAGGTTTTTCTTATACTGGATTCGGTCTGGATTTGGATTACCGTGCCCCAAATTATTCAGTCGGAGCGTTGAATGGGGTGTTGAATGCATATTGTGATGACCCAGATTTGGTCTCTGCTTTAGATTTGTGTTCAGGTCAAATAACCCCTTTTGATACAATATTTAATTTACAAGTAGACGTAGAAAAGGCTGTTTCTTTTACTTATAATTTTGGGGTTCTGTGGGAGGTCACGCCTTGGCTTACGTGGGGATTAGCTTATCAAAGTGAGGCTAATGATACGTTGGAGGGCGATATTGCCGTCGAGTTTGCCCCTGAAATTGTTAGTTTGTATAACGGTATTGCCAATACAGATAACTTTATTGGGCCTATAGCGGACGCCATTGTACGAGGTGTGAGCCTGCCTGAAAATGGAAGGATTGAGTCAAAAGGGAGGGTCAATCTTGTGACGCCTCAGCATTTAAGTACAGGGATCAGTCTAATGCTAACTCCTCGCCTCAAAATTAATGTGGATGTGAAATGGACAGAGACTTCTAAGTGGGAGAGTTTTCGTTTTGAATACGATGAGGATATAGTTATTCTAGGTTTGTTGGGAACTCTTGGTGTTAGTGGCGTCGAAATAAATGCTCTCGACATTCCTCGCGGTTATGAGGACACTATCAATTGGGGGTATGGGATAGAATATCAGTATTCAGACAGTTTAAAGCTCCGTTTTGGTTATGAGCCCAGAAAGGCGGGTATTCCTAAGGATAAACTTGATTTCGTTTTACCTCTGGGTGACATGGATCTTTATGCGACGGGTTTCAGTTATAAAATTGATAGTGAATCAACTTTTGATATGGCCTTTGGTTACACAAAAAGCGAACAAAATATTCCAGCAGGAAGTAGTACAAATGGTAATGACACCAGGGCAGATAACTTCGTCTATAACCCTTATGCCGGGCTCGACGTTAAGACGGTTTTAGAAGTCTTCATGGTAGAAATGAGTTATGAGTCCCATTTCTAAAACACACTTTGTTTTTCCCTGCAATCCCCTATAATGTTCGGCCAGCCCAAGGTGAAAACCTTGGGTATCTGTTTAATTGACCGAATATGGATGCATTGCCTCTATGAGTACACCTGAAAAAGCTTCACCAAGCCATTTTATCCGTCAGATCATCCAAAAAGATCTCACAGAGGGAAAGAATAGCGGCCAGGTGGCTACTCGTTTCCCTCCAGAGCCAAATGGTTACCTACATATCGGTCACGCCAAGTCTATTTGTTTGAATTTTGGTTTGGCGAACGAGTTTGATGGTAGCTGTAACCTGCGTTTTGATGATACAAACCCAGAAAAAGAAAGCGAAGAATATATTAGCGCTATCAAGGCTGACGTAGAGTGGTTGGGGTTTGAATGGAATGGCGATATCCGATACGCCTCTAGCTATTTTGGCAAGTTGTATGAATACGCAGTTCAGCTTATCCAGCAGGGGCAGGCTTATGTTGAAAGTTTGTCAGCAGAAGAGATTCGAGAGTATCGTGGAACTCTAACGGAGCCAGGAAAAGACAGTCCTTATCGAGGCCGATCAGTAGAGGGAAATCTCGATCTGTTTCAGCGCATGAAGGCTGGTGAGTTTGATGAGGGTACCTTAGTTTTACGAGCAAAGATTGATATGTCTTCTGGCAACATCAATATGCGTGACCCTGTCATCTACCGGATTCGTAAAATAGAGCATCATCAAACGGGTAACGAATGGTGTATTTACCCAATGTACGATTTTACTCATTGTGTTTCAGATGCGATCGAAGGTATTACCCATTCAGTGTGTACCTTGGAGTTTGAGGCTCATCGACCATTGTATGATTGGGTGTTGGATTCGCTTGGCACCCCAAGCCACCCTCAACAGATAGAGTTTGCCCGTCTAAATCTAAATTACACCATTACTAGCAAGCGTAAATTAAAGCAGTTAGTGGATGAGGGTGTGGTTTTTGGTTGGGATGATCCGCGGATGCCTACTATTGCGGGTTTGCGCCGTCGAGGCTACACCCCCGGTTCTATTCGTAATTTTTGCGAAATGATCGGTGTGACTAAAAGCGATGGTGTGGTGGATATGGGAATGCTTGAATTTAGCATTCGTGACGATCTCGATAAGAACGCCCCCAGAGCAATGTGTGTGTTAAGACCTCTTAAGGTGGTTATTGAGAATGTGGAGGAGGGTGCTAAAGAAACTTTGAGTATGTCGGCGCACCCTAAAGATGAGTCTATGGGGGCGCGAGAACTTCACTTTACCCGAGAAATCTACATTGATCGTGATGACTTTGCGGAAGTGCCTCCACCGAAGTATAAGCGTTTGATTGAGGGTGGCGAAGTGCGGTTACGTGGCTGTTATGTTATTAAGTGCCATGAAATCATCAAAGATGCAGAAGGTAACATTGTAGAGCTACGTTGTACCCGTGATGTGGCGACTTTAGGTAAAAAACCAGAAGGTCGAAAAGTAAAAGGAGTCGTTCACTGGGTTTCAGCTGAGACTTGCGTTGATGCAGAGGTAAGGCTGTATGATCGCTTGTTTACGGTCGAAAACCCAGATTCCAATAAAGGCGGCGGAACAGCCTTGGATGTTGTAAATCCGGAATCACTTGCGGTTTATCATAACTGTAAGGCAGAGCCGGGGCTGGTTAGCGCGGTGGCTGGCAAGCCATATCAGTTTGAAAGGGAGGGTTATTTTGTTCTCGATTCAAAAGACGGTCAGTCCGATAATCTTGTATTCAATCGAACTGTGACGTTAAGGGATAGTTGGGCAAAAATCGTTTCGAAATAACGAGCAATCGGTAATCTTGCAGAACTAGATGTAAGAGGTTGATCTATAAAGTAGAAAGAGGGCTAATAAAGCCCCTTTCTACTTTTTTCATGATTTTAAATGATCCCTTCAATGTTTCTTTGTACACGCTTCCGTCTGGTAGCTCAATCTGTAGAGACTTCCCTCTTTTTAGGCCGTTCCACTGCCTGCGATCTACATCGATACTGATGTAATGTTGGTATTGGTTAACTTTTCCGGTGCTGCGGCGTTCAATTTTGTCGATAGTGATATAAGCCGGGATAAATGAGTAGTGTGGGTTGATTCGATGCTTTTTGAGTCTTTTCGTATGCTCAGGGGAGAGAGGGATGATGAAGTGCCCCCAAATTCCGTCTTTTGGTTTGATAATTTGAAGTGTTACTTTTTTGCTGGGGGAGACGGCAACGGCTTTGCCGTCCATTATGCCTTTTTGCCATTTCCCTGCTGCGTGCGCGGAAATGCTTAAACAGGCGCTGATCAAGATGGCGCTGATTAATAATGAGATGGGTTTCTTCATCATAATGTATTTCATACGTTGTTTTTATTTAGCAATTTAGTTTTGTGAACTGTTAAGTTAGGGTAGTTGAGGGGGTAGCGCAATTAAATTTTCAAAACATTGCGCTATGGTCTTGAATTTGTGTGAGATTTCGTGAATAATCACGCACCTTACTTGAGAAGAGTAAGCGTTATGGTGGCCCTATTGGTCCCCTCGCAATGATAGCTTGTGAACTCCGCCAGGCCCGGAAGGGAGCAACGGTAACTCGTGAATCATGTGCCGGGGTGTGGCTTGTAGGGTCGCCTCCATTAACGCATTTTTAGTTGTTAAAACCTTCGTTTAGCCAGCCCTCCCTTTCGTCCCTGTAAAGCATTACTCCTAATGATATAAAACTTCGAGTTCATAATATGGACGAGATCATTGTGTGTTGAGTGTACTGAGGTATTAGATCAAGTTCAGAATAACGTGGCTGGATTACGAAAATCATGGCGAATTTGTGTAATGTCCTTTACCCTTGATCTAATGATTCCAATGACAATAAAAGTGAAATTCAATCCATGAGTTATCAGGTACTTGCAAGGAAATGGCGGCCTAAAACATTTCGTGAAATGGTAGGGCAGGCCCATGTTCTAAAGGCACTTATTAATGCATTGGATCATGGACGATTACATCATGCATATTTGTTCACGGGCACCCGAGGTGTTGGTAAAACGACGATTGCCAGGATTTTGGCGAAATCGCTGAATTGTGAGACGGGTGTGAGTTCCGAGCCATGTGGAACTTGTGGTGCGTGTACTGAGATTAATGAAGGGCGTTTTATCGACCTAATAGAGGTGGATGCAGCATCTCGTACCAAGGTAGAGGATACGAGGGAGTTACTGGAGAACGTTCAGTACGCGCCAACGAGAGGCCGCTATAAGGTGTACCTTATCGATGAGGTGCACATGCTATCAGGGCACAGTTTTAATGCCTTATTAAAAACGTTGGAAGAGCCCCCATCTCATGTGAAATTCCTGTTGGCAACAACTGATCCACAGAAATTGCCTATTACAATATTGTCCCGATGTTTACAGTTCAGTCTAAAAGCGATGACGCCTGATAAAATTGTTGGCCATCTACAGCATGTGCTAACTGAGGAGATGGTTTCATTTGAAGATCCTGCGTTATGGGCGATTGGCAAAGCTGCTGACGGTAGTATGCGTGATGCTTTGAGTTTAACGGATCAGTCGATAGCGTTTGGTAATGGCAAAGTTATAGAAAGCGATGTGCAATCAATGCTTGGTAGTATTGATAGGGCGTATACGTTTCAATTGCTTGAATCCATAATATCTGGCGATGCGCCAGGACTGTTGAATGTGGTGAGCGCACTTTCGGAGCAATCCCCGGATTATGGTGGCGTATTAGCTGATCTTATCGGTGGTTTACATCGCGTGGCTATAGCTCAGGTAGCTCCTGATGCAGTAGACAATAGTGATGGTGATCGTGAAAAGATAATTTCAATGGCATCAAGAATAGCAGCTGAGGACGTTCAGTTGTATTATCAGACGGCGCTTATTGGCAGAAAAGATCTACCTTTAGCACCCGACCCACGCAGTGGTTTTGAAATGGTTTTGCTTAGAATGATGCTGTTTCGCCCAGAAGGTATTCTGCCCCCGACAAACACCCAAGGTTCTGGTAGTAAAGTGCAAAATGCACCTGCACGCCAAACTGGCGGGGCACAGTATGCAGCACCGAATCAAGGTGCTACAAGTCAAGTAATGCCATCTCAACCTGTTAACAATGGTTCCCCGGTGATGAGCGCAGTGCAAAGCGGTGGGCAAACAGGCCGAATGCAACAGGCTCGAGCGGCTTTAGAAGGTAGCGGCGGGAATCCTGCGGTAGCTTCAAGTCCAGGACCGCATGCTAAGCCTGCGGTCTTATCTCCTATTCAGCCATCCTCAGCTGTAGCAGTCGCTGCTCAGCAGATGCCCAACCCTGTTGAGCCGCCTCAAGCCCTAATTGCTCAGCCTTCTGGGTCAAATGTAATTCCAATTAGTGAGGCTCCCAGGAAAGCCAGCACGCCTTCAATGAGTGCGCCTTCAGAAATGGCTAAGGCACCCTTGGTGGGGGGGGTAATGAGCCAACCCTACGGTGATGAGTGGGCTGATCTTTTAGGGGCGCTAACGTTAAACGGTAGTGTGTTAAACTTCGCTAGAAATTGTGGATTAGAGTCTACGAACGGGAATCAATGGACTTTGTCATTGGGGCCAAGGCATGAATCTCTTTTTAGAACTCATCATATTGAGGCTCTTCAGAAAGCGATAGAGGAGGAAAAGGCGGAGCAGATCATATTAACGCTTGAGATCAAAGTTCCTTCTAAAGATACTCCTGATACTTTGTCAGCTAAGCGGCGGTCGAAACGTCTAGAAAATGCTGAGGGGTCGTTACGCAACGACCCCTTTGTGATGTTCCTATTTGATGCGTTTAACGGAGTTTTGGATAAAGACTCGATTAAACCTCTTGATTAAACTTCTCGATTAAAGAATTTATACGTAAAACAAGTACTTAGATAAACAGGTAGATAGGTAAGCTAATGAAAGAACAGCTTGGCGATTTAATGAAGCAGGCTCAGAAAGTTCAAGAGCAAATGCAAGAAATGCAAGAAGGGTTGGCCACCGCGGAAGTTACCGGAGAATCTGGTGCAGGTATGGTAACTATTGTGATGAATGGCCGTCATGACGTTAAACGAGTACAGATCGAAGGCTCTCTGATGAGTGAAGACAAAGAGGTGTTGGAAGATTTGATTGCTGCAGCGGTAAATGATGCAGTAAGAAAAGTAGAGGAACATCATAAAGAGAAAATGAGCACGATGTCTTCAGGCTTTGCTATGCCTGAGGGCTTTAAAATGCCTTTTTAATCAGTATTTATTATGATATTTAGCCCCTTATTAGAACAGTTAATTCAATCCTTGACTGCCTTGCCTGGCGTTGGGCCTAAGTCAGCTCAGCGAATGGCGTTGCATTTGCTGGAGCGTGATAAAGCGGGTGCATTGAGGATTGCAAATAACCTGGTTTCGGCGATTGAAAATATTCAGCATTGCGAACAATGTCGAATATTTTCAGAAGAGCCACTTTGTACGATTTGTAAGAGCGATATTCGTGATCGTTCAGTCATGTGTGTGGTCGAAGGGCCGGCAGACCTGTTAGCGATAGAAATGTCGGGTTCTTTTAGAGGGCTCTATTTTGTGCTGATGGGGCACTTATCGCCAATTGATGGTATTGGACCAGATGAAATTGGTGCCGATGTGCTGAGGCGACGCCTGGAAGCAGGTGAGGTTGAAGAGCTGGTGCTTGCGACGGGTACAACGGTGGAGGGTGAGGCGACTGCGCACTTTCTAGCGGAACTTGCTCACAGCCAGAAGGTTAAAGTTACACGAATTGCTCACGGTGTCCCTATGGGCGGTGACTTAGAATACGTTGATAGTAACACGCTCCATTTGGCATTTTCCAGTCGACGGCTGTTAGATTAAATTTCTTGTTTTGGTTTCTCTTGTTTCGGTGTCTTAATTTCTAAGCCAGTCGTTTTAAGTAAGCCCTTTTAGGTAAACCCTTTATGGATACTGAATATCAATTTACATGGGTGGATTCCGATGTATCACTGGCTGCTATGGTCGAAGCTTTGCAAGGCGAGCCACTATTGGCAGTGGATACCGAGTTTATGCGAACGGATACGTACTATCCTATTGCTGCGTTAATACAGGTTGCGAGCCCTGATAGCATCTACCTTGTTGATCCGCTAGCACTTAGTACTCTTGAGCCTCTTCGATGTTTGTTTTACGGGGAACAGCTTGAAGCTATTGTCCTTCACTCTTGTTCAGAAGACTTGGAGGTATTTAAAACCTTATGGCAGGCTGTGCCTAATAAGATTTTTGATACGCAAATTGCAGCGGCTCATTTAAACCTAGACCGACAGCCAAGTTTGCAAAAGTTGCTAGGTATATTGTTAGGCGTGGATTTACCCAAAGATGAAACACGCTCAAATTGGTTGCAAAGGCCATTAACCGATAATCAAAAACAATATGCAGCGTTAGATGTTGCCTATTTGTTGGCAGTGTATCGAGCATTGAATGAAAAGCTTGAGCTGTTAGGGCGCGTTGCATGGGTGGTGGAAGATTGCCAAACGTTAACAAGTAAGTATTCGGCCAGTATTGATTTTGATAATTTGTACCAGTCAGTTGGTAGTGCGTGGAAACTGAATAATCAACAGCTTGCGGTGTTAAAATCCATTGTGGCTTGGCGTGACCGTACTGCAATAGAGAAAAATCGTCCTAAAGGACATGTGCTTAAGGACGCAACGTTGTTTGAAATAGCCGAGCGTATGCCGAAGACGAGAAGTGACGTAGCTCGGTGTGAGGCGGTCTCTCCGGGGCAAGCTAAGCGCTTTGGCGATACATTGGCTGGATTAGTATCTGCTGCATGCTCCCAGGATGTGGCGTCCTACCCTAAGCTGTTGGATAAGCCCTTTAATCGTGCTCACAAAGCTCTCGCGAAACAGATGAAAGATGTTGCAGAAAAATCAGCTGCCGCACTTAATATGCCTACAGAAAGACTGGCAAGTAGAAAACTATTAGAGCGCTATGCGAAGGCAAAACTGAATGATAAGCCAATACCAAAAGAAATGGCTGGCTGGCGTTTTGAGGTCTTGGTTAAAGAGCTTAATGCTGTATTTCTAGCTTATCAGAATGAAAACGACAACAGTGCTGCTTAAGCAAAATTGCAAGTAAAAGGTTAATAATATGATTATGTGCTCTGTTTTTAAGAGTAGTAAAATGGAAGGTATGTACTTATATGTACCTAAAGCAACCTCTAAAAACACTATGTTTGATGGTGTGCCGGAATTGTTGTTGGAGCGTTTTGGCACGCCAAGCCATGCAATGGATTTATTGCTACGTAAAGAGAAACCGCTGGTTTCCGCTGATGTCGAAAAAGTGATGTCCGAATTGGAAAGTAAGGGGTTCTACTTGCAACTACCGCCCAAAAAAGAAGACTATATGTTAGATCTGTACACGCCGGATAGCTGAGAATGAAACCATTTTGGGAAAGTAAACAACTGTCAGATATGACGCCTAATGAATGGGAGTCTCTGTGTGATGGTTGTGCTCTGTGTTGTTTGCAAAAATTGGAAGACGAGGATACAGGCGAAGTTTACTATACTGAGCTTGTGTGCCATTTGCTTGAGCAGTCGACGTGTTCTTGTACAGATTACCCCAATCGAAGTGTGAGAGTTCCTGATTGCGTTAAGCTGGAGCTAAAAGATATCCCTGAATTTCATTGGTTGCCTTATAGTTGTGCATACAGGCGTTTGGCGGAAGGCAGAGGCCTGGCATCATGGCATCCACTGGTGTCTGGGCGACAAGAAAGTGTCTTTGAAGCGGGTGTGTCTATTCAGGGGCGAGTAATACCGGATAACCAGGTGGCAGAGGCTGATTGGGAAGAGCACATTATTCATTGGGTAGATTGCTAAATCGCGATTGTGGGTGGCGAAATGGTGAAAATGACGCTGTATAAAACCTTTTGCGGCTTAAGACTTTTAACATGGATATGAAAAATAATGCTAACAGAAACTGAATATCATGTAGCTTGGTTCGTGTACATTATTGCTACTTTTGGTGTTGTGACAACAGTGTGGAGAGCGTTAAGCCTCTTGGATTTTGTTGTTGTAAAAAAAGTAGCTATTGGTGTGCTGTTGGCTTTGTTGCTTACTCCGTGGACGGTTAGCGTCGGAGAGCCTAGATTGGCGCCGGCATTGTTTGTGGGTGTTTTTGATGCCACATTGCAAAAGGGTGCTGAAGGCGCTGCGATGTATCGGGCGTTGTTTCCTCTATCTGTATCGTTGATGGTTGTTGTATTGTTATTGACTGCTGAGCACCTTTTGAATAAGAAATATCGTTAGCTCTAAGGGAGTCTGTCTTCATTTAGGCTGCTCTTAGGTCAATAAAAATCAATTGGTTACCTGATATTTCTCAGTTAAAAATAAGGAAACCAAGGTTAAACCTGCTATACATAAAGGAGGAAGCTAAAACTACTTCATTTTCTTTTGCAGGATTGTATGGCGAATATTCTATTTAGCCCAATTTTTGCCCGGTTCTCTTTGTATCAGGTGCTTAAGAGCGTGTCATTGCTGAAAATGCCGGATGCGCCGCTGTGGGTTGTGTTTAAATCGACAGTGTTCTTTCTAGCATGCTGTGTGGCTGTGCCGAATGAGCTGTATGCGGCCACTGCAAAAACGGATATGCGAGTCGTTATTGATATATCCGGTAGTATGAAAAAGACTGACCCAAGCAATCTAAGGATTCCGGCTGTTCAGTTGATGTTAAACCTCGCGAAAGAGGGTGATCGATTTGGTGTTTGGACATTTGGTCAATATGTGAACATGCTAGTGCCTCATAAAGACGTTACAACTGAGTGGCGAAAAGGCGCTATAAAACAGACTGATCTTATTAATTCCGTTGCTCTGTATACCAATATTGGGTTGGCGTTAGAAAAAGCATCACTCAATCAAACTGAGTCGGATCCAAATTGGGACAAGACCATTGTTTTGCTGTCGGATGGTAAGGTCGATATCTCAAAGAATCGTGCAGAAAATGAAAAAGAAAAACAAAGAATACTCTCTCAGGTTGTACCGTCGCTGAGGCGGGCAGGTTTTAAGATTCACAGTGTTGCTCTGTCCGAAAGTGCCGATTTAGAATTTTTGCGAACTCTGGGGGTGGATACAGGAGGTAGCTTCTCTATTGCTCGTGATGCTGATGAGCTGCTGGAAATTTTTGTTGAGGCATCAGATAAAGCGAATGCTCCAGAACAAGTGCCATTAGAAGGCAATGCATTTGATATTGATAAAACAGTTGATGAGTTTACAGCACTAATTTTTCGCAAGCCTGGAAGCCCAGTAACAAAACTGATTGATCCGAGAGGGAAGAAATACAGTTATAAACGTTCTGGAAAACGTATCAATTGGTTTAATGATAAACGATACGATTTGATTACTGTTCAAGCGCCTAGGTCAGGCACGTGGAAGCTTGAGGCTGATATAGGTAATGGCAATAGAGTTACTGTGGTAAGTGATCTTAACCTTATCGTTAAAGGTTTACCGGACAATGTGATAGAAGGTGAGCGGGTCACAATGCGCATGTATTTGAGTGAGCAAGGAAGTGCTTTGACTAACCCTGATTTTCTGAAGCTCATGGATATTACCTTTAGTCAACGCACAAGCGCGGGTGAACTTTTTGAGGGGGCTTTATCGAAAAACAAAAAAGGGGGAGCTATCTTGCCTAAGGATGGAGTGTATTCCGCTAAGCTGGGGCGTACGCTGACTGATGGTAAGCATGAGTTTAATATTTTGGTGGACGGAAAAACCTTCCGACGAAAGCGTACCCATCAGATGACGGTGCATACGGACGTATTAGATATAGATGTGGCATCATCAGGTGGTGATGCACTGGCCGAGCATTTTCTAAGAATTACTCCCAAAGTTGCCTTGTTAGACGTGGACAAATTAGAGATATTGGCGCAAATTCAGGCGCCTAATGGAGAGAAGCAAGTAAGCTCAGCAATGCCCGAGAATAATGGTGAGTGGCGATTGGGAGTGCCTGCTTTTGGCGGGCTTGGCATGTATCAGGTACTGGTTAAAGTTAATGGTATATCTGTTAACGGCAAACCTTTTGAGCTTGTACAGGGGCCTTACCGTATTGACCATAGCGACACAGGCTTGACGGATGATGTGAGTTTCATGGATGACGAGTTAACTGATGAAATGCTGGATGTCGACCTGAGCATAGATGAAGAGATCGAAGAAGCTGAATTCATAGATGATGTTGTTCCAGAAGAACTCCCTGCATTAGACGTTATTGAAACAGCAGTGGAAGAATCTGCGCCTGAAGTAGAGGTGCCAATAGAGGTGCCAGTAGAGGTGCCAGTAGAATCTGAGGCTGTGATCACTGAGGAAGCTACGGAGGATGCGCCAGAAGAAGAGCTTAATATTCTTGTATTGGGAGGGGCTTTTATGCTAGCTAATCTGATTCTGCTTGGGGGTGGGTTTTTCTTGTATCGAAAAATGGCCAATAATCAAGATGCATCAGAGTTGGCAAATGAGCAGGACATAATGAAGGCTCAAAAAACAAGAGCTGACGCGATAAGTAAAGTAGCCCCAGCAGTAGCTAAACCAACGGAAGGCGGAGGTGACGAAGAACAAACCATCATGAGGTCCTCAGGTAATACGGCTACCACTGAGGAGTTAACGGTTACGCAAATTCAGCCGCAAAAACCTGTAGTGGCCCCGGATACTCTTGAGCCACAACCAACAGAGGAAGAGGATAATGCCTATGTGAATACAGCGGATCCTATGGAGCTAGACGACGACGAATTCATAGAAATTGATGATGAATTTGATGAGCTTGATGAGGAAGTGGGTGATGCACTTGATGGCCTTGATGAATTAGACGTCATGTTAAGTGAACAAGAGGAAGCTGTTTCGGGCGATTCAGAAACAGAAAAAGACAAGAAGGACCCTTTTGTAAATGATGAGTTTCAATTGGATAGCCCTGAGGAGTAGTGGACGGCCTTAAAAAATGCGCTTACACTTCGCGCCTTCTTATCCTGATATTTGATGAAGAGGCCCCTTATGTCTTCAGAGTGCATATTTTGCGAAATACTTCGAGGGAACCTACCGGTAACCACTGTGTATGAAGATGAATTCTCTCTAGCGTTTATGGATTTGTACCCCATGCGCCCAGGCCATGTTCTTGTGATACCAAAGGAACATCATGTTTCAATTCTGCAGCTATCCCCGAAAATGCGTTCACATTTGTTTGAGTTAGGCGCGGCGGTAGCCCTGGCCCAAGCTGAATCAGGGCTTAAGTGTAAAGCTCAGAATTTTTTTATAAACGATGGCCCTGACGCAAATCAGCATGTTCCTCATGTTCATCTTCATGTGCTGCCAAGGTCAGGAGCGGATCTTCATAAGGCACTATTTTCCTTTGTTTCTCGTTACAATAATTTTTTTGGCGTAGCTGCAAAACGAAGGCGACTGGCATTAATCGCTAAAGACATCAAAACGCATATGCCTAGGCAGATAACATCAGTATTAACTTCAGCGGATAGAGCATGAATTTCAATGGAAGGGAGGGGGTTGTAGTATTGGGGGTTGGTTATGTGTGAGCTGCTTGGGATGAGTGCAAATGTGCCGACGGATATCTGTTTTAGCTTTTCAGGCTTGATGCAAAGGGGAGGGTGCACAGGGCCTCATAAAGACGGCTGGGGGATCGCTTTTTTTGAAGGCAAAGGTGTGAGGGAGTTTAAGGACGTTGATGCCAGTTCTGATTCGGAGATTGCAAAGTTTGTTAAACATTACCCGATCAAAAGCCATGTTGTTGTAAGTCATATACGACAAGCCAACTCGGGTAGAGTGGCTTTAGAGAACACCCATCCATTCACACGAGAATTGTGGGGGCTGCCTTGGGTTTATGCTCATAATGGCCAATTAAAAGGGATTAAAAAGAAAGAGCTTATACATTATCGCCCTGTAGGCTCAACGGATAGTGAATTTGCGCTATGCTATTTATTGGATCAACTAAAAGAAGTGTATGTTAAGCGCCCAAGAGGTCAAGCTGCATTGCATAAAGAAATGCACGGCATCTTAAATGAAATTTCCGAATATGGCGTGTTTAATGTGTTGATGAGTGATTCAAACTATTTGTATTGTTATTGCTCTACAAAGCTTTGTTGGATTACCCGTCGAGCGCCTTTTGGTGTGGCAGAGTTAAAAGATGACGATGTACAAATAAATTTTAAAGATGAAACTACACCTCATGATGTTGTTTCAGTTGTAGCAACCGCGCCACTTACGACCAATGAAGAGTGGAACATAATGAAAAAAGGTGAACTGATTGTTTTTAAAAAAGGAGAGGTGGTGGCAAAGTTTCGGTGATCAACTGAAATGATAGCTGATCAAATACCCCCACTTAAACTAGGCGCACGAGTGGTTGTTGATTTATTGGAGCGCCATGTATCTGGTACTGACTTCTCTTTATTTAATGTTGCTGCTCAGCGTAGTGCTGCAATGCAAAAGTCTTTTTTGTCCTGCTTGTCTGAGTTGCAGAGCAATATTAAGGGGTCGCCGTACACCAAAGCTAGCTTGAAATCGGTAATTCATCGGTATTATTCGGGCCCCGATAGTAGCTTTATCTCACGCCTTGATTTGGGGACAGTGAATTTAGTTGATGCCATGTTTGATGAGATGCTAGAAAAGGGGCGTTTCGACAGTGAAGCTTGGGAGCTAATTGTAAAAACTAAAATCCCGGTATTAAAATTAATTACTCAGGATTTGTCATTTCTGTTTTCGCCAAGAAATATTGCGAGAAAATTTCTAAATAATCTTACTTTAACCTTAATATCATCACCAAATAGTACGGATGACCCAATGCGGGTGGCGTTGGCGGGGTTTGTAGAAAAAATCGTTTTAAAATACGAAGCTGACACCGGCGTGGTAAATACCGTATGTATTGATGCGCAGACGTGGTTTGCTGGAAATCAGCAGCGTTTAGAATTGGTGCAGGAAAAAGTTGTTCGCTCAGAATCCAGCAAAAACAAGAAGGTGGTTGCTGAACCTAGAGTTGTGGATCTTATAAATAGATGTTTTTCTGGTACCGATCAGCCAGAGTTGATGACAGGGTTTGTTGTTGATGTTTGGCGAAATGTTTTACGAATCATATCGATTGAGGATGGTGATCAGGGGGCTCGTTGGAAACGAGCAGTAGGGCTAACGGAGTCAATGGCTTCCTTTTATAGCGCTTGCGCCGATGCAAATAGCATTGAGAAATACCAGCGATTCTTGCCAACAATGATGAAATCGGTAAGGTTGCTTATAGCTGACTGCATCAAAGACAGGTCGCCCGAAGATGCAATGGAGTCCTTTGAGCTAATTGCAACTGCCTTGGTTGCCGGAGCGATACCAGAGTCTGAAAAATTTATACCTCTCGCCTTAGAGTCGAAAGTGGTTGACGTTTATGAAAGGAAGGTTACCGCGAGTGGAGTATGTAACTCGCTTAGTGAACTAGACGTTGGTGATTGGGTGCGGATAGTGACGGCTCGGAAAACGATTGAAGCCTGTCGACTTACGGTTAAATCGGATGGGGATGCGCCCTGGATCTTTATCAATCAATCTGGTCAGAAAATTGCAAAAAAAACAAGAGAAGAATTAGAAGCGGGCCTCTCCCAAGGTACGCTGAAATTGATAGGTAAAGGCTTGTGGGTCGATGACTTTCTTGAACATGCATTTTATGACCTCTCTCTTATCCTTAAGGAGCCCCTTCCTAAAAAGGAAGTGGAACCGGAACGAGAAGAGGAGGATACGGCTGAGGTCATTTTAAAAGATAGGCTATTAAGTGATAGCGACGAAGCACAGGAAGAAAATGACGATGCACAGGTACCTGATATGGTTAAAGGTAGCGCTGCATTAATATTAAAACCCCAAGACGACAAAGAGGATCGGTTGCCCGAAGTTGTTGAGGGTAGGCTGAGTGTTGAAGAAGACTCTGAACCTGTGGTTGAACCGTCAGAAGAGGAACTTCAAGCTTCTGCAAGGGCTCTAAATGACTTGCAGGTTGGTGGTTGGATTGTTTTGGTCCCTGGTGTTTTTGGTGTGTCACTAGATGCGGAGGTGCGCCTTAAGCTTGCTGTTGTTGTTAAAGGGGGTAATAAGTATATTTTTGTAAACCGGTTGGGAATAAAGCAGTTAGAGCTTGATCGGCCACGATTTGTTAATGCCGTTGCGTTGGGTGAGATCAGTATTGTTGATAATGGCATACAGTTTAGTAGCGCTTTAGAAAAAGTTGTGCGTAACATACAAAAAGTAAGCAGGTAATATTATGAGTGATCATGACGATGATAAACGTATAGTAAAACGTAAGGCAAAGCGTGAGGATGTACTGATTGAGTTGACAATGCAAAATGCTAATGGCGAGTATATCGATAAAATCATCAGTTGCGAAACGGTGGACCTGTCGAAACTGGGAATGAAGCTGTATGTTAGTGAACGTATCGCTGAGGGGACTGTGATGGACTTATGCGTGCGATTCTCAACGGGAGAAGAGTTTTTTCTTACAGCAGAGTTGAGATGGATAAAGCCATTAGTAGATGATGGATGGTTCCTTGCTGGGTTCGAAGTATATGAAGGGGAAAATACTGACTATGAAAAGTGGGGAGCCTGTGTAAAGGGATTGTGACTTTGCGATCAATAGTTTTTTTATTCTGATGTCTGTTTGCTTACTCAAGGATGTTGTGCTTTTTAAGGATTGTTTTTAGCTCTGCTTGAGAGAAGGGTTTTGTTAAGAAATCATCCATACCATAGTCAAAGGCTTTTTGTTTTTGTGATTCGATAGCATGTGCAGAGACCGCGATGATGACAAGTTTTTCTAGGTGGGGCGCTGGTTTTTCAATGTTTCTTATTTTTTGTGCTGCATTCCAACCATCTAGTTCAGGCATTTCACAGTCCATAAGAATAAGGTCGTATGTCTTTTCATCGCTAGTATATTGATGTAATGCCTCTAAACCATTGTTTTTGACATCGGGGGTAATACCTAGTTTTTTAAGCGCCCCTTTCATCACAATTTGATTGACTGGGTTGTCTTCTGCAACTAGTACGTTTAAATGAACCGCAGATACGGTTGTTTTTTTGTATTTTTTGGTTTTGGTGTTGTTTAAAATCGATGCTAAACCTTGTTTGAGCGCATACGCACTGAGTGGGGGTTGTATGACCCTGTGAGGCATTGCAAACGTTAATTTGCTTAATCTTGATGCAGTGTCAAGACTGTGGCAATAAATTAGTAGAGTGTCGGTAATGTTCTTGTTGTTGGACAGTTTCTCTATGAGGTTTTCTGATAGTAAACCTTCCTCGATAATGAGGATGTTGGGTTTGTCGATAGACGCTAGTGACGAGTTAGCTAAGCTGCTTAGCGCATCGGAATCTATGCTGCCAACTTCAACCTCGTATGACGATAATGTTTCTTTGGTGATCTCTTCCAGTTCTCTATCCTCAAAAGAAAGGGTGATAGATTTTTTGTTAACAAGGTTGTTTAGGTTGTTTGTTGGTGGAGGCGGGGATGCTTCGTTTAATGTGATGGAGAACCAAAAAACTGAGCCCAAGCCAAACTGACTTTCAATGCCAATATTACCGCCCATAAGTGTCACTAGTTTTTTACTTATCGCAAGTCCAAGCCCTGTGCCACCATATTTACGTGTGGTTGAGCTGTCAGCTTGAGAAAATGTTTTGAATAATTTATTTTGGGCATCTTCTGATATGCCAATGCCAGTATCTTTTATTTCAATTTTTAAAGCGTGACACCTGTTGTCTAAATTGATTTTTCTGACCCTGATGCCAATGGCTCCAATGTCAGTGAATTTGAATGCGTTTCCTAATAAATTTAAAATGATTTGTCGTAGTCGCGTAGGGTCTCCGTAAATGTCAGTTGGTGTGTTTTTTTCAATAGTGATTGTAAATTTAAGATTTTGATCGCTAGCTTTTAGCGCGAATATAGATCCACACTCAAATATCATTTGTTCCAAATTGAAAGGAATGTTTTCCAAATCGAGGTTTCCAGATTCGATTTTTGAAAAGTCTAGTATGTCATTGATAACGGTGATGAGTGCCTGGCATGAATTCTGAATTGTTTGGACGTATTCGTGTTGGCTGTCATCCAAATTGGTATCCTTGAGCAGTTCGGCAACACCAAATACCCCGTTCATTGGTGTTCTTATTTCATGGCTCATGTTAGCCAAGAAATCAGTTTTTGCCTGAGAAACGGTGGTGAGTTGGTCGTTAAGGCGTCGTATTGCTTCAGTTCTTTTGTTTACCATTTCTTCTAGATGTTGCTGATAGTTTATAATGGCATTGTTTTTTTCTTTCAGGGCGCTTTGCATGGAGAAGAAGCTTTGAATGAGATTTCCAAGCTCATTGTTTTGCCTGATGGTGTTGTCGTCGAAATCGGTAAGTTCAACCTCTCCTTCTAGGTTGCTTGTGTTGATATCAGGGTTGAGTTGATTTATTTTTTCAGTAAGCTTGCCAAGTGGTTTAGCAAGTAAATGTTTGAGGACTAGATAGAAAATAAGCCACAGACAAATGGTTTTTATCATAGCATTAATGATAGTTATGGTGAATGTGTATGCAGCCCGTTCGATAACAATGGAGGAACTAGTATAAACAACCACATGCCCAAGTGGGCCGTCTTTTAGTGAGGGGTCTTGCAATGGGTGTTTATAGGAATATAAATCACCTTCCTCTTCTGATTGGGGGGCTATTGAATTGGGTTGAGCTTTTTTGATGGGGATGTCATGCCACTTCGATAATATTTTTTCCCCTTGGTCATCAAAAATATCAACACCAATGATGAGCTCGGTTTTTAGAATACTATTAACAGTGATATCCATTTGTTCATCATCAAAGTTCCATAAGGCCTGCGTGATGACGGGGGTAAAAAGGTTGACTTTACTGCTGATCTCTTCTTCTAGGCGTTGTTTCTCATTCCTAAATTCGAGTGCCAGCTGCACCAAGGTAAGTGTAATGGCGATAACAAAATAAAAACCTAACACTATTCTCAGCAGCTTTGAGGCTAGGCTTTTTTGGAAGGTTGTCTGCATATAATTAACGTTTGAAAAAGTAAGGTCTGTAAAAAATATTTATACAGTAATAGTAGCTTAGAGTGGCATAATTGATACCCTAAAGCATCGATTAAAAGGCTAGGTATTAAGACGTTAAGTACGGCCTTTAGGTCAAATCCCCCAGCTGATTCAGTGGTTTTGAACGCCGGGGTGAGGGGGGTTATTGCTTGGTTCTATTTGGGAGGCTCTACATTGGTAAACATACCATCGAACAATATTGAACTTAAGTACCGTTCGCCAGAATCCGGCAATATTGCAACAATAGTTTTCCCTTTGTTTTCAGGTGCTTCGGCTACCTTTAGTGCAGCACACAATGCGGCTCCTGAAGATATGCCTGCTAGAATACCTTCTTTCTCCATTAGCAATCGAGCGTGTTCAATAGCTTCTTCATTTGTAATGGCTTGGGTTTGGTCAATAAGTTCAAGGTCAAGGTTTTTCGGAATAAAACCTGCACCGATGCCTTGGATTTTGTGGGGAGAAGGTTCTAGTGGAGCCCCGCTCATTGTCTGTGCGATTACAGGGGATGATACTGGCTCAACAGCAACTGATAAAATATTTTTTCCTTGCGTGCGCTTAATATAGCGACTAATTCCTGTGATTGTTCCTCCAGTGCCGACACCTGATATTAGAATGTCAATCTCACCACCAGTATCTTCCCAAATCTCTGGTCCTGTAGTTTTTTCGTGAATTGCAGGGTTGGCTGGGTTTTCAAATTGTTGCAATATCAATATGTTGCCGTTGCTATCATCCGCAATTTGCTGAGCCTTGTCGATGGCGCCTTTCATTCCTTTGGCACCTTCCGTTAGTACCACCTTTGCGCCAAGAGCCTGCATTATTTTCCGTCGCTCAACGCTCATGGTTTCGGGCATTGTCAGAGTTATAGGGTAACCTTGTGCTGCAGCCACGAAGGCAAGGGCAATACCGGTATTACCACTTGTTGGTTCAACCAGTTCCATACCAGGCTTTAGCGCACCATCTTTTTCTGCTTGCCATATCATGTTTGCACCGATTCGACATTTGACTGATGCAGCTGGGTTACGGCTTTCTATTTTTACAAGAATGTTGTGGTCGGTTATGTGTTTGATCCTCACGAGAGGTGTTCGACCTATAGTGAGGGCGTTGTTTTCGTAAATTGTTCCCATGTGGATTTCCTAAAAGGTGGTGGTGAGTTAATGTTTCGATCTGTGGTCTGTTGCTCATATCTTATAATCTAGGTTGATTCTACAGCCTGCCTAACATATTTCAACTGATTGAAATTCGGAGTGTTTTTTGGGCAGTTGTAACTTTAGATTAGTTTTGTTAACTGTGCCCTAAAGCACTGTTAACGGTGTCATGGTTTCGAAACCACAGGTTGATAATGTAATGCTAATCTTAGATTACGTTTGTTTAATTTGGGAATTGCGCAAGGTGTTCTTATGAAGCTGTTTCAGCTAAAAGTAGTTGGGTTATGTTTTGTGTTGTCGAGCCAGTTTTTGGGGCAAGTTGCCACTGCTAGTGACGCTGTCGTCAAGGATATGGCTATCGATACGGTAAATGGTGAGATAGCCAGGCCAGACAAAGACGTAGCGTTGAGCCTGTTAACCCAAGGTTTGGCGCATTGTACGAAGGCGACACGCTCCACAAGAACCAATCAGTTAGCCGCGATGCAAGAATATGAAATGTATGTAACTGCTTTGAATCGGGCTAGAGCAATTTATCCGAATATATCTGAACATAGTAGAACGTTATCTCGTCAAATGCAGCAATGTTCACAAATCGGGACTGATATTGCTCGAGTTCAGGCGTTACCTTTATTAGAAAAAGGTGTGTTGGCATGCAAGGAAGCAAAAGCCTTTGCTAAGGGGGATTACCTTTCTAAAGCCAGGGTAAAGTACAGAGAATACTTAGATCTCCGAAATCAAGCTGTAGCACTCACTAGTAGCGTTCTAAAAGTCGCATCAAATTCAAGTAAAGTAAGGCGTTGCGATAAGCTTGAAAGCAGCCTGATGGCCGCTCAAACCAGAGTGGTTAACGATGAGTACAAAGCAAATGAGTTAATAACGCTGTTGCAAAGAGCAGAGGATAGCTGTTTGGTAGCACAGCGTTTGGCCACTAAATCGGGTGAAAGTAGGATTAATCTCGATACAACCAAAAGTATGTTGGTTCATGCAGAGCGTTATTTCAGTCAGACGCAATTACATAAGGATGCGCTCAACAGAGCTGCGAATTACCCAGGCTATGGCTCTTCAAAGCAGATAAAACAGTTAACTAGTACCTTTTCAATTTGTAGAGGTGAGTTAGTTGCGATTATTGACGCCGCGACAAAGTCTGTAAATCGTCAAGAGGAGCTGTCAAAAATACAAGAAAAGCAACTGATTCAGAAAGCAGTGGCAATAGCTGTGGCTGAGGCAAGGAAAGAAGTTCTAGCATCCTTTAGGAAGCAGACTCAATTGGTTGAGAAGGTAGTGATTGATCCAATTGAGCCTAAGCCTGCTGGTCCCAATGTAGCTGCGTCAGAGTCAGTAAAGCTATCTTTACCCAGCGTTGAGGGGCCAATAGCAGGAAAAGTGAGGGATAAGAGCCCTGTTGCGAGAGCTAGAGCTGGAAAGTTGAGCCGAGCAAGAACTGAGGTAGTTCAGGTGACTGAATCTTGGTGATGAGGGATGGTAAAGCTATTTGGCTTTTATAAGTTCTTTTTTCTAGTCGTTTGGCACTTTTTGCACTGCCTAACATGATCAGTATTTTGTATACTTCTGCCTATACATTCATAACTGGCAGGATTGGAATACAATGCAATTTCAGGGTACTGATGCTTACGTAACAACAGACGAGCTTAAATTAGCGGTAAACGCAGCAATTACGTTGCAACGCCCCTTGTTGATAAAGGGGGAGCCAGGTACAGGCAAAACGATGCTGGCAGAACAGGTTGCCGAGGGTCTAGGGCTTAAACTAATTCAGTGGCATATAAAGTCCACTACCAAGGCACACCAAGGGCTTTATGAGTATGATGCCGTTTCGCGCTTAAGGGATTCCCAGCTTGGAGACGGTCGTGTTCACGACATAAAGAACTACATTAAAAAGGGCAAGATGTGGGAAGCTTTTGAAAGTGAAGAGCAAGTTGTCTTGTTGATTGATGAAATTGATAAAGCCGATATTGAGTTTCCTAACGACTTGTTACAAGAACTCGATAAAATGGAGTTTTATGTTTATGAAACTCAAGAGACAATCAAAGCAATAAAGCGTCCAATTATTATCATTACAAGTAATAATGAAAAAGAATTGCCGGATGCGTTTCTGCGTCGCTGTTTCTTCCATTATATAGACTTTCCTGATTTTGCTACGATGAAAGCGATTATCGATGTTCACTACCCGAACCTTAAGAAAGATATGATTAAGGAGGCAATGGATATCTTTTTTGATGTGAGAAAGGTGCCTGGACTTAAGAAAAAACCGTCAACGTCAGAATTAATTGATTGGCTTAAGTTATTGTTGGCCGATGAGATTCCAGACGATGTATTACGTGATCGTGATACCTCTAAGGCTATCCCCCCGCTTTACGGAGCGCTGGTTAAGAATGAGCAAGACGTGCACCTGTTAGAGCGTTTAGCCTTTATGAATCGACGCGAACGTTAAGTGAGTGGGTTATGCTAATTAATTTTTTCTTCGAATTACACGAAGGTAAAGTTCCGGTAACTATTAGAGAATTTCTTGACTTACTGAGAGCTTTGAAAGAAAAGGTCGTGTATGCCGACATTGACGGGTTTTATGCGTTATCAAAAATCTGTCTCGTAAAAGATGAAAAATATTTTGATAAGTTCGATCGTGCTTTTAAAAAGTACTTTGATGGCATAGAAAATATTGATGACTTATTTGAGTCATTGATCCCTGATGAGTGGTTGAGAAAGGAAATCGAAAAAACGCTTAGTAAAGAAGAATTTGATAAGCTTAAGGCGCTAGGCGACCTTGAAAAGCTCATGGATGAGTTTAAAAAACGACTTGAGGAACAAAAGAAGCGTCACCAAGGGGGTAATAAATGGATAGGTACCGGCGGCACTTCGCCTTATGGTGCTTATGGCCAGAACCCTGCAGGATTTCGAGTGGCTGGCAAATCACGTAATGGTAAGGCTGTAAAGGTATGGGAAAAACGACAGTATCGTAATTTGGATGATTCAGTCGAACTCGGAGTTCGTAATATTAAGATGGCGCTTCGACGATTGCGAAAGTTTACCCGTCAAGGTATGCCCGATAAGTTAGATATTGACGATACGATTACATGTACCGCTAAGAATGCTGGTTATTTAGATATCAAAATGGTTGCTGAGCGCCGTAATGGTGTGAAGGTATTGATATTCTTTGATGTGGGCGGGTCAATGGACCCATATGTCCAAAGTTGTGAGGAGTTGTTTTCAGCTGCGAAAACTGAATTTAAGCATATGGAATATTTCTATTTTCATAATTTTATTTATGAAGGAGTATGGAAGGACAATAATCGACGTACTCAAGAAAAAACAGATACTTTGGATATATTGCGAACCTATAGTTCTGATTATCGAGTGATTTTTGTAGGTGACGCCACTATGTCTCCCTATGAAATTAACTCTGTTGGTGGCAGTGTTGAGCACTGGAATGAAGAGCCAGGAGAGGTTTGGATGCGTAGGGTCACGGACAAATTCGATAAAGTTATTTGGCTGAACCCTGAGCCGGAGACAAGCTGGGAATTTACTACGTCAGTAGCATGGGCCAGACGCTTAGTTGAAGAGAAAATGTACCCCCTTACATTGAAAGGATTGGAAGAGGGTATGCGTTTTCTAGCGCGTTAGGATTTTCGGTTTTCTTTAACCCTCTGCTTCAAATGAAAGTTTGGGTAGAGGTGACGCTTTTATTTTGATTTTTTCGGTGGGTGCAATTGCCGTCGATACTCCACTGAAAACAACTTCGTCGCGTTGATTTGTCATTGTGCAGCTTATTTTTATCAGATTGCCACGTTTTTTCTTTTCAGTTAGCTCTAACTTTGCAGTGATCGTGTCTCCGATAAATATGGGGCGTTGAAACTTCATATCCTGCCCTCGATAGATGGTGCCTGGCCCCGGTAGCTTTGTGGCAACGGCAGTGGTGACAAGTAATGCGCTAAACATACCGTGAGCGATACGTTGGCCGAACTGTGTAGACTTTGCATATTCTTCGTCTAGATGAAGAGGGTTGTTGTCACCAGAGAGGCAAGCAAAAAGAAGGATATCTTGTTCGGTTACTGTGCGAATCAACTCTGCAGTATCGCCTATAGTTAATTCATCAAATGTTTTGTTCTCTAGTGTTTCCATAGATATGTGTTACCGCTACCAGTATATGGGGGAAATGAAGTAACTATTGATTTTATCGAACTCGAGGTAAGAAAGGAGGAAAATAATGTAAGATTTCTTGTAAAGATAGAGGGAGGTTGGGAAATGGTGGAATTTAAAACCTTAACTATACCAACAAGGTTAGCTACTTGTTGAACAGTTAAGGTTACTTTTAATATATTTGTTTATGCTGATTCAAGGTCTTTATTTTTTTTTGTCATTTTTGACGATTTTTTAAGGGTCGGTAAATCGCTGTGCCCTTCTACCCACTTAAGTACATCATCAATAACTTCGTGGCGGTTAGTTTCGTTTAAAATTTCATGTCGAGCGCCAGGGTAGAGCTTGTGGGTAACATAATGCTGCCCGCTGGATCGAAGGTGAGATGATAATTTCTCTATTCCGTGGGTTTTTCGTTTGTTGTAGCTTAATGGATCTAACTCACCGGAGAACGCTAGAATAGGAAGTGAATTGGGGATTTCTTGAAGCGTGTTGATGTTGGAGATGTCTTTCATTCCAGCAAGTAAATCTGTCCATAGCTGGTTGGTACAAAGAAATCCGCATAGTGGGTCGGCAATGTATTTGTCGACCTCAAGGGGGTCGGTTGATAACCAGTCTGCACTGGTGCGAAATGGCCTGAATTCTCGGTTGTATATTCCAAATGAAAAGAAATCGAGTAGCTTGCTGCGTCCCAGTACGCCTTGTCGGCGCGTTTCCATTCTTGCCAGAAAGGATCCAAATTGTATTGTGGCTTTATCGCTTAATGCTGAGCCGGATAGAAGTGCTGCAGTGACGGTATCACCATGTAATGCAAGGTAGGATTGAACGATGAACGACCCCATGCTGTGGCCTAAAATTATAACAGGTGTATTTGGGTAAGACGCATGGATCGATTGGTTTACATGTAATACATCGGATACGATTTTCCCCCAGCCATCATTATCAGCATAATGACCTAGAAGCTCTGTATGTTGAACTGATTTCCCGTGGCCGCGATGGTCATGGCCATATACCACGTATCCCTCTTGCACAAAGCGCTCAGCGATAACAGCGTAGCGAGCACTGTGTTCTGCCATACCATGGTTAATATGCAAAATAGCACGAGGCTTTTTAATCCCTTTGCTTTTCTTCCAAATATTAACATATATTTTGTGGTCATCGGGGGCGTCGATATAGCACGACTCGTGGTGCATAACTTTCATTCCTTACTCTTGCTGATAATTAATTTTCGCAGACAATACTTAGATAATCTAGTTAGGTTGGCGTGTTTTTGTTTTCTTTTGCGAATAAAAACGAAGATGAAGCAAAACCTGCTCAAGGTCAAGAGGCTTTGCAATTACTATTAGCTAAATTCTCAATTTTTGAAACTGCAGAGTTGTGCTGATAATGACCTTTAAACCAAGTGTCCAGCTGTTTGGCGTCGTCCTCTGTTACGTTAATTCCTAATTTAGTTCTGCGCCATAAAACATCTTCCGTGCATGTAACCCACTCAGTTTCGATAAGCCAATTAAGCTCTCTTTCATAAATAGTTGGTAAAACCTCTTCTCCTAAAGACTGTAGGTTTACCGCTCCATAAAGCAGGTTTTTTGCCCTCGTTCCATAAGTGATGCAATATCGGGCTAATAATGTTTTGGGTAGCCAGAAATATTGAGTTTTGAGTGTTTTTGTTAATTCCTCGTAGTTTTTAACTCCAGGTTCTGCATCAGTGACGTAGTCCCCACCAGGTAACTTGTCTGTTATCGAAGTCTTTAAAGAAGGGGGAGGTGAGGGCAAATACGGATGAATACATTCGTATACCTGCTCAGCAAGAACTCTGTGCGTTGTGATATGCCCAGAAAAGACTGAAATAACAGGGGATCGTCCATCGCTGCATTGTAGGTCTAGCATATGTACGGGCTGGGAATCTTGTGTTGCAGGTCTTACAGAAGAAAAGGACCAAGAGATGTCATTAGGTGAAAAACTAGTGTTGAAATGATAATTTAGCTGTTGAAGGAGTGTACTTGATTCCTCTTCGTTAGCAGGCGTATTGTTGTGTTTTGGTGGTGAGGGGGCAGTGGTGAGCTCTCTGTTAGTCACTGGGCGAATCACAGGACCAACTAAGCAATAGTTTGTAGCATAGGGCAAAATCGAGAGGAATTGTTGATTAGGCAGCTGTAACATATAGCCGTGCTGGCCTTCATAAAATTTTGGTACTGCAATAAAGCTGTGTTTTTCTAGCGGTTGCTCGCAGCGAGATTTGCATCCTAGCGCTTGCTTTAATACCGATTGGGCCCAGGCACCTGCCGCGTTGACTATGCAGTGGGTGGATACCGTTACCTGGTCGCCGTTAATGCTATCTTGTAGTTTAAGCTTCCAGGTGCCGTTGGAGAGTGAACCGCTAACAACCTTTGTTTTTGAGAGCAGTTGGCAGTGATTTCTCTCTGCACTGAGCAGGTTTTCTACGACTAGCCTCGAATCATTTACAAGGTATTCCTGGCAAAGTGTAGCCTTTAGTGAGGGAGTCTTTAAAGGTTCACTATACAGCGAGTTTTGAATGTTCTCTGTATAGGGCTTTATGGACGTTTCGGATCTTAGCAGCCACCCGTAAAGCATTGAGCCGGCTTTTATCTTTAGTGATGAACGTATTGTTGGGGCATCTGGGATAATGATATCGATTGCTTGCATTAGGTGTGGAGCCTGCAAACATAGAGTCTCCCTTTCCTTTAGAGCGTTTGAAACGTGGCTTAAGTTCAGTTTTTCTAGATGCTCAAGCCCGCATTGAAAAAGCTTGTTGCCGTGACTGGATGCCTCTCCTGAGACGTCATTCTCGTCACAAATAGCAACATAGAACCCTTTGGACGCTAGGTTGTTTGCGATTGCGGCGCCGTTAATGCCGCCGCCTATGATAAATGCATCATAAATAGGTTGAGTGTTGTTCATTGCATCACTTCAATTACGTCAACGTTTGTTGTAACAGCGTCGGTTATGTCGTATTGGGTATAAGCTTGGAACGATCAATTATAAATATGACGGGTTTCTCTAGAGAGTCAAAGGTAAATTGCTGGATAGTCGATAATGGTTGTAGGCTTTAAACTGAAAGGCTGGTTTGTTCTAAAGCAACAAATGAGACTAGGGGCTCTTTGGGGCATATAACGTTTTTGTGCGTACTTACGGTGCGTGACCGTGTGGACGGCTGTTTTGGTAGCCATCAATTTTTAAAGCTGGTAACCTCTCGCCCGCTTAAAGTTGTCAGGTTAGATGCTGATCTTTAGGGTTGAAATCAGAAAAGCAGAGTGGACAACCATTCATATACAAGAATATTGGGAAAGTGTTATGACAGATCGAATTTGGGCAGATAAATACCCTAAAGGTGTTTCGCAAGAAATTTCATACGATAAGTACTCTACGGTGATCGATGTTTTTAACGATTCCTGTAAACGCTTTGCGTCATTGCCGGCCTATTCGAATCTAGGGGTGACAATTACTTACCAACAGTTAAATGAATTGAGTGCTGATTTTGCTGCTTTCCTTGAACATCATACCAACCTTAAAAAAGGCGACCGTATTGCAGTTCAAATGCCTAATCTCATTCAGTTTCCGATTGTGGTGTTTGGAGCAATGCGAGCGGGATTGGTCGTCGTAAATACCAACCCTATGTATACTGCTCGAGAAATGGAGCATCAGTTTAACGACTCTGGCGCAAAAGCGTTGGTTGCTTTGGCAAATTTTGGAGACTTGGTTGAAAAAGTAGTTCCTAAAACTAGCGTTGAAACCGTTATTATTACGCAAGTTGCTGATATGCATAAGCCTTTGAAGCGTGCGGCAATGAATTTCGCGATTAAGAAACTGAAAAAAATGGTTCCTGAATTCAATATTCCCGGCGCTATACCTTTCACAAAAGCATTAAAGCTTGGTAAAAAAGCCACATTTGATCCTTCCCATGCACCTGGTGGCGATGACCTTGCGGTTCTTCAGTACACTGGCGGCACCACGGGTGTAGCAAAAGGTGCGATGCTTACGCATAAGAACCTTGTGTCGAATATGCTGCAAATGAAGTCTATATTAACTTCATTTGAAGACGGTAAAGAAATAATGATTTCCCCTTTGCCGATGTATCATATCTTTGCTTTTACTGTGGGTTGTTTGGCAATGATGGAAACTGGGGCCCATAATGTCCTTATTACCAACCCGAGAGACATACCTGCGTTTATTGAAGAGATGTCCAAATGGAAGTTCACCGCAGTTACCGGGTTGAATACACTTTTTGTTGCAATGTTAAATAACAAAGAGTTTCACAGCTTAGATTTTAGCCAGCTAAAAATTACCGTTGCCGGTGGCATGGCTTTACAGAAAGCCGCTGCTGACGATTGGGAAAAGGCCACTGGCGTTCAAGTATGCGAGGGTTATGGTATGACAGAGACATCACCTGTTATCTCAGTCAACCTTCCAAGCAATATCCAGATTGGTACCATCGGCATTCCTTTGCCTGCGACTGATGTCAAATTGATAGATGACGAAGAAAATGAAGTGGCATTGGGTGAACGGGGTGAATTGTGTGTTAAGGGCCCTCAGGTCATGAAGGGTTATTGGCAGCGGCCTGAAGCAACTCAGGAAACGATGACTAAAGATGGTGAATGGCTGAAAACTGGTGATGTTGCTATTTTTCAGGAAGATGGCTTTTTGAAAATCGTAGATCGTATTAAAGATATGATTTTGGTCTCCGGTTTCAATGTATACCCGAATGAAATTGAAGACGTGGTATGCTCACACCCTGAAATTGTTGAAGCTGCAGCGGTAGGTATTCCCGATGAAAAGAGTGGAGAAGCAGTTAAGTTGTTTGTTGTTTCAAATACCAATACCTTAACCAAAGAGCAGGTCGTTGCTTATTGTAAGGCAAATATGACCGGATATAAGGTTCCTCGACACGTTGAATTTAAGGACGAATTGCCCAAGTCTAACGTAGGTAAGATTTTGCGAAGAGAGCTTCGAGACTAATCTCCCCGAGAATTGTTTTTTAGCTTTACTAAAAACCCTCTAAGTGGCATTGCTTAGAGGGTTTTTTTGTTTGTATGGGGATTGATTTCCCCCGCATCGTTCGTTCTATTACAATAGGCAGAATTTGGTAGGCGTTTTGTTGGGTGTTATAAGCCTTAGATGCAAGGCATAGATGTAAGGGATTGTTGTGAGTGAAAAAAAGTTAGGCACATTGAGTAGTGGTGGCGAGTTATTGTCAAAGAAGCTGATTTTGGCGTTGAAAAAGAAATTGTCAGAAGCAATGGTTTCTGACCGCTTTCGACATTCAAAGGCGTTAGATGGGATTTTAAAAGAGTTTAATAAGCAGGGTCAATCGGAAACCCTGATAAGAAAATTTCAATCAGCGGATGCTTCGTTAGACGCATCCATGAAAAAAGCAAACTTACGTAAACAGAATCTACCTAAGCCTACTTACCCTGATTTACCCGTATCTCAGCGCCGCGATGAGATTATAGAAGCGATTAAAACACATCAAGTTGTTATTATCGCCGGTGAAACCGGGTCGGGTAAAACAACTCAGCTCCCAAAAATGTGCTTAGACGCAGGACAGGGCATTACGGGTATGATTGGGCATACCCAGCCTCGACGTCTAGCAGCAAGAACGGTTGCTAATCGTATTGCTGATGAATTACGCAGCGAATTAGGCGCAGTGGTTGGTTATAAAGTACGTTTTCAAGATAAAATTGGTGAGAACAGTTACATTAAGTTAATGACTGACGGTATTCTTTTAGCCGAAATTCAGCAGGATAGATACCTCAATCGATACGATACGATTATTATTGATGAGGCCCATGAGCGAAGCCTCAACATTGATTTCCTCTTAGGTTATTTGAAAACCTTATTGCTAAGACGCAAAGATCTAAAGTTGATTATTACATCCGCTACCATCGATCATGAGCGGTTTTCTAAACATTTTTCTGGTGCCCCAATCATTGAGGTTTCTGGAAGGGCTTATCCAGTTACCGTTTTCTATCAGCCGATAGGTGGCGTAGAGGATGATCAGGCGGTAGACGACGACAGTGTCGAGCGAGCGGTATTGATGGCTGTGGAAGGCATTCTGGATACGGAGCGAGGGGGCGCTACTAGCAATGTTGACGCACAAGATATATTGGTTTTTTTACCAGGTGAGCGAGAAATTCGCAATGTAGCCAATCTACTTCGGAAACATATTCGCGACCAATTAGAAGTATTACCGCTATATTCCCGCCTAAGTAATGCCGAACAGAATAGAGTTTTTGCACCACACTCTAACCGTCGAATTGTCTTAGCGACTAATGTTGCTGAGACCTCCATTACAGTTCCAAACATTGGGTTTGTTATTGACCCGGGTACGGCACGGATTAGTCGTTACAGTTATCGAACAAAGGTTCAGCGGTTACCTGTTGAAGCCATATCGCAAGCTAGTGCAAATCAAAGGATGGGGCGTTGCGGGCGTATTGCGCCTGGCATTTGTGTTCGGTTATATGACGAAGCTTCGTTTGAGGCGCGAGATGCTTTCACTGACCCTGAAATACTACGCTCAAATTTGGCATCTGTTATCCTGCAAATGAAATCATTGAGATTAGGAGAGGTTAATGAATTCCCTTTTATTAACCCGCCAGAAGAAAAGTTAGTTAATGATGGTTACAGGCTGCTTGACGAGCTTGGCGCAGTTGATAAAAATAAAGAGTTGACCTCTTTAGGTCGAAACCTTGCTAGATTGCCGGTTGATCCGCGGGTTGGTCGCATGCTTATTGAAGCAAACCATTTAGGTTGTCTCGGCGAGCTGATTTCTATTGGTAGCGGGTTAAGTTTACCGGAGCCTTGGCTTCGACCTCATGATAAAAGAGCGGAAGCCGATGAAAAACATCGTACGTTTAAAGACAAGGACTCTGATTTTCTTTCCTTTGTGAATTTATGGAATGCTCATGAAGAACAGCGCCAGAATCTTAGTGCAGGAGCATTAAAGCGTTGGTATAAAGATAACTATATTTCCTATTTGCGGATGCGGGAGTGGCGAGATTTACATCGGCAATTAAAACTTATTACACATGATATGGGGTGGAAACCCAATCAGATTCCTGCTGATTATGCCGCTGTTCACCAAGCTATCATGGCGGGTTTTCTCAGTCACGTGGGGATGAAGGAAGATAACAATGAGTATATTGGAACTCGAAATCGTAAATTTCACCTGTTTCCGGGGTCAGTAGTTTCTAAAAAAGGACCTAAATGGGTGGTGGCGGCAGAAATTGTTGAAACTCACAAAGTGTACGCTAGAACGGTTGCTAAGATAGACCCGTTATGGATTGAGGAAGTGGGTAAAGAGCTGCTTAAATATAGGCACTTTGAACCACATTGGGAAAAAAAGCGTGCTGCAGCCGTCGCTTTTCAAGAATCCAATTTATTTGGGTTGGTCGTGAATCCTAAAAAGAAAATAGATTTTAGTCGTGTGGATCCAGAAGTTAGCCGGGAAATCTTTATTTTTAACGCCCTCGTTTCAGGAGACTACTATTCTCGATCACCTTATCATTTCCATAATAAGGAATTGATTAAAAAAATCGGTTATTTAGAAGAAAAGTCCCGCCGGAGAGATATTTTGGTGGATGACATTGTGCTGCATGGGTGGTTTGATGAACGCCTGCCGGCTCATATTGTTAATGGGAAAGGCTTTGAAAGATGGCGAAAAGCTTCTGAAAGAGAAAGGCCAGAGATATTATTTCTTTCAGAAAAAGATCTTATAGCTAAAGATATTGTGGAAGAGACGGTTTTCAGCTTTCCTGATGATGTTCAGGTGTCTGGCGGTACGTTAAAAATTGATTATCAATTTGAACCTGGCAAGCAGCAAGACGGCATTAATGTTGTTGTCCCCATAACTTTGCTTAATCAGGTTAATGAGACCTCCCTAGAATGGTTGGTGCCGGGATTAGAGTTAGAGAAATGTATTGCGTTGATTAAAAGTTTGCCAAAAGCAATACGAAAAAACTACGTTCCGGTTCCTGATGTGGCGTCGCAGTTTTTAAAGAGCAATCCAAATAGAGAAAAGCCTCTAGTTCAACAATTAACTCAATTCTTGCGACAAAAGGTTCGTATTGATATTAAACCTTCGGACTGGGATTTTTCTGCTTTAGCGTTACATCTAAAAGCCAATGTACAAGTGATTGATGAGCGCGGAGGGTTGCTGCATGAAAGTCGTGATATTTCAGGGTTAAAACAACGTATGCAATCGACGTTTAAAGAGGCGATTGGAAACGTTCGTGTTGATGGTGTGCATGATAATCACGACGAGTCTAAATTTACCACATGGGGCTTTGAGAAAGTACCTGAAGTATATGAGTTTGAGCAGAACGGATCTCTTGTGAAGGCTTTCCCTGCGCTGATAGATCATGGTTCATATGTTAGTGTTTTGTTGTGTGATTCTTTGGAAGAAGCAAGGTCTAAGCATCCAGAAGGTGTTTTACGGTTGTATATGTTGAATTTGTCACAACAAATGAAGTATGTAAAAAAACACTGTGCGGTGGCCAAGAAAGTTTCTCTTCAATATGCCCCTTTTGGTAGTCAGCAATCGTTAGCGCAGGGCATTGCTCATGCCGCGTTTTATCGTGCTTTTATTCATAATCAGAGCTCACCTAGAACCCAGGACGAGTTTGATGCATTGATGGAGAAGGGAAAGGGAACTGTGGTAGCGGAAGCTAATATAATTGCATCTTTAGTAACAACGATATTGGCTTTGCACCATGAGGTTTCGAAGCTGGTGAATGGGAATGTCCCTATTGCCAGGGTGTATTGCTATCAGGATATCAAGTTTCAACTTAAAAATCTTTTTGTGGCGGATTGGATTGCAACTATTGACTATCAACGGTTAGAAGCATATCCGCGTTTTTTGAAGGCGATTTTGTTGAGAATAGAACGTTTGCAGGGTAATGTATCAAGGGATAAGGTTCAGGCAGATCAGCTGAAAATGTATTGGTTAGAGTACGAGGTGCGACATCAACGAAGAAAGAGTGATGGTGTTTTCGACCCAGCTTTAGTGTCTTACCGGTGGATGCTAGAAGAGTACCGTGTATCCCTATTTGCTCAAGGTATGAAAACTGCCTATCCTGTGTCAGTGAAACGATTAAATAAGCTATGGGAAGATGTGTTGTAGGTTGTTGTGTTAATTAGCTCGGCTCTTACCGGTTTGTGGGGTGTAAAGGGGAGTTTTTAGACAACGTTCTTTTTAGCAACTTTGGGCAAACAATATTTTGGGAAATTCTGAGGTTGTATCTACGCTAATTGAAGAATCTATAATGGTGTCTCTTGAAGGCGGACAGCAATTACATGTACGACGTTTACATAATGGAGGGGATTCGAGTACACCGGTGTTAATGCTGCATGGTTTACTGGAAGATGGAACCGTGTTTTATTCGAGGTTAAAGCGAGGGCTCGCATACTGTATTGCTAATGCTGGGTATGATGTGTATGTCCCGGACCTTAGAGGTAAGGGGCGAAGCTGGCCACACGTTAGTGAGATTCTTAATTATCGTATTATAGATGTTGTTACGCAGGATATCCCGGCAATAGTTGAGGCGATAAATAACCATTGCGGAGCGTCACCCAAGTTTTGGATAGGCCACGGCTGGGGAGGGGTGCTGTTAAGTTCCTTTTTGGCTCGCTACCCCAATTATCGTTCCGCAACGGTTGGCTTGGTATATTTTGGTACACGTCGAGTAGCTAGAGCAAATAATCTAAAACGCAGGGTTTTTGTTGACGGTTTGTGGGGATGGCTGGCAGGGGTTGTCAGCCAGGTTAGGGGCTCAATACCTGGCTCGTTATTAAAAATCGGGACCACCGATGAATTTCGAGCAATGAGGTCAGAAAACCTTAACTGGATGCAAGGAGCGCCTTGGGTTGATTCATCCGATCAATTTGACTACGGCGCCGCGTTGAGTGAGGGACTTGAGTATCCCCCGAGCCTATATTTGGCATCTAAAAGCGATTTTGGATATGGTGACCCCAAGGATGTAGCTGCATTTATGCGAGAGGTAGGTACTCATAACGGCAGGCTAATCGTATTAGATAAGGATGGTAGCAGTCTGCATAACTATACTCACACCACGATGTTAACGCATCCTGATGCTGTGAGTGACCATTTTCCACATGTTTTATCCTGGATGGATGAGATGAATTGCTTAAAACGTGAAGCCGCCAATCTTACGAATACCCCTCCCGCGAATTCTGGGGTAGAATCCCCTTAAATAAATTGCGAATCATCGGTCATATACGATATTTTGGAGGATCTCAGGTGTCACAGACAGTATCTAACGGTTCAATTGTTATTAGCGGAACCGGCCTTTTTACCCCTGGCGAGTCAATCAGTAATGCAGAGTTGGTTGTCGCATTTAATGCCTACGTAGATAAGTTTAATACAGATAACCAGAAGGGGATTGACGCGGGCAATATTGAAGCGTTAAGCCATTCTAGTGAAGAGTTTATTCTTAAAGCTTCAGGTATCAATAGTCGCTACGTTATAAACAAATCCGGGGTTTTGGACCCTGCACGGCTGGCCCCTAGCATTCCTGAAAGAAGCAATGAAGAGCAGTCCGTGCAGTGTGAAATTGCGGTTGCTGCTGCGAAGCAGGCAATGGCGAATGCCAACAAGAAACCTGAAGACATCGATGGTGTGATTGTCGCTTGTTCTAATATGCAGCGAGCATATCCTGCGGTTGCTATAGAAGTTCAGCAGGCTCTTGGTATTCAGGGCTTTGCCTTTGACATGAATGTAGCCTGCTCCTCTGCTACATTCGGTTTGCAAACAGCGAGTGACGCAGTGAAGGCGGGTTCAGCTCGGTCTATTTTGGTTGTGAACCCTGAGATATGTTCGGCTCATTTGGCGTGGCAAGATAGAGATTGCCACTTTATATTTGGCGATGTTGCTACAGCCTCGGTGGTAGAAAAAGCAGAAACAGCAACCTCTGATAACCAGTGGGAAATTGTCAGTACACGTTTGCAAACGGCTTTTTCGAACAATATCCGTAATAATTTCGGATTTCTAAATAGATGCGATGAATCAGGAGAGGGCGCAAGAGATAAGTTATTTGTTCAAAATGGTCGCAAAGTATTTAAAGAAGTCGTACCTATGGTAGCGCAAATGATAACGAGTCATATTAGCGATGAGTCTATCGATGTAGGAGACCTTAAGCGAATGTGGCTGCATCAAGCAAACTTAAGTATGAATTTACTGATATCCAAGAAGGTGTTAGGTCGTGAGGCCACGAAAGAAGAGGCACCAGTGATTCTAAACGAATATGCTAATACAAGCTCGGCGGGTTCAGTAATAGCGTTCCATAAGTACAATGGCGATATGGTGCCTGGAGATACTGGCGTGATATGTTCATTTGGAGCAGGTTACTCTGCGGGCACAGTCATTGTTCGAAAGCTGTAAGGTTAGGGATTTTTAAGAAATGGAAGTAAGTAGGTATAAAGTGCGAAATAGGTTCGTACAGGCTCTCTCAATCCTCGCGTTTGTTATGTTGCCTTCGGGAGTGTCAGCAAAAGACGACGTTGATCCGTGGGAATCGATGAACCGAAAAACGTTTGCTTTTAATGAGTTTATTGATAGTTGTTGTTTTAAGCCTGTAGCTAAGGGATATCGGGCAATAACACCTGATTTTCTTGAGGATGGCTTTAGCAATTTCTTCGGTAATGCGACAGAGGTTCTCACGATTGTAAATGACCTGGCGCAAGGTAAATTTGCTCAAGGTAGCCAGGATACACTTAGGTTTATTGTCAATAGTACAGTAGGTATCGCGGGGTTTATAGATATTGGCTCACGAATTGGACTTGATAAGCATGATGAGGATTTTGGTCAAACACTTGCTGTTTGGGGGGTAGGCGAAGGGCCTTTCGTTATGTTGCCATTTTTTGGCCCAAAAACCTTATTAGGCTCTGCTACTCTATATCCCGACTCGGCTCTGACACTGGTTAATACGATAGATAACGAGCCTACTAAATATGCTTTAGGTGGCTTAAGTGTTGTCGTATTAAGGGCCGGTTTGTTGGATATAGAAAAGCTTGCAGCAGGGGATCGATATACTTTTTTAAGGGATGCCTATCTTCAGCGAAGGGCGTACCTTGTTAGTGATGGTCAGCTGACAGATGAAGAGTTGTTTGAGGATGACGATTTTGATGACGAAGATTTCTAACAGTAATCGCTAAAATCGTTGTTTTACATATGCGACATCCAAATAAAAAGCCCGCTATAAGATTCTTATAAAGTGGGCTTTTTATTTGGATGTCTAGATAGGTTGAGTTAGCCTTTGGAGTCTATATTGCGGATGACTAACCCGTAACGGAATTTGTGTAATTCAGGGATTGATTCCACACGCACGACTTCAGCCAGTGCATCTAGAGGAGTGAAATTTGGGCCGTCTGCAGGAACTGTTACAGTTAACCTGTCTCCTAAAGCTAGCTTTTTATCTGATTCTAGGAGCATGCCGGCACCACTTAAGTTTCTGCACCTGCCTTCATAGCGCTCGGATTTTGGACCACGAATAAAGGACACGATGGTATCCACTCTCATACGGATAAAGTTTCTTTTTTCTGCGTATGATTGTTCTAAGAGTGTCATATATTATTCCCGTCATGTGTATTTATATTCTTTTTATTTTCAGCCTTCACCGCTACCCAATTTGCTTTGGTATTAGAACTACGCTGAGGCTTCTAAAATAGTATAACAAAGGTCTCAATAATCGCTATGATTTAATAGCTGTTTTTACCTAACGCTACGAGGGCGGATTATCTGTTTTTTTGCATTCAAATGTGTTTTCGAGGTTGAATGTTGTTAAGAATAGGGCTATTTTCCGATTAAACCATTGTAATGATATAGGTTGCAGGGATAGGTTCACGTAAATCATAAGGCAGTCAATTTGGTGACCACAAAGAAAAAGAATAAAGGGTCTGTGTTACTGGTAGATCAGGAACCAGCGGTTATTCAAAAAGTCAGGTGTTGGCTAGCAGATGCAGGGTACAGTGTGGAAGTTATAACCGACTCTGGGGTAGCACTTGGCTGGTGGAGGGATAACCGTCCAGAAGTTGTAATTTGTGATGTTTGTCTGGATGGGATTGATGGCCTGGCTTTTCTGAATGCAATAACGACGGAAGACAAAGAAACTCAAGTTATAATGATTTCATCAGAGGGGGATCGAGAGAGCATAGTTCAAGCGCTACGACTGGGTGCTGCAGACTTCTTAATTAAACCTATCGACGATTACACCGTGCTTGAACATGCGGTAAGTCGCGGCGTCGCAGATTACCGACTAATAGCTGAAAATCGAGCCTATCGAGAGCAATTAGAGGAAAAAAACGCAAAGTTAAAAGAGAGCCTGCGTTTACTAAAAGAAGATCAAGAAGCAGGTAGGACGGTACAGCTAAAATTACTTCCCCCAGAAAAGCGTCAATATGAAAACTTAAATATAGATTATCGTATAATCCCCTCATTATATTTAAGCGGTGATTTTATTGATTATTTTCGGGTATCAGAGAATCAATATGGCTTTTATCTTGCTGATGTATCTGGTCATGGTGCATCTTCTGCATTTGTAACTATCTTACTGAAGACAATGGCAAACCGGATTAGGCGCAGGCTTATGCGCTCAGTGAAACCGTCATTCTCACCTGCATCGGTGTTAATGAGTTCTAATGAAGAGCTAATACCTTTAGCACTGGGTAAACATTTAGCAATATTTTGTGGAATGGTTGATCTTGATAAGAACGAGCTAACCTATTGTTCTGCTGCACATTTTCCACCGCCTTTGTTGATAAATGATGGTGTGGTTCAGGCTATAGATGGTAAAGGGCTTCCTTTGGGTATTTTTGAGGGTGTCTCCTATACTGATACGACTGTACCTCTTTCAAATGATTTTTCACTGATTATGTTGTCGGATGGCGTATTAGAAGTTATGCCTCAGGGGAGTGTTGCTGAAAAAGAGACATTTTTAATGGAAATGGCTCAAAAAGGTCATCATAATATAGACCAGGTGATGGATCTCTTGTCTCTGCATGACGTCAGTGAGGCACCAGATGATATCGCATTACTGATAGTTTCTCGGCAGAGCTAAGGAGTCCAAGCTAAAGTAAAAGCTTAAGACTTAAGTTAGCAATGCTTGAGTCAAAGAAGTTTAAGAGATGAGCGCAATGCCAGATTCGAATGCGGGACGTGCCCTTTACGCAGAGCATCAAGGTACTTATGTATTAAAATTGGTGGGTGATATTAGAGCCCCTATCTGTGCGACTTTAGACCGTTTTGTTGAGAGCATGTTTTGTGACGTAAAGCTTCGTTCTATTTTGGTCGACTTAAGCGAAACACAGCTTATTGATAGTACTGCCCTTGGTTTAATAGCAAAAATTGCCGTACACACTCGCAAGCGGTTTCAAGAAAAACCCGTTATTATTTCAACTCGACCAGATATTACGCGTATCCTTGATTCGATGGGGCTTGAGCAGGTATTCGATATAGTGCAAGAAGCGTCTGTTATTTCTCATGCTATGAATGAGGTTCCAGTTGAGCGGTGTGTTGAAAGTAGTGCATGCCAGAAGGTTCTTGAAGCACACCGAGTGTTGATGAGTCTCAATGAGAAAAACCATGAAACCTTTAAGGAGGTTGTTGCAGCTCTAGAGTTTGATCAATTTGATGATGTTATGAATAGCACACCAGACTGTTGTGGAGGGGATAGTGAGAATACCTCTGTATTGCCTGGCACGCATAAACACGTAGGTTAGGGTTCAGTTATTTCTTAGGGACATTGCATGTTCGCGAGGGATGTATAATAGGTCTGCGACGGCTCGAATCAGATGGCTTTCATGTTTATCAATTTTTCCATCGGCATGTGCAACAACCCATAATAAACGAATGATTTCTTCTTTTTGCTGTGCTGAATAATGCTCGTTAATGAGAGAAGTGAAGTTTCGTAAAGATGTGCTTTTTTCCAACTCTTCTTCAGCCGTAGATTTGAGCATTGCTAGCTCATGAGTATCGATTTTATAAGCAGTTGTTAACGTATCGATAATCGCACGAGTTTCTTCCTCTGTAACTGTGTTATCTGATTTTGACATCTCTAATAGTAACGCGCAGGTTGCTAATTGTAATCGACGTTCGAGGGGGATAGGTGACGAATCTGCTGATGTTTTGCTACCCTGAGGGCTCATGAGGGTAGTAAAGATGTTTAAGAGTTTCTTTTTCATCTAACTGAGCTACCAATTCTTTCGTTTAGCAGAGTCTCAAGTGTGACCTGATCTTTTGTGAAATTCCTGATACCTTCAGCAAGCTTTTCTGTTGCCATTGCATCTTCATTCATCATCCAGCGAAATATGCTTTCACTCATAGCGATTCTTTTTATATCGTTGGGAAGCTTTTCGGGTGATAAATGTTGCTCTAGTAATGTGCTGTCGGCCTCTAAACCCTTCATTAAATCTGGGCTGATTGTTAATTTGTCACACCCTGCTAGTTGCTCAATTTCACCCAAATTTCGAAAACTTGCGCCCATGACAATAGTTTGATAATCGAATGTTTTATAGTAATGATAAATGGCTGTTACAGATAAAACGCCAGGATCTTCTGTGGCGGTATACTCTTCTTGGCCTGTGCTCTTTTTGTACCAATCCAGAATGCGGCCGACAAATGGAGATACCAATGTAATATCTGCTTCGGCACAGGCAACGGCTTGTGCAAACCCAAATAATAAGGTCAAATTGCATTGAATACCTTCTTTTTCCAGTACTTTCGCTGCTTGGATACCTTCCCATGTCGCTGCAATTTTAATTAAAATACGATTTTTACTGACCCCTTCAGCTTCGTATAGAGCGATAAGCTTTCTGGCTTTTTCAACAGTACCGGCAGTATCAAAAGACAGTCTTGAGTCTACTTCCGTTGATACTTTTCCAGGTACGATATTTAGAATCTCAACACCAATAAGCACTGCCAGTCGGTCGGCGGCATCCATGGGGCATTGTTTGGATTGTTGTATAGCACGAAGGATTAAGGGCTCATACTGACTTAGCGAAAAGGCTTTTAACACCAGTGATGGGTTTGTGGTTGCATCTTGCGGGCGATATTGCCTAATGGCTTCAATATCACCTGTGTCAGCTACAACTTCTGTCATCGTCTTTAATTGTGTCAGTTTATCGCTCATGTACCGAATTATCCTTGGTTTGCTGCTGGTGTTAAGTTTATAGCGCTAATTTAAGGGGCTAGATAGTGCTTGTTATAGCGAATTTACTTGGAATTCATAAGGATAGCCAGTATCTATTACATTGACAGGGTTAGTCTGAAGGTAGATCAATATATTTTAACGCTTCTCGGATAACCTCGGATGTGGCATCTTTTTTATATGCGTTCTGGCTTAAGTGGCGCCGCCATGCTCTGGCACCAGGCATACCCTGAAAAATTCCTAGTATATGACGAGATACCCATTTGAGTTGGCCACCATTGGCGAGTAGTTCATCGATGTAGCAGATCATTTTCTCAATTATGTCATGGCGAGTTATTAAAGGAAGCGGGACAGATGATATGTGTTTATCAGTGCTGTCAAAAAAAAGATGATCTACGTTCGCCAGTATAAAAGGGTTTTGGTAGGCCTCTCTGCCCATCATAACGCCATCCACGTGGTTTAGGTGTGATTTGCATTCATCCAATGTTTTGATTCCACCGTTGATTATTATTTCTAGCTCGGGGAATTCGCGCTTTAGTTGGTAAACCCGTTCATAATTAAGGGGAGGAATATCACGATTTTCTTTTGGGCTTAAGCCCTGTAGCCAGGCTTTTCTAGCGTGCACGATGAAAGTTTCACATCCGGCTGCTTTGGTGGTGAGGACAAAACGCTGAAGGTCTTCGTATTCATCCTGATCATCTATACCTATTCGGCATTTGATCGTAATAGGTAAGTCACATGCAGATTTCATGTGGTCAATACATTCTGCCACTAGGTCTGGTTGCGCCATTAAGCAGGCGCCGAATGCACCAGATTGTACGCGGTCACTTGGGCAGCCAACGTTGAGGTTGATTTCATCGTAACCATAGTCTTCACATATTTTACTGCATTGCGCCAAGTCAGAGGGGTTACTGCCTCCAAGCTGAACCGCAATGGGGTGTTCTTCAGTATTGAATCCTAAATGACGCTCCTTGTCGCCGTGGATAATGGCTCCTGTTGTAATCATTTCAGTGTAGAGAAGGGTCTGCTTGGATATAAGTCGAAGGAAATACCGGTCGTGCCGGTCTGTCCAGTCGATCATGGGTGCTATAGAAAAGGTTCTGTCAATATTGCTCATTGTATTACGGGTACTTTATGATCGTATTTAGCCTAGGGAGCTGTATTTTACAGGCATAATCACATCAAGTAACGCATGTTTTTTAAGCAATAATGATAAGGAGTATAACGCTTGCAAGTATTTAAATACTCTTGGTCGGATATACTAAACTTCGAGCATGTGCTCTGACCTAGCAACTGTTGTCATTATGCGAGTAAGTTTTGTTTGTAATGTATACAAAAGCTTCTCGAGTTCGCGTCGTTCATTATCAGGTAGGGATTCATAATGTTTGTCAGATATAATTGATTCAACGTTGCCAATTCTTTTTTCTAGCTTGGCAATTGTTGCCATTATGTCGATTAATGATTGAGCCATAAGTGATGTCTATAACATGTGTTGTAATTTTGTGAGTAACTAATTGTAACCGTATCATGGTCATAAACAGTGTTGGTATCCCCCAAATGGGAGATACCTTTCTAAAAGAAGGTTAAACTCTAAAAAAAAGCTTATTTGGCTAGGGTCATTGGCGTAATATTGTTTCTCGGAATGTATGACCTGCGATTATTCTAAAAGGTAGATGTTATTTTGATGAAAAGCGTAACACGTCGAAAATTTCTATTTCAAGGCGTTGCTGTGGCGGGCTTGGCGTTGCCTTTTCAGTCTACCCAAGCATCTTTAGATTTTCTTGCAGACATTAAGACGTCAGTTGGAATGACACCTACTGAGCGCTTTAAGCTAACAAAAGCGGTGCTTGATGTACTGGAAACTTACTACAGCGGCATGACTCTTCAGTTTTGGAATAAACCCTTTGAGGCTATTAATTTTGAAAAACGCATAACCAATATCGTGTACTGGGTAGATCTGGCGGTTAAGCAAAGTAACGCCGCGTATCATGTTGACCCCGTATGGGTGATGTCCCAGATAATGGCGGAGTCGTTGTTTTGTGAGCTGGCAATATCAAAGTCTATGGCAGCAGGCATTTGCCAGCTGATGCCAAATACAGCGACAAGGGATTTTAAGATGGTGATAGCCGGTAGCCATAAAACACATTATTTGCCACCCTATACTAAGTTGGAGTTAGCCAATTCATTTTCTGAATATCAACGTCGATTAAAAGAAAAGGCAACCTATAAAAAGTCGACAAAAGCAGATGCAGCATTCAATCTTAATAAGGCTTTACGGTGGCTTGCCGACGGAAAAGAAGGGCGTGCTTTTGCAAAGTTACAGCTGAATAGGGCAGATGTCTTGCGTGATTATGATCAAAAGATTAAGCAAGCAAAAAAGGATTATGTGACGTTTATTAATGTAAATGTAGAACAATTAGGGCAGCGGGATATATTTAAGAATCCATCCTTTTTTGTGGAATTTGACGAGCGATTTACGTATAAAAAACCTATATTTGCAATGGTGCATATGCTGACTAATGCGCTACGAGTGAGGAATGGCAATATGTTAACCGCAGCTGCAGCCTACAATGCTGGCTTATCCAGGACATGGACTAGCGAGATTCTGTATACGCAGTATGGACAGCTGCCGAATTATTCGGAAACCAATCGCTACTTAAGTAGGATTATTGCGAATTATGAGGAAATATCAAAACGCTTTAGAGCTTAATAAACGATTACTTCTAAACCGTTATTGATATTAAACTCTGCATTATTGCATCATCGTTTCCACTTTGTCCTTAGGCGAAAGGGCTGTAGTTTCAGATTTTGGGTGGCTGAAATGTATGATCCCGTCATTCATTTTTCCTAGACGGAGCATTGCCATGTCGAATGCGTAATTTTGATAGAGCTTCCATGGTAAATGGGAGCCTTGTTGAGGAACTTTGTTAAGTGCCCTTTGAATATATCCAGAGCGCATTTCTAGAAAAGGGGTGTGATGAACCTTTTTGTCGGAGTTTATTGCAGTACATTGTCGCATGTTCTTACGGTCCATCTGGTTTATAAGGCGACATACATATTCAGATACTAAATCCGCTTTTAGCGTCCACGATGCATTGGTATAACCGAAAACCAACCCTAGATTTGGTAAGTTTTCAATCAACACACCCTTATAAAGCATATTTTCTGTGATATTAAACCTTCTATTATCGACAGAAATTTTGATACCACCAAGCATTTGCACATTTAGTCCAGTCGCGGTGATGATAATGTCAGCTTCTAATAGCTCTCCTGACTTTAATAAAATGCCTTTTTTTGTGAATTTATCAATGTGGTCGGTAACAACGCTTGCTTTGTTACCTCTAATTGCTTTAAACAGATCTCCGTTAGTGACAGCGCAAAGTCGTTCGTCCCAAGGGTTGTAATTAGGCGTGAAGTGTTTCATGTCGCTACTTGAGCCAAGCTGCCTTTCAACCTGAGCTAGTAGAAACTCTTTTGTTTTTTCTGGAAAACGGCGGCTTACCTGATAGGTCCCTATTGAAAGTGCTACATTTCTTGTTCTGGCAATGCGGTATACCAAATTATCAGGTAAGTATTTTCGTAATTTGTTAATGCTTTCATCTTTTGCTGGTAGCGACATCATATAGGTAGGAGAGCGCTGCAGCATCGTTACGTGCTTTGCAGTGTCTGTCATTGCTGGAACGATGGTTACTGCTGTGGCACCACTTCCTATCACCACCACCTTTTTTCCTTTGTAATCAAAATTCTTAGGCCAACTTTGAGGGTGAATGATTTTTCCTTCGAAGTCATTTTTTCCTTCAAACTCAGGCTGGTAACCAGATTCATAGCTATAATATCCAGCACAAGATAGGAAGAAATTACAGGAAATAGTTTTTACTTTTCCTGTTGATGTATCTTTTATGGTTACTGTCCATAACGCATCCTGGTTAGACCAGTTTGCTGATTTTACCTTTTGTTGGTATCGAATATGGCTGTCGATATTATGTTCTTGTGCCGTTTCTTTTATATAACCAAGAATAGAAGGGCCATCTGCGATCGCTTTGGGGTTTGTCCAAGGTTTAAAATTATAACCAAGCGTATACATATCTGAGTCAGAACGGATACCAGGGTACTGAAACAAATCCCAGGTGCCGCCCATTCTTTCTCTGCCCTCTAGTATGGCAAAAGACTTAGTGGGACAATTTTTTTTCAAGTGGCATGCTGCGCCGATACCCGATAAACCAGCCCCAATAATGAGCACATCTACATATTCGTTGGCCATAAATCTAATCCTGTTAATGCTTAACTGAATGTGTTGTTGGATCCTTTTTGAATATGTCTCATCGGTGTTTAGAACAACAGGTTATTCGGTGCAGTTTTATGGTGATTTCGGGCCACAGCTTTGATAGAGAGGGGCGAGGGTATGCCTCGCCGTGTTGCATTTATCTTTTTTTGAGTCTTCTGCTTCCAGCAAGCCCTATAAGACCCATTCCAAAAAGTAACACAGATGATGGTTCTGAAACACTTCTGATAGCACCTGTAAACGTTAGGTTGTCCACAACGAATGTATTGTCGACGTCAATCACATCAAAAACAACACTATCAAATGTTTCGGCCAGTGTGAGGCTGATATTTGACCAGTCAGTTGCTGTTGATGAATAAAGGAATACGTTATCAACGAAGTTTCCTCCACTAAATGCAGAGAGGGCGATTAATCCGATTGACCCTGCAAAGTCCAATGAAAATGAGTTTATTTCATAATCAAAACTGATAGTTTCCGGCGGTGATGCGTTTGCACTTGAATTAAATGCTAAAAAATTTGGTGACGAAAACGGTAGAGATAGCCCTACACCAAAGCTGGACGAAGAATTTAAAACTTCTCCACTACCAGAAAAGTGGACGCCTAATCCTGCATACTCTTCTGCTAAGGGTGTTTGATCAGCAAACAGGCCGGGCGCTGTGAAGTCGTCAAAGTTGATGACGGTTGCGTTCGAGGTTATTGACATGGACAGCAAGAATGATCCCGCTGCAAGTTTGGTAAAAAATGATTTGGACATGTTTTTATCTCCGTTTATGTACTTTTTATTATTTTGTTCCTTAACGATATGCCATTTGTGTTGAGATAGGCATCTAGATAAATAGCACAGGTTTGTGAGCTCTTCCACAAATCGGGTGTTTTGTTTCGCTTTTTGTTGGCGAGCTAGTCAGTGTGTTCTCGACATTGTTATGCATCTGTATAATATGTGCTCGGCAGATTTATCTGCGGTGATAGTAATGCGCGTTGTGGATGGTCTATAACAGGGAGTGGTTATGAAGTATTTATTACGATTAAATTTGTTATTGTTAGTGATTTTACAAAATGTATTTTTTTCTGGTTATGTTTACGGCGGTTTACTGGATGATTATCCGCAAAATGAAACCCCCACAATACTAACTACTGGTCAAGAAATTCATCTTCCTCTGCATGTAAGTAACTTGTGGGGAATGGCTATTATTGGAACAATTGATTTTGAAGCTGCTGCTAGTGGAATGCGAGCAAATGATCTGTACCCAATAAAAGTTTCAGATGATAAAGGGTTAGCAATAATTTACGTGCTTGATTATCGAGATGCTGGTCTTGGGCCGTACCAAGAAATTATGACGTTAATTGGTGTAACAACGAATCCAGAGGCAACAATAGTCGAAAATCTTATTGGATTTGGAAGTTCCTATTTACCTTCTGTTAAGGATTTTTTGGCGGGTAAAGTACCAGATACAGGCGTCTACTTTGAAAAGATCTCTTTAGATAGCCCACTTGCTATTACAACTGGGATTGAGGTGTGGGGTATCCCTAAAACCTATGAGCAATTTCAGATAGAGAATCGCTTTTGGTCAACTTCAGTATCTTCAGTTGAGCTCAATTTTGAATTAAAAAAGGAATTTGGTTTGTGGAGTCCTTTGCTGTTGAATCTGGCGTCGTGGACACCAACGGATTATAAGCAGACCCGGGCTGAAACATTGTTAAGCGGATGGGGGCGAATGGGTTTAATTGGTTCAAATGATACGTTTGTTCTTGGAGATAATCTCCAGCGTTTATCCTTTAAACCGTATATCTGGCAGGAAATTTTGTCGGGAACCGATGCTGTTTTTTTTGAAGCCTCTATTCCCACGCAGTTGGCGTCAGCGGTTGAATAATCTGTTTACTACGGGTTGAATTATAATATTAGGCAACCAGTGAGTTATTTGGTAATGCAATTTATTTACCAGCCCTGGTACTGCGGTAATATTTTTTGATCCTACGATATTAAATGCAAGATTTGCTACGTCTTTCGGGGACATGGCAATTTTGTGGGCAATATAAGCTGTGGATCCAAATTTAGTATTGTCACTTAGCCCTGCAACATCCAAAAAAGGTGTTTTTGTTGTGCCGGGGCAAACACAATGAACATCAATACCGTTTTCTTTTAGTTCAACAGAAAGAGCTTCTGAAAAACTGACAACAAAGGCTTTTGAGGCAGCATAGGCCGCTAACATGGGGATTGGCTGAAAAGCAGTTGTTGATCCAATGTTAATGATGGTTTTCGACGTTGGTGTTTTTGAATGTTGCATTCTGTTGGCAAATAAATGGCATAAACTGGATACTGCAAGAATGTTGAGGTTCAGCATGGAACTGACTTGATCAAGATTAAGGTCTGCATGTTTATCATGCAAACCAAAGCCTGCGTTATTTATTAAAATATCAATATCGCATTGGATTCTGTCACAAAAATCAGCAATTTTATGCATTGCATTTGAGTCAGTTAAATCTAGGGGCAGGCAGTGAATCGGACTAGAGTTAGTCATTTTGAGGGATAAAAGTTCATTCTGTAAAGCCTCTAACTCACTGGCATCTAAACTGACAACAACAAGTTCGTAGCCTTCAATGTAGAATCGTTTACAGATTTCTTTGCCTATGCCGGAGCCCCCACCAGTAACTAAAACGGATTTTTGTGAGTTCATAAGGAGGCTCCGGTTGTTAAATCAAAAGAGAATCACCGTTCAGCTTTAATGTGCCTCCTGGGGCCTTCATTGTCTAGCATTTGTTGTGTCTTCTTGTATTTCTAATCCATAGATTAGTTCGTTAGCAGTTCACTTAATTTTAGGCCTTCTAATTGTGTTGAAATGTTTCCAATGCCCAATATAACCTTGCTTATCAATTGGCGAGCGGCGAAACTCACGAGTCAAGATGGTACTGCCGTCTCGTAAGCGTTAATGGTCGTGATTCATGAACAATTAGTGCAACTGTATCAATAAAGAAATTTTTAATAAGAAAAACAAACAGGAGAGAAATATGGCTTTTTCTAAAGGCATGGGGGCATTTAGAACAAGTAGTCGGATTTTAGCAGTGTTGTTGAGCTTACTTTGTTTATCAACAGCGCAGGCTCAAGACTACGATAATATTGTGGTGCTGGAAGCATCGGAGACTTTTTCATATGATTTGCGTGAGGCTTTGTTAACTGCGCAGCCGGGAACCGTCATAGAGTTGCCAGAGGGGACCTTTCAATTTAGCAGTGATGTTATTATTTTAACGTCTCATATTACGCTACGCGGGAAGGGCATGGACAAAACCATATTGTCTTTTAAGGGGCAGGCAGATGGTGCTGAAGGTATTCAAGTGTTTGCTGATGCTTTTGTGGCCGAAGATTTTGCTATCGAGGATACAGCAGGGGATGGCCTAAGAATTGAGGGTTCCAATGGTGTTGTTATTCGTAGGGTAAGAGTCGAATGGACAAATGGCCCAGATGAGAATAATGGCGCTTATGGTTTATACCCGGTGTTATGTGAAAATGTTCTGATTGAAGATAGTGTTGTTAAGGGGGCCTCTGATGCTGGTATTTACGTTGGACAATCTAAATACATTATTATTCGAAATAATATAGCGGAATATAACGTCGCCGGCATTGAAATAGAAAATTCACAATACGCAGATGTGTATGGTAACTTAGCCCAAAATAATACAGGTGGTATTTTGGTGTTTGATTTGCCCGGGTTGACTCAGGCTGGGCATCATACTCGTGTTTATAACAATACATCGATTAACAATAATACTAAGAATTTTGCTCCTGCTGGAAATATTGTGGGAAAGGTTCCGACAGGAACAGGCTTAATGATTCTTGCTACAGACTACGTTGACATATATGACAATGTGGTAACGGGGAACAAAACAGGAAGCATGTTAGTTTCCAGTTTTAATACCGTGACGATTATTGATGGAACACCAATACCGGATGGTTATGATCCTTATCCCGAATTTATTAATATTCGCGATAACGTGATGCATCGCCAAAGTGGTTATCCTTGGTCTTCGGGAGAGATGGGTATTCTTATTGCGTTAGACTTTCTAATTCATTGGAAAAAAGTATCCGATATAATTGTTGATGGTGTTGCTCGTGATTCATTAGTGAACGCTCAAATTTGTATCAGTGAAAACAAGCACGTCGATGGAAAAGATTCTAGTTTTGGTAATATTCGGATGTCAGAAGTATCAACGCTGTTTAAGTGGTTGGGGCTACCTGCTGGAGGGTTGTTGACAACAGATATTACGCCACACCAGTGTCTAAATACGTCTTGGGATGGTGTTGAATTGGCACCTTGGCCAGAGGTTCCTGAACCTGATGCTGAATATACAGACGAAGAAGTTGCAGCACTATGTGCTACTGAAGGAACTGCAGTTAACAGCGGGGCGTTTGTTGTAGATTGTCCGCTGCTGTCATCTTATCGACTGTTTGATGATGCTTCCGACCCTACACAAAATGCAAATGGCGGTATTCCTTACGATTTGATTTCTCCACTATTTACGGATTATGCGAGTAAGTATCGATTTGTCTATGTCCCTGAAGGTTCGCAGGCTACCTATTCAGATATCGATATCTTTGACTTTCCTATTGGCTCAGTTATTGTCAAAACATTTGCTGCAGAAGCAATTGGCCATGATCAGCAGATTTTGGAAGTGCGTTTACTGATTAAGCGAGCGTCTGGCTGGGTAGGGTTACCTTATGTATGGAATGCCGCAATTTCTGATGCTGAGTTGGCTAATGAGGGGGCCGTGTTAAGTGCAATGGTTTCAAATGAGGCAGGTGAGTTAATTGCTTTGGATGGATACGCTGTGCCACGGAAGAATCAATGTGCAAGCTGCCACCGTAAATCTGGCGATTTATTTCGACCTATTGGGCCAAAAGCTAAGCTCATGAATTCAGTTTTGGACTATGGCGATGTTGTTGAAAACCAGTTGGCTCACTGGGCTGATGCCGGAATTTTGGTAGGCGCACCTTCTGATCCAGTTGATGCACCTAAATCTGTTGATTGGAAAGATGAATCTGCATCGTTGGATGAAAGAGCACGAGCGTACCTTGATGTGCAGTGCGCCCACTGTCATATTGAAGGTGGCAGGGCAGATGCAACTGGTTTGCATTTGAATGAAGAAGAAAGTAATGCTACTAGTTATGGTGTGTGTAAGACACCTGTAGCCGCCGGGTCTGGTTCTGGCGGTTTGTTGGTAGATATTTCTCCTGGAGCCCCTGACGATTCAATAATGGCATATCGCATGCAGTCCAATGATCCCGCAGTTCGTATGCCAGAATTAGGGCGCTCAATTGTTCATACGGAAGGTGCTAACCTGATAAGGGATTGGATTTCCGCAATGCCTGGAAGTTGTCAGAACTAAATAATTGCAGGTTTAAAAAGGTATATGTAATTAAAAAGGATGGTACCCACGCGGTACTGTCCTTTTTTTATCTCTACCCCCTTAAAAGCTAAGGCCTGTTAGTTGCTTTATGGCCTAGCTTGGACCTAGTTATAGCCTCAGTTTCTATCAATAGCCTAGCCTGATTTTGTTTGATAAATAAACATGATTTAATTCACAACACGCCAAAAATAATCCCCTCGGCTAATAATTTCCTTCTACACTTCACTTACGTTAACAAACTGTTACTTTGTAAGAGGATGTAAAGATGGATTTTGTTCGTTACCGCCAAGCCGTATTGTTTTTGATCGCCGGGATGCTAATTCAAACCTCTGTCGCCAGCACCACGGCGATATCTGAGCTTGAAGCAATCAGTCAAGCGGCGTGGCAACGTACGCTCGTTATGCGCATAGCAAAATCTCATATGTTGGTTGCCGCGGGGATAGACTATCAAAAGTCGAAATCCCAGTTAATGGACTCGATTAAGGAATACGAAGTGGTATTGAAAACGCTGCAAAGTAATTCCCCAAATCATGACATTAGTGAGCGGTTACGATTCATCAAAGTGGAATGGGAACAGTTTAAGGCTGCTTCGTTAAAGGCTCCGTCTAAGGAGGTTGCCCTGGTGGTGATGGAGGAGTCCGATGACTTGCTTTATCATACCGATGCTATTGTTAGACGGTGGAAGGTTTATGCAGAAGAGCAAATAAGGCATCTGGTGGATACTTCAAGCCAGCAGAGCATGTTGTCTGAGCGTATTGGAATGTTTTATGCTGCTCACTTTTACGGGCTAAAAAATGAGTGGGTTATTAGTGAATTAAATTTCACATTAAGAGCCTACGAGAAGGGTCTACAAGAGCTATTGTCCTACAGCGAAAATACTAAAGAGATTGGCGACAATATTGCCCGTTTATCAAACCAATGGGAATACGCAAAAATGAGTTTGAAAAAATTTAATTCCGGGCAATACCTTCCTCATGTTATTGCAGTTACTGTTGATACCATGATGCAACGCTCAAACAAGATAGCTAACCTTTATGCTGCCAATAAAACGCAGGATTCCTTACATTACGGTCAGATTGAAGTGCCTGGCTTAGCTTCTACCGTTGGTGCTGACTTCTCAGACTAATTTTATAATTGTCTATAGGGCAAAAAGGGTCTGTTAGGCTCTTTTTGTCGTTTAAGGTCTGTGGCTTTATATTCCCTTGATTTTAGCCCCTTGCCTTCCCTTAATTTACCTCTTTAAGAGCTTTAACGTCTTGAAATAATGCATCTTGGTTGGTGCATGGTTATAATTGCCGCCTTTATTTACCCAAAGATTTCCAATATCTCTCATCAATTAAGGTTGTTGTAATGACTGTACGTACCCGAATTGCCCCTTCGCCAACGGGCGACCCTCATGTTGGCACTGCATATATTGCTTTATTTAATATGGCGTTTGCCAAAAAGCATGGGGGGCAGTTTGTTCTTCGCATTGAAGATACTGATCAAGTGCGTAGTACAGCGGAGTCAGAGCAATCCATTTTAGATTCGCTTAGCTGGCTGGGGTTACAGTGGGATGAGGGACCTGATGTTGGTGGTGAGTACGGCCCGTATCGTCAGAGTGAGCGCAGCGATATTTATGCAAAGTACATTCAGCAATTATTAGATGAAGGTAATGCGTTTTACTGCTTTGCTACATCTGAAGAGCTTGATGAGATGCGTAAGCAGCAAATGGCTAATGGCGAGACGCCTAAATACGACGGGCGTAGCTTGTTGCTGAGTGAAGATGAAATCCAGGTAAAGCTTGATGCTGGTGAGCCCTACGTAGTACGAATGAAAATCCCAGAAGAGGGCGTTTGCTCTTTTGATGATATGTTGCGTGGGACTATTGAAATTGAATGGTCACAAATTGACATGCAAGTTTTGATGAAGGCAGACGGGTTGCCAACCTATCACCTTGCAAATGTTGTTGACGATCATTTGATGGCGATCACGCACGTTATTCGAGGTGAAGAATGGATTAATTCAGCTCCGAAGCATCAGCTTTTGTATAAATACCTTGGTTGGGATATGCCTGTGTTATGCCACATGCCGTTACTGCGCAACCCTGATAAAAGCAAGCTTAGTAAACGAAAAAACCCAACAAGTATTAATTACTACGAAAGAATGGGTTTTTTACCAGAAGCGGTTGTGAATTATCTGGGGCGTATGGGGTGGTCAATGCCTGATGAGAGGGAGAAGTTCAGCGTCACTGAAATGATTGAGGTATTTGATATTGAACGGGTATCTCTTGGCGGGCCGGTGTTTGATGTTGATAAGCTGAGTTGGTTGAACGGTCTGTGGATACGTGAAGATTTATCCGTTGATGACTTGGCAGAGCGTTTTGTGACTTGGGCTGTTAACCAAAGTTACCTTGGTAAAGTACTGCCTCTTATACAGAAGCGTATTAATGTGCTGAGTGACGCAGCGCCGTTGGCATCTTTTTTCTTAGAAGGTATGCCTGACGTTACAGCAGATAGTTTTGAGTATAAGAAGCTTGAGGTTGAGCAGGTTCGGAAAATCCTTCAATTCTCCCTGTGGCGGCTTGAAGCGCAGAGAGAGTGGACGTTAGATAACATCCAGAAAGACCTATTCTCATTGTCTGAATCGTTAGAGATAAAAATGCGAGACTTTATGATCCCCGTGTTTGTCGCAGTTTCAGGAAAACAATCAGCCCCATCTATCATGGACGCGATGGATATTTTAGGGCCAGATATGACGCGTGCGCGATTACGGGCGGGATTAAACGTTGTTGGAGGCCCTTCTAAGAAGGAAATGAAGCGGCTGGAGAAAGAATTTAGAAATTTATAGTCGGTTTTTGTATTAGGTTGTTGACATATAAGGGGTTTATCCATAATATGCGCATCTCTTGTAGAGACATGGCGTTTAGTGTCCTAGCTAAATGTTGTTGCTACAAGAAACACGTCTGATGACGTGGACTTTTATCGAAGTTTGGGGCCTTAGCTCAGCTGGGAGAGCGCAACACTGGCAGTGTTGAGGTCAGCGGTTCGATCCCGCTAGGCTCCACCAAATTTCGATTTTGCGTCCCCATCGTCTAGTGGCCTAGGACACTGCCCTTTCACGGCAGTAACGGGGGTTCGAGTCCCCCTGGGGACGCCACTATTCAATAAAAAAGCCGAGCTTTTAGCTCGGCTTTTTTATGCCTGAAATTTAGCGTTACTGACATCGCATCACGGCAGTAATGGGGCATGACTATTTGTAAATTTGTTCGTGGCAGCTAAACATTTTTTTCAATTCATCTAGGTCTTCGTCGATCGCGATAGGCAAGTCTTTGGTAATTAGATCGAGCAATACGATGGCGTTTATAGCTGAATCTGTTTCTAGGTAGTTTCTTATTCTTGAGGCTATGTGTACGTTAATAGTGTGAATGTTCTGATAAACCACTTTGAGGAAATCAAACGAAAGAGTTTGTTGAGAGTCGCCTTGGTGAACAAAGTGAGAGAAGAGGTAAGTTGTACAGGCCCTATACATAGTTTCATCGGGGCCTGAAAAAGGGCGGTGATACCACGCCATGGGTTTGAAAAATTCGGTATGTGGGCATCCGCTCGTGGCCATTACAAGTCCAATCAATGAACTAAAGGCTTCTTGAGCTGATGTGTCGTACGTGGTTTTCATTCCGTCGAATTCGACCTCGGCGTGAACTTCGTCATAAGAGTTGCAGGAGGGAAGTTCAACAAAAGGGATGAGTCGCAAAGCTAAGGGGCATTGTGGGTGCCAAATACTGCTAAGCGTACAGTTTGGGCATTTTTTGTACTCCAATGCACACCATTCCGGCTGTTCTTTGACAGGGGGAGGGTGTTGGTAGTTGTCGTTGGATATTGTTACTGAATAGTCGAACTGATATTCTGAGGATTTAAAGAATATCTTATAGTCGAATGTTCGTGTTTCGGTTTCCATGAGACGTTCCTTTTGGTATACAGAATTAAGTGTAGAGTAAAAAACGTTGGCTGAGTATTGGAGAGTATTATCTGTGATAATTTTGGTGCTTGGCGTGTATTTTGGTTAAGAAAGAGAGGGGAGTAATTTTTTTTCAAGTTTTTGTAATGTTTTTAGCTTTTTAGCGTCTAACGGTTGACGGCAACGATATTAGCTGCCTAAATAATTTCGCAATTAAAATAAATTCGATAAATATCAAAGAGAAGGGTAAGACGATGAAAGATACTAAGACCATTATGAATACAGCTTTAGCGGGTGCATTAGCGTTAGGTTTGGCGTCAGTTTCAAGTAGCGCACTTGCTGGCAAGCCTGGGTTTGAAAAATGCCAAGGTGTTGCTAAAGCTGGTATGAATGATTGCGGAACTAGTAAGCATAGTTGTGCTGGACAATCGAAAGCTGACGGTGATGCAGAAGAGTGGGTTTATGTACCAGAAGGTACATGTAATAAAATCGTTGGTGGAAAAGTGAAAGGCTAAGCATTAGCTGTCGTGCTGCCAGTCAAGGTTCCTCTTGGCTGGTTTCTTTGTGTTTCTTTGCGGTATATCTATGACAGACAAACGATTTTCAACGGTATCTGGTATTGCTGGGGCAGGCCTTGGCTTACGTTCAGGCCACTATCAACATATTTTTGAAACGAATCCTAGTGTGCCATGGTTTGAGCTATTGAGTGATAACTACATGGGGGAGGGTGGGTTGCCGATAGTGCGGGCAGAAGCTATTCGAGATTTGTATCCGATAACGTTGCACGGTGTTGGTATGTCTTTGGGTTCTGCTGATGCTTTGAATGTAGATTATATGGCTAGATTAAAGAGCCTTGCTGATCGTTTGGAGCCGACTTATGTTTCGGATCATATCGCTTGGGTTTCCATTGATGGTCAATATACACATGATTTGTTACCTCTTCCTTATACTCTTGAAGCTCAGAAAAACATTATAGATAAAATCTCTCAGGCCCAGGACATATTGGGGCGAACACTATTGGTTGAGAATCCTTCATCCTATTTAATGTTCAATTTTTCCGAAATGAGTGAGCAAGAATTTGTAGGGGGAGTGTTAGAGCAAACTGGCTGTCAATTGTTGCTAGATGTGAATAATTTGTATGTGAGCGCGCAAAATAACAGTTTTTCTGCATCAGAATATCTGGCAGCTTTACCAAAAGACAGAATCAAAGAAATTCACTTGGCGGGCTATGAAAACAAAGGTGATTATCTTTTCGATACTCACGGTTATACCGTACGAGACCCTGTTTGGAGGCTTTATCAAGAAACGCTTGAGATGTTTGGTGCCATACCCACGTTAATTGAGTGGGACACCGATGTTCCAGATTTTGATGTTTTATTAGGTGAGTCAAAAAAAGCGCAAATGTTTTTGGATGAGGTTGCATAGCGATGAATAAAGGTATGTCGCTTCTAGAGTTGCAACGGTTGTTTTATAAAACAGTTTTTGATTCACAATCGCCAGAAAATGGCGAGTTTTATGCGCGTATAAAAACTACGGTTAATTTATCAGGTGAGCAATCAGTGAATATATACAAAGATAGTATTTTAGGAGGCCTTACAGATGCACTTTTTAGCATTTACCCTGTGTGTGTTAAATTGGTTGGGGAAATGTTTTTTAAGCATATGGTTGCAGACTATTTGAGGAGGTACCCTTCGAATTCCCCTGATTTAGGTGACTATGGTTCTGAGTTCTCTGTTTATATTACAGACTTTGAACCAGTAAGAGAATTGGAATATTTGGCCGACTTGGTAACACTAGAGTGGTCTTGGCATAGGGCGTTTAATGCACCTGATACTCTAGCGGCCGGCATATGTTCTATAGCGGATTTAAGCACTGTTGCAGAAGTGGACCAAGGTAGTATTCACTTTGTTACCACACCTTCGGCAATCTTGGTACGTTCGATATTCCCTATTCACCAGATTTGGCAAGTCAATCAAGAGGACTATGTTGGTAATGGGATCGTGAATTTGGATGATGGAGCTGTGTGTCTTGTTGTTTGGCGAAATGCAGCATTTGGCATGCGAATTGATGTACTTTCAGAGCAAGAATATGAATTTTTACAAGCGGTAACTGACGGTAAGTCGTTTTCCGAAATAGCAACGTTGCCCTGTGCATCGGACCTGTCTGGTATTTTAGGGCGGTGTATGCAAACAGGGCTGATAGCCGGCTTTACATTAGTAAAATGAGGGGTATTTTTATGTCTATAATGACAGTCGCGCACTCTGGTGCAACAGGTGCATTACGAGCAATAAACCCATTGCAAGACGTGTTTCTTTTCGGCATTCGTTTGTGGTTAGCTAACGTGTTTTTTCTATCGGGCCTGACAAAGATTAAGTCATGGGATACAACGTTAATGTTGTTTGAATACGAATATAGTGTGCCGATCATTCCATTCGAATTGGCGGCGTATTTGTCAACAGCGGCAGAGTTAGCCATCCCTGTGTTTCTTGTTTTTGGATTGCTGACTCGCTTAAATGTTCTGGCGCTGTTTGTTCTCAATATTGTTGCCGCGATTTCATATGCTGATATAAGTCCCGCTGGTGAGAAGGATCATATCATTTGGGGGCTTATGGCTGGAGTATTGTTTTTGTATGGGCCTGGACGTGTGGCTGTTGATTGGTTGATTGAGCGAAAATGGTTAGCCCCAAAAAAAGATTAACATTTGTTTTAAAGCGAATTTCAGTACTTCTGCTGCTGGTAAGTCATGTGCTAATTTAGGTGCATGATAGTAGTTGGTGTTGATGGGTCCTCAGCCTAGATCGATATCAATATCAAATATGCCTATATGATCAGTGGACTGTCCTAAAAGGGTATTGATGCATTGAAACGTCTTGAATAAGCTGCTGGAGTGTAAGGATTTCGCTGATTTATGTAACCTGAGGAGGGCTGATATATGGCCAGTACATCAGCAGGCTTGTTTGATAGTATTAAGTATTTTGTCTTACCCGAAAGAACAACGTTGTCTTTTCGCCGTATTGCTTCGAAAGTAAAAACGAATACAAAAGGGCTGGTAGCCGGTGTTGGCGTTGCTGACATCACACCGAGACCGGGTGTTCCCAAGGGTGGTTATGCGGCGATGGCCAATTTTGGTAATGGCTTTCGAACGCGCTTACGAGTCCGTTCATTTTACATAGATCAAGAAGGCTGCGAGCCTATTGTAATAGTTCAGGCGGATTTGCATGCTGGTTCTTCTATTATTCGCGATAAGGTTGCTGAGCTGGTAGCTGAGAAGACGAATGTCGAGTCAAACAATCTTTGTATGACCTGTACTCATACCCATTCTGGCCCAGGCCAATTACTCGATAGCGATTTTTATAATGCGTTTGCATCTAATAAACCTGGATTTGACCCTGAACTGTATGACTTTGTTGTTGCACAAATAGTAGCTTCGGTAATGGACGCGTTTCACGACAGGAAGCCCGCTAAGATTGCGACAGGCTCTATAGGTGTGTGGCATGCAACGCGCAATAGAGCGCTTGACCCCTACTTAACGAATCCAGGGAAATCCGATAAGACAACAATCTATGATGCGATCAACCCTAGTCTTTTTATGGTGAGAATTGATCAGCAAGGTGGTGATGGTTTGTTTTACCCAAAGGCTGCCATTTCATGTTTTTCAATCCATGGGACAACTGTACCCGCCTCGGAAAAGCTCAATAACGCCGATGTATGGGCTTACATTTGTCAAGAGCTGCAATGGAAAATTCAAAGGCATTATGAGACACCCTGGGATACTGTGCATGGCGCATTTCAGGGAACTCACGGTGATATCGCTCCAAACATAAAGAAAGGGCAGGCGGGCTTTAAAGAATCTCGACGTATCGGTTGTGATATCGCGGAGAAGGCATGGGAATTGTTTTCTTCGCTAGAAAATAAGCTGGAGTCAACTATTTCCTTGGCATCGGCAATAAGGGAGGTGGATTTTTACAAAGAAGCAGAAAAGCACCCTGGAGTGATTGCGAGCAGGCCAGTATTGGGAACGGCGCTGACAGCTGGTGCGTACGAAAATGAGACGCCCTTTTTATATAATGCACCATTATTCAAGCATGGAGCGGGTAGTGCTCGATCTGTGTTTACAAAGGGAGAGCAAGGGCATAAGCGCTGGGTAGCGTCCTATTTGCAGTTCGCCGCTTTGCCTAAAAAAGAATTCCCACATAAGAGGCAATTACAAGTACTTAACATTGGCGATTTTGTCATGTTGGCGCTTCCTTTTGAAGTTAGCGTTGAGGCAGGGCGTCGTTTCACTGCGTCTGTTGATGCTGTGTTGGAAGCTAGTGACATAAGGCATAAGCAGGTGTTCGTAACGAGTTTGGCAAATGGTTATACTGGGTATACTGTCACCCCTGAGGAGTATGCTCGCCAATTCTATGAGGGAGGTCATACATTGTATGGTCCAAAATCAACACCATTTTTGGCGGAGAAACTGGCTAGCATTGTTGAGGATCTAACGATTAAAGGCAATTTTGCAGACCTTCCTTTACAGCAGGAGTTAAGTTTCAAAACTTGCCATTACTTTGAGCCAATTGCTAGCACCGTTAAAACGAAAACTCAGGTTGCAGTGTTGAACCAACCTGTTTACCAGCAAAAGTCAGACTCTGAAGAGGAGTGCTGGTCATTTCATTTTTTTGATCGCCCCTCGAATGAGTTAAATTTTAACATCCCTTTGCTGCGTATCGAGGTATGTGGCGATAATGCTGATAATTGGAGCCCCCTGGTAGTGGATGGAAGGGCTGTAAATGATCAAGGCTATGATATTGCGTTACGTGTGTTAGAAGCCAAAGATCACGCTGGACGAGAGCGTTATTTAGCAACATGGTATAACTCTGATTTAGCCTGCCAGGATTTACGTGAGAAAAGCACCTGTGAAAGGTTGTATCGATTTGTATATTTTGATCAGGTAAATGGTGTTGATGTAGCTTCTGCAGCGTTCTCCTTGGTTAGTGAAGGGGTATCATAACGACATTGTCATCATTTTTTCTTGTCACTCTCGCTGGGTTGCTAGAAGAAATGATACATTTTCCCCTAGCTTACTCATCAAAGAAAGCCTGTTTCATGGTATGATCCGGCCTTGATTAGCCCCTAATGGGCTTATGTTGTTGAAAATTTGATGGAAAGAGTAAGCTGATGAATATTGATCTGTCTTTAATGCCTGTAACATTGGATGTTGCGCATGTTGGTTTAGGCGCTTTGTCTTTGTTGTTAATAATTATTGTAGTGATTATGGCGATGTTTAGGTCGTCTTCAAATACTAATGAATCTACGGTTGAACCGAATAAAGAACAAGTTACGCCTTCGGATAAAGTTGATGAAAGCGCAATCAAACAAAACTTATTAAAAGAAACAACGCCAGAAGCGGCGTTACAATTGCTAATGTTGTTGCAGCAAGATGCACGGCTAATCGATTTCGTTCACGAAGATTTAGCAGGGTTTAGTGATAGCGATGTTGGTGCGGCAGCTAGGGTTGTTCATGAAGGCAGCAGGAAAGTATTGCAACAAGTGTTTAACTTTGAAGCAATAAGAAGTGAGGACGAAGAGTCTAGAATAACGCTTGTCCAAGGCTTTAATGCTTCTGAAAACCGACTTACTGGCAATGTTACAGGAGAGGCACCGTTTACCGGTACGTTGATTCATAAAGGTTGGCGTGTGAATGAGGTATCGCTACCTCAGTTGGCAAAGGAGCATGATGTTTATGTGGTTGCACCTGCGGAGGTGGAATTGTGAAATATAGCATCGGAATCGATCTAGGCACTACCAACTCTGTTATTTCCTATGTTGAGCTTGGAAGTATTGACGAGCAAAGCTCTCAGGATGAGCCTGTAACCGGGTTACTGGAAATTGCCCAATTAACGTCAGTGGGAAATGTTGAAAAGAAAAAACAATTGCCGTCTTTTCTTTATCTTCCTCATGACGCGGAAATAACAGATGCGGAAACTTCGTTGCCTTGGGGTACGCAAACCTCAAAAATAACAGGTGTACTTGCTAGAGAGTTAGGGGCGAAGACACCAATACGTTTAGTATCAAGTGCAAAAAGCTGGTTGAGCCATGGCGGTGTTGATCGCAAATCAAACTTTTTACCTTTGAATAGCCCTGAAGAAGTAAACACAGTTTCTCCGTTACAGGCATCGATTGATTATTTAGCCCATCTTAAAAATGCATGGAATAGTGAGTTCCCAGAGGATTCATTTGACGAGCAAGAAGTTATTATTACTATTCCTGCATCGTTTGATCCTGCAGCGAGAGATCTGACTGCTGAAGCCGCACGAGCTATTGGTGTTCGCCATTTAACTTTACTAGAAGAACCTCAGGCTGCAGTTTATAGCTGGGTAAAGTCCATGGGGGATAACTGGAGAGATCAGGTTTCAGTCGGCGATGTCATCCTTGTTGTTGATATTGGTGGTGGAACTACGGATTTATCTTTGGTTGCAGTTACAGAAGAAGAGGGTAACCTCATCCTTAATAGAATCGCGGTAGGTGATCATATTCTCCTCGGTGGCGATAATATGGATTTGGCACTTGCTTATCAGGTTCGAGCTAAGTTGGCGAAAGAAGGTAAAAACCTCCAACCTTGGCAGGTCCAAGCGTTAACACACGGCTGTCGTTCAGCTAAAGAAAAAATGTTAATTGACCCCGCGTTGGATGCAGTGCCTCTCGTTGTTCCAAGCCGAGGCTCTAAATTGCTAGGGGCCACACTGCGTTCTGAATTGACAAGAGTGGAGATTGAGCAAACATTAGTAAACGGCTTCTTTCCTGAAGCAACAATCGATGAGCACCCAGTTGAAAAACCAAGAGCTGCTTTAACACAAATAGGTTTGCCATATGCTCAAGACGCCGGAATCACCCGGCACATTGCGGGCTTTTTAAGTAAGCAGGCCGGAGCAACTGATTCTTTGGGGTTTGATTCACAAGATGAATTTATTAAGCCCTCGGCAATTTTGTTTAATGGAGGGTCGCTTAAAGCACCCGTGCTCGCGAATCGCTTGTTATCGATTATTAATGGTTGGCTAACGGAGGCAGGGGAAGACAAGGCGCGACTGTTGGATGGTGCTGATCTGGATTTGGCCGTTGCAAAGGGCGCTGCTTATTTTGGTTTCGTAAAGCAAGGTAATGGTGTTCGAATTCGTGGAGGCCTAGCGTCTGCTTATTATATTGGTGTAGAAAGCTCTATGCCCGCTGTGCCAGGAATGGATGCACCTGTTGAAGCGCTTTGCTTGGCTCCGTTTGGCATGGAAGAGGGGACTGAGGCTGAAGTTTCTGATCGAGAGTTTGGTTTGATTGTCGGGCAACCTGTACGATTTAAGTTCTTTGGTTCAACGGTTCGTAGGGATGATGTATCGGGAACTCTTCTAGATTTTTGGTCTCCAGATGAGTTGGAAGAATTGCCTGAAATTCAAGCGAACCTGACGGCAGATGGCCGTAAGGAAGGCGAGGTTGTCCCTGTGCGTTTGGCCGCAAAAGTTACAGAAATAGGCACTTTAATGGTCGAAGCGATACCTCGAGAGGGCGATCAACGCTGGCAGGTAGAGTTTGATGTACGAGATTAATTGTCGCCTTTAGCCGCACTAGTCTTTTGTTGATAAACTGTCATTTGAGGTGATTTGTGAGCAATACCCTTAGTTCTCGTTTTCTTATTGGTATTGATTTGGGCACAACCCATACGGTTGTTGCCTACGCAGATATATCACGTGGCCCCAATCATGCCAGCCCTACATTGTTCGAAATCGATCAGTTGGTTTCTGGTGGTGAGGTTGCAAAAAGAAAGCTGTTACCCTCATTTCGTTATCACCCTACACTTGGGGAGATTGCTGATGAGGATATTGCCCTACCTTGGGGGAAAACAACGTTAAGGGGGGATGTTGATAGCGTTGTTGTTGGAGAGTGGGCGCGGGAATTAGGTTCTAAAGTTGAGGGGCGCCAGGTTGCTAGTGCAAAAAGCTGGTTGTCCCACGATCAAGTTGATAGAACAGCAGATATTTTGCCATGGGGGGGCACAGATGATGTGGAAAAAGTGTCTCCCGTACTCGCAAGTGCTAGTTATCTTGCTCATGTGCGCGCAGCATGGAATTATGCTAATCCAGACGACCTTATAGAACATCAGAAAGTAACGATTACTGTGCCTGCATCTTTTGATGAAGCGGCGAGATCCTTGACGATTACTGCTGCAAAATATGCAGGCCTTCCTAATGTGGTGTTGATCGAGGAGCCTCAAGCAGTTGTCTATGATTGGTATTACCGGCATAAAACCGACGCTGATGGAAGTGTTGAAAAAGTACTAGAGAATACAAAGTTGTTATTGGTATGTGATGTTGGTGGTGGCACAACAGATCTAAGCCTTATTCAGGTCAAAGAAAAAAATCAAAAGTTGGTGTTGAGTAGGATAGGTGTTGGCGATCATTTGATGTTGGGTGGCGACAATGTTGATTTAGCGCTAGCTCATCAGGCAGAGCAACAAATTGCTGGAGTGGGCAAGCAACTTAGGCTTTCAACATTGGCGCAGCTTATTCAGCAGTCTCGCCAAGCAAAAGAATTGCTTATGTCTGAGTCATCCCCAGCAAGCGCTAACGTAACGGTGCTGGGTAGTGGTTCTCGCTTGATCGGTGGAGCAAAAACAGCACAGCTTCATCGCGATTCTGTACAAGAGTTAGTGTTGAATGGTTTTTTTCCAAAAGTTAATGTAGATGATTTACCTGCAACAACTCAAAGTGGTGTGGTAGCTTTTGGGCTGCCTTATGCGAAAGATCCTGCCATACCAAAGCACATTGCTCAATTTTTACAGCGTTATCAGCGTTTGTCTCAGAAAGCATTAGGCGTTTCCAGCGACGAGCAAGCAGTGCCGGATACCGTCCTATTTAATGGCGGTGTGTTTAATAGTCCACTAATTAAACGCCAGTTACTGGACGTATTAACAAAATGGAAAGGTGAGCCGTTGGTTGAGTTAGATAATGGCTCACCTGATTTAGCGGTTGCCTATGGAGCGGTGGGCTACGCAATATCGACATTGACTGGGAAGTTCACGATTGGAGGTGGTGCGGCACATTCGTTTTTCTTGTGCGTTGATGGCGATGCTGAAGGTATTTGTTTGCTCCCTAGAGGAACCGAAAAGGGCGAAGAGGTCCTGTTGGCTGCCAAGCGTTTTTCTTTGCGCCTGGGGGAGCCTGTAAGGTTTGATTTGTATTCAGTATCCAATGATGATCGCTATTTTCCAGGGCAAATTGTAGATTGTTCCAATAGTATATTTAAAAAGCTGCCTCCGTTAATGGCGTCCCTTGATTGCTCTATGGATGGGGCGACGGAAGTGGATGTTGTGATTGTTTGTTATCTTACAGAAATAGGCACAGTCAAAATGCAATGTGCATCAATTGCTAATCCATTAGAGCGCTGGGATCTGGAGTTTGAGATTAAAGACGGGAAATTGTCAGAGGTGATGATTGATAAGCCTGCACTGACAACGCCAACTAAGAATTTACCCCCAAATTTTAAAAAAGCGCGAGAGCTTATTGCATGCGTTTATGGAAGTAGTGATAAGTCTGCTAGCCCTGATTTGGTTAAAAAACTTAGAAAAGAATTAGAATTAACTTTGGGTAAGAAAGAAAAATGGCCATTGCATCTGCTTAGGGCAATGTTTGTAGAGCTAATAAGTGGAGAAAAGAAAAAGAGAAGGTCTAAGGATCACGAGCGAGTGTGGTTTAATTTAGCGGGCTATACGCTGCGCCCAGGAGTGGGTTTTGAAAGCGACTATTCTTTTGTTCAGGCTATTACCCCGCTTTATGAGGCTGGTTTGCAATTTGGTCAAAGCCATCAGGCGTGGGCGGAGTGGTGGAGTTTTTGGCGACGTATTGCCCCAGGGTTGCCAGTGTCCATACAGATTCGCTTGTTTGAAGATGTTGCTAAGTTTATCGATCCGGCAACTGCGCGAAATGCCAGTGTCGCAACAGAATCAAAAAAGAAAGCGTACGAAGAAATGTTACGTTTGTCTGCTTCTTTAGAGCACCTGCCGTTGTTGCAAAAAAGGCTGCTGGGTAAGTGGTTGGTATCGAGGTTGGAAAAGGACTCTTCGTCGGCTAGCCTTTGGTGGGCGCTTGGTAGGGTGGGGTCTCGGGTGTTAGTTGGAGCTGGCTCTGTCTATGTTGTACCTGCAGATGAAGCTGAGCAATGGTTGATGTTGGCGTTAGCCGAGGATTGGAAAAAGCAGTCGCCAGCAGGGTTGTGTGCGATGATGATTGCTCGTCGTAGTGGTGATCGTATGGTTGACGTGTCTACGGATATGAGAAAGTCAGTTGTCGAAAAGCTGATAAACGAAAAATGCCCTGAATCCTGGGTTGAGATGGTAAGGTCTGTTTCTGAGCTAGATTCGATCGATACTAAGCGGATGTATGGTGACGCGTTGCCTATGGGGTTGACATTGTTGGCGTAACTGTCAGTTTAATCGTTGGAAGTTTTACGGTGTTGTGGTTTTGATTTCTTGGATATGGTTTATCGCGCAAAAAATATTAGATTATAGGAATGCCTTGGCCTAATTTCTGCCATAATATACCGTAATTATGGTTCGCCAAAAGGTATTGATAGAATGAATATTGCTCGAGTTGATTTAAATTTGTTGGTGTACCTGGATGTTTTGCTTAGAGAGCAAAATGTTACCCGGGCTGCCGAACAACTGGGTATAACTCAACCAGCAATGAGTAACGGTTTACGTCGTCTGCGTGATCTGTTTAATGATCCTATTCTCGTTCGATCCTCTTCAGGTATGAAGCCAACAGAGCGAGCGTTAGATGTTCAGCCCAAAGTTCGCCAAATTTTAGCGGAAACACAGTTTCTGTTAGAGCCCAAGCAAGATTTCAAGCCACTGACTAGCAAACGAGTGTTTCGAATTATGGCGTCAGATTATGCTGAAGCCACCTTGTTTCCAAAACTTATAAAACATATACGTAGTGAGGCTCCTAATATCATTCTTGATGTGTTGACTCCAAGCGATGTCAGTTATCAGGATATGGAGCAGGGAAGGGTTGATATGGCAATTAACCGGTTTAATGAGATACCTCAATCGTTCCATCAAACAACGGTATGGACTGATACTTTTTCTTGTTTAGTGAACAAGAATAACCCAGCGGCAAAAACCTTTGGATTAAAAACATACCTAGAAGCGCAGCATGTTTGGGTGAGTAAAACAGGGATGGGTGTTGGGTTTGGTATTAATCCGGAAAAGTCAGGGGGGTTAGGGTGGATTGACCAGGCATTGTCTAGGATAGGGCAGAAGAGAAAAATTTCTGTATTTACTCGGCATTATCAAATGCCCGGATTATTGGTTCAGAATAATGATTTGATTGCCACGTTGCCGACGAAGGTCGCTGTGATGCAAGCGGAGAATTCGGATTTGGAGGTTAAAGAGCCCCCGTTTTACATACCAGAGTTTGAATTGAAAATGGCTTGGAGTCCGATGTTGCATCATAATCCTGCGCATCAGTGGTTAAGGCGGTTGATTGGATATACGGCGGGGAAGTTGAGGTAAAAAAAATAAAGGCCCCGAAGGGCCTTGTAAGTGTTTTTTTATTTGCCTTAGAGCTCTGTGAGAGCGCCGTTTTTACCATCTACTTTTGTAACGCTAAACGATTTAGACGTCCATGCTAAAGCAGTTTGATCGGCGTTGTAAGCGGTAGCTGAAGAATCGTAATAGCTGGTCACAAGGTTTGTGTAAAAATCACTGGCTGGGTTTTGCGCTGCAAAAACACCAGGAGTGATACCGGTGGCTAAGTGGTGAAATGTTGTGGTGAGAGTGGTTGATGTTACATCAACTATGGCAACACCGTTCACAGCATTGTTGTTGTGAGTGATGAGAGGGTTGCCTTCTTCGATGAAAGTTGTGAGATTGGTGGTTAAGGATTCTGATATCGCAAGGTCACCTGCATCTACACCATCATTAGCAGTGGCAGCATCCACAATGCTGGCAACCGCACCAGTTACGAAAGTGGCAAAATTACCTGACGATACCCCTGGTGTAGTAAATTCAATCGCTCTGTTACCGGATGCGTTGGCGCCGTGATCTGTTGCAAAGGTTGCGTGGATGTCACCAGAAATAATTATCGTGTCAGCTCCTTTGAGTGTTTTTAGACCGTTTGCAGCAATTGCCCCGGTTGGGTCATCCATTAAAATTCTACGCCTAATGGGGAATCCATCCCATTGGTCAACATTCAAATAAATTTGTGCTTGAGGGAATGCAGCCCCAAGCCCAGCACCATCGAGAACCTGCCGAAGCTGTGAACCAACACCTGTGCAGGCATTAGTTTTGGCATCAAGCACCATTGATGTAAATGAGGTCGAGCTCCCTAGAACATTCCATGTTGCATTGCTAACAGACATGTTAATCAAAATGCTGGTTTGTTGGGCGTCTCCCCACGCATTATCGTAATTAGGATCGATGTAATCGGGGTCTGTTGACAGAGGATGTAGTACGGGTGCGACTGTAGATAGGTAAAGCGTGTATATGTCGTACGTGTCTTTTACGACATTGTATCGAGAGCCGATTCCGTTGGATGATACTACAGAGCTTGTGTCTCTGCCTAATTGAGCGTAGGTCATTCCGTATTCGAAAGTGGCGTCCGCAAGTAAAGGTACTGGATTACCAGCAGCAACAACAGTGCCATTAATGAAGTCTACTGCCATTCTGCCTGTAATCCTAAGTGCTACCTTTGCGGCAACGTCAGCAGCAGCTACACCGGCGGCTAGGTATTGCTGAGATACAACGCCCTGCATAACGGCTTTGTAGGCTGCATATGTTGGATCATCGATATCGACATATTGCAGTACAAGTGAACCGTTAAGAGCAGGGCCTAATGTGTCGTGAACCATGCTTTGAATATCTACAGGGTCTATTAGTGCAAATGGGTTTGTGGGGTCAAAGGCAGGGTTTACTGTGATTGGACCTACAAGGGTAGCAACAGTGTCATATATGAAATCAGCGGCAGCGTCAGTTGCTGGGTCTGCGCTACAAGCGGTGAGGGCACCTGCAAAGAATGAAGATATTAGCGTGTAACCTAGTTCTAATTCAGGAATTATCACCTTACCAGGGTATGAGTCTTCCGGAATAACGTGGTCGGGTCTGAATGTTCTGAAATCAGACATCATAAGGTTAAGGTTTGAGCCAAAGCGGAACTGACGAGAAATTATCGACTGATATAAGTTGTCTGCGTCTACTGATATTTGACCGCTAGCTTCAGGTCCACCTGTGTTTGGTACGATATCAATTGGGGTATATTCAAAGAAGGCTTGTTCAGAATTTTCTTTTCGCGTTGTATTTTGTTCGTCAGCCACGCCATCAGTATAGGTGGCGTTGTCCTGCCAAGAATCATCAGAGAACTCATGATCATCCCAAATATTGATGAAGGCAAATTTCTCGTGAACTTGCTGTAATATGCTGTCACCCTTAACTGTTTTATATAGCTGTCGATAGTTGCTAAGTGATTGTGCAGCGTAGTGCGTCGGGGTTGTTACGTTCGGCAAAGGTAAAGCGCCGTCTTGGTCAGTAAAAGTGATGGGGCGAACATTTGCCTGGAAGCTAGGGTCACCCGTAGTCTCGTAAATATAGTCACCAAGATGAACAATAAAATCAACGGAGTCTAATTGATCCTGCTCTAGGAACTTAAGAAGCGTGTTGTAGTAGCCGTTTATATAATCCTGGCAACTAATAAAGCCAAATTTAACCGGCGTATCTACATTGCCTTTAGCTGCTGTTTTAAAACGACCTGTACGAGACGATGTATCGCTAGTGATAAACCGATAGTAATAGGTAGTAGCACTGTTAAGATCGGTAACTTTTACTTTTAAGCAGTGGTCGCTGCTTGATGAAGATGTCAGTGATGTTTGTGCAACGATGCTCGAAAATGATGAGTCGGCTGCAACTTCTACCGTTACAGTTTGATCTGATGTGCTATTTGTTCCCAAGCGTGTCCATAGGATAATCGAGCCTGATTTGGGGTCACCTGATGCTACGGATTGAGGGAATATTGCCCCTTCATCGACACTAGAAAATGACACGCCGCCACTGTCACTGTGGCCGGCGTTTTCGCTTCCACAACCAACTAAGCTGCTTGCCCCAACAGCTCCTGCGCTAACAACAACGGTTTTGAGAAAACGGCGACGAGTAAAATTGGAGTTCATAGGCTGACCCTTCAGAATTATCTATTGTTATGGTGTTCGTTAGATCAAGAATAGTGCGTATAAATAAAAATTCGAATTATTTTATGTATTTAGGGCTTTTTTTTTAAGTAGATTAAACGAAAGGATTAGAGAGGGGGGAAAAGTTGACATGCTGGTTATATGAGCTATAAATAAAGGTCGCCCATCAAGGGGCGCGCATAAAAAAGGAGCGCTTATAAAGCACTCCTTTTTTGATGATAGCTGTTAACTACTGACCATACTTTGCTTTTGCTTCTTTTCGTCGAGCGTGTAACACAGGTTCGGTGTAACCGTTTGGTTGCTCTTTTCCTTTTATCACAAGATCCAATGCTGCTTGGAATGCTACATTGCCATCGAAGTTTGGTGACATATTTCTGTAACTCGCGTCGCCTGCATTCTGTTGATCCACTACTGCTGCCATTCGCTGCATCGTTTCAACAACTTGTGCTTCGGTGCAAATATCGTGACGTATCCAATTAGCGATATGCTGACTGGATATACGTAGCGTTGCTCGGTCTTCCATTAGGCCGATATCATTGATATCCGGGACCTTTGAGCAACCAACGCCGCTGTCGATCCAACGCACGACATATCCTAGAATACCCTGCACGTTGTTATCCAATTCTTTCTGGATATCTTCATCGGTAAGTTTGACATCACCAAGAAGAGGGATGGTCAGTATGTTGTCAAGGCTTGCGCGTGCTCTTGATGAGAGTGCCTTTTGTGTATCAACAACGCTGACCTTGTGATAATGCATTACGTGCAATGTAGCAGCAGTAGGAGAGGGTACCCATGCACAGTTAGCCCCAGCTTCCGGGTGACCTATTTTAACATTAAGCATTTCTGCCATTTGATCTGGAATTGGCCACATACCTTTGCCAATTTGTGCTTTACCGCTCAGGCCTGTTTCAACACCAATGTCTACGTTCCAATCTTCATAAGATTGCATCCACGGCTGTTGTTTCATTTGTGTCTTGCGGATCATTGGGCCTGCTTCCATGCTGGTGTGGATCTCATCACCAGTACGATCAAGGAAGCCGGTATTGATAAACATCACACGGTTTTTCGCTGCACGGATACATTCTTTAAGGTTGATCGTTGTGCGACGCTCCTCATCCATGATGCCGATTTTGAGTGTGTGGCGATCCAGCCCAAGCTCATCTTCGATTCGATCAAAAAGCTCGTTCGCAAATGCTACCTCTTCAGGACCATGCATTTTAGGCTTAACAATATAAATACTACCTTCTCGGCTATTCTTAAATTCAGAGTTTCCAAGAATGTCATGCTTAGATATTAAGCAAGTAATCATGCCATCAAGAATGCCTTCAGGTACTTCCTCACCGTTAGCCATTATTACGGCACCATTGGTCATTAGGTGGCCAACGTTGCGAACGAGCAGCATGCTGCGACCTGGCAAGGAAATGGCTTCTCCATTAGGAGCAGTGTACGCTCGATCAGGGTTCATTGTGCGGGTAAAAGACTTGCCACCCTTTTTTATAGTCTCAGACAGAGTGCCTTTGATAAGCCCAAGCCAATTGCTATACACCGTGGCTTTATCTTCTGCATCAACGGCTGCAATTGAATCTTCACAATCTTGAATGGTGGTAATTGCAGATTCCATCAATACATCTTTAACACCGGCGGGGTGATCTTTGCCAACGGGGTGTGATGGATCGATTTGTATTTCAGCATGTAGATTGTTGTTTTTTAGGAGGACAGCTGTTAGTGAGTCCTCTTGAATATAACCTGCAAATTGGTTGGAATTAGCAAGCTCAGTCTTCTCACCATTAATAAGGGTGATAACAAGCTTGTCAGTCTCAACAGCGTAGGCAGAAACTTCTCTATGGCTACCGTTGGCCAGAGGAGCGATGTCATCTAAAACCCCCCCGGCATATTGAATGACTTTTGCGCCGCGGCCAGGATTGTAGCTTTTGCCTTTCTCTGCGCCGTCAGCTTCGGAAATAACATCGGTACCGTAAAGGGCATCGTACAAGCTTCCCCAGCGAGCGTTTGCTGCGTTCAATGCATACCTTGCATTCATTACAGGAACCACTAACTGAGGGCCTGCAATTGTTGCAATTTCGGGATCTACGCGACTAGTATCTATCTGGAAATCGTCACCTTCTGGTAACAAATAGCCAATGTCAGATAAAAATTGCTTATATTCGTCAAAGTTATGAGGTTGACCTGTACGTTCTTGATGCCAAGCGTCTATCTGAGCTTGTAGGCTATCTCGTTTTGCTAATAGGGCTTTGTTTTTTGGCGCTAAGTCGTTTAATACGCTTTCAAGCGACGCCCAAAAAGCATCTGCTTCGATTCCTGTGCCAGGAATGATTTCGTTGGCTACTAGGTCATGTAAGACGGAGGCAATTTGTAGTCCGCCTTTTTGAATTCTGTCAGTCATTGCTGAAACCTCAATACTAAGCGCAATTCACATAGAGTCTGTGGCGCGTGTTAATTCTCACGTGTGTCAGGTTAGCGTTAACCTGGGGCTGTGGATGATGCGTTTTTCTGGATACGGTGTCAATTTATAACCCGGTGACTTGACAGTCTAGCTGGAAAGTTTGCTTATGGGGCTAATTGGACGCGTATTTCTTGCCCGCTTGGTTGGCCATCAATAGAAGGAATGAGAATCCAAGTGCCCAGAGGTGTGGTTAATTCATTTGTAGAAGATGATGTCGCCTGAGGCGAGGAGGCGTTTTTAATTGATTTGGGTTCTTTTTTAGAAAAATGCAGCGTGGCTATATTTCCGTTAATTCTCGCACTTATATAGTGTCCACTACCATTTTTTTCCAGAGTGGCTTTATTTGTGAAAAAACCGTTTGCATACACTGGTTTGTTTTTATACCCCTCGGTCGTACCCCTAAGATAGCCAGTTTTCCCTTCTAATAGCGCTATTTGTTCTTCTTTGTTCGTGAGTCTTGCATCAATTTTATGGTTTTGTTTTTTAACCGTGATTTTTCCATTTGTGCTGGAGCCAGAGAATCGTGCGATTGTTGGTGTTTGTTTGATTGTATTGTTTTTATGGTGGGTACTACGAAATTTGTTCGCAGTTAACGCTGGTCGAAAGTGAATTAGAAGTTTTTGTGCTTTATGATCAATTCTGGCTAATAGCTCTAATATATTCGAATGAGTGTGAGCTGAGGCATTGACTATGACTTTTCCCCCGAACAAAGAAATGGTTTCGCCATCTTTAAGTAGTGGTGATATGTAGTTTCGGATGATTTTTGCAGGAGCGTACGTTTCGTAAACTTGCAGATGGCTGGGAGGTTGCACGGCATGTACGGCCACACAAAATAGGTACAGAATCGTTGTGAGCAGTACGTGTAAATAATGTACTGTTTTCACGTTTAAATCCCTAAACGTCTGAATTCCTGGCAAGGGTTGCTTTGTTGCCAAATGAGGTCAAAATAGCGTGATTTTTTTTGGGCTTCAGGAATGGCTTTAAATTCACAATTACCATGCATAAAACCCATGCTGAAACGACGGGTAATGGCTATTTCATCAATGACCATGAACTCTTCATTATTGTTAGTTTCATCATCAGGAATGCTATGGATTTGGATAGCAGAAGTGAGACGTTTTTGTAGTTCAACTAGTCGATGCCCGCTTCTCGCGGCTTTCTCTGGTGACTGTATTAGTATTTGGATTTTACAACGTTGCCGGTTTCGAGCGATGTCGGACATTATTTTCAGAAATTCGGGTTGGTCATATAATTCGGGATCTAGTTCTTGAGTGAATATCTTCACACTTTTTTTGGCTTGAGCGGCCATATTATTCAGTGCGGCATGAAAATCCAGCTCGCCATCCAGCCCGATAGATCCTGTGCTTTCCCCTACAACTAGTAGAGGTCCTAAATTTTGAATCGACATAGTGTAAATATTCCACTCAACAGACGTTTTGCTAAAGGTATATTATTGATGATGTCTTATCAATCATCAAGTTATGAGCGGTAAGTTATGTTTAGTCTGCAGCATAGAACACACCTTTTTCTAGGAGATGCAAGAAAAACACCTGGTTCTGTGGGTGGGAGAGAGCATTTTCTAGTTCATTCGGTGGTAGGCTTCTATGGTGACAGCATAATTGGACGAGCCTGTCGGCGGATTCAGGAAAATTTGTTTGATGACCGTTAATAAAAAGCAACTCAGGGCGGTCGGATACTTTACCTGTATATACGAGTCTGCTGGTCTCATCTCTAAGAAAAGGGACGCCTTCATGGCAGCAGAGTAATACATCGCCAATATTCAGAGGCTCGATATTGTCCTCTGAAATATCACCTGAGCGCTCATCTTCGTATTTAGCCGCAGACATATATTGTCCAAACCAGTTTTCCAAGGCGTTTGGAGAATCTAGAGATGAAAGCAGCTGCTCTTTTACCTTTTTAATGGCTGAAGGAGGAATCCAGCCAGTGTTATTTTGAGGCTGTAGGTCAGGGTCTGCGTAACGTTGGTTGTCCTTGATTTGGTCGAGTTGATGGTCAGTATATGAACTTAACAAATCTTTGTTGCTGGGGGCGCGAAAGCCAACGGACAGCGTCATGCACTCTCCGTTTGCGACTCCGTGGTGCGCCATACCGGGGGGGAGATATAAAAGATCGCCAGGTTCAACATTCCACGTGTCATTTGCGTTAAATTGGCTAAGAATCCGTACGGGTAAGTCAGGTAGTAGCGCAGTGTTTTCGTCGCATTGTTGCCCAGATTGCCATTGTCGCTTGCCATCTAGCTGAATTAAAAACACGTCATAATAATCATAATGTGGGCCTACGCTACCTTGATCTGTGGCATAGGTGATCATGATATCGTCGAGACGCCAGCTAGGAATAAATTTGAATGAGTCTAAGAATTGGCTGAATTCTGGGATGTGGTGGTCTACGGCTTGAACGATGAGCGTCCAATGTGATTCCGGTAATTCTGAAAACCGAGCATCTGAAAAGGGGCCGTGCTCTAGTAGCCATTGGTTGTTTTTGTGCTCTTGAATAAGTCGCGATTCGATATGGGGTTCTAGCGAAAGACCAGCTAATTCATCTGCACTGATCATGTTGCTAATGTCAGGAAACGCACTTTTGACAAAGAGAGGTTTTTTTTGCCAGTAGTCTTGAAGGAAGACCTTAATACTAAGGCCTCCCAACATTGCTAGGGGTTTATCTGTATGCATTAGATTTTTTTAGCTTGATCAGCCGCGTTACCGATGTAGCTAGCAGGCGTTAATGCTGCTAAACGTACTTTTTCTTCTTCTGGGATCTTTAGAGTGTCGATGAACGTTGCTAAGGTTTCTTTTGTGATGGTGTTCCCTCGAGTCAGTTCTTTCAACTTCTCATACGGTTTTTCGATGTTATATCTGCGCATGACGGTCTGAATTGGCTCAGCAAGAACTTCCCATGCATTGTCGAGATCTAGAGCAAGTTTTGCTTCGTTAATCTCAAGTTTGCTGATGCCTTTTAGCGTTGCTTCATAAGCAATAATGCTATGTGCAAAGCCAACACCAAGGTTTCGAAGAACGGTCGAATCCGTCAAATCACGCTGCCAGCGGGAAATCGGTAATTTAATGGCAAGATGCCCCATGATTGCGTTAGCTATACCTAAGTTACCTTCGGAGTTTTCAAAATCTATTGGGTTAACTTTATGCGGCATCGTTGAAGAGCCGATTTCACCAGCGATAGTACGTTGTTTAAAGTAACCTTGGGAAATGTAACCCCAAACGTCACGATCAAAATCAATAAGGATGGTGTTTAACCGTGCAACGGCATCATATAGCTCTGCAATATAATCATGGGGTTCTATTTGGGTTGTATATGGATTCCATTCAAGGCCTAAGCTAGCGACAAAACTGTTAGCATTCTCTTCCCAGTCTACGGTTGGATAGGCACTGAGGTGAGCATTGTAGTTTCCTACAGCGCCGTTAATTTTACCCAGTAGCGGTATCTCGGTGATCTGTGTTCGCTGTCGTCGTAGTCTGGCTACAACGTTCGCCATTTCCTTGCCCATCGTGGTTGGGGAGGCTGTTTGACCATGGGTTCTGGCCAGCATCGGCATATCTGCGTACTCGCCGGCAAGCTGCTTGATTGCTTCAATAACTTTATCTACAAGCGGTATTAGTACATCATCACGACCTGCTTTTAGGATTAGAGCGTGTGAAAGGTTGTTAATATCTTCTGAGGTGCAGGCAAAATGGATAAACTCCGTGATAGCTTGGAGTTCTGCGTTCTCCTCAATTTTTTCTTTTAACAAATACTCAACGGCTTTTACATCGTGATTTGTTGTGCGCTCGATTTCCTTAACTCGTAAGGCGTCCTCTTCGCTAAAGGACGATACAATATCGTTTAGCAGTGCGTTGGCGGTATCTGATAGTGGCGCAACTTCTTCAATTGCTGGGTTGTCAGCAAGCTTTTGAAGCCAGCGGATCTCAACAATAACTCGGTTTTTAATAAGACCATATTCACTGAAAATAGGGCGTAATGAGGCTGTTTTTGAGCCGTAACGGCCGTCAACAGGAGATATTGCGGATAATGAGCTAAGTTGCATGCTGGGCTCCAAATGTGGGAAAGGGCGCATAATACACGATAACCGAATGGCCCCCAAATATTATACGGCTAAATAAGATAGGTCACTGTTGGTCGTTTTCTAAGTGAATAGATGATTTCAAAGATTCCAGAGAGGTGATCAGACCTTTTTTTCCTATCAATAACTGAATGCGACTCCCGCCTAACTGACGCCAGAGCATGGCTGAGCGAACACCTGACAGAAGAATGGCCCTTACCTGATTGGCAACGCTATCCCTTTGTAATTGCTGAGGGTCTCCCTTTACTTGGATTCTGTACCTAAGAGAGCCAATGGTATCGACATAAATGTCGGCTAGCTTGGCAATAACGCTAGAATTCGTTACGCCATCAAAATGAATTAGCTGAGTCTCTGTTGTTTCTAGTCGAGAGCGCAAAACGGAAAGTAAATCAGTATTCTTTCGTAGCATTTTTTCAACATGAAGAATACCGATGCTGTATCGGATAGCATCTGCATAGCGTGCTGTATCGTTATCAGCGAGGACCTTGTATAGGGTGTCTATTCCAAGGCCTAATTTTGATTCGCTACCATAAACATCTACGATATTAGATGGGTTCAAGGAAAATATACTTTTTAAGGATGCTTCTAAGTACCGGTTAGGCAATTCACCGGTGCGAGATAACTGTTGCACTAAAGCGGCGCTTTGAAATATGCCTGAAAGTGCCAGAGCTTTATCTGTTTTGTTGGTTGCCAAGCTTAGTGCTCCACGCAATATAAGTAATGTTTTTGTAAAAGGGTGATCGAAGTGCATGCCATGTTACGTGTTATAAGCCTGTTCAATGATACCGCCCCCTAAGCACGTGTCGCCTTGATATAATACAACCGATTGTCCAGGGGTTACGGCCCGCTGAGGCTCGTCAAAGTGGACTGCGTATACGGTTTTTCCATCTTGGGTGGTTTCGTCAATTGAGCAATGTTGATCTGGTTGTCTGTAGCGTGTTTTAGCCATGCAGGTAAAAGGGAATGTAGAAGGTTTTTCTTGTACCCAGTCGATAGATGTAGCGGTTAATGTGTTTGAAAATAATTTTGGGTTTTGGTTGCCTTGGCCAACTACAAGAACATTGTTGTCTAAATCTTTTTCAAGAACATACCAGGGCTCTTCCGAGGCATTTGCAAGACCTCCAATTCCAAGGCCTTGTCGCTGACCCATTGTGTGGTACATCAGTCCTTGGTGTTTGCCGATGAGGTCACCATTTTCTGTTTTTATTTCACCGGGCTGAGCAGGAATATATTGTTGTAAAAAGTCTTTGAATCGTCGCTCACCGATGAAGCAAATGCCAGTGCTGTCTTTTTTGTCGTGATTATCAAAACCCTGCTCACCAGCAATTCGTCTTACTTCGGGCTTTTCAATCTCCCCTAATGGAAATAGTGTTTTGGCGAGTTTTGAACCGGCCACTGCATGTAAAAAATAACTTTGATCTTTGTTTCCATCAAGGCCTTTTAATAGTGGAGCTGTCGTTTCAATATCGTTAGCTGACGCCTGTCCTCGTCGAGCATAATGGCCTGTTGCGATGTAGTCTGCCCCTAAAGATTCGGCGTAATCTAAAAACGCCTTAAATTTAATTTCTTTGTTACAGAGAATGTCGGGGTTAGGAGTGCGGCCGGACTTGTATTCAGTAATAAATAGTTCGAAAACATTGTCCCAATACTCAGCAGCAAAATTTGCCGTATGCAGGTGAATACCCAATTTGTCAGCAACTGATTGTGCATCGGCAAGATCTGTGATGGCTGTGCAATAATCTGTGCCGTCATCTTCGTCCCAGTTTTTCATAAACAACCCTTCAACATGATAACCCTGTTGAAGTAATAGGTAGGCACTAACAGATGAGTCTACTCCGCCCGACATTCCGACGATGACTTTTTGTTTTGCTGCGGTTGACGTTGAGTCAGCTTTAGATATCGACATTTACTTTCCTAACGGGTGTTCATAGATAACAGATAGCGGGGATTTTTTACCATCGATGTAATCTTGTAGGCACCGTGCAACAAGAGGTCCGCGATGGAGGTGTTTCTTATCATCAAATTCTTTTTCAGATAACCAGCATTGCCCATGAATATCACTGTCAATGGGGTGGTCCTCTATAAACCGTATTTTTGAAGCAGCAAAACAAAAGCGATAATAAGTTACACCGTTGTAAGGGGCGGTATATGTGTAGATTCCTACTAAATATTCTGGTTTTACGAGCCAACCTGTTTCTTCTAGCGTTTCTCGAACTGCTGCTTCGAGAATGGTTTCGCCTTGCTCGATGTGTCCTGCTGGCTGGTTAATAACATCTTGGTTGTTAGAGCGCTCCTCTACAAATAGGAATTTACCATCTTCCTCTACAATCGTTGCAACGGTGGCGTGGGGTGTCCAGATCATTTTGGGGTTGGCTCTTCAGCAATTTTGCAGTGCATTCTATATAAAAAAGAGAAAAACAGCCAACCCGGTCACATTTATTAGCTGACTCTTGTATGAAGGTTATCATGCAGGAGGCTTTCAAAGTAACTTGAAAGCGGTATTAAGGCGTCGTAAGGCATGACGTTAAAGAGTTTCTTTACTACGATATTGGACCCTTTTTCAGCCGTTGATATACCCACGTCAGCTGTTTTTCGCATGATCCGCCCAATATTGATCATGTTTGAGGGTGTTTCGTAGTATGCCTCGACACCAGCGCGAATCAGCTTGTTGAGAGCTGAGATGATATTTTGGCGGTAGCCTTCAATTTCTGGGTCTTGGCTTACTCGTGCAAGTAGCTCTTGGGCAAGGCTATAGAGTTCAGGTGAGAGGGTAAATGCAACAAAATAACGCGGGGCTGAGTCGTTGTTTTCATGGGTGAGCAATGTGTTCATATAGGACGCAAGCTTTTCTAGCTCTTGAGTGGGCATGTTTTTGAAGAGCTTTCTAATGACCATGTGTACGCCACGTTTAACGGCTACCATGCCTGTATCTGCTGCCTTTTTGACGACGGAGGAAATTTTAACCATATCGCTTGGCTTGTAGTAATAGGCTTCAAATCCAGCTTCGGTTATGTTCATCAAAGCATTGGATATTTTGATATTAAAGTCGACGCCGCCTTCTTTTGATTGAATAGCCTTAATAGCTGTGCAAGATTGTTGATACAGAGCTTCGCTGATCTCAAAGCCAAAATGTTGCTGCTCCATTAAATTATCCCCTCAGAGTAGTTTTGTTTGATCTGCCTTAGTATAGGTGCCTGACATAATGCGGACTTATTACATTAAACTTGCGTTAGGTTCGATAGTATTGCAGTGTTATCGAAAATTCTAGAGGCACAACGTAAACGGATTGTAATATGACAGAACCGACCCAACAAGCGACGCTTACTCACCTAAATAGTTCAGGTGAAGCCCATATGGTTGATGTTACTCAAAAGGAAGTTACTCAGCGTATTGCTGTTGCAGAAGCGTTTATTCGAATGTCTGCAGCGACGCTTTCACTAATTGTTGAAGGTAAGCATGCTAAAGGGGATGTGCTTGCGGTAGCTCGTATTGCCGGCATTCAGGCCGCGAAGAAAACATCTGATATCATTCCGCTTTGTCACCCTTTAATGCTGACATCGGTGAAAGTGGAGTTCTCGCCGGAGCCTGAAAGGGGGGGGGTAACCGCATTGGCGACTTGTAAGTTAGCTGGAAAAACAGGTGTTGAAATGGAGGCTCTTACTGCTGTAACTGCTGCTGTGTTAACAATATATGATATGTGCAAAGCGGTAGAAAAAGGTATGGTAATAGAGTCAGTTAAATTGCTTGAGAAAAGAGGTGGGAAAAGCGGGGAGTGGACTCATGGTGATTGATATATTGTATTTTGCAAGCATCAAAGAGCGAATGGGCATTAGTGGCGAGCCTGTTGCAATAGAGGGCAACATTACGGGCGAAGGTCTAATAAACCTTCTCTCGGATAAAGGGGAGCCGTGGCAGACAGTGCTTTCTGATAACAAGTTGCTCATCGCTATAAACCAAGAAATGGCAAGTTTAGAAGACAGTATTGCTGAAGGTGATGAAGTTGCATTTTTTCCACCAGTGACTGGGGGGTAATATGCGCATTTCTATCAAAGTACAGTCCGAAATATTTGATGCTGCTTCGGAAGTTAGTGTGTTGCGCTCAGGGGTTGCGTTAACAGGGGCGCTTGTCGAGTTCACGGGTTTTGTGAGGGATATTAGTGAAGGGAGTCAGGTGAGCGCAATGTACCTTGAGCATTACCCGGGGATGACAGAAAAATCACTTCACAAAATTGCTGAAAAGGCGATAGGTCGTTGGCAGCTTTTTGGTGTCTCTATCGTACATCGGGTTGGTCGGCTAGGGCCCACTGAACCAATAGTTTATGTGGCTGTCATTAGTGAACATCGTAAAGAGGCTTTTGAGGCATGTGAATTTATTATGGATTTTTTAAAGACGGATGCCCCTTTTTGGAAAAAGGAATGGAATGAAAATGATGAGGCTGCATGGGTTGGGGCCAAAGAAAGCGATGGCGATGCGGCGACGCGCTGGTAGCCTCATTTCCTTTTTACATGTTTTTTTTGCATTGTTTTGACATTTTTTGAAAAATGTTTTTTCGACGCTTTTGGTGAATTTCGTTTTTGTGACTTTTGAGTTGTTAATCTGTCAAGCTTTTTGGAGAGTTCGCTTGGAAGTGTAGCTTCTTTCCACTCTCCAGGTTGTAGATTACCTATACTCCAAGGGCCAATGCTTATTCTTATAAGTCGTAGCGTTGGATAGCCGACCGCGGCCGTCATTCTGCGTACTTGACGGTTTCGTCCCTCGCTGATAGTTAATTCAACCCACGAGGTAGGTTTGTTTGCCCTTTTTCGTATGGCTGGGGTACGTTCACTTATCTCCGGTGAGGATATTTTTTGAATGGTTGCAGGTAACGTGATTCCGTCTTTGAGAATTACCCCTTCGCTCAGTTTGGCTATGGCGTCGTTATCAATGTCGCCTTCAAGTTGTGCCCAGTAGGTTTTGGGTAACTTGTTGTTTGGGTGAGTTATTAAGGACTGTAATTGTCCATCATCGGTAAGGATCAGTAAACCTTCAGAGTCATGATCCAAGCGGCCAGCTGGGTAGATGTTTGGTGTGTTTATGTACTTTGCAAGCGTGGCTTTGCCTTCATGCTCAGAAAATTGACAGAGCACCTGAAAAGGCTTGTTAAAAAGGATGACGTTTGGTTTTGTTGTTGGGCTGGGCATTTAAACGCTTTTTGAATGGTGGCTGTATAAAAAGTGATCGGTCACGGAGAAGTATGAGTAGAGAGAGGAAGTATATTGAAATAATGTGCTTAAGGCGATAGAAAAACAGTAGGCGGGAGAGGGCTTTTGGGGTAGGTGAAAATGAGGCAATAAAAAAGCCAGCCGTAACGAGAATCGTAAGGGCTGGCCTTTTTATTAAATTGCTTCTGCGCGCCTTATAGGTTCCACATTTGAGACGAGTGCAGGCTCTCGTGAGGAGCTGGCTTCGCTAAATGCTTCTACGGTACCTTCCGTTGCTATATCATCTGCAGTTGTACCCTCTGCAATAACATCGATATTTACAGCGTGTAGGCCTTTGGGGGCTTCGCGTGTGTCAAATGTGATAAGCTGTCCCGCTTTCAAACTCTTGTAACCATCCATGACGATATAGGAATAGTGCACAAACAGGTCGTCACCGTCATCATCGGGTCTGATGAAGCCGTAACCTTTAGCGTTGTTGAACCATTTCACTTTCCCGGTTGCCATAACTCAAGTCCTTCTGTTGGGACTACCTTATCAATGGAGCTCTTTTTAAGGGAGACGGTCGCATCGGAGGGTAGCCAGTATTGATTGTTATTATTTTTTATCTGTGTCGTAATACTTCTTATATTTACGCACAACAGCGTGTAAACTTTTGTAAACGCGCTAAACACACTCTCTGATAACGCTGAGAAATAGTCAAGCTGTTTTTCAATGTTTTAGGGCGTAATTTCAACAACTTTTCTCGTTATGAAAAGTTGATCTTTAACCTTGGCAGTTTATGATTTCTGGTTATGAGTAAAATTTCAAATCTTCGACTAACATTAAACAATATGAGCGGTCCAAAACCTTATGATGATCATGAAGGTGATTTGGCAGTCGCAGAATCTAAAACAGATTTGGCGCCACCGCCCAAGTATCGAATTATGATGTTAGATGATGACTATACTCCTATGGAGTTTGTCGTTCAGGTGTTGGAAACGTATTTCACAATGACGCGGGAAAAAGCAACCCAAATCATGTTAACGGTCCATACGCAAGGTAGAGCGGCGTGTGGCGAGTTTTCGAAAGACGTGGCCGAAACAAAAGCATCACAAGTAGCTCAATGCGCACGAGAGAATCAACATCCCTTGATGTGTGAAATTGAGAAGGTTTCTTGAATCGCATAATTCATCATGAATATTTTTTCATGATGAATGTAACGGTTTAACGTATTGGCGTTTTTAACGTAGGTGTAGAAAAATGTTAAGCAAAGATCTCGAAGTCACCCTAAATTTGGCCTTTCGCGATGCGCGTAGTAAGCGGCATGAATATATGACGGTAGAGCATTTACTGCTAGCGCTACTTGATAACGATTCAGCATCCAGTGTTTTGGTCGCGTGTGGCAGTTCAGTTGAGGTGCTAAGGACAGATCTCACTGCGTTTGTTGATGAGACTACGCCATTGATACCAAGCTCTGACGAGGATCGTGAGACCCAGCCCACGCTCGGGTTTCAACGTGTTCTGCAGCGTGCTGTTTTCCATGTGCAATCTTCCGGTAAAAAAGAAGTCACTGGCGCCAATGTGCTGGTGGCTATATTTAGTGAGCAAGAAAGCCAGGCGGTTTACTTCCTTAAGAAGCAAGATGTCGCGCGAATTGATGTCGTGAATTACATTGCTCACGGTATCTCCAAGTCTGCGGACGAGTCCCATCAAGATATGGTTGAGCCTAGTCAAGAGCAAAACGAGGAAGAGGTTGCAGCTGAAGCCGGTAAGCGCCCTTTAGAAGCTTATGCTACGAACCTCAACGAACAGGCTCGGGCCGGTCGCATTGACCCTTTGATTGGGCGCAGCGAAGAGGTTTTGAGAACAGTTCAGGTGTTATGTCGTCGTCGTAAAAACAACCCTTTGTTAGTGGGAGAGCCAGGTGTTGGTAAGACTGCTATTGCTGAAGGGTTGGCAAAACGAATTGTGGATGCTGAAGTCCCTGACGCAATAGGCCAGGCCACGGTCTATTCTTTGGACCTTGGGGCTTTGCTAGCGGGCACAAAATACCGCGGTGATTTTGAAAAACGCTTTAAAGCACTGTTGAATGAGCTTCAAAATGAAGATCATGCCATATTATTTATCGATGAGATTCACACCATTATTGGGGCAGGGGCGGCTTCAGGCGGCGTGATGGATGCGTCTAATTTACTTAAGCCAATGCTGGCTTCAGGCGAAGTTATGTGCATTGGTTCCACGACATTTCAGGAATATCGCGGAATTTTTGAAAAAGATCGAGCCTTGGCTCGTCGTTTTCAAAAGATTGATATTGTTGAGCCAAGTGTTGATGATACTTACGAGATTCTCAAAGGGCTTAAGTCTAAGTTTGAAGAGCATCACGAGCTAAAATATAGCAATAAGGCGCTTAGGTCTGCGGCCGAGTTAGCGGCTCGATATATCAATGATCGACAGCTTCCCGATAAGGCTATCGATGTCATTGATGAGGTCGGGGCATACCAGCGACTTGTCGCGCCAAGTAAGCGTAAAAAAGTAATCGGTGTTCCTGATATCGAGGCGATAGTTGCAAAAATGGCCAGGGTGCCCGCTAAAACGGTATCGTTCGATGATAAGGATGTTCTGAAGAATTTGGAGCGCAATCTTAAATTGACAGTGTTCGGACAGGACGAAGCTATCGGTGCTTTGTCAAATGCCGTTAAGCTTGGTCGAGCTGGTCTGGGTTCTCCCGATAGGCCTATTGGTAGCTTTTTGTTTGCTGGGCCAACGGGCGTTGGTAAGACTGAAGTTACACGGCAGCTAGCAACGGCAATGGGCATGGAGTTGGTGCGATTCGATATGTCTGAGTACATGGAGCGTCACACAGTTTCCAGGCTTATTGGAGCGCCTCCTGGTTATGTTGGTTATGATCAGGGCGGTTTGCTTACTGAGGCTGTGACCAAGACACCTCATTGCGTATTGTTGCTTGATGAGGTTGAGAAGGCGCACCCGGATGTATTTAACTTGTTGTTACAGGTGATGGATCATGGGACGCTAACGGATAACAATGGTCGAAAAGCTGATTTTAGAAATGTCATTCTTGTGATGACCACCAATGCCGGCGCAGAGATGATGGCGCGCTCTTCAATTGGGTTCACTGTTCAAGATCATTCGTCGGATGGGTCTGAAGCTATTAGTCGTTTGTTTACTCCAGAATTCCGTAATCGATTAGATTCTATCATTCAGTTTAATAGTCTGGATACTGATGTTATAAAAGGTGTCGTTGATAAGTTCTTAACAGAGTTGCAGGCACAGCTTGATGATAAGAAGGTGCAGTTAGATGTAGATGATGCTGCTCGAGAGTGGTTTGCTAAGAAAGGTTACGATAAGAGCATGGGTGCACGACCAATGAATCGACTGATTCAAGATATGTTGAAGAGGCCTTTAGCGGAAAAAATTCTATTTGGTGAGCTGGCAGAGACGGGGGGGGTTGTCCATGTCTCCACTAGTGAAGATGAATTGGAGTTTGATGTTGAGCCGGCTTGACCGGTTTGATCTAGCAAGTTAATAAAGTTAAAGTCCAGGCATAAAAAAGAGCGCTAAGCGCTCTTTTTTATGCCTGGACTTTAACTTTATTATTACAAGTCTTACCGGACGCGATAGGTGATTCTGCCTTTGCTAAGGTCGTAAGGGGTCATCTCTACTTTAACTTTGTCACCCGTTAATATACGGATGTAGTTTTTACGCATTTTTCCAGAAATATGCGCAGTGAGTACGTGGCCATTTTCCAGTTCTACACGAAACATAGTGTTAGGCAGCGTTTCTACTACCGTGCCTTCCATTTCGAGTGATTCTTCTTTTGCCATTCGGCCACTACCTCTTTGTTTTACGTCGCTTTTTTCTTTGGATGTAAGCATGAATATCCATGCTCCACGAAATCAGGGCTGAATTCTGCACCAATTCATGCCGATAATCAAAAATAATCGCTAAATAAATGAAAATTTGATAAAAAATAGGCTTGAGGTAGCAATATTTGATGAAATTACAGAATGGCAGGGCTGGTTTATGTGTCTTGAGGGTCAATCACCAGTGTTGGTTTGAACCCAGTGGTCGTCGATCAGCATCTCAAGAGGGCGGTAATCTGTCTTATAACTCATTTTTTGACATTCCTTTATCCAATAACCAAGATACACAGAAGGTAGCCCCCGGCTTTTAGCTTCTTCAACCTGCCATAAAACTGCCATTACTCCTAAGCTCCGTTTTGGTTGGCTGATGTCATAAAAGGTATATACAGCAGAAATTCCATTTTCGAGAATGTCGCATACGGAGACAGCTAATAGTTGACTGTTGCTATCTCTGAATTCAAAAAACACTGTGTTGCCCCAGTCACTTAATAAAAAGGACGCGTATTGTTCTGGAGATGGCGGATACATGTCTCCATCTCGATGTTTCTGTTCAATGTAACTTTGGTATAGTTGGTAGTGTTCTTCACTATAAACAGGGGCTACTGCCGTGATATTAAGGTCAGCGTTCTTTTTAATGACGCGCTTTTGTTTTCGGGAGGGCGCGAAAGCATTGCATGGAATGCGCACGGGAATACATGCCGCGCATTGTCGGCAGTGAGGTCGATATAAGTAATTTCCACTGCGTCGAAACCCCAATTCTGAGAGGTCTGAGTAAAGATTTTGGTTTACTTCCGCTTTGGGATCGGCAAATAGCGTGATCGCATCTTGGCGTGGTAAGTAACTACACTTATGTAGCGGGGTAATGAAAAATTTTACCGCTGCTAAATCTGTCATTCATCAAGCCTTCATCTGACTAGTCATTAAATTATTGGCTTTTTTCATCATTTGTTCCAGAAATTAAATAGAATAAGTTTGGTGTTTTATAAACCTAGACTTACTTTAATATATTTAGCTTACTTACTGACCGTTTGACCAGGCTCCCTTATGGCGATCTAGGGCTTGTTCATTTGGGATTAGTGCTTGTAAATGCTCTTTAAAGGTGGCCCGAGAGATATCAATGGCACCTAGGCTGGTAAGGTGTGGATTGGCCACTTGGCAGTCGATAAGGTCAATGTTTTTGCTTTTGCAAAGCTCCACAAGCGAACAAAACGCAACTTTTGATGCATCGCTTTTTGTCGAGAACATGGATTCTCCAAAAAACACAGACCCTAAACAAATACCGTACAACCCACCGACTAATTCATTCTCAAACCAGGCTTCAATGGAGTGAGCGTAACCAAGTTGATGTAATGTAACGTAGGCTTCAATCATATCCCCTGTAATCCATGTGCCATCTCCGCTAGGCCTGGGTTTGGAGCAGGAAGAAATTACGTCAGGGAACACCGTATCTATAGTAATGTTAAATGTCTGTTTGCGGAGTGTTTTTCTAAGACTTTTTGACGGGGTGAATTCAGCAGGGTAAAAAACTGCTCTGGGAGCGGGTGACCACCATAGAATAGGTTGGTCATCTTCGAACCATGGGAATATGCCCTTCCTATAGGCCTCTACCAGCCTTTCAGGTGATAGATCTCCGCCAGCGACAAGCAAGCCGTTAGGTTCATCTAATGCGTGTTCAACGGGCGGAAACCCATCACAATGGTATCCAATAAATGGGATTTGAGTCATAGGGAGAGAAGCTAGTGTGAAGCGGCGTTGCAACCCAATCGTTTAGGTCGCAACGTCAATATTAGGTCTATTGAGCCATCTGACGGCTATTGCTCATCAAGAAAGCGTTCTGCGTCTAGGGCTGCCATACAGCCAAATCCAGCAGACGTAATTGCTTGGCGGTAGGTGTGGTCGGCGACATCGCCAGCTGCAAAAACACCGTCAATACTGGTGCCGGTGGCATTGCCTTCTAGACCTGTTTTGATTTTGATATAGCCATTGTTCATATCTAGTTGGCCATCAAATATGCCGGTGTTTGGCGAGTGCCCAATGGCGATAAATACACCATGTAGGTCAATATCTTTAGAGTCCCCAGTTTTTGAATGCTTGATTCGCATACCGGTAACCCCCATATCATCACCGAGTACCTCTTCTAGTTCATGGTCCCACTCGATGGTGATATTCCCATTAGCAGCCTTTTCTAAAATTCTATCTTGTAGTATTTTTTCTGACCGGAACTTGTCTCTTCGGTGAACTACTACCACTTCATCGGCAATGTTGGATAGATATAAGGCCTCTTCTACTGCGGTATTACCCCCACCAATAACGGCAACTCTTTTCTTTCTGTAGAAAAAACCATCGCAAGTTGCGCAGGCAGAAACGCCTTTTCCTTTGAACGCTTCTTCGGAATCAAGGCCTAAATACATAGCGGATGCGCCTGTGGAGATAATTAATGCGTCACAGGTATACGTGCCAGAGTCACCCGTTAGGGTGAAGGGGCGATTTGATAAATCAACACTGTTAATATGGTCGAATATGATTTCTGTGTCGAAGCGCTCAGCATGAGCCTGCATTCGCTCCATAAGCGCAGGGCCTTGAAGCCCTTCAACGTCACCAGGCCAGTTGTCTACGTCAGTTGTTGTTGTTAATTGGCCGCCCGGCTGAATGCCTGTAATCATTACAGGGTTTAGGTTTGCGCGAGCAGCGTATACCGCAGCGGTATATCCAGCAGGGCCAGAACCAAGAATTAGGAGTTTGCAGTGTTTTGAATCGCTCATTGGGTAACCTGGATTGAGAGTAAGGATGGAATGTGAATTTTGTAGATTAAATTTAACAGAAACTTATACGCGTAATTTCACCGTTTTTCAAATAGAAGCTCGCCATTAGCCTCATAGAGAAAAACTATCTCAGATCAAGCTTCAAGTGAATAACCTATACTGAAAGGTAGAGTGGGCAGGTAGTATGAAAAGGGGGCGTCATGAATATAGGTATTCCGGTTGAGCGTAAGCAGGGGGAGGGGAGGATATCCTTGACACCCTCTGCTGTTGCAGATTTGATTGTTGCGGGAGGAGATGTCTTTGTAGAGTCCACTGCCGGCCTTAAGAGTGGATATTCGGATGAACAATATAGTCGTGCTGGAGCAAGTGTTGTTGATAATCAGGCAACGCTATATAACTCATCTCAACTTATCGTGAAGGTAAAGGAACCATTGTTAGAGGAATTGCATTACTTAACAAGTAAGCATGCGGTATTTTGTTACCTTCATTTGGCTGCCAATGCTCATCTTAAAAAAGCATTTTGCGATATAGGTAATACAGCAATAGCGTTTGAATTGGTTGAATCAGAGGTGGGTTTTCCTTTGTTAGCTCCAATGAGTGATATTGCTGGAAAGGTTGCGATACAGCTTGGAATGGATTACTTAATGAGTGTTAAGGGTGGCATGGGCATTCTTTTGGAGGGCGGTTATGGAACGCCGAGAGCTAATGTTGTTGTACTTGGAGGTGGTGTTGCTGGTTTTAGTGCGGCAAAGCGTGCTGCGTCAATTGGGGCAAATGTCACAGTATTTGACATAAAAACCAGCGCTCTGACGCGAGCAAATTCTTTGGGTGTCAATGTGACAGGCTTGTACTCTCAATCCCAGGTGGTTGAAGAATATGTTAAAAATGCAGATCTTGTTATCGGGGCAGTATTGGTGCCGGGGAAAAGTGCACCTGTAGTGCTACCTGAATTTCTCATTAATCAGATGAAGCCCGGCTCCGTTGTTATTGATATCGCAATTGATCAGGGTGGGTGTGTTGAAGGCATTAAACCAACGACTTACGCTAACCCTTGTTATGTGAAAAGCGGTGTTCAGATGCTTGCCGTCCCGAATTTGCCAGGTGCGGTTCCTAAAACAGCGACACAGAGCTTATCTGGAGCCATTCTGCCTTATGTAAGATCCATTGTTGAGTGTCATGGGCGTAGTGGTGATATTGATGTTGTTGCTATTCAAAAACTAAAGGGCTTGATGGGAGCTGTCTGTATAAAAAATGGTCAATTTGAGTGAGGTAATAAGGGTAACGAGAAACTAATCCCTAAAAAACACCTAATAATGTGTATTGAGCAATGTTCGTCCTTTGCGTTATCGCTTAAATTTGCGAAAATACAGGACGTTAGATGGAATTTTTTATTAAGACAAGATAGGTACTTCATTGAAGAAAAAGCAAGTCGTAGAACAGTCAGCTCCCATTTGGTCGGACCATGTTGCCCGAGGTGTACGGGAAGGGGCAATGATATTGCTGTTCTTTTTATCCTTATATATGATGCTGGCCCTTGCTACCTTTCAGGTATCTGACCCTGGCTGGACAAATATTGGCACTACTCAAAAGGTTGGAAATGCAGGGGGCCCTGCTGGAGCATGGTTTGCTGATGTGTTGATGTCGCTTTTTGGGTACCTTGCATTCTTGTTTCCTGTGCTTGTGGCCTATCGTGCATGGTTAGTGTTTCGTGATAAAAATGCAAAACAATGGAATTGGCCTATGGCCACTCTTCGGGTCATGGGTTTTCTGATTACCATGCTGTCGGCAGCAGGTCTCGCCTATTTGCATTTTGACGTAGACCCTGGAGAGCTACCAGCCATTGATTCTATTGGTCGTAATTCTGCCGGTGGGATTATTGGTATAGAAGTTGGTGGATTTGCACTTGAACAATTTAATGCGTTAGGAGCAACTTTGTTATTTTTAGCGCTGTTTCTGACGGGGCTTACCATATTCATTGATGTGTCCTGGATAGCTGTTATGGATGTTATCGGTAAATCAACATTACATTTTTTCGTTTGGGCAAAAAAAGCAAAAGCCCAGTGGAAAGAGAAGCGTACTGAAAATGCAGAGCTGAATAAAATCAAAAAAGCTCGAGAGGTAGTGTTAAAGAAAGATATTGCCAAACAAGAAAAACGAAAACCACCGGTGATCACACCACCAAAAGTAAAAGAAACTAAAAGTAAGCGAATTGAGAAAGAGCGTCAAAAAAGCCTGTTTGATAACCCTGTTACGGGGGAATTGCCAGCCATTGCATTACTAGATGCAGTTGATAACAAAGTGAGTAAAGGGTATTCCGCAGAAACCTTGGAAGGAATGTCACGCTTATTGGAAATTAAATTACTTGATTTTGGCATTGAAGTGCAGGTAGAAAATGTTCTGCCTGGCCCTGTCGTTACTCGTTTCGAAATTCAATTGGCAGCGGGTATTAAGGTTAGCCGTATAACGAACCTTGCAAAAGATTTGGCGCGCTCTCTCGCTATCATTTCTGTGCGTGTGGTAGAAGTTATTCCTGGGAAAACGACGGTTGGAATAGAGATTCCTAATGAAAATCGGGAATTGATCCGCTTAAGTGAAATATTGTCTTCAGAAGTTTTTGATAGTAATGAATCGGCGTTAACTTTAGCACTGGGCAAGGATATATCAGGAGAATCGATAGTTGCAGATTTAGGTAAAATGCCGCATCTACTCGTTGCAGGTACTACTGGTTCAGGTAAGTCTGTAGGGCTTAATGCAATGTTGTTGAGTATGTTGTTTAAAGCGACTCCCGCTCAACTACGCCTGATCATGATTGATCCAAAGATGCTGGAATTAGCGGTGTATGACGGAATACCCCACTTATTGACCCCCGTTGTAACTGATATGAAAGAAGCGGCCAGTGCGTTACGTTGGTCTGTTGCGGAGATGGATGATCGCTATCGCCTGATGGCAGCGACGGGAGTTCGAAATTTAGCAGGGCATAATAAAAAAATTAGAGAAGCGATTAAAAAAGGGGAGCCAATTAAAGACCCTTTATTTCAGCCTTCAGAATTTGAGAAAGAAGCACCGGATTTACAAGAGCTACCTGTTATCGTTGTAGTAGTAGATGAGTTTGCCGACATGATGATGATAGTGGGCAAAAAAGTCGAAGAGCTTATTGCTCGTATTGCTCAAAAGGCCCGTGCTGCTGGTATTCACCTTATTCTTGCAACACAAAGACCCTCTGTTGATGTTATAACAGGTTTGATTAAAGCAAACGTTCCTTCTCGGATAGCCTTTCAAGTTTCATCAAAGATAGATTCGAGAACAATTTTGGATCAAGGTGGTGCGGAACAATTGCTGGGGCACGGTGATATGTTGTATCTACCTCCTGGAACAAGTCTGCCAATTCGTGTGCATGGAGCTTTTGTTGATGATGATGAGGTCCATCGAGTTTGTGATGATTGGCGCCGACGAGGGGAACCAAATTATTTGGAAGAGATCTTACAAGCATCAGCTGAAGGAACAGGTAGCCCAGGAGAAACATCAGGTGATGGGAATACCGATATAGATGCACTGTATGATCAGGCCGTTGCAATTGTAACGGAATCTCGGCGGGCATCGATCTCATCAGTACAGCGTAGATTAAAAATTGGTTATAACCGCGCGGCACGTATGATTGAAGCAATGGAAGAGGCTGGCGTTGTATCTGAGATGCAATCCAATGGTTCTCGAGAGGTGCTTGCACCGCCACCCCCTAAATAAACAATAAACAGGTAGTATTTTAATGGTTAAAATAAAAAGGATGCAAAGGACTTGGATGTTGCTAGCGGCAATGATTGTTGGTGGCTTTTCTGGCGTATCCAGTGCGGGGCAGTTGAGCGAGATGGCTTCAGCGCAAGAGCTCATAAAGCAACTAAAGTCCATCAAAAGTATTCATTCTACATTTCGTCAGTGGGTGCAAGACGCAAAGCAGGCCTCACTTCAAGACGTAACAGGTACCATGTGGGTGCAAAAACCAGGACAGTTTCGTTGGGACACGAATAATCCATACCCTCAAAGCATTATCGCGAATGGTGAATATATTTGGATATACGACGAGGATCTAGAACAGGCTACGCAGCAAAAGTTGGATAAGCATGTTGGAAACACGCCTGCGCTTTTGTTAAGTGGAGATCCTTCAATGTTAGCTGATAGCTTTTCTATAAGTGCCTATCTTTATGATGACACGAAAGAGTGGCGGTTTGACCTAAAGCCAAAAGGTGAAGATTCGCTGTTTGAATTGCTGCGGGTTAATTTTAAAAATGGAAAACTGTTGGATATGTATCTTGAAGACGCATTGGGGCAAACAACTAAAATTGAATTTAGTAATATTGCGCTTAATAGCGCGATAAAGCAGAATGTTTTCACATTTGATCCCCCTGCTAATGTGGATATTATTAAGGACTTTTAAGTGGACGATTTGTTTGGGGATGAACAACAATGGCAGCCTTTAGCTGCACGGTTGCGACCAACTAGTTTAGATGAATACGTTGGTCAAGATCATTTGTTTGGAAAAGGGAAGCCTCTACGAAAGTCTATAGAAAGTGGGTTAGTACATTCTATGATATTGTGGGGACCTCCAGGTGTTGGTAAGACAACACTTGCTCGTTTGTTAGCAAACTATATATCAGCAAAATTCATTACATTATCAGCAGTCTTAAGTGGTGTTAAGGATATTCGAGCAGCAATTGATGAAGCTAAGCAAATAAAGGCACAGGGTCAGAAAACAATTCTTTTTGTTGATGAAGTTCATCGCTTTAATAAATCTCAGCAAGACGCGTTTCTACCTTATGTAGAAGACGGTACCGTTGTTTTTGTCGGAGCAACAACCGAGAACCCATCGTTTGAATTAAATAACGCTTTGCTTTCAAGGGCGCGTGTTTACGTGCTTAAATCAATATCTCAAGATGTTTTGGTAACGTTATTGCGTAGTGCTATCTCTGATAGAAAAAGAGGGCTTGGCAATTTACATGTGATTGCTGATGATGAAACACTTAGTATTATTGCTCGTGCGGCTGATGGTGATGCGCGAAAGGCATTAAATTTGTTAGAGGTATCTTGTGACCTTGCCTCTAGTGATGTTCCTGTAAACAATGCTACAGATGACGAAAATGTAGCTATTACCTTGAACCGACAAGTTTTGGATCAGGCATTAAGTGGTAATGTCCGTCAGTTTGATAAGGGTGGAGATGCTTTTTATGAGCAGATATCCGCGTTGCATAAAGCGGTTAGAGGCTCATCACCAGACGGGGCGTTATATTGGTTTGTTAGAATGATTGATGGCGGTTGTGATCCGCTGTATGTTGCTCGACGAGTCGTACGTATGGCCAGTGAAGATATTGGTAATGCTGACCCGAAAGCGTTGGAAATAGCGTTAAATGCATGGGATGTCCAAGAGCGATTGGGACACCCTGAGGGGCAGTTAGCAATAGCGCAAGCCGTTGTGTATATGGCTTGTGCACCAAAAAGCAACGCTGTTTATGTCGCCTTCAATCAGGTCAAAGCAGAGATCAGGCAATCACCTAGCTATGACGTCCCGCTGCATTTGCGGAATGCCCCTACCAAGTTAATGAAAGAGCAGGGTTATGGTGGAGAGTATAGGTATGCGCACGATTACACGGATGCCTATGCCGCCGGGGAATCTTATTTACCTGAAGAGATACATGCAACCCAGTGGTATCAGCCCGCTTCTCGTGGTTTGGAGATAAAGATTTCTGAAAAAATGCGATATTTGAAGCAGTTAGATCAGCAAAATGATTGGTCTCGTTACCCTCAATCAAAAGATTGAGCTACTTATATTGAACATTAAGGATTCATTATGTCAGGCCCGCACGTAATACTACAGTTTGCTTTGGTTGCCATTGGTGGGGCGCTTGGTGCAAGTTTACGGTTTTTTGTGTCTTCTTGGCTTATTAAGCATAGTCATTCAGGCTTTCCGTATGGCACCTTCACTGTTAACGTGCTGGGTTCCTTTTTGTTCGGAATATTTTTTGTCGTTATATTCTCAATGACTGATCTTCGAGAGCATTTACGGTTGGCAGTGCTTGTCGGTTTTATGGGCGCATTTACTACATTTTCAACGTTTTCTTTTGAAACAGTGCGTCTCCTTGAAGAAGGTCAATTGTTAATGAGCTTACTTAATGTCACGTCCAATGTGGTTGTATGCCTCTTGGCGTATTGGGGTGGAAGTTTGCTGGCGAAGCAATTCTTATAGGATACGGCTAGTGTTGTATAACGATTACTTCTAAATGGGGGTATAATCATTGGTTCCTATGCTGGTTAACATACAGACTAGCACTAGTGTTATGGCATTATTAATTTATAGATAAATTGAGAGAAATATCGTTCAAGTGACATACCTTTAATTGAGGGCTTGAGCAATAAACAAGATTAGTAAATCAGATCAACAACATTAAGAGATTACGTTTCCATGCTAGACCCCAAACTTATTCGTAACCAGCTAGATGAAATTGCCGAAAAACTCACAGTTCGTGGGTATACATTGGATACTACAACACTCAGTGAGCTGGAAGATAAGCGCAAAGCCCTTCAGGTGGAAACACAAGAGTTGCAGGGACAGCGAAATGCACGCTCTAAGTCGATAGGCAAAGCAAAAGCCGCTGGCGAAGATATTGCACCTTTACTAGAAGAAGTGGACGCTTTCGGTATTAAATTGACAGTTTGTGAAGAGCAACTAAAGGCGATACAAGGTCAACTAAGCGATGTGCTTATGGCCATCCCGAATGTGCCGCACAGTTCAGTGCCTAGCGGTCAAACCGAAGATGATAATGTTGAATTGCGTACCTGGGGAACACCAAGAGAATTTGGTTTTGAGGCAAAAGACCATGTAGATTTAGGAACAGGCGTTGGATTGCTTGATTTTGAAACGGCTGCAAAAATCTCTGGATCTCGCTTTGTTGTAATGAAAGGTGCAATGGCTCGTCTGCACCGGGCGCTTACTCAGTTTATGTTGAATACCCATATTAGTGAGCATGGATATAACGAAGTGTATGTACCCTATATGGTGAATGCAGACTCTTTGCGTGGTACGGGGCAGCTTCCTAAATTTGAGGAGGATTTATATAAATTGCGCGGGGAAAAAGAACTGTATTTAATTCCTACCGCTGAGGTCCCTGTTACAAATATGTTCCGTGATGAGATTATTCCAGAGCAAGATTTACCTTATAAGTTTACTTGTCATACTCCTTGCTTTCGTAGTGAGGCTGGAGCTTATGGGCGTGATGTTCGCGGTATGATTCGTCAACATCAGTTTGATAAAGTAGAGTTAGTTCAGTTTGTAAAACCAGAAGATTCGTATGATGCACTTGACGGACTTTTGCTTTGTGCAGAGACAATCCTGCAAAAACTAGACTTGCCTTACCGTGTTGTGACGTTATGTGGTGGTGACCTAGGGTTTTCAGCGACGAAAACGTTCGATATTGAAGTATGGTTGCCTGGGCAGGAAAAGTTCCGAGAGATCTCATCTTGCAGTAATTTTGAAGATTTTCAGGCGCGAAGAATGCAAGCACGTTATCGCCCGACGGGAAGCAAAAAGCCTGAGCTTTTGCACACGTTAAACGGGTCAGGGCTTGCAGTGGGAAGGACTTTGGTCGCCGTTTTAGAAAATTACCAAAATGAGGATGGCAGCATTACTGTGCCTGATGTGTTGCAGCCTTATATGGGCGGCGTAACAGAAATAACCTCTTGTTAAACGTTGCTAGATATTGGAGTAAATAATGGATTTTCTACCGGTTTTCATTGATATTCGAGGTCAGCGATGCCTCGTAATTGGTGGTGGAGAAATTGCCGCAAGAAAGGCTAGTTTATTAGCAAAAGCTGGCGGAAAAATTGATGTTGTAGCGAGCGAGGTTTCTTCCGGACTTAAAGCTGTTTTGGCTTCATGTGAAGGTCAAATCTTTGAACGCAAGTATCAAACTAGCGATCTAGATGGCGCCAGAATTGTGATAGCTGCCACCAATGATGAGCAGGTAAATCGTCGAGTTTCTGAAGAAGCAAAAGAGAGAAGCTTACCCGTAAATGTAGTAGACAACCCAGCATTATGTAGCTTCATCCTGCCTGCAATTATAGATCGCTCACCTGTAGTGGTTGCCGTATCGAGCGGAGGGCAGTCGCCTGTATTAGCTCGATTGATTCGAGCAAAGCTGGAAACTACAATCCCTGCAAGTTACGGGCGTTTGGCTAAGCTTGTTGGCGCTGTTCGTGACAAAGTTAAAGCAAGGTTTGAGACGATTAATCAGCGTCGTGAATTCTGGGAGCAAACTTTGACGGGCCCTGTTGCCGAGTATGTTTTTGCCGGAAAAGAAGATGAAGCGCAAAAAATGCTAGAGGCGCAGCTGGATGATCTTACTAGCGAGCCTTGTGTAAAGGGTGAAGTGTATTTGGTTGGTGCTGGGCCAGGAGACCCGGATCTTCTGACTTTTCGAGCGCTGAGACTAATGCAACAAGCAGACGTTGTTTTGTATGACCGCCTGGTAAGCCCCGAGGTTTTAGATTTGGTTAGGCGGGATGCAGAGCGTATTTATGTTGGTAAAGCTCGAGATGATCATGCGGTTCCGCAAGATCAAATTAACCAATATCTGGTAGATTTAGCATTACAGGGTAGACGTGTATGCCGTTTGAAGGGGGGGGACCCTTTTATTTTCGGTAGGGGCGGTGAAGAAATTGATATGTTGGCTGAGAAACAAATTGATTTTCAGGTGGTTCCGGGAATAACGGCGGCATCAGGGTGCTCAACATATGCAGGTATCCCTTTGACGCATCGTGATTTTTCGCAATCTGTTCGCTTCGTAACTGGACATCTTAAAGATGGAAGTTGTGACCTGGATTGGGAGATGCTTGCAAAAGGGCGCCAAACTGTTGTTTTCTATATGGGTCTTGTTGGATTGCCACAAATATGTGCGTCATTAATCGATCACGGGCAAAGTCCTGACATGCCGATTGCTCTTATTCAGCAAGGTACCACTCGTAATCAAAAGGTGCTAACAGGAACATTAGCAACAATGCCGGATATCGTGAAAAATAACCCCGTTGTCCCACCTACCCTGATCATTGTTGGTGAAGTTGTAACACTCCAGGAAAAGCTGCAATGGTTCTCTCCAGGGTCTGATGACTAGTCCGATACAGTGTTTATAGAATGATTGCGCCTTAAAAACCCTTTCCGCCCTTTTTGAGCTATTCTTATATAGGTACAGCTCAAAAGGGGCGGATATGCTTTGGTTTAATAATTTATCAATAAGATACAAGATCTCACTGATTCCTTTAGTTAGCATATTGGGGTTTGCGCTAAACCTTGCTTATAGCTACAGCTCTAATGTTGATTCTAGCGTCCGGTTGGGGAATGTGCAGCAGGTGTATTACCCAATGCTTGAAAAATCTGATGCTGTTATTGTAAAAGTGACGAGTATCCCTGAGATATTAAATTCAGCTGTAAGTGCTGGTGAAGGAGATATGATCGGAGCAGCAGATAGCGTGGCTGATGAAATCCGAACGTTACTAAAGGAAATCAAAAAAATAGAATCTGACGACGGCTCTACTATTCACGATATTAGTAACGGGTTTGAGGGGTATTTTAGCTCAGCAAAAGGGTTGTCAGTTAGTATGATTGAGGGTACCGCCGATTTCAGTCAGCTAAGTGCAAAAATGGCGGATATGAGTGGGCAACTAAAAACGCTCCAGGCTTTGCTTGCCGAGTTTAGAGCCAAAAATTTCCGCTCATTTAATGACAATATCCAAGCGTCGACGGATGGTGCAGATCAGGCGTTGATGCTGGGGGTTGCTATCTCTCTGGCGACTATTGCTATACTTGTAGTTGTCTCAGGTTATGTGACTTTTTTGGTTACGGGAAGTATTGAAAAGGTAGTTGTTTCCCTGAAGGAAATTGCATCAGGGGAGGGAGACCTGACGCGCAGGATTGAACATAATGCCAAAGATGAGATGGGTAAATTGGTTCACTGGTTTAATCAATTCATCGAGAAGTTACAAGCAACAATCGGAGAAGTTGTCAGTTCTGTGGGGCCACTAAATGATGTATCTAGAGAGCTAGAGCGATTGTCGGCTGATAACGGAAAAGCATCATCTACTCAATTGGAGTCAACTCTCGGGATGTCGCGTTCAATACGTGAAATGTTCGATAGTTTGTCAGAAAATGCAACTAATGCCTCTAGTGCAGCGGATAGTGCATCAAAAGCAGATGACAATGCTAAATTGGGTCAAAAGATTGTTAGTGAGACAGTTAGTACGATCGATGAGTTGGCCGCGGAGGTAGAGAGAGCGGGAAATACCATAAAGCAGCTTGAGGCCGATACGGAAAATGTAGGAAGTATTCTTGGTGTGATACAGGGAATAGCAGCACAAACCAATTTGTTAGCATTAAATGCAGCAATTGAGGCGGCTAGAGCGGGTGAGCAGGGCAGGGGGTTTGCGGTTGTTGCTGATGAGGTGCGTTCCCTGGCTTCTCGTACCCAGGAGTCTACCGAAGAAATTCAATCTGTTATTGAGCAGCTACAAAAGACGGCGCGAACGATAACCGTTGTAATGGATCAGGGGCAGGTTAAGGCCAAAGAAAGTGTCGCAAAAGCAGCGGAGACAGGGGAGTCGCTACGAAATATTACAGATGGTGTCGAAACTATTATGCAGATGAACATGCATATAGCCTCCGCAACTGAGCAGCAACAACAGACATCATCAGCGATACAGCATTCGGTTGATGAAATACGCAGTTCAGCTGAAAATACGGTCGAAGGCTTGGCACACCTATCTGATGTGACGCAACAGTTGGTGAGTGTATCCACTCGATTGGGATCTATTGCGTCACAGTTTAAAGTTTAAATGAATTCTAAAAAGTGTGAATTGATTAAAGTATGGTTAGATCGAGAATGACCAGGGTCATTCTCGTTGTGTATTAGATTAAACTCCTATTTCTCTCTTCCCAAAATTCACTTGCCATTGCCAGCGCTTCATCTTGTGTCGATGCTTTTTGAGTTAATTTGAGCGCTAATGCAATAGTGCCTTTTGCAGCAGCTATACCGTACTCGTGGTCGTTTGTGCCATTCCAAACGCTTGCCAACTGGCTGATATCCAGGCCGTTTTCTTTTAAGTGTCTTTTTTCAAACATTTTTGGCCATGTTTCATCGATAAACTCGCCATTTGAAACGGATAACGCGTGACATAGCGTATCTGGGTTTCGTTCAATCTCTCCGGCTTCTCCTTTTATTACTAAGGCGTTTTTATAATCCAGTGCAAGAGAGGCTGATTGGTGTGAGGGCTGATAAGCTGGATGGAAAATGCCCTGGATAATATAAGGTGCATCGGTAGGGTTAATGAGGCGCGCTAAGGTATGTACTGGTGAGCGTAGCCCTAGCGTGTTCCGCAAATTAATGATGTTGCTTAATTTGGGGCACATGTTGTGAAGTGGGTAATATGCGAAACCTTGATTTTCTTTACTGGCGATAACGTCTTGCCAGGTGGTGGATATCGAAAATCCAAGAGTGCGCAGTACTTCTTCAGTGTAAATGCGATCAATAGTATGGCCAGCTGCACCGTGCATAAATATATCTACGCCATTTTCGGCTAACGCAAAGACTGCTAGAAGGTACCAAGGAAGGTGGCGACGTTTCCCTGCATATGAGGACCAGTCAAGAGTGAAGTCGACCCCTTTTATGTTAGGGGTGCAGTATTTTTTTACGGCATTCACGAAACCAACTAACTCTTCAGGGCTCTCTTCTTTTACACGTAGAAGCATTAGAAAGGCGCCTAGCTGAACATCTTCAGCCTCGCCATTCATTATCATGCTCATTGCTTGGAATGCTTCATCTTGGGAGAGGGAGCGGCTTCCTTTTTTTCCCTTGCCAAGAATTCGAACAAATTGGGCAAATGGGTGTTCGTGGCTTGGCGGTATGCTCGTTTTCATCTGTTTCTCTTGTTATAGGCAGTTGGTCGGCCGGGGTAGGCCAGCAATTTTTGCGGCTCTTTTTGCAGGGCTATCTGGGAACAGCTTTAAAAGGTAGATGCTGTTTCCTTTTTCTTCGCCAAGTTGTTTTTTTACAGCTTTTACTAAAATTCGCATGGCTGGAGCATGCTCGAATTTATCGTGAAAGTCTCTTAGTAAAGAAATGATTTCCCAGTGAGCATTCGTCAGGGCAATGCCTTCATTCAGGGCTAGGGCACTGGCAATGTTTTGGTCCCAATCTGAAAGACAGATAAGGTAACCTTCTTTATCTAATAAAATTGAGCGGCCGTCATATTCTAATTTGTTCACGTTTAGCCCCATGTTTGGCTGGGGTGATGGTTTTCTGTTAGCGTTACAAAAGCCCTATAATCTACAACCTTTGTATTGTTAGTTGTGGTAAGTCCTCTCGCTACAAGATCAGCTTGTAGGTAATAGCATTGAATGTTTTTGTCGTGCATCTGTTTGCTCAAGGCATTGTTTAAAATGCAGTAAGTACCATCTTCGATAAAAAGAAGGATGTCGTTTTCACCGATAAAAGAGAGGCAATGATGAATGCTTTGAGATTGCGTATCTGAGCGAGTGATAATGTGTAGAGTCATTGTGTAAAGTCGCTAAAAAGAAAGTATTTGGTCTTGAATTGCATACAGTTTTGCAAGCTGGGTGTTGTCGAGAATGTCGCACGGAGTTGAAAGGTCAGAGAGCGAAAGGCCTTTGTTTTTAAGGTTTTCACAAGGCGTCACTATGTTTTCGATGCCATACATATCGAGTGCTTGAAATATTGAAGCAGTGTTTTTTGCGGGTAGATGTGACGGATCCTGATTGTTTAATAGTTGAAAGATGCCGTCTCCGAGTAGTAGTAATGTCACATTTTGTCCGAAGGCACTTGCAGTAAGTATTGCATCCAAACCTTCTTTAGTTGCTGGTGAAGAGTGGGGTGGTTTGTCAAAAACAAATAATAGGTTCTTAATTTTGGTTGTTTCCATATTAAACCCCAAAAGTAACTAAGCGATCATTGGTGATGGCGGCTTCTGCAAGCTGGCCAAGCCCAGAAATAATAAAAGGTTGACGGATATTAGAGGCTTGCTTTTCGTATCTTTCTGCTTCGTCTTGATCAAGTAAGCCGCGTTTAAGGCAGGCGGAGATGCAAAGTATAAGTTCAATGTTATTAGCGATTGCAAGTTCTGACCAAGCGGTGGCGATATCTATTTCATCTTGCGGAATAACTGTTAGCTGGCTACCCGTTTGAACCCCGTCGCTGGAGAAAAATACGCGAGTGAGCGTGTGGCCCTTTTCGATAACAGCTCTAGCAAAGTTAAGCCCTGACAGATTGCCCTGTTTGCTATAAGGGGCGCAAGTGATGTGTAGTGCAAATTTCATTATACTATTTCACTTATTCTAAAAAAAAGCCCCGAATCACGTCAGTGATTCGGGGCTTTTTATGGTGATGAGCTTAATCGTCGTTAGAAAGTGCGCCTGTTATGTGAAGAAGGCTAATGAATAGGTTGTAAATGTTCAGGTACAAAGAAACCGTTGCTCTAATATAATTGGTTTCTCCACCGTTAATGATTCTGCTTGTATCAAACAATATGAATCCACACATAATCATGACAACCGCGCCTGATATCGCTAGTGACAATACCGGAATACCTAAGAAAATGTTAACGACGGATGCAACAATTGCAACAATCAGCCCGACCATTAAAAAGCCACCCATATATGAGAAGTCTTTTTTCGATGATATTGCGTAAGCAGATAGGCTGAGGAATGCGACTGCCGTCATTCCAAGAGACTGCATAACTATCATTGACCCACCAGGAAGTGATAGGTAGTGGTTTAACAATGGCCCTATGCTTGCTCCAAGTAATCCGGTGAAAGCAAAAATCGCAATAATACCTTTAGAGGAATCTGCTGTTTTGTGAACAACAAACAATAAGCCAAATGAGATAAGGGTAAACACCAAGCCCATACCGTGGCCCATATTCATCGCCATGGCGATAGATGCAGTAACGGCGCTGAATGCTAGTGTCATGGATAGCAGCATATAGGTGTTACGAAGTACTTTGTTGACTTCTACGCTGCTTTGTATTGATGCCGTTTGTGGGGCGGCGTAAGGGTTGTTTTGCATAGTATCCTCTATAATTCCTTGTGTATTAACGTTAACGAACGCATTGCAGTGTTCGTTTTGGCTTTCTGTTACGTCAGTATAGCCTCTAGCTATAATAATAATGGCGGCCATGGCAATATCAAGGGTTTGGACAGCGGAAATTGGAAATAAATTCCCTTTTTATTAATACTTAATACATTAACTTAACGTAAAAAATAACATAAGCGGCTATTCAGGTAAGTATTCGATAAAAGTATGAATTATTTTCAATAAAAACTTCCAATTTCAATAAGTTGCTGTATTATCTGGCTCTCTTACAGGAGGGGTGACAGAGTGGCCGAATGTACCGGTTTTGAAAACCGGCGTGGGTTTGCGCCCACCCAGGGTTCAAATCCCTGCCCCTCCGCCATATTAGATAAATCGCAGCTGCTTTGATTTAGGGCTGCGATTTTCTCTTAAAACGTAAGTACGCTGATGTAGCTCAGTTGGTAGAGCAGCTGACTTGTAATCAGCTGGTCGGGGGTTCGACTCCTCTCATCAGCTCCATATTGAGCAAGCATTTGATTTTGTCAAATGCTTATAAAAAAACCCTAGAGGGTATCCTCTAGGGTTTTTTTATGCCTGTTCGTTGGTTCTTTTTGTTAGGCTCTTTTTATCCGTATATGCAAAGATAGGCAGTTTGAACGTGGACCTTTAGGTCAAAACTTTTGTTGGCCTCTACGGTAAAGGACTCGCCTTCTTTGTAGCTCTTCCAGTCTTCTTCGGGCAGCTTGACAATAAGCTCGCCGGAAATAACGCTCATTTTTTCTTTTTCAGATGTTCCGAATGTGTATTCGCCGACGTCCATTACCCCAACTGTTGCTGGCAATTGGCCGTTTTTTAATGCGATTGATTTAACTTTACCTTCAAAATACTCGTTACTTGTAAGCATGCTGCCTCCGGGCAGGTTGTGGATTGAGTGCTATTGCGCTGATCTATTCTTAGGGGTTCTAAGTTTCGAAATGCGATATAGAAATTGGGATGCTGGAGATTGGAGTAAATAAAAATCGCGCATTATACAGTTAAATGCCGTAAATACTCCTTCTTACGTCTATTGTTATGGTGGTAGTTGACCTTTAATTGTATATGAAATGTTAACTGGTGGGATATTGTCGCTTATTAGTGTATAATTTGCGCCCCTCAAAAATCTGGTGTCGTGATTGCCCATGTCTGATGAAACGAATGTTACTTTCCGTGATCTAGCTCTAAATGATCAACTTATAGCCGCTATCGATGCAGTTGGCTACGAGAAACCCTCTCCAATCCAGGCAAGGACAATTCCTCTGTTGCTTGAGGGGCGGGATGTTTTAGGGCAGGCGCAAACAGGAACCGGCAAAACTGCCGCATTTGCACTGCCAACCATTTCAAATATTGATGTTAACTTGAAGAAGCCTCAGGCAATGATTTTGGCGCCCACACGAGAGCTTGCTATTCAGGTGGCTGAAGCATTTCAGACGTATGCATCAAAGCTGAATGGTTTTCAGGTGTTGCCAATTTACGGTGGTCAGGATTACGGCATCCAATTACGAAGCCTTAAGCGAGGGCCTCAGGTCATCGTTGGGACACCTGGGCGTGTAATGGACCATATGAGAAAAGGCACTTTGAAGCTGGATGCTTTAAGAGTTTTGGTTCTAGATGAAGCTGATGAAATGTTGCGCATGGGCTTTATAGATGATGTCGAATGGATACTTGAGCAAACGCCAAAAACACGTCAAATAGCGCTTTTTTCTGCGACGATGCCTGATGCGATTCGACGTATAGCTACTAAGTATCTTAATAATCCAGAACAAGTCACGATTAAAGATAAAACAGCAACAGCATCAACAATTAGGCAGCGATATTGGGTTGTCTCTGGCACACATAAGCTAGATGCGTTGACTCGTATGCTTGAATTTGAAGCGTTTGACGGCATGATTATTTTTGTTCGAACAAAGAATGCGACAATAGAGTTGGCTGAAAAGCTGGAGGCGAGAGGTTATGCCGCTTCAGCCCTCAATGGAGATATACCGCAAGCCCAGCGAGAAAGAACGGTTGAGCGCCTAAAGTCCAAGAAGCTAGATATCCTCGTTGCCACTGATGTTGTTGCTAGAGGTTTGGATGTGGAGCGTATTAGTCACGTTATAAACTATGACATTCCTTATGATACTGAGTCTTATGTTCACAGGATTGGTCGTACCGGACGTGCAGGCCGTGAGGGTGATGCCATTTTGTTTGTTGCGCCTCGTGAGCGCCGAATGCTTAAAGCTATTGAGCGTGCAACTAAGCAGCGTATAGAAGAGATGGCATTGCCATCTGCTGATGATATCAACGTAAAGCGAGTGCAAGATTTTAAAAATAAAATCACAGAAACACTTGGGCGAGATGATTTGCAGTTCTTCTCTCAGTTGATTGAGCAGTATCAGGCTGAGCATGAAGTTAGTGCAACTGAAGTTTCTGCAGCGCTTGCTCAAATGCTACAGGGTAAGGAGCCTTTTCTAGTAAAAGATAAGCCGCCAAGAAAAGAGCGCCCTTCAAGAGATCGAGAAGATCGTGGTGATCGTGGTGGTAGAGAATCTCGCGGCAGAAGCACTAGGGAGCGTGGAGAAAGAGGTGAGCGAAGCGAGAGGCCAGCTCGCGGCCCAAGAAAAACACCTCAGGTTGAAGAAGGTATGGATCGTTTTACCATCATGGTTGGTAAAACTCACGGTGTGAAGCCTGGCAACATTGTTGGTGCGATCGCCAACGAATGTGGCTTGGAAAGTGAGTTTATTGGGCATATCGGTATTAGTGATGATACGACAACAGTTGATTTGCCATCGGGTATGCCTAAAGAGGTTTTCGAGACGCTAAAACGTATACGTGTATGCGGCCAGGCGTTGAATATTGCGAAGCTTGAGAAAAAGAAAAAAGCTCCATATAAGTCGAAAAGTTCTCAAAGCGAAAGCCGAAAAAAGAAAGAAGATTAGTAAAAGGGGGTTGCTCGGTTACTCGGGCTACCCCTTTGTTTTCTGTGTGAAACAAGCAATCAAAAGCTCGGGTCTTGGAACTATGTTTCGCCCGCAGCCCCTTCCTATGTAACCTCTCTGTATCTCTCCGGTGTTTTTTATCCTGTTTTTTGTTTCGAGCAATTGTTGTGCTTGCCTAGCTTTTAAGCGTCTTGAGCTTGTTGGTAGCTGCTTGCAGTAGGCTTTGCGCGTATGGGCCAGAGTGATTGGTGGGGTTGTGATTTGCTGCAAGATTAATTTGGCATAAAAAAGTAAAGTAAAATGCTTGCTGTCGCGCTACCTGAACAAGGTAAAACAGTTTACTATTAAGGTTGGAATAAACACGCTAAACTAATGTGCTTAGGAATGGCGCTGCAGTTAACGATTTGAGGTTTGTTTGTGATAAAAGTTTTTGTTGTTGATGATCACGATCTAGTAAGGATGGGAATAACTAGAATGCTTGCTGATGTCGATGGTATCGATGTTGTGGGTGAAGCATGTAGTGGAGAGGAAGCACTTAGGGATGTTAGAGAGATTAATCCTGATGTGGTTTTAATGGATGCTAAAATGCCAGGGATTGGTGGGCTTGAAGCAACGAGAAAGCTACTTCGTCAAAATGCTGATGTCAGAGTGATTGCAGTCACAGTTTGTGGTGATGAGCCGTTCCCTACGCGTTTTTTGCAGGCCGGAGCATCTGGCTACCTTACCAAAGGTGCAGCCCTTGATGAGATGGTAAAAGCCATTCGGTTGGTACATTCTGGTCAGCGATATATAAGCCCTGACGTAGCGCAGCAATTGGCGTTAAAACCGTTTGTGGCTGATGGGGATGCATCTCCTTTTGATCAGTTGTCTGAGCGAGAGTTGCAGATCGTGCTAATGATAGTGAGCTGTCAAAAGGTTCAAGAGATCTCTGATAAATTGTTTTTGAGCCCTAAAACAGTTAATAGCTATCGCTACAGAGTGTTTGATAAGCTTGGTATTAATAGTGACGTTGAGCTGACGTTACTTGCTGTGCGCCATGGTATGCTAGATGTTGAGTCAATACCCAACGAGTAGTATTATTTTTCGTGGAAGATAGTTTATTTAATATACCGTCATTTTTAAAATCACTCACTCAGCATCCGGGGGTTTACCGGATGCTGGGTGATGATGATGTTTTGTTGTACGTTGGGAAGGCAAAAAATCTTAAAAAACGTGTTTCTTCGTATTTTCGAAAAAATGTCGACAGTCCAAAAACAAAAGCATTAGTTGAAAAAATAAGGAAAATTGAGGTAACAGTAACCCTTAGTGAAACAGAGGCGTTATTGTTAGAGCACACCTTAATTAAAAAGCACAAGCCTCCCTACAATATCCTTTTGCGAGACGATAAGTCCTACCCGTACATCTATCTTTCTATGGGTGAATATCCGAGATTGTCTTACCATCGTGGCGCAAAAAAAGCCAAGGGACGCTATTTTGGTCCTTATCCAAGTGCTGGGGCGGTAAGGGAATCGATGGCTTTGTTGCAAAAGTTATTCAAGTTGCGTCAATGTGATGAAAGTTTTTATCGGAATCGCTCAAGGGCATGCTTGCAATATCAAATTGGCCGTTGCAAAGGACCTTGTGTGGGCCATGTAAACGCTGAAGAATATAATGTTGATGTAAAGCATACGGTTTTGTTTTTGGAGGGCAAGGATAGTCAGGTTGCTGATGAAATAACAGGCCAAATGGAGCTTGCGTCTGGTGCTATGGAGTTTGAGCAGGCAGCTTTTTTTAGAGATCAAATTATTGCGATTCGCCATGTTCAAGAGCAGCAGTTTGTTACTCAGCAAGAGGGGGATGTGGATATTTTTGGTGTTGCTGTTTCCGGAACGATTGCTTGTGTTCATGTGGTGTTTGTTCGTGCAGGAAGAGTTATCGGTAGCAAGAATTATTTCCCAAAAACCATGGGTGAGCTCGATGTTTCGCTAATATTGGAAGGTTTTTTACCTCAATATTATTTGGGGACTCGTAATGGAAGGGATCTGCCAAAAGAAATTATCGTTCCCGAAAGGGTGCTAGCGTTTGATGTGTTGGAGTCTGCGTTGTTGGAGAGTGATGGGCGTAAAGTAGAAATAAAAGCGGCCGTGAGAAGCATTAAGGCTGGTTGGATCAGGATTGCACAGGCGAACGCCGAACAAAATCTTTTGAGTCATGTAGCAAATAAAGAAAATATACGTCAACGGTTTATTTCTTTGCAAGAATTGCTGTGTGTGGATGAGTTGCCGCAAAGGCTGGAGTGTTTTGATATCAGTCACACGCAAGGGGAGAGTACGGTTGCATCTTGTGTTGTTTTTAATCAGTCGGGTCCGGTTAAATCTGATTATAGGCGCTTCAATATCGAAGGTATTACTCCAGGCGATGATTATGCGGCAATGAAGCAAGTGTTGGAGCGTCGTTATACGCGGCTTAAAAAGGGCGAGGGGAAGCTCCCTGATATTTTAGTTGTGGATGGGGGCAAAGGGCAGTTAACGCAGGCTCGCGAAGTGTTGCAGTCGTTACAGATACAAGGGGTAATGCTTCTGGGGGTTGCAAAAGGTACAACGCGTAAAGCCGGTTTAGAAACATTGTTTCTTGAGGGTGATAGCCTTGGCTTTTCCCCGAAAGCAGATGATCCAGGTTTGCATTTAATCCAGCATATACGAGATGAGTCGCATCGAGTTGCCATTGCTGGACATCGGCAAAAGAGAGCCAAGACAGGAAGGGTTTCCCCTTTGGAAGGGATAGATGGGGTAGGCCCTAAGAGGCGCAGAGACTTATTGTTACACTTTGGAGGTTTTCAGGAAATAGCGCGTGCTAGCCAGGGAGAGTTAACAAAAGTGAAAGGTATTAGTGCTAAAATGGCGACTGATATCTATGCGGCTCTCCACAGTGACTAGCCCAGGTAAGCAGAAAGCGTGTTAAATGTGTTCAACCATGCTAAATTCAGCCGTATATTGCGGCGCTCTGTGTTTGAGTGTTGCCCATTAACTAAGAGAAGTTATGTCTAAAGGTAGTGTAAGGCGTTCAATTTATACCATCCCAAATATTCTAACGATGTTACGGATATTGGCGATACCCATCATTGTACTTGTGTATTATTTGCCCTTCGAGTGGAAGTATCTGGCTGCTGCAGGGCTGTTTGCGGGGGCAGCATTCACGGATTGGCTTGATGGTTATTTAGCAAGGAAGTGGGAGCAAAGCAGCGCTCTAGGGGCTTTTTTGGACCCTGTTGCAGATAAGTTGATGGTTGCAGTAGCTCTTGTGCTGCTGGTGGAATCTCATGCCAGCGCTTGGTTGGCAATACCTGCACTGGTGATTATTAGCCGAGAAATCACGATATCAGCGCTTCGAGAGTGGATGGCTGAGGTCGGTAAGCGGGCTAGCGTGTCTGTATCGAATATAGGCAAGGTAAAGACGTTTGCGCAAATGACGGCAATTACCGGATTGCTCGCTAGGCAGCCTAGCTTTGAGGACCCTATAGTTGTGTTGGCTTACGGTGTGTTATATATCGCAACAGGGCTTACCTTGTGGTCAATGATCATATATCTGAGAGCGGCCTGGCCAATTTTAAAAGAAGCCTAATGATGGTGGTGAATTTAAAACAACTATTTGATGTTTAATGGAAAATTCAGGTTGACTCTCGCCGTTACAAATGTAGAATACGACTCCCATCAAGCAGTGCTTGAAAAGAATAGAGCGGGAATAGCTCAGTTGGTAGAGCACAACCTTGCCAAGGTTGGGGTCGCGAGTTCGAGTCTCGTTTCCCGCTCCAAGTTTTAGTTTGAAGCCTCGTGGCACAGGTTAGAAGGCGCGATAGCAAAGCGGTTATGCACTGGATTGCAAATCCACGTAGGCCGGTTCGACTCCGGCTCGCGCCTCCATTTTTATGTAAGCCCATCTTGTATGCCCGGATGGCGAAATTGGTAGACGCAAGGGACTTAAAATCCCTCGGTGGCAACACCGTGCCGGTTCGATTCCGGCTCCGGGCACCATTATTACTCCGCACTTCTGCTCTGTATCCCTTTAAAATCAATGCCTCATGGCATCCAAGCCCAATCCCTGGCGCATTTGCCTGGATTCTTTTGTGTTCTCGTATTGCCATCTAAAACCGCGAAAAGGTATACTGTTTGGTATACAGAAGAACTCACTGGTAGCAAGCGTCCCCATGCCTAAGATTGAATTAACGCACAATAATATAATGAGAGTTAGGTTATTGGCTGGCGACAAGCAAAAGGTTTTTACTCAAGCTGATGCAAAAGGTCTTCAGTTACTGGTTCGCTGGAAAGGGCAGTCGCTCACTTCAACAAAAGTAACTCGCGACAACAACCGTGATGTATACCACTTCTTTTGGTTTTATAGGTACACGCTTCCTCAGACTAAAAAGCGAAATACCGTTAAGATTGGTGATTGGCCAAACTTATCTGCTGCAGATGCCATCCTTAAAGTCAGGATGCTTAACGCCATCGTTGCAAACGGCGAAGACCCTAGAATCTTAATCAAAGAAGAGAAAGCTGATGAAGTGGATATTCGCAAAGGTCTTGGGTTAAATGTTCCCAGCGAATATCGATTTGAGAATGTGATTGAAGCACTGGACGATTTCTGGCCTGCTACCGGAAAAGATCCGGAGACTATGAGAAAGTACAAGGTTTCTCTTAACGGCTATGCGATGCCAAAGTTTGCCGGTATGGATATCCGAAGAATTACAGGAGTCGAATGGGATGAGCTTGTCCTAACACTTGCCAACGTTGATAAGAAACCAGGAGCAGCAAGCAATCTTCACAAAGCAGGTCGGCGACTTATGAGCTTTGCTCATGAAAGGGGCTTGATCACATTTAACCCGTTACTCCAAAGAAAGGACGCTGTTAATGCAACGCGCCTTGCTCCTCATGACAGGTATTTGGATTCTAACGAAGTTCACAAATTCATGGGCGGCATCGATGAGCAGCAAATTGAAGAGTGGGCAAAGGTTTTGTTAAAGCTGATGTTATTTGAGTCTGTTCGGGTTGAAGAGTGGGCCAGAGTTAGAATTGGCTGGATCAAGTTTGAAGATATGCGAATTGAGCACCCAGCCGAAACAATGAAAAATCGAAAGGCTGCATGGACGTATACGCCAGATCCAGTCATAGAGATATTGATATCATGGCTAAAAGTGCTAAAAGCACGATACGGTAAACTGAGCCCGGACTTCTACTTGTTTCCTGGTGATAGCCCAACTGAGCCTCAGAAGGCTCACCCCTCAGACGAAACAGGCAAAATAGGTGGTTGGATTAGCTTCTCACCCAAAGTGCTGCGAAAGACTATCAGCACCCACTTGCAGCGACAGGGTTGCCCGCCAACAGTGCTAAGGGCTATCAGGAATCAAAAGGTAACGGAGGGAGTTGAGGAGCACTATGACTTCGATGATCTCTATCACATGAAAAAAGAGTGGATTGATAAGTGGGCAAAATTACTGCTAAAAGCAAAGGAATCTCCAGAGTGCCTGCATACTGACAGAGATTCCAAGCTTAGCAGCGAACTTTCATCCGCTGTGAGTGGATTGTTTGATTAGATAGTCAACCTCGTTTCTAACTTCTTGCCTAACAATTGCTCTTAGCAGGTTGGTTAGATTTGCTTCGATAGAGTCTTCAACTGGTGCAGCTGATTGGTAGTCACCGATCTTCAGGTGCTTCTCAATGTCGTTTCTTCTCCATCGTAACTGTTGGCCTTTGATCTTGGCTGGCATCGGCTGGGGAATTCGCTTGGATTTGATGTCTCTACGAACAGTTGTAATAGAGCAGTCAAGCATGACTGCAAGCTCTTCGATTAGTACTACTTTATTTAGTCCCATGACTGGTTTCCGTATTTGGTTTGTTTGTGCATTGTTCCGGTTTTTCCGCCTCAATCGAGGGGTGAAAACCGGCAATTAGGTTTAATCTCTTTTACGACAAA
>MAAB01032316.1_pt1 | contig 129799 bp, 104 predicted proteins | sample 1115991 | NCBI WGS metagenome assembly MAAB01 (sample SAMN04961124, study PRJNA320927) | seawater metagenome | isolation source: sample BD02T18 sea water enriched with oil for 18 days | place: USA:Gulf of Mexico | collected 2013-07-27 | reverse complement strand
ATCTCCCACCCTGATGCCGGTAAAACCACCATTACTGAAAAGTTGTTGCTTTATGGCAATCAAATCCAAGTAGCGGGTACGGTTAAAGGCAGAGGGGCTGATCGCCATGCCACGTCTGACTGGATGGAGATGGAAAAGCAGCGGGGAATCTCGATAACGACCTCGGTGATGCAGTTTCCTTACAAAGACCGTATTGTGAACTTATTGGATACTCCTGGGCACGAAGATTTCTCTGAGGATACTTATCGAACGTTAACGGCGGTTGATTCTGCGTTAATGGTAATTGATGGCGGTAAGGGTGTTGAGCCACGCACCATTAAGTTGATGGAAGTATGTCGTTTACGTGATACTCCTATTCTCTCATTTATCAATAAAATGGACCGTGATATTCGTGATCCTATTGATGTGATGGATGAAATTGAAGATATTCTGAATATCAAATGTGCGCCTATTACTTGGCCTATTGGCATGGGCAAATTCTTTAAGGGTGTTTATCACCTTTATGACGATACTATTCATTTGTATTCCACCGGACAAGGCCACAAAATCCAAGAAGACAGGGTGATTAAGGGTATCAACAACCCCGAGCTTGATGAGGCTATTGGTGATTTGGCACCTGATCTTCGAGAGGAGTTAGAGCTTGTTCAAGGTGCTAGTCATAAATTTGATCTTGAAGAGTACTTAACCGGGAAGTTAAGCCCGGTATTTTTTGGTACAGCACTGGGTAACTTTGGTGTTGATCATATGTTGGATGGTCTTGTTGAGTGGGCTCCGACGCCAATGCCTCGGGAGACGGATGCTCGGGAGATTAAGGCGGAAGAGGAAACGTTCAGTGGTTTTGTGTTTAAAATTCAAGCCAATATGGACCCTAAACACCGAGATCGTATTGCATTTATGCGCGTGTGTTCGGGCCATTATGAAAAAGGCATGAAAATGCGTCATGTACGTATTAACAAAGATATACGTATTTCTGATGCAGTAACGTTTCTAGCAGGGGAGCGTTCTCACCTGGAGACGGCCTGGCCTGGTGATATTATAGGCTTACATAATCATGGTTCAATCCAGATTGGTGATACGTTTACAGGTGGGGAGCAATATAGCTTCACGGGTATTCCACACTTTGCACCAGAATTGTTCCAGCGCGTAAATTTGCGAGATCCGCTTAAGAGTAAACAACTTCAAAAAGGCATTAAACAGCTTTCTGAAGAAGGGGCTACACAAGTATTTATGCCATTACGAAATAATGACATTATTGTGGGCGCCGTTGGTGTGTTGCAGTTTGATGTGGTTGCACAGCGCTTAAAAGGCGAATATAAAGTGGATTGTAATTACGATTCTATTAGTGTGCATACAGCACGTTGGATTTATTGTGATGACGCTAAAATGCTCGAAGATTTTAAGCGCAAGTGTCACGATAATTTGGCAATAGACGGGGGTGGTTACCTCACGTATTTAGCCCCGACGCGAGTGAACTTGCAATTGACCATAGAGCGCTGGCCAGATGTGCGGTTTATGGAAACACGTGAACACTAGTCGATAACTGCACTAGAACATCATAATAGAGGTGTTATAAATGGCGGGTTTTTTGGTGGGAAGTGCAATTATCACCTGGATTTTGTGTGGTGCTTTAAACGGAGTGATTGAATACGCTGCGATCCAAGGGTTCTTGGATCGGACCAAGGCTTTTATTGGTATGGTAGTTGGAGTATTGCTAATTGCTGCCGCAATGGTGAGTTTGGCATTGTGGGGGTTCCCTACATCAACGCTTGCGCTAGAGCATTTAACACAAACTGAAATCCAGACTGTTGCAAAAACCAGCTGTATGGTGAATGTGTTGTTTGCCGTGGGATATTGTGCGTTTCAGTTGCGACGCTTTTGGGAAGACGATTAAAGCGGGAAGATGACGGAAGAATGATACGTGAAATCTCAAAAGCAATAACAGGGCCGCTTACTAAGGCAATAAAGCAGCGGATAGATTGGTTGCAAGGTGTTGTTGGTGAAGAAACACTGTTGCAATTGGCGGGTGATGAAAAGGTATCTGTAAAGGATGCAGGCTTTCCTGCCCGTATTACAAAGATTCGACATGAAAATGGGCAGTGTGTCACCGTCTCTTTTGAACTGATGGAAGGTTATCGCTTCCGATTTAAATCAGGGCAGTTTGTAAGGGTTGTAGTGGAGTTAGGCGGTGGGCTATACCGCCGTTGTTACTCGTTATCTTCTTCCGCAGAGAGCGACATTCACACCTTGACAATTAAACAACATTTTCAAGGTCGTGTTTCTAGTTATTTTAATGGTCGGGCCAAAGTTGGCGACTTGTTTTATATCGATGAGCCTGCGGGTGAATTTGTGTTACCTAAAGCAAAACCCTATGAGCAGCGATATGGGTTTATGGCGGCGGGTTCTGGTATCTCTCCTGTGTGGTCCTTGATACAGGATGTGCTAGGAAAGGCTCCAGAGGCGGATATTCACCTTGTGTATATCAATCAATCTTCTGGGAATACTATTTTTAAGAAAAAATTAGATTCCTTGGTTAAGCGATCCCCAAACTTCACGGTTGATTATGTTTTAACGCGTAAAAACGGTAGGAAGCGTGATAGACGTCATGTGTCTGGGCACGCTCTTGTTAAAAAAATGCCAACGCCTATCGAAAGAGAGCTTTATATATGCTGTCCTTCAGGCATTGTGAGCTCCGTGCTTGAGGCCTACAGTGAAGCAGGTGTGAGTGATAGGGATGTTCGAGTTGAACTTTATACTGGGTCATCTTCTGTGACGGATGATGCGGACTTAAAACCTAGAGTGGTCAGTTTTGTGCGCCCAGGGTTGTTTTCTCGTCCACGCCATATTCGTCAACGTAAGGTAGAAACCATCTTGGAAACAGCGCGGCATGCTGGTGTTGTGATTGATCAGATGTGTACGGTAGGAACCTGTCAGACCTGTAAAGTCCGTTTGGCATCAGGTACTGTCTTAATGGATGAGCCTAATACGCTCACATTGCAGGATGCTGAAAAGGGGTATATTTTGGCCTGTGTTGCTTATCCCTGTGAGACGGTGGTTGTAAAGTTACCTTAGTCGGATAGCTTTAAAATCCTAGAGGTCCCTGTCTCTTTACTTCTACTTGCGGTGTGGTTTCTGAGGGTTGTAAGGCGCTTTCTTGTAAGAGAGGGGAGGCATTACTATTCAAGGATACTACCAGCCAAAGTAATATTAGTGCGCTAAACCAACCAATAATCAATGACTTTGTGTTGATATTCATCTGTATCTCCAAATGGCTTTTTGCGTGTTTGGGTGATGCGTTTTGTTGATAGTTAGTGTGGACCTTTGGCGTGGAAATGCTTGGTAATTCGTTGCAGTGAAAACTGGTAAAATTACCATTTTGTGCGCCCAAAAATGGTCAGGAGCAGCAAAGTTGTCACTTTATGTTAGTGAAGTTGGTGGCTTTGGTGCTTTAACTGTGACTGCCTAGACAGGTATACTCGAAACCTTTAATGAATTGATAAAAGCGAGAACAACATGGAACTAGCAAATAAAGTCGCCGTTGTAACGGGTGGGGCGTCAGGGCTTGGAAGAGCAACAACCGAGGAGCTGTTAGCCCGTGGAGTAAATGTTGCAATTTTTGATTTAAATGAAGAGCAAGGTGCAGCTGCGGCCAGTGAACTGGGCGAAAACTGCCATTTTGTGAAGGTGAACGTTGCCGATGAAGCATCTGTGAAAGCAGGAATAGCCGATGTTGTTGCCACCTTTGGTGCCATCCATGTTTGTGTTAATTGTGCGGGAATTGGTCCAGCGAGCAAAACAATGAGCAGTAAAGGGCCTCATAGTTTGGAGTTATTTAATACCGTTATTAACGTTAATCTTATTGGCACCTTTAATGTTTTACGCCTTGCTGCAGAAGTGATGGTCAAAAATGAAGCGGTAACAGAAGATGGTGAAAAGGGCGTTATCATTAATACGGCATCCGTTGCCGCATTTGATGGGCAGCTTGGACAGGTTGCTTATAGTGCCTCAAAAGGCGGTATTGTGGGAATGACATTACCTATTGCAAGAGACTTGGCGAATTATGGAATTCGTATTAACACCATTGCTCCGGGTATATTTGGAACTCCTTTGTTGAGATCTTTGCCTGATAACGTAACCAAGCCACTTATCGATGCAACTCAATTCCCTAAACGGTTAGGTAATCCAAATGAGTATGCGCAAATGGTATGTAGCATGGTGGAAAATGGCTTTATGAACGGTGAAGTTGTGCGTTTAGATGGTGCGATCCGAATGGCGCCACGTTGATATACCATTATTGTTAGTCTTATTTTTGAACTGAGTTTTAACGTTGAGCCTGAGCAATTACATGAATGTACTTGCTCAGGCTTCGGTAATAAAAGCGCTAATTGAGTGCGGTCATGGGAATCCGCTGAATAGATATTTTACTTTTACGTTATTTGTTTTTCTGTGATGACAAGTAGCGATCCAACGAGTTGGCAAATTCTTGCTTGTCCCTAGAGCCTAGCGTTGCTGGGCCGCCCGTAACTTCACCCGATGAACGCATTGTTTCCATAAAATCACGCATGTTTAATCGTTCTCGAATATTTTGCGGCGTGTAGATTTCTCCTCGAGAGGTAATAACCTGAGCTTTCTTTTCAATTAGCTCTGCAGCTAAAGGGATATCAGAGGTGATAACAAGGTCATCGATTTCAACATATTGCACAATGTAGTTATCAGCCACGTCAAAACCAGCAGGCACTTGAACCATTTTGATCCAGGGAGAGGGTGTGATACGTAGAGCATGATTGGCAACCAATATAAGTGGGATTTCAACTCGTATAGCGGCTCGAAACAATATTTCTTTGATCACGTTGGGGCAGGCATCTGCATCAACCCAAATTGTCATAATGACTCCAAAATAAAAAGTAAAAGTAAGGTTTGTCACCTGTACCTATAATTGGCCTTCGTAAAGAAGCCCTATTATACCGTTGATTCGTGTCCCTGCTAAAGGTTTGTACTGTGGGTTTATCTGCTGCATGATGGGTCATTTCATCATTAAGTGAGTAGATTATGGCTTCTAACCCTGCGATACATGGATATTGTCACCCACAGTTTTCAGCAGTGCGCCGACTGTTTATGGAGAACTTTATTCATAGCGGGGAGGTTGGAGCTAGCGTTTCATTGTGTATGCATGGAGAGCCTGTCGTTAACTTGTGGGGGGGACATACGTCTTGGACACGCTTTCAGCGTTGGAAGGAAGACACCTTAGTAAATATCTTTTCGGGAACCAAAGGTGTTACCGCTATATGTGCTTTGATATTGGTTGACCGAGGGCTTTTGGATTTAGAGGCTCCCGTTGCGCAGTATTGGCCTGCTTTTGCTCAGAAAGGAAAGGAACATATTCCGGTAAAATGGGTGCTTAATCATAAGGCTGCAGTGACAGGCGTTAGGCGACGATTGTTGGGGCGATCACTTTATAACTGGAAAACCATGTCAAACGCGTTGGCGGCTCAACAGCCTTGGTGGGAGCCAGGCTCAAGGCATGGTTATCACGCCTTGAGTTATGGTTGGATTATGGGAGAGATAATAAAAAACATTACAGGAAAAACGGTAGGACAATTTGTGGCGGATGAAATTGCACAGCCATTGGGTATCGATTTATATATTGGAATGGATAAAAAGGAACACTCTAGAGTTGCTCCTATTATTTTGCCAGTCGGAATCCCCGAGGCTGCAGATACATGGCGTTTGATTGGAGCCTGTTTGACCAACCCTTTGGGCGTTTCTAGTAGTGCAATGTTAAACCCAACAACCATTGCTACTGGTGTGAATTCAAAGCAATGGCGCTCAGGAGAGCTGCCTGCAGCTAATGCACACTGTGCACTGGCGTTAGCGAAACTGTATGGTGCGTTAACGTTTAGGGGAGAGCTTCAGGGAAGCCCTTTGGTGTCCGCTGATACATTGAAGTACGCCACAGAAGAGTCGTCTTCTGGGCATGACTATGTGCTAAAAATGGATACGCGTTTCAGTATGGGGTTTATGTTGAACCAAAAGGCTGAAGCTGGCCGATTTGGCCCAGGAAAAAGGAGTTTTGGTCATAATGGTGCTGGAGGTTCCTTTGCATTTGCCGACCCTGATGTTGGCTTGTCCTATGGGTATGTTATGAATCGTATGGGATCTTATTTGTTGATGGACCCTCGGTCCCAGCGTTTGATCGATGCGGCGTACCGTTGTTTGTAGTGGGTGAAAATCGATCAACAAAGGTAGGTTGGAACATAATCAAATCTACTGCCATACTGGATGTTGTACTTTATTGTTTAAAGGTATTTGGATTAGGAAGGCGATACCTGAAATGTTTGCTTTTGGATATCAGGTTGCATGTTGGGTTATATAGGGTTAAATAGGATTGGGAAACTGAATGAACAGCCAAACCTTGAAATGTTGTACAGTGCAGGGCTCTGTGTGGCGTATTTTTTTGCCATTAGTGTTAATTCTTTCTGTTTATAGTGAAGGGGCAAATGCAAATAGCGCTGAGGGTAAAGCGATATCCATATGTTCTGATTCAAACTATTGGTTCCCTTATACTTTTGACGAAAATGGCACTTCGAAAGGTTTACATGTTGATCTTGTAACAAATGCATTAGCCAAATTAGGAATAAAGGCCGTTATAGAACCCTTACCTTGGAAGCGTTGTTTGTTTTCTGCAAAAAAAGGACAGTACGACGCAGTGATCAGTGCATCGTACAAGAAGGGAAGGGCTGAGTATTTGTATTATCCTGATGATGCGGCCCTAGGTGGAGTATCAAAGCAGCGCTTGACTCAGGTTGAATATACGATATTAACATTGAAGAATGATGCATTCGATTTTGATGGGGATTTTTCTAAAATCCCAGAGCCGGTAAGGGTTCCCTTAGGCTATTCCATAGCGGATGATCTTACAAAAAAGGGACTGTTCGTACAAACCTCAACAAAAGGGATCTATAACAGTTTACGAAATTTAGTAAATCATAAGACAGGTTCTATTGTGACTACAAAGGACTTTGCAACCCTGGTGGCAAAAGATGAGTCGATTGGGTTACATGTATCGTCGATGCCTATTAAATCAAAATCCTATTTTATGGCGTTTTCAAAGAAAACAGCATTAACGGGCGATGAGCGTGCTGGAATTTGGGATGTAATTGCTGCCGTAAGAGCTGATGCAGCGTTAATGTCTACTTTGTTAGAGTCTTATGTTAAAAAAGATGAAGCTCCCTCGAATTAATTGTGGTCTGATTTAATAACAACTGATCCCCTCGTCAGTTTACGAGCGGATCAGTTGTTGCCTGGATTATTTCCCCCCCATGAGACCTTTAATAGCAGAAGGAATATCGGCTGGGAAGACAACGGATTTAGCATTATCAGAAGCAGAAAGGTTTTGTAACGCCCCAATGTATTTCTCACCTAATAAATAAACAATCGGCATTTCTTTGTCCCCAATCGCATCCGTGACAAGCTCAATAGCCCGTTGGCTTGCCTTTGCTAATACGACCTGAGCCTCAGCATCACGCTTTGACGCTTCCAGGCGCCCTTCTGCTTCAAGTATGGTGGCTTGTTTGTCTCCGTCTGCACGGGTAACTGTCGCTCGGCGTTGACGCTCTGCGGCGGCTTGTTCTTCCATTGCTTGCTGCATGGTCAATGATGGGTTGATATCCTGGATTTCAACGGTTTTAAGGATAATACCCCAGTCTGCAATATCATCAGAAATAGAGGCTTTGAGTTTCGCTTTGATGTGTTCTCTGGACGACAACGCATCATCTAAGGACATTTCACCTAAGATAGAACGCAGTGATGTTTGGACCAATGTTTGGATGGCAATAATGTAACTTTCAACACCATAAACTGCTTTTTCCGGTGAAACGATGTTGATATAGGCAACGGCATTGGTAACCAGGACAGCATTATCCTTAGTAATGACTTCTTGTGATGGGATGTCTAATACAATGTCTTTTGTGGTTATTTTATAAGCGACGTTGTCAACAAACGGTATAAGAATATTTAAGCCCGGTGGTAACGTTGAGCTGTATTTTCCTAGTCGCTGGACAACCCATTTATTCCCTTGAGGGACGAGTCGAACACCTTTGGCGATGGTTAACATAACAAAAATAAATAGGCCAATAACAATGATTAAACCTGCAGTCATAATGTTGCTCCTTAGTGATGATGTTTTTAAATAGGGTGTTCTAAAACAGTGTGCTGCTTGTATCTAAATCCTTTCCTTAAACCCTTGCCCCTAAACTTTAGTGACAATTAAACTGTTACCAGAAAGATCAATGACTTTTACTCTATCACCTATCGACAGAGGGGCTTGTGAAATAATGAGCCATTCATCTGCTCCTAAAATAGGCGCTGGAAAACGCAATTTTCCTTTTATGTCATCATGGGGAGGGGATAGGACTTGGCCTATTTGTCCAACAATAGCTTCCCTTGAAAGGCCCGCTTTGGTTTTATCAATAGCAAGAGGTTTTAAAAATTGAAACCAGCCGATAGCGAGTAATGTGGACAGCGCTGTCCACAAAAAGATTTGCCAGGTTAATGATAATTCGGGGAAAAAATAAAGGATGCCGCCAATGACTATAGCGGCGGCACCAAACCAGAGAATAAAGAATGAGATTAAAAAAATCTCACTCAGCATTAATAGAAAGCCAAAAATTACCCAATGCCAGTAAAGCGGTTCATATTCCATGTCGAACTCCTTAAATGAATACCGACATTATCCCTGACTGGCTACGCTTTTCAAATACTTATTTAACCCTCATTCTTACTGGTTTGGTGCGTGATGTGTTTTAGGTTTTTACTCTGTGTTGCTGCTGAATTCAAACTTTATCGCATCGGCGATAACGGTGCCGTCGGCATTGAGATTGGATAGCATTACCTTCTGCTCACCTTGGTTAAACCAATAACGGCCTATTAGTTTCCATTGTCCCGATAGCTGGCTTTGATCAATGGTTTGAGTGGAAGTAATGGTTGTGTTATTTGTGGGTGATTGATGAGACACGATAAATGGAGCATTTGTTGCAAAATTGCCATGTGCTGGGTTTGCTGTGTATACGTTATAGTAACCAGCAATGGGTAGGTCAGGCTTCCAGGAAAAGGTTCGTTCTGTGCGGGTACTAGGGGCTGCATAGCGATAATTATGAGCATAGTATCCACTGCGGTAGATGCTAGGCCACCACCAACCTGTGCGCTTGGTTTCAGGGGCAGCGTTATCAACGATTACTTTTGCGCTAACATCAATAAGGTCAACTGTTTGCGTAACGCTGTCCACCCCCATATTGAGTTGATAATCTAGGATCTCGTTAGGTACGGTCCAATCCCCACTGTATATACCATCTCCCGCGGTTTTGTCTGGCGATAACCCTGTATCATTCAGAGTGACTTGCTCATTGGTAGGAGATACCGTGATGGTGATGCTGCTTTCAGCGCTGGGTTCGGCACACTGGTATTTATGCACTTCTAAGTAAAGAATATCCCCTGGAACTCGAAAAATATTACTTTGTTGTGGTTGATGGCGGCGCTCGAACAGTTGGTTGCTACAATTTAGTGCGCCTTTGCCTTGGTCTCCCGTAAGCTGTATTAGTTGTCCTGAGCGGGTTGTCTGCTTCAACTCATCAAGGGGTTTACCGCTGGATAATAATAATCGTTTGATTTGAATGGGGCTCAGTGTGGCAGTGTTTGTGTTAGCTTTTAATAATGCGACCACACCGGTAACAAAAGCGGTTGCTTGTGAGGTGCCGCTGGACACAATATAGTCTGCAGACGTTTCAGACCCCGTAATATCAACTCGTGGATTAGTACTTAAAATACTTTCACCTGGGGCTGCAATATCAACGGTCCAGCGTCCAAAACTTGAGTTTGCCCAAAGGGCTCCTTGGTTATTAATTGCGGCAACGCTGATGATGTTATCTAATTCAAATGACGCGGGGAAGTACATGGTCTCTTCATCGTGGTCAATGCTCCAGCCATTATTTCCAGCGGCACTAACGAGGGGAATATTTAATGTGTTTAGACGCACTAAAGCGGCTTGCACTTCAGGGGTGTTGAGCCAGTATTTTTGTCGTATTTCCCCTCGTGCAATAATGAGATTATTAAAAGAAGACGCACCACCAGAGCCATTGATAACGGCGATGTTAATACCTTGTTCTTTTAAATCTGCAAAGTAGTCCAAGCAAGCGATGACACTTTCGGGCGTGCCATAAAGCCCCTGCCCACCAGGAATGGTAAGGTAAACATCACTTTTCATTTCTGCTGCCGCACAGGTCGCAATTTTCACGTTGCCTGCAAGCCCCGCTATGCCAACGACGCCACCATGAAACTGGGAACCAGATGCGGTTCCGTTGTCACCCGTTGCTAAAATTACGCCAGCCATGTTCGTGCCGTGACCGATAGCGCTATCAATAGGATTTCCTGCCAGAGGGTTGGCTACCCCATTAATAGTTTTTTCTACTAGCGTGTTGATACCATGACAGTCATCGATATAACCGTTATTGTCCCTGTCGGTATTATTTTCACAACCATCATCGATGCCGTTATTATTGTTATCTAGGTTAAGTGCTTCACCGGGGTTAAGCCAGACCCGATTTTTTAAGTCTGGGTGAAGATAATCAATACCCGTATCAATAAGGCCAACCACAACCTCTTGCTGTACTAATGGCAGAGTTGAAAATTCTTGCCAGCCAGCCTCTGCATTAATATCAATCGAATTAATACCAGGGGAAATATATTGAGAACAGGTATATTGATCATTACTAATGTCGGGTTTGTTTTGGCAGGTACCAATTGGTGTGGTGTTATCTTCTGGAGATAAACGAGGTATGTTTTTTATAGCCCATTGTTCACTGATTAAAAGATCCGAAAGGCTGTTTGCTGAGGCACCTAAACTACAGAGGGATAATAAAATAGCGAAAGAAAATAAACCGTATAACTTCATAATAAACAGCCTTTGTTTCGAAGAACCGCGTCATTGCGAATTATTAAAAGGCTAGCGAAATGAGAAATAAAATCTATGGCGGATGTCTGCGTTAATTATTTGACGGTGGGTGAAAATAACAGGTTCACCTCCACCGTCAAATAATTAGCGGGATTGTACTTGCGGGCTTCAATATATCAATAACTTAATCGGCATTTTGAAGTGAGGTAATGAATAGCTCAATGCATTGACGCAAATATTAAATGTATGCTTTTGTTACGCTTTGTATGTGTTTGGTATATTTGCACTCTGTGTTGGTTGTTTTGTGCTTTTGTGTCAATTAACTTTTCTTTTTTCCAAAAAACATATTGGTTGTTTCTTCATTGTCGGGTTCTTCTTCTTTGAGGGGTTCAAGGGACAGGCCATCGAGAGCGCTTGGTGCTGCAGCGGGCTTGGTATGAGCGGTGCTAGGGGCTTTTCCAAGCGGTTTTTTACCTGTTGCCGCAACGGGAGCAGGGGGAGGAGTACTGCCTTTTTCTGAAAGTGTTACTTTAAGGCGTAAATTGTTTTTTGAATCGGCATTTCTCAATGCTTCGTCGAGCGATATTTTATGATCTTGATAGAGTTGAAGTAATGCACCGTCAAATGTCTGCATACCTTGTGCTTGAGATTTTTCCATAACCTCTTTTATTTCATCCACTTTACCTTGCTTAATTAAGTCGCAAACCCTCGGAGTTCCCAATAATATTTCTATTGCTGCAGCGCGTTTTCCGTCAGTAGTGGGGATAAGGCGTTGAGAGATGATACCCCGCATATTTAGCGACATATCTAGGAAAAGTTGTTTGTGCCGCTCTTCGGGGAAAAAGTTAATGATTCTATCTAGGGCCTGGTTTGCATTGTTGGCATGTAACGTAGATATGCATAAATGCCCAGTCTCTGCGAATGCGATTGCTTGCTCCATCTGCTCTTGGGTACGTATTTCTCCGATTAGAATAACGTCCGGTGCCTGGCGTAACGCATTTTCTAATGCATCATCGTAGGAAAGTGTGTCCACACCGACCTCCCGTTGGTTTACAATGGACTTTTTATGACGATGTACAAATTCCACTGGGTCTTCGATGGTAATGATGTGTCCTGCACTGTTGGTATTTCGGTAATCAATCAACGACGCTAATGATGTAGATTTTCCAGAGCCGGTGCCCCCTACAAATAGGACTAAACCCCTTTTTTGCATAATGAGTTTGGTAAGGATTTCGGGTAAACGTAATAGTTTATAGTGCGGTATTTCTGTTTTGATGGCACGAATCACCATCGATACTTGGTTGCGTTGTTTAAAAATATTCACCCTGAAGCGACCAACTCCGGGTTCGGAAATGGCCAAGTTCATCTCGGGGCGAGTTTCAAAGTCGACTTGCTGTTCTTTTGTCATCAATGAATTGGCAATTTCTTGAACTTTTCCTATGGGGAGGGGTTCTGGTGACATGGGCTCCATTGCGCCAAAAAATTTGGCGCTGATAGGCGCTCCTGTTGACAAATAGAGGTCAGATCCATCTTTTTCAGCGAAATTTTTCAGGTAATCCATGAATTCCATAGTTTTTCTCTGTTGTGCGTGCAATTGTTCTGGCAGTCAGCGCTTTGGTCCGCAGCTTCCGTCTCAAAAGGGGTGTAATTTGGGGTGCTACTTAGGCTGTAACTAGGGCTGCAACCAAGAGTGCAATTAAATCAGTATAGACAAATCAGCGTATTGAGAAGCTAGGTTTAGCAACTCTATGGTGGGGTGCTTAAAAAAGATTCGAATATTGATCGTTAAAGGGGGAAATGTCCCGTAACTTGACGCTATAATGGCCAGATATAATACTTATAAGCCCGTCAACGGGTAAAATTAGCTCAACTTTGGCCTTTTTTATGGAAAAAACACTCCCAGACCTTATCGCAGATGAATTGATTGCCCGCATTTTTATCGGAGAATTTAAGCCAGGATTTAGATTACCCGCTGAAAGAGGGTTTGCAGAAACATTGGGGGTGGACAGAACGTCTTTGCGCATGGCCTTACGAACGCTGAATCGAATGCGGTTGGTGCAGTCTGTAAGGGGGTCGGGTATTACCGTTATGGATTATCAAAAGTGTGCAGGTTTGGATTTTTTGGCTGCGATATTTGATATACCACAGCTAGAGTTAGGCACAAAAATAAAGAGAGAAGGACTTGAGGCGTTTAACGGTATTATTCCTGGCATGATGTACGAGTTAGTGAAAGGAAGCTTCGATGCAACAATGGCAGTCACAGTCAGGGATATTCTTCAAAAAGAACTGAATATTTTGGACGAAGGGGATTTAACCGCCGAGCGATTGGATCGTTTGACGGCGTTGCAGATGCAGCTTCAAGAGTTTGTTTTGTACCAAAATGGCTCTTCTATTGTTGCTCTGATGGCAAATAGCTCCCGAGTAATGAGAGAGCAAGTTATGCGAGAATTACTTGAGCATATTGATATTCGAGCCAATGTGAAATTTAACCAGCAAATGTTTATAGATATTGGGTCGGGTAAATTACCGGTTGCTGATGTGGTTGGGTATTATCATCATTATTCCGCAGAATATACCAAACCACTTATTGAATATTATAATAATAACCCCAAACAATCACGGTTATTGGCGTCACCTCTACAATCCGTTTTAGCCAGGTGCTCGTAATAGAGCACCTGTTGCATAGAGCTTTAACTTGCCATGATTAACAGGCGGTTCCTCGTAACGATTTGACTTTGTGCTCTAGTGCTTCAGCCGTTGCATCATCTGACGTCACGAAAGGTGCAGCGACAAGTTCTACTTTTGACCAGAATCGACGGGGGCGACGGGTCAATGCATTACCATCTTTGTGGCTAAAGAAGCTGCCCCATAAACCTTTTAGCGCCATAGGGACCACAGGTACGGGGTTTCTCTGTAATATTTTTTCAATACCATTTTTAAAGGTATCAATATCGCCATCAGTGGTCAGTTTTCCTTCGGGAAAGATACAAATAACTTCTTCGTTATTTAGCTCTTCTGATATTTTATTAAAGGCCGCTTCATACGTTTCAGGATCTGCGGATTTTGAGTGAATAGGAATAGCTTTTGCTGTTCGAAATACAAAGTTTAATACCGGCATATTGTAAATCGGTTTAAACATTACAAAACGTATGGGGCGATGGCAGGCGCCGGCAATAATCATCGCATCCATATAACTTACATGATTACAGACAATAACCGCAGGACCTTCATCAGGAATGTTATGTAAATCCGTATGTTTAACGCGGTACATGGTATGAGTAATAATCCAAATAATAAATCGCATAAGAAACTCAGGGATTGTGCGGTAGATATACCACGCAACCACCGCATTCATAATGGCGATAACCATAAAGAATTCTGGAATAGATAGGCCCATTACGGATAAGAACAGCATCGCAAATATGGCTGAAACTACCATGAATGCTGCATTTAAAATGTTTAAAGCCGCGATGGTACGTGAGCGTTTTTTTGGATCAGATCGCTCTTGAACCATGGCGTACAAAGGAACAATGTATAGCCCTCCTGAAACACCAATCATCACAAAATCAAAAAGAACACGAATATTCGAAGGAATGGTAATAAATTCCATAAAACCTATGGTGGTTTCACTTACCGAATGAGCAAAAAATAGATCGACACCAAAAACGGTTAAACCAATTGACCCTAAGGGTACTAAACCCAGTTCAATTTTATGCCCAGATAAACGCTCGCATAGCAGAGAGCCTGCAGCAATACCGATAGAAAATAATGCGAGCAATAACGTAACAATCGTTTGATCACCGTTCAGTACAACTTTGGTGTAATTGGGTAACTGGGTTAAGTAAGAGCCCCCTAAAAACCAAAACCAAGAAATAGCCAAACTGGCAAGGTAAACCGAGTGGATTTCACGGCCTATTTTTAGGGTCTTTAACGTTTCTGTGAAAGGATTGAATTTTATTGTAATGTCGGGACAGGCTGCTTCAGCGGTAGGTATTTTTCGACTAGAAAACCAACCAACAAAAGCCACTATCAATATACACAGAGAAATCCACATTGGCCCATGATCGATTTTAGTCAGCACACCACCTAATATCGTTCCCAATAAAATGGCGAGAAATGTACCCGATTCAACCAGTGCATTGCCACCTACTAATTCATCAGAATGAAGGTGTTGCGGTATGATACTGTACTTAATAGGAGCAAAAAAAGTTGACTGAGCTCCGGCACAAAATAGTAATAATAGTAAGCCAACAACTTGGCTGAAGTAGAAGGCCACACCAGCACAGGCCATAATGGCAATTTCAAATAGTTTGATTCGACGAATTAAAAATGATTTTTCATATTTTTCAGCAATCTCACCGGCAAGGGCAGAAAAGAGGAAGTAGGGGAGAATAAACAGCATTGCCGCGATATTGTTAAGGGCGTTAATTTCCATGGAAACTTGATAGCTAGCACTAAAAGCGATGAGAATTAACAGCGAACTTTTAAATATATTATCGTTAAATGCCCCTAGAAATTGTGTCCAAAATAGTGGAGCAAATCGCTGTTGTTTTAGCAGATAAAACTGAGACCGTTCCTGGTGGTTGTTATCCATAGAGACCCTTAGTTAGGAATTAACGTAGTTTTTGAGAGTATTCTGCGGGTCTATAAATATTGCCATTAGTACTGTATTTGACGTAATGTTTCAGAGATTTCTGAGGCAAGGACGCCGAAGTAAGCATACATGGATGTATTTACTGCGGTTTCTGAAACATTATGTCAAATACAGTACGATCTAGTCGATCCGCTGGGTGTTAACGCTACGTTAATTCCTAAAGCAAAAAGAATCAATATTGATTAAGGTGTAACTTTAGCTACCCCCGTTATAGTTCCCGTCCAAATCCCTCCAAATGGGCCAATCTGGGTAGCTGCATAGAAACTATTGTAATAGAACCACTTCGACATTGGCTTAAAAAACACAGAAGAACCCGTATCCCAGTCCAAAGCTTCAACATTCCAGCGACTATCACGTTGGCCAATGCAATAGAACAAATTACTCGCCGCGCTCATTGTTGGAATACCGTTGGGGCAACTAATATCATTATTAACCCAAGCTACATCAAGGGAACGTGTTTCAGGGTTCCATTCAAACTTTTCAACACCATAAGGGGCATATTTAGGCTTATTACTAAAGAACACCACAAAAGCATTGATAAGATTTGAAAGGGTAGAGTTAGAAGATTGTGCGATATCTGAGCCGTAATCATTGCTTACTACTACGGCCCCGTAACCACGAACCAATACAGACTGTTCTGACATTGCTAATTCACGAGAATCATCACCGTAATTTACTGGTACTTCAGCAGCAATACGACGACTTTTTCCTGGGGCTATAGGCTGCCAATCAGCGGGAATTTCATCGCGCCAAAACAATACAAGATTGGTAATCATTTGGCCGTCAGTGATAACAACAAATTTATCCTGATCACCCACGCCCATTAAGGACGGTGTTGACCCCGACCCACTGCCCAAACGGCCAGGAACCTGAATGTCAGCCCCATTCTCATAAGCTGATTGCCACGCACCATCCGCTTCATCTAATGAGAGTTTTTCACCTGTCCATTGTACTCTATACATCTGTTCGCTAGTAACAACATAAATACCACCGTCTTCATCGATCGCAAAAGAGTTGGATACCTCTTCTCCTAGTTCACTATCACCCAATTGTAGGTAGTGGAATTCACTAAAATCTCTAGAGATAATCGCGATGGTTCCCCGTTTTGTCGCTATGGATAAATAGCCATCGTACATCATATTAATGCCGACAATGGGGTCTTCAGCGTTGCTTCCACGTAATACGTTTGCTGGGATTTCTAATGTACGAAGTAATTCGATATCAGAGGTAGCATCGTCCTTTATGCTGTCAGTATATGCATATAGATTCCCTTGTCCTGGCACATAGAAAACATTGTCTTTATCAAGAACCGTGTACGCCCCTGTTGTCCCATTAGCGATGTTAGGGGTTTCTGTTTTTTTCATCTTGTCGATAACGTGAGTTCTGTCGGTATCAACACTGATTTTATAGACATCCGTTGCCCCGGAACCCCATGCAACTAAATCGCCGTTGGCATAGGGTGCAGACATTGCCAATGTGATGTTAAGCAGGTTGGTTGCCTTATAAGATGCCTTGCCCAATGATTCTGCTGAAGTAGGCCCAGGGAGAGGGGATGAGCCCTGAACATAAGATGTGCGGTGGCTCATTGGCCAGGCAGAATCTGCTAAAAATGTGTTATGGGGCGGCTCGTTATTATCAGGATTAGCCGGGTCTGTAGCTGCCTGGGCATTGGCTGAGACTAATAGGGTTGACGTTAACGATAGTGCTATCCCAGCAATCAATGTGCGAAATGTAAGGGGGGCTGAGCGCCTATGGGATATTGTTTTTGTTATAGCCATACTTGTGGTAACCATGTTGAGTTGTCCTTTTATGGGTGATGATGTTCAACCGTTTCATCAATAGATTACGCGTAGTACGGACAGTGTTGTCCCCGAAAACTGCCATGTTTTTACCAATTCGCGACAATTGCTGTTAATGTGTGGGTTGTTAGGTTATTGAACCCGTTAGAACATCACAAGTGCGCCACAAGAGTAAAAAAGTGACAAGCAACGATCAACCCAAACATAAGTCTTCACACAAGGCCTCCAGCACAATAGCAACATGGGCTGCAGCGATAGAGCGAGCGTTAAACTCCTATGCATGCACAAAAATAGCGGTGGATGCATTGTTTGCTGATCATGCCATTGACCAGTCTCGGCTCATGGATGCTAATTATCGCATCCCCGTAGTGGTGATGACTAAACTGTGGCGCTCATCTGTCATTTTAACAGGTGACGATGCTTTTGGTTTGCGGGTGGCTGAATCGGTATCCCCAACAACTTTTCATGCGCTTGGTTATGCTGCAATGGCATCAAAGAATTTTACCGAAGCTGTGCAACGTGTAATTCGAAATGCACGTTTAGTGAGTGATATCGCTAATCTGAGGTTAGATATGGGTGAGGATCAAATACGTTTATATTTTAACGTTCGAGATGAGAGTCCCGATGTTTCTTATGAAGCAATTGATGCATTTATGGCATCATTAATACATATTACACGCCATTATATGCATGCTCGAATGCCTTTGTTAGCGGTTGAAATGGTTCGTCCAGAACCGAAAAACCGAAAAAGGTTTGATGATTTTTTTGAGATACCAGTAACGTTTAAAAGTAAATCAAATTGTTTTTCAATTCACTCTTCTGTGATTCCTGCATTGGTGCCTACTTACAACGCAATGTTGCTTGAAGCCAATGAAAAAGTGATGAAAGAGTATTTGCAGAAAAACCACCTTTCATCGACGGCAGACATTGTACGGACGCATATTGAATCTGTTTTGCCGGAAGAGCCAGTGTTGGAGAGGGTGGCCGAGAGAATGCATATGAGTGAGAGGAAGTTACAGCGATTATTAACGTCTGAGTCGACCTCTTATCAAAAAGTGCTTGATGCATATCGTCAAGAAAAAGCAGAGCAATGGTTAAATGATACCGGTAAAAGCATTAAACAGGTGTCGGACTTGCTCGGTTTTGGAAATCAAAGTGCATTTACTCGGGCGTTTAAGCGGTGGACAGGAAAAACGCCAAAGCAAATGCTGCGTTAAACTTTATCGAAAAATACTACTCTTCTGAGCAACTACAGCTGAGCAAATTTTAAATCATTGATGGTTATGTTTCTTTGTTTTCTTTGTCTTGTATATCTTTTTGCTCTACACCATATTGTTCTAACTCCTCGACAAGTTCCTCAAGTAGGCTTTTGATTTCTTCAGATTTTTCTATTGATGATACCTCATCGTACTTTGCCAGTAACTCGTCATTCGTTTGCTTGGTAAGTATGGTCGCTTGCTCTAAGCTAAGCATGGGCTCTGCTTGAGATGTTTCTCTTCTACCTGGAAGGTTAGCAAGGCCTATGTCCAGCTCTGAAAATTCCAGGCCTGGAAAGGTTGGTTCAAACTGTTTCTTTATTTTATCTTCCATGTCCAAATTTCGTTGAGATAAATCCACTTGTTGTACAAAGCCCGCCTCGCCATTTTCCATTAAAAAATAACCAGAGCGCTGGATGCTACCTAGGGAATTGTTGTAATCATCTTTGAGCTCAAACGTTGTGTCATCGTGTTCTAACCCTATCACTCCAACCCCTGCATCTTTAAGGGACATAAGGTGGTCGTTTCCGGCTCCGTCTTGTGTCCAGATTTCAAGTTGTTCATAGATACTGTCGTTTTCATCAATAACGCCATTGTTGTCGTCATCGTATTGGCTTAAGTCTTGAAATCCATTACCTGATTGGGTTCCAAACATTTCATTGCCATCATTAATTTTTCCATCATTATTCTTGTCAAAAACAATAAAACCATTCCCTTTTGATACAAAGGATATGTTTTCTTTAGTACCATCTGCATCAAGATCAAACTGAAAAGAGGAGTCTCTCAGTGTAACGATCCCTCCATCGAGATTAATTGCTAAAGGGTCAGTTTTTTGCGTGTTTTGCGATAATATTCTAGCGTCTTTTTGAAGGGAAAAATTGCGATCTAGTTGTGCCGATAGGGTGAACTCAACAGATTTACCGTCGATCATGGTGACTTTTCCAGATATGCTGAAGTTGGTGTGTTCCTCTTCTTCATAAATGCTTTGTTGACCAATGGTGACCTCTGCCTGGATTGTATTGCCTGCTTGAATATCTGATGCTGGCTCTAACACCGTGATTTGCGATAGATCCATTCTGATATTTTGAGTGAACGCTTTGCTTAAGGTGCGCTCTATGATTTTTTCACTGGTAAAGACTGCATTGTCGTCATCATTGTTAGGGTTGGTAACATAAGATTGACTATTAATTTGGTAACGTTGTTGGCTGTTTAACGTTACTTGTTCTCGAACAGCAAGTTGTCCTGAGCGGGTTACTTGTGTGGCTGAAGGGGTAGAGCCATTGGGGGTTGGCTCCGCTGATGTGCTACTTGTGGACCTCTGCAAAAGCGCATGTTGTTCCTGTCGGATTCGCAGTGTATGTCCACCAGAAAAGTTGAGCTGGGATGAGGCTACTTTCATGGTGAATTCCATTTTTTTGGACACACAATAGCCTCTTTCCTATAAGTGAGAAAAGGTCGTGTGTGTCTTTGAGGTTGAGGTAGAAATTGCTTTCTAACTATCTATATCGGCCAAAAATAATAAACCTTAAGACCTTTTTTGTTTTTCTATCTCAATGGACTGACGGAGTTGTTCTGCTAAATCAACAAAATAAAGCGATAAGAAGTCAATAAATTGTCGGGTTTTCTGCGGCATGTAGCGGGATTTAGGGAACACCATGTGCACCAAAGCACCAGGTGTTTCAAAATCTTTGAGTAGGTGTATTAACGACCCTTTGTTTAATGAGCGTTGGATTAGATAATAAGGTAATGCAGCGATGCCGAGTCCTGCATGGGCGCTATGATAAGCCAAATCCAAATCATTGGTGATGAGCTTTGCCGATCGTTCATGCAGTTTTGCGGACTCCGCTAGTCGTTTTACTTTGCGAATATCGATTGACTCATTACCGGTGACAATTAACATACTGTGATCCGCCAAAGCATCGATTGAATGAGGGTGTCCATGTTTCTCAATGTATTCTGGCGATGCACACAAAACGAGACTGAGAGGCCCAATGGTTTTGGCTATTAGTCGAGAATCAGGAAGGTCACCTAAGTAAATGCCGATATCAAAGCCATTACCGGTCAAATCCATTGGCGCATCACTGAGAAACAACTCTATATCAATGTTTGGGAACTCTTGGCAAAAATCAGCGGCAACTCGGGAAAGAAGAGAGCGCCCAAAAACGGAGGGTACCCAAACGCGCAATGTACCTCCCACGGAAGACTCAAGGTCTTTTACCATAGCGTTGGTTTCTTGAATGGCTTCAAGAATTAACATACAACGATTGTAATACAGCGTACCTGCCTCTGTGGGACTGATAGAGCGGGTGGTGCGGTTGAGCAGTCTAACACCAAGCGTTTTTTCTAACTGACTGATTTGTTTGCTGACAGCAGAAGGGCTGAGATTAAGTTGTTGTGCCGCTAAGGAGAAGTTTGCTGTCTTCACCGCGGTGGTATAGACCGTCATGCTATCCATCATATCCCCCTGATCCGTATATCTTTTATTTGTGAAAAAAACTCATAAATGTTGTGATTATGCCTTTGTTTGATTCCTAGATTATAGTTAATGAAGCGAAACTTGATAGGAGAACGAACATGGGAACAAAACTAGTTACTGAACCACCGAGCGCATTACGTTATTTTCCTGACGCAGATGATATAGCTGCGGATATGCAACCTCAGCACGTAGAGTCCATTCGAGAAATTTTTCATACACCGTTAACAGGTTCGTATAATTGGGATTATCTGAGTGCAGATGGTCGAATTCGTAAACTCTACGAATTAGGAAAAACACTTAACTGGAATGTGGAAATGGACCTGGATTGGTCTCAAATCATCAGCAAAGATGAATACTGTACCGATCAAGATTTTAATATGTTTAAAGGCTACGCGCCTTTTGAAGCACTCTCTGAGCAAAGGAAGATTGAGTTTGATTGGCATTATATGGCATCGAATATGAGTCAATTTCTTCATGGTGAGCAAGGGGCGCTTTTGGTGGCCTCGCAGCTAGTGAGTTGTGCTCCGACCTATGATGCTAAGCTCTATGCTGCTTCTCAAACATTTGACGAGGCGCGACATGTAGAGGTGTTTAATAAATTCATTCAAACACAAATCGGTTTTATGTACCCGGTTAACAATAAACTTAAATCGTTGCTAGATAAAATCCTTACGGATTCTCGTTGGGATTTAAAATTTATTGGCATGCAAATTATTTTGGAAGGCTTGGCGTTGGCGGCTTTCAGAGGTGCGCGGGCAACTACACGAATACCTGTGTTGTCAGAATTGTTGCGATTGGTGATTCGCGACGAGGCGAGGCATGTTACCTTTGGCGTTAATTACTTGGAAGAATATTGTAAGAGCCTGACGGATCAGGAGCGAGAAGATCGAGCGTTGTTTGCATTTGAAGCTTGTATTGTCATGCGAGACCGATTGATCAGCGAAGAGGTGTTTGTGGCGTTTGGTTGGGATCCGATTGATGCAAGAAATTGCGTGTTGGAAAGCACAGTGTTAAGCGAATTTAGAAACCTTCTGTTTAGCCGTATTATGCCGAATCTAAAACGTATTGGTTTACTGACGGAAAGTGTTCGTTCAAAATTTGAGGCACTGGGTTTACTGAGTTATGAGAACTTTGATCATGATGCCGATATTGACTGGGACCATTTGTCCCGGCCATTGTTTGAGTCAAATGTGGCTTAACGTGGCTTTTGATTGCAAAAAGGTTGGATCAGCTTATTGAGCTGATTCAACCTTTTTGGTTTACGGTAGTGAAAACTTGGATAGCTTTAGTGGCATTAGTAGCTTTGATGAATTTCGGGGGTGATATTAGGCAAATAACTTATCAGTCACAAATGCTCTGGTTGGTTACAAACTAATTACTGACATATAACAAAAGCCTGTGATATTTTGCTGGAACAACAATAAATAAGAATAACAAACAATAATAATACTATTAGGTGATTCTCATGGGGTTCTTAGGAAAAAAACCTTCATTAACAACGATTTGTACCTCCCTTCTTATGGGCTCTGCGATTACTGCTTCGACCATTGCAACCTCAAGTGTTGCAATGGCTGCCCCTGATTGGTCAAAAGCACCCATTTCTCGGGTTATTGTAAAATTTAAATCTACTACGGGTGCAACGGTTCAGGCTCGAGGGGCAATGACTCGTAGTGTATTGACAGCTGCGGCTGAAAAATCGGGAGCACCCTTATCGACCTTACGTGGTATGGCAAATGGTGCGCAGGTTGTTAGTTTGGGTGGTAATAAGTCGTTAGCAGAAGCACAAAACGTTATTAAATACCTTGTGACAGATCCTTCGATTGAATACGCAGAGCCTGATTTGTTGATGGTGCCAATGGCTGCACCTAACGATCCTATGTATGCAGATCAGTGGCATTATTTTGAGGAGACAGGTGGTCTGAATGTAGAAACCGCATGGGGTTTAGGTGAAGGTGAAGGTGCCGTAGTTGCGGTATTGGATACTGGTTATCTTCCTCATGTTGATCTAATTGGCAATATTCTTCCTGGTTATGATTTTATTTTCGACACCGATTATAGTAACGATGGTGATGGTCGTGATAACGATGCGACTGATCCAGGTGATGCAATGGGGGTTGGTGATTGTGGCTTAGGTTTTCCGTCGGAAGAGATAGCAAGCAGTTGGCACGGAACTCATGTCGCAGGCACCATTGCAGCAGTAGCCAATAATGATATTGGTGTTACGGGTGTTGCGCCTAAGGCAAAAATTGTCCCAGTTCGTGTGTTGGGTAAATGTGGCGGTTATACTTCAGATATAACGGATGCAATGTTGTGGGCCGCGGGTATCCCAGTAGATGGAGTGCCGACAAACGAAAACCCAGCAGATGTGATTAACATGAGTTTGGGAAGCGCTGCAACGGGTATATGTAGTCAATCTTATTCCAACGCGATTGCTGATGCACGTAATGCTGGAGCTGTTGTTGTTATCGCAGCTGGGAATAGTGATGCCAATGCAGATACTTACCCTCCAGGAAACTGCCCTGGTGCCTTTACTGTTGCCGCCAACAATCGCTCCGGTGGCAGAGCTTATTATTCTAATTTTGGTTCTATTGTTGATGTTGCAGCACCTGGTGGAGCACAGTTTTTTAGTAATGACTCTAATGGCGTGTTGTCGACATCAAATGCTGGCGCTGATGGTGCAACAGCAGATAATTACCTCTATTATCAAGGCACAAGTATGGCAGCGCCCCATGTTGCTGGTGTTGCAGCACTATTGTTTGGTGCGAAGAATGATATAACCGTTGAAGAAGTTGAGAATGTTTTACGAACCAGTGCTCGGGCATTTCCTGCAAGTTGTACGGGATGTGGCACCGGAATTGTTGATGCAGATCAGGCGCTAAATCTAGCGCTTGGTAATATACAGCCGGTTGATCGAGCTAATCTTGCGTTAACGTTAACGGGTGATAATGGTAAATTTAAGAAGTCAGCAGAAGATCCTGATATTGGTACTATTCAGTATATTGCGACCGTGACAAATAACGGCATTGATACGGCGTCGAGTGTTGTATTGGAAACGATTTTCCCTGTTGACGTGACATCAGTCACGACGATGTCTGATTCTGTTGTTTGTGATGCTGATGCGGCAACATGTCAGGTTGGGGCGTTAGCGGTAGGGGAGTCATCAACGGTGACGTTTGTTGCAACCACAGCAAATAAGAAATCAATGTCTTTCACTGGCAGTGTGTCTAGCGAGTTGTTAGACCCAGATACCAGCGATAATATTGTAATCAAGAAGTTTGGCGGTGCATTGGGAATTTGGATGTTGCTAATGTTCTCGGCGGTAGTGGTAAGACGTCGTATAAAATAGAGAAATACTTTCCCGCTGTTTGGGTTTGCATATGGTGACTATGCAGCGGGGAAGCAAAAGCTAAGTTGAGAACCTGCTTTTATCGGTTCTTCAAATCGCACACCAAGCCCCAATAATCGAACGGGTTTATTGCCTCGAACGAAGGCCTCTTCACAAAGGGTTTGGTATGTATTGAGATGTGGCTCTTGCACGCTACGTTGAATACAGCGCTCAATTGTAGTTTGTGTAAAATCACTAAACTTTATTTTGATAAAGGCTTTTTTGATGGGGTGTGACTTGGATTGTTTATTGAGTCTATTCTCCATCTCACGCTGTAATTCTGGTAGTTTTTCTATGCATTCTGATAATGCGCGCAAATCTTTTGAATAGGTGTGTTCAACGCTAAGGGATTTGCGGAATTCTCTGGCTTGCACAGGTCGATTATCAAAGCCGTAAGCCAGTTGGTGTAGTCGCTTACCAAATACCCCTAAGTGCTTAGTAAGTTCAAAAATACTGTGATTCTGAACGTAGTTGCGGACGTCATTGCAGGTGACGATTCCAAGTCCTGCTAGTTTTTTCTGTGTTGCTTTGCCAACGCCTGATAGCTTACTAACCGGCAATGCTTGAACGAATCCATCTACCTCTGCTGGGGTGATGATGAATCGTCCATTGGGTTTATTCCAATCACTGGCAATTTTGGCAAGAAATTTATTTGGAGCAATACCAGCAGAGACCGTAATCCCAACCTCTTGAAACACCTGGGATTGAATCGCTTGAGCCATTAAGGTCGCGCTGCCCTTGTAGCCCTGTTGTCCGCTTACATCTAGGTATGCTTCATCCAAAGACAGCGGTTCTATGGTGGGGGTAAATTGTTTGAATATTTGCTGGATCTGTTTGGAGGCTTCCCGGTAACGATTCATACGGGGAGGGACAATGGTGAGGTGAGGGCACAGGCGTTTTGCCGTAGAAGATGCCATAGCAGAATGAATGCCAAATTTTCGAGCTTCATAGTTACAGGTTGCGATCACACCGCGACGATCAGCGTCACCGCCAACAGCTATGGGTTTGTTACGTAAATAGGGGTTATCTAGCATCTCTAGTGACGCATAAAAACAGTCACAATCCACGTGGATGATTTTTCGATTCGCTTGTTCTAACGGTTTAGGAATATAGGCGCTCATGGTTCTCTGTTGTATTTAAGAAACCGGTTTACGCCTAGTATAGGTGTGTGCTGATTGTTTGTACAGCTCTGGGTGTTTGTACAGTGTTTTTGTTGTGCTGTATTATTGTTGCCGTTTGTTGTTTGGCGTTATTTTTTGATAGACGCCTGTTCCTTCGCAACCAGGAAGTTGGCAATGGTGAGCAGCTCTGCAGCGCTTTTTATGTTGCTGTTGTTAATTGCATATTTCCCATTAACAACGATCAGCGGAGTACCTTTTAATTGTGCTTGCTTCATCTTTTTTGCAGCCTGGCTAAGCTGCCCGTTAATTTTAAATCCATCCAATTGTGCGTAAAATGCGTCTTTTTCAAGTCCGTAAGGTTGAAATACGCCAGCAAGAGTTTCTTTGTGTATTTCTAGATCTTTCTGACCATGTAGCCCCATGATGGTGCTAAAAAGCTGAGCATGAAGCTTGTCCGCATTTTTCAGCGATTGTGCAACAAAGAACACTTTTGCATGTAGCTTCATTGTGTCATTCCACATTGCAGGGGACTGCTCTAGAGAAACTCCCGCAGGCTTTGTTTTATTCCATTGCTGAAGTAAGGGTTCAAAGTTTGCGCAGTGAGAACAACCATACCAAAAAAATTCTGTGACAACGATGTTATCCGAGTTGTTTATGATCGGGTCTTTCAGTGTTTTGTAATGAACACCTTCAGTATAAGTTTCACCACTTGATTTGTTGGGTGGGGAGACCTGGGAAGTGCTTGTTGTGTTGGTATCCGAACCGTTATTATCTGAGCTGTTATTATCTGAACAGCCAAGCAGGGAGAGGCATATTAGAGATAAGCCGAGAAGTGCACGAGTTAATGATTTGAAGATCGTTGAAGTGGGCATGATAAGCATCCGTTGGTATCGCAATTGTTTGAGGTGTATTAATTAAATGCGATGTAGCTTACCAGAAAATAAAAAGGGGCAGATAGTGTGAATTACTATCCGCCCCTTTTTATTATGCGTTTACGTATTATTGGTAATTACTTACCAGTAACAGTTACACAAGTTTCACCAACGAAAGGATAGAATCCTTTTGTGTGGTAATCAGCAGAAGCAACAACAGTGATGCCACCAGCAGCTTTAGCCGCTTCAATTGACGCATCGCCAGTGTTGATCAATCCAATGATAGTGTTTGCACAAGAAGTACCAGTCTTAGAACCTTTCTCGCCAGTTGCTGTGATAGGACCTTTAACATCAGTGATAAGTCCAATACCTACAGGTGAAGGCCCAGTCGCACAACCAGATAATAGTAGGGTAGCTGAAGCGGCAGTTGCCAATGCTAGTTTCTTAAGCATGTTTAATTCCTTTAAATAAACGTTAAATGCCAAACACGAGTGTCGGCTGTTATTGTTTGCAGTTCTAAGCAAATCAACTCGAGTATACGGTGGGGAAACGCTAGGGCAAGCAAAAAAACACGGTATCTGAAAGTATTGAAAAAATAATCGATTTATCGTTCTGTTTTGTGAGAAATGTATTATTTCTTTGTGTTGAACTTGTCTTTAACTCCAGAGCTGCTATATGGTGAATTGGTTCGTATGAAAAATGACACACTGTGCATTGTGTTTGTTTTTTGAGCATCAGCATCAACAGGCATCAAACCTGTAAAACTTAGATTAATATTGGTATCAGTTGAAGAGTTTATATTCATAGCCTCTTCTTTCTGTGTGGTCCAGTAATAAATAAAACAACAGGTGCTACGGTCAATATGAATATGGTTAAAGAGGTAAGGAGCAAAACCTATTTGCGCTTACCAAATTTAATAAGCTGGTAAGCGATAATCATTTTCAATTTCAATGTATAACGCTTACTTGTTTGTAGTAATCCTTTGAGTGATGCTTTATTGATCGCTAGTGCGAAGGATAGGAGTATTGTAGTAATAATAAGTAAGATGTGGCTGGCTATATCTTCGGGGGATTCAAAAAAAGATTGGGCACCTGCTGCAGTGAATAAAACAAAGGCTAGCAATAGAAAAATTGGCTTGGCTGCGCTAAAAGAGCCATTGTCTTTTAGACTTGCATAGGCATCTTTGAGCTGATTAGTAATATACCAAGTCATTGCAACTGCAAATAAAACCAGCAAGTATATCGATAACATTCTGACCATGGTTAACTCCTGCAGCGCGATTTCACTTCTTTGATATTGTAATTTGCTTTGGTTCTTTATACTTACCCATGACAGCGTTTGAATTTTTTCCTACTGCCACACCAACAGACTTCGTTTCTCCCTGGCATGGTAGCGGGGGGAGTATTTGATGTGCTGTGCTCTCCATCTAAGTAATACCATTGTTGCTCTTCTTTGACAAAGCGGGAGGTCTCAGTGAGCACGCCAGGTTTGCTGTTTTCGATGTAATGGGCACTAAAGGTAACAGTACCCTGGGTATCATTTCTTTGGCCTTGGTGGCATTGATGGATGAGTAAGCCCGTCCATGTTGTTTCTTGGCAGCTTTGTTGTAGGAGTTGTGAGTTGTCTAGGGATTGGGTGCTGGAATGACGTGTATGTAGTAAATAGGTGATATCAGTATTCACAAATGCGCTGTAGCGGGAACGCATAAGGTGCTCCGCAGTGGGTGGGTATTTATCACCAGAATGAAACGGTTGGCAGCATTCTTGATACGGAACGCCACTCCCACAGGAGCATGTTGTTGTGTTCAATGTACTGTACTCAGAAAATTGCCAATAGCGCTTGCGAGTGCGTCGGATCGTTCAGTGGATCGAAATGCTTGGCGTACACATTGACCAACAGTTGGAATAAATAGGACATCCGTTAATACCTGGTTAAAGGCTTCTTGTCCTGCATCATTGGTTGCCAGTGCTTCTAAGAACAATAACGCAATGCCTTCATCAGCCAGGCTATCCCAAGCACGACCACTAACAGCAACAAGTACTTCAATGGATACAGGGGCTGTTTTGTATGTGCTTAAGGTATCAGCGATGTACTGTTTTTGGGGTTGTTTATTAACACTGCCAGATAGTGCCCGAATAGCGGCCGCGAGAGTTGTGTTGTCTTCTGTGTCCGGTTTTGCACAGTTAACCACCGCTCCGCTAAGGTCGTGGTTAATGGTTTCGTTCTCTAAACCGTGAAGCAACGGAATCATCACTTCCCTGGGTAATTGGGGTAAATGTTTTATTAGAGGTTCACTAATCGCAGGTTCATTACATCTGGCACACAAATCTGCAATGCCCTGAAGGCCAATATGCTGCCATTGTGCAAATTGCTTAGGTTGGTTGAGGTATGTGAGTATGGACGTGAGGTATTGGCTGCCTGGGCGTTTTAACTCTACCAATGCTTTGGCATGGAAGGTTGCCATTTTGTCTTGGCGAGGCGTGTAGCTCCAGGGGTTATCTTTTAGTTCTCGGTCTTTTTGAGGTTTTTCCGCTTGTTCAGGGCTGTCTTGTTGATTGCTTATGATAGCCTGTCCTAATTGGTCTAGGGCGCGACGTAAGAAGTCATCTCGCGCAGCGAGGCTTAGGAAGCCTTGTTCATCTAATGGGAGCTTTAAAAACCAAATATGGTGTTGATGGGTGTTCTTAGGGTCCCAAAATAACACACCAAACCATGCGTGGCGCTGTAAAGGGTAGGGGTAGGGAACCTGGTTGGCTTCTATCTTTTCAAACAAAGACTTGTCCATTTTAAGTACTCGCCTCCCTAGATCAAAGAAGCGGTATTGTGCGCCGGAAGCGGATAAAAAATCTTGCAATGTTTGGATTGGTTGCATAATAATTGAACAATGGTCTGTGAGTTGGTGATGGTTGTTATACTATGTATTGTTACAGTCTAACGTAGTGTGTCGGACATTATATCAAGGTATAGGAAGGCTGTTCCATGATTTCTATTCTATGATGTTTATGGTGTTTCTTTAATAGTTAGAAGTTCCTAAATGGCTTTACGTAGTTGGTATGTAGTGAGTTAAAGAAAGGTATTTGCAATGAGTGTTAATGTAGAAGCGCTGAATCTTAGTAAGCTGAATATAGATCGTCCAGATCACTTGAGTTTACACACCTTGTTATCCGAGATTAATGCGTTGTCATTACGTTGGCAGGATGTACTTAATAACCACTTTTCATCAGAATCATTTACCGTGTTTAGCCGAATGTTGCATGAGATAGCGAAGCTAAGTGAAGAGCATCGCTACACCCAGGTTTATGACGTAGTGAGTGAGATGGAGAGTACGGTCATTGCTCTCGGGAGAAACCTTGGGGCAATGCAAGAGGCTAGTAACGGCTCGGTTGTTGAATATATGTCATCTTGTGTTTTGATGTTGGAAACCCTTTGTCGGCGTCTAATGGAGGAGATGTTAAAGCAGACAGAAAAAGATGCTGTTATCTTAACCAATACGGCTTCTCGCGTGTATTTTCTTGATGAAAACCCACAGACCAGCCAGGCACTGGCGGTTGATATTAAAGGTCACGGGTATCAAGTGCTGTCCTTTCGTTGTGTTGATGACTTGATTCACGCGGTGAGGTTTCGGGAGCCAGTTGCAATTCTAGTCTTTCTTGACGCGGAGTCACCTATAGGTGTGTCGCAGGCTGACAATGAAAGGAAGCAAAATGTCACTGAGGAGCTAGAGCTTATTAATCGCCAAGAGCTCTTGCTGTCTGTGATGGCTATTAGCAATGGGCGAGTGCCTTGTATTGCCGTTGGACGAGGCAGTGATATGACATCCCGATTAGCTGCAGCCGCTGCTGGTGTTAATAGTTTTTATGTTGAGCCGCTGCCTTTGGTTACATTGGTATCTGAATTACACAGTTTACAGCATACCGTTAAGGTCGAACCTCTACGGTTGTTATTGATGAGTGATGTTGAGGGTCGATCATCTCTATTAATAGAACGTACGTTAGTTGATGCTCATTTACAGGTAACGACGGTAACTCAGTTACCAGCGTTGGTTGAGCATTTGGTGGCAGGCTTTAAGCAATCGACTCCGGTGGATGTTGTTGTCTTATATGATCATGGAGATGAGGTGCTGCTGCGCCAGTGCTTTGCATTATTGCGCCAAGATCCATTGTTGGAAGCTGTGCCATTGTTTGTCATTACTGAGAGTAAAGTGCATTACTCAGAGCATTTTTTGCGATTAATCGTATTGGGCTCCTCTGGCCACTTCTCTATGGCTGAATTAGTAGAACAAGAGCAAGTTGATTCTGGACATTTTGAATCTAAATATGCTGAATCCAGGTATGCCGAGAAAGTCGCGCACCTACTGTTAAAGATACAGTCGAATGCATTACGTTATCGTCGACAGCTAGCGATACAGGATTATCAGAAAAACGTCGAGCCTGATAGTGGGTTGTTAACGGTGACGGGGTTTTATCAACAGTGCGGAAGGGTGTTGTCCTCGATTGATGCGCTTGAGGGTGCACCACCAGTAATGATAAGGGTTCAGGTGATAGCGTTGGCACGCTTTGCTGATGAAATAGGGTTAACCGATGAAGTTTTGAAGCGGCGAATTGCCCATGGATTAATGAGCTTGCTTAGCCCGATGGATCGAGTGGTAGCATTTGGAATGGATCAATTTTCACTGTTTATAGCACAAGCGGATCCAAGACGATATGAAATTCTGTGCCAAAAAATACAGGATTGGATTGCACATTTTTCAGCTCAATATGCAGATGAGGTGATGTTGGGTGCGCTGGTTGGCAGTGGCACAGTTTTGTTTGGTAGTGGTTCAAACCATGCCTCATTAAATGCAAGTTTACACGCCGCTGAGCGCGATGCAGTAATGGCTATACATTGGCAAACTAAACCCAGTGATACCGAGCAGCCCCCTCAGTTTGATACAATTACAGAGAATATGGGTGGCAATATAAAACAAGCCGATAGGCCCCGTCGGTCGCCACTTGGTGAATCGGTGACAGAAGTGCCTGATGTTATTACGAGTAAAACCAGAGTTAGTGATTGGTCAGAACGAATTAAACAGGCGATTAAAGCAAAGCGCCTGAGTTTGGTATATCAACCCATTGTTAGCTTAGGAATGGATAGTTATGAGCGTTATGAAGTTTTACTTCGGCTAAATGAGGAAGGAAAGGTTATTACTCCCAGGGAATTTTTGGGCGTAATGAGTGATAGTGCACTTGTTAGTTATATTGACCGTTGGGTGGTGGCAACGGCCTTAAAAGAATTGCGACAGGCTAATAGAATTAATAATCACATCAGTGTCTTTTTTATTAAACTGACGGCAAAAACGATTGCTGATAGATCTTTTGTACCTTGGTTGAAAAAAGCATTCGATGGTAGTGGTATTGATCCCGCGCAATGTGTTTTTGAATTGCCAGAAGCATTATTATTAGCATCATTTGCTGAATCACAAGATGCCATTCGTCGATTGCGCGAGTTGGGAGCAAAAGTAAGTATTTCTAATTTTGGAGGGTCGCAGCAATCATTATCGATACTTGAGTATTTTGAAGTGGATTTTGTGAAGTTGGACCGACGATTTACTGTGCAAGAGAATGCAGGCGAGTGGAGTGATCAGTTAATGTCTTTGTTGCAACAAGTTACTATACGAAAGGTTGTTGTGTTAGCGGGGTTTGTTGAAAATACGGACAGCTTATTGTCTGTGATACAAAAAGGGGTTGGATTAGTGTCGGGTGATTTTTTACAGCCGCCGGATGCTGAGCGGCAATTTGATTTTGCGATCAATTTATAATCAAAAACTTTGTTTTTTTGGTCCTGATAAATCAAATAGTGTGCATTTTTTTGTTTATGCATTTAAGGCATAACCATATTCTGAGTTGTGATTGTATAAGGGTTGCAATGTGACTTGTTAGTCCGTTAACTGTGACTTACCAGTTTCTAACTGAAAATTACAACCTGAGCTCTCAAACCTGCTCCAAATCCTAAAATGCTTGCTAAAGTCATGCGATTGTCGCAGAATTTCTCGGCTCTCCGCCAGTGGTTCCAAAACTGGCTGGTTTTTTATTTCCTTCGTCAACCCTATATGGGAGAAACAGTTGATGGTCTATGAAGGCAAAGCGATAACGGTTAAACCGTTAGAAGACGGTATCGTCGAACTCAACTTTGATTTGCAAGGCGAATCTGTAAACAAATTCAATCGTATAACTCTAGATGAGTTAAAAGCTGCTGCTGATGCAGTGGCTGCAGATAGCTCTGTGAAGGGCATGATCGTAACCAGTGGTAAAGATGTTTTTATCGTTGGTGCGGATATCATGGAATTCACTGATATGTTCAAGTTACCAGAAGCAGAACTTGCTGGTTGGGCATTAGAAGCAAACAAAGCATTTATTGCAATTGAAGATCTACCTTTTCCTACCGTGTCTGCTATTAATGGCATTGCGTTAGGTGGTGGTTTAGAAATGTGTTTGTCTACTGACTTCCGTGTTATGTCAACGACGGCTCAGGTAGGTTTACCAGAAACGAAGTTGGGTATTTATCCAGGCTTTGGTGGCACCGTACGTTTACCTCGTCTCATCGGTGTGGATAACGCTGTTGAGTGGATATGTGCTGCTGGCCAACACAAAGCAGAAAAAGCGCTAAAAGATGGCGTTGTTGATGCAGTTGTTGAACCGGAAATGCTGAAAGATGCGGCTATTGCGTTAGTGAAGCAGTGTATTGAAGGCAAGATTGATCACAAAGCTAAGCGTCAAGAGAAGTTGGATCCATTAACACTTCCTCCAATGGAAAATATGATGGCATTCCAATCTTGCATGGGTATGGTTGCACAGCAAGCGGGCCGTAATTATCCTGCACCTATTCAAGCTGTGAAGACGATGCAAGCAGCGTCTGGCATGAAGCGTGAACAGGCATTGGAAATTGAAGCAAAAGGTTTTGCTAAAATGGCCAAGACCTCTGCTTCTGAATCATTGATTGGTTTGTTCTTAAATGACCAAGCATTGAAGAAAACCGCATCTCAGTGGGAAAAGAAAGCAGGTGACGTGAAGTTGGCTGCGGTACTTGGCGCAGGTATTATGGGTGGTGGTATCGCTTACCAGTCTGCCAGCAAAGGTACTCCAATCATTATGAAAGACATCGCTGAGCCCGCACTGGACTTAGGTATGTCTGAAGCCACCAAGCTACTTTCTAAGCGTGTTGATCGCAAGAAAATGAAAGCAGCGAAGATGGGTAAGGTCCTTTCTTCTATTCGCCCAACCTTAAACTACGGTGATTTCGCCAATGTTGATATCGTGGTTGAAGCTGTTGTAGAAAACGAAAAGATCAAAAAGTCTGTATTAGAAGAGACTGAAAAGCACATTGGCGAAGACACTGTGCTAGCTTCTAACACCTCAACGATTTCTATCACACGTTTGGCTGCTGATCTTAAGCGACCTGAGAATGTTGTAGGGATGCACTTCTTTAACCCTGTGCACATGATGCCGTTGGTTGAAGTTATTCGTGGTGAAAAGTCATCTGATAAAGCAATTGCAACCACTGTTGCTTATGCGAAGAAGATGGGTAAAACCCCCGTTGTTGTTAATGACTGCCCTGGATTTTTAGTTAACCGTGTATTGTTCCCATACTTTGGTGGTTTCGGAATGTTGATGCGTGATGGCGTTGATTTCCAGAAAGCGGATAAAGTTATGGAGCGTTTTGGCTGGCCAATGGGTCCAGCTTATTTGATGGACGTTGTTGGTATTGACACAGGTGTTCACGCCGCTGCTGTAATGGCAGAAGGTTTCCCTGAGCGTATGAGCTACGACTTCAAAGATGCAACAACCATCATGTATGAAAACAAGCGTTATGGTCAGAAGAATGGCGTTGGTTTCTACAAGTATGAAACAGACAAGAAGGGTAAGCCGAAGAAAGTTGTTGATGAAACAACTTACGAGCTAATCAAGCCTGTTGTTGCTGAGACAAAAGACTTTGAAGATCAAGAAATCATTGATCGTCTAATGATTCCTATGTGTTTGGAAGTTGTTCGTTGTTTGGAAGAGAAGATTGTTGATTCTGTTGCAGATGCGGATATGGCACTGATCTTTGGTGTTGGTTTCCCTCCATTCCGTGGTGGTGCGTTACGTTACATCGATTCCGTTGGTGTTGCAGCGTTTGTTGAAAGTTGTGATAAGTACGCGGATCTTGGTGGCCTTTATACACCAACTGATAAGTTGCGTGAAATGGCGAAAAACGGCGAAAGCTTTTACGGCTAAGTCACGGATAGCATAGGAGAATAATGATGAGTTTAAATCCAAAAGACGTAGTAATAGTTGATGCTGTTCGTACGCCAATGGGCAAGACCAAAAATGGTCAGTTCCGCAATGTACGTGCTGAGAAGTTATCAGCTAATCTGGTTATCGCTTTGCGTGAGCGTAACCCTAACTGGAATACAGCAGAAACCGAAGATGTTATTTGGGGTTGTGTAAACCAGACTTTAGAGCAAGGCATGAACATGGCTCGTGCGGTATCGATCCTTGGTGGTCTTCCTCGTACAGCTGGTGCTCAAACGGTTAACCGTTTATGTGGCTCCTCTATGCAAGCGCTTCATACAGCGGCACAAAATATTCAAACTGGAAACGGTGATGTGTTTGTGATCGGCGGTGTTGAGCACATGGGTCACGTTGGCATGATGCATGGTATCGATCTAAACCCTGAGAACTCTAAGCATATGGCTAAGGCTTCTAATATGATGGGTTTGACCGCTGAAATGCTAGGCAAAATGCACGGTATTTCACGTCAACAAATGGATGAATTCGCCCTGCGTTCTCACCGTTTGGCGTGGGAAGCGACACAAGAAGGTCGTTGGAAAAATGAAATCGTACCGGTTGAAGGTCACGATGCGAATGGTTTCAAAGTACTTTGTGAAATTGATGAAGTAATTCGTCCACAAACAACATTGGAAACATTGGGTGCCCTTCGTCCAGTATTTGATCCAAAAGGCGGATCTGTTACTGCGGGTACTTCTTCTGCATTGTCTGATGGCGCATCTGCCATGTTGATTATGTCAGCAGAGAAAGCTCAAGCGATGGGTCTTAAGCCACGTGCTAAGATTCGTTCAATGGCCGTTGCTGGTTGTGATGCGGCGATCATGGGTTACGGCCCTGTACCTGCCACACAGAAAGCACTTAAGCGTGCTGGTTTATCTATCGATGATCTAGATTACATCGAATTAAACGAGGCATTTGCCGCACAAAGCTTGCCTTGTGTTAAGGATCTTAAGCTTACGGATAAGGTTGAAGAGAAAGTTAACCTTAACGGTGGCGCGATTGCATTGGGGCACCCTCTAGGATGTTCTGGCGCACGTATCACGGGAACGTTGCTTAACATAATGGAAGCAAAAGACGGTACATTAGGTCTAGCGACTATGTGTATTGGTCTTGGTCAAGGTATAGCGACCATTATCGAGCGAGTTTAAGTAGAAAGCGGCTAGGTTGTTTGAAAAAAACAGCCTTGAACACTTAGATACTTAAAACAAAAAAGCCTGGTTATTAACCAGGCTTTTTTGTGCCTGCAAGTTAGCTCAGCCTACGTATACTCGACTTTTCAGCTACGCTTAAGGGTGAGGTGAAACACAGAAGTTATTGAGTATGGAGCGACTTGTATACCAATGAAATTACCAATTAGAAATCGGCTGTCTATACACCAAGCTGTGGCTGCAGTCCTTGTCGCTGTTGTATTGGGTGCTGCCTTTAGTTTTATTCAAATGGGAATAGACTACGTGGCTGAACGTCGATCGGTAAAGGAGGAAATGACACAGATTACACGAGCATTCTATCAATCCAGTACACATGCCTCCTTTAATTACGGTTACGATTTGGCAGGACAAGTGGTTGAAGGGGTCTTTGAATTTCTACCGGTATATTCAGCGCGTATTATAGATGAAAACGGTTATCTTTTAGCTGGAAAAGAGCGTCCTTTGGTGAAGAGCAGGATGCGTTGGTTGGCTGAATTTATGTTTGGCGATCTGTGTGAATACAATGCTGTATTATATCATCCCAGTCGAAAAAATACGGTGGGTAGTCTGGAGTTAAAAGTTGACTCTGTGGTGATTACTCAGCATTTTCTGTTTCGAAGTACTGTTACATTGTTGTCTGGTTTTTTGCGTAACTTACTATTAGCCTCTGTATTATCGGTGGTGTTTTTTTATATGTTAAGTCGACCGTTAAATAACATCATTAAGAAGGTTGCAGGGCTTGATACTGAAATGTTAGATCCTGATAGTCTCAATGATGTGTTACCAAAAAAGAACGATGAGCTACATTTTTTGGTAACACATATCCAGAATTTTTTGTTGAGACTTATTGAGTATCGAAAGAATAGTACAGCTTTAACAGAAAAAATTCAGTCACAAGCAGATTTGCTTAGTATGACGGAAGAGTTAACTCATACGGGTAGTTGGTGGTTTGACTGTGAAAATGGTGGGGGAGCATTTTCAACCTATGAAACTCAAGTGTTAGGCGTTCCGATAGATCAAGACGCTAGCTTGTCGTTCTATCTTTCATGTGTGCATGTTGATGACCAGAGTAAGGTAAAGCAGCGGTTTGAGTATTTAATACAGTCGGAAGATACGTATTTAAAACATGAGTATAGGCTTCAGCTTGAAGGGGGTATTGTAAAAGATATTATAGCTACTGTTCAGGTGGTGCGGGATATTGATCGACGAGCGATTCGACTTGTAGGTGCGGACAGGGATGTAACGGAAACCAAACAAATTGAAATGGCATTAAATCAAACGCAGCGGCTTAATGCGATTGGAAAAATGGCAGGTGGATTAGCCCATGATTTTAATAATTTACTGGGTATTATTATTGGCAATTTAGATTTTTTGAAAACACAAATAGATGCGGAGGATAAACGACTAAAGCATGTTGATGCATCGTTTCGAGCAGCAAAAAGAGGCGAGGACCTTGTTAATAAATTGCTGGCTTTCTCTCGTAATGAAAATCACGCAAAAACAGTGGTAGATGTAAATGGGGTTGTTGGTGAATTAGAACAATTGTTGGGGCGTAGTATTCCTAAAAATATACAGGTTCATTATGTTCTAGGGTTGGATCTTTGGTTTAGCGAGATTGACGGCGGGGACTTGAGTGATGCGTTATATAACTTGATGAGCAATGCGTGTGATGCAATGCCTGAGGGTGGGGATGTATTTGTTGTTACGACAAATATTGTGCTAGGTGAACATTTTCGATTAGAACACCCGGAGGTGGTTCCAGGTGAGTATGTTCAGATAAAGGTAAAAGACTGTGGCGAAGGTATGTCGCTACTAGCTAAAGAAAGAATGTTTGAACCGTTTTATTCGACTAAGGCTGCAGGAAAAGGCACTGGGTTGGGTTTAAGTATGGTGTACGGTTTTGTGCAGCGATCGAATGGATTTGTTGACGTAAAAAGTATTGATACTGTAGCGATGGAGCAACCCAATAAAGGAGCGAAAGCGCTAGAAACAGGTACATCTATTTCTCTTTATTTACCTCGCTCCAAAGGGGCACCTTTATTACAGCAGCGCTTATCTAAAAATCCCTCTCGTGAGTCTTATGAGGGTGAGGGACGAATTCTGTTGATTGATGATGAAGAGGAATTACTTTTTTCTACCAAGGCTATCCTCGAAGGTGTGGGTTATGAAGTAATGACCTTAGCTGAAGCTGGTAGAGCTGAAATGATGTTGCAAGCAGCTGGGCCATTTGATTTAGTGATTTGTGATGTGGTTATGCCAGGGGATGTGAATGGGTATGAGATTGGGGAGATGGTAAAGCATCAGTATCCCGAGACAAAATTTATGCTTACGTCGGGTTATGATGAAGATATAAAAACTTGGGCCGAGGGCGATGGGCGAGAATTTTTACCGAAACCATATCAGCGGGATGTGTTGCTTGGAAAAGTAAAAGCGCTGATCTCCTGATCGTTGGTATCAGTCAAGCAGGGTTTTGGTTAATTGATTTACTTTTTCTAATTCATTTCCAAGGAGTTTTCCGTGCTCGCAAACATCCACAAGCTCTACCATTGCTTTTTGAACCAGGCTCATAAAAAAATTTTCTTGCTCTTCCGTTAACGCCAAAGTATGTAGTGCTCCCCCCATATCCAATAATAAGTTATCCATGATAGAGACATTTTTCCGTTCATGTTCATTAAATTGTTCCTTCGCTAAAACAGTGGTGCTTTTTAATGCACTAACGATGGATTTAATACCTGATTTTCGTTCAATGTCGAGCAGTCTTGCTTCAAACCCCTCGATGATGACAGCAACGATGTCTTTTAGTCGTCCGGTTTCCCCAAGGTCATCGTTTGGCATGTTTTTAATTAGGATAGACGCATGTATGTCATTAACCATCAGCCGACTACCGAACTCAAATAAACGCCCTCGTGATTTTAGTAATCCAAACAATTCGTCTTCCATGGGACTGCAACTTCGATTATGAGGGCGCATGGAAATGTCTTGGCTGGGTAAGCGTATTTGTATACAGCAATTGAGTTGAAAAGAGCTTAACGTATCAAAAAGGGCGTTAGTCAGTGTAAATATATTATTGCAACTAAAGGATGCTTTAAGAAACTGTAAAACTTGGCCGTATTGTGATGCTTCTTTCATGGACTCAAAAGCAATGTTTCTGGCGTGTACTTCCTGTTTGGTTAGACTCTTTTTGGTTTGCTGATAACGACAAATAGTGGATATCTTTGTGGTGAATTCATTCAGTTGAAATGGTTTGCTAATGTAATCATCTCCGCCTGCTTCATAGCCCGTGATTTTCTCTTCAACGGAATTGATACCGGATACAAAGATAATGGATGTATTATCTGCAGAGTCGAGTTGCTTAATGGTTTTACATACTTCAAACCCATCAATGTCAGGAAGGTTGATATCAAGCAGGACTAGGTCAGGGTGATGCTCTTTGTAAAATTCAATTGCCGATTTACCATCGTTAACAATGGGCGATTGAGCCCGTTTGTTCCAAAATGCTTCTAACAAACTCGGCATAATCTTGTTCATCTTCTACGATGAGTATCGTTGGCAGGTCCATAATGTGCTCTTTTAGTGTCGATGCGCTGGTAATATTAAGTCTATCTCTCGATTATAGGCCATTAATTGCGCTGCCGGTTGAGATTTGACCGTTGGTTTGAGAGGGCTGTATAGCCAGGTAATACGTGGTGTAGAGCGATGTAGAGTATAGAAAATGAATAACAATGCTAAGTAGATTAGGTTTGTGAAGGGCTAGCGGCGAGTTATAATCCGTCGTTTGAGATGAGTTGGGGATAGTTGTGACAAAAGGTAGTTCTGTAGAGTTAGAGGTAGATGTCGTTGTGATTGGTGCTGGTGCTGCAGGGCTAATGTGTGCAGCAACTGCAGGGCGGCGGGGACGTCGTGTGCTGGTGCTTGACCATGCCAATAAAGTAGGCAAAAAAATTCTTATGTCTGGTGGTGGACGTTGTAATTTTACTAATACTGTGACGGATCCAGATGACTATGTCTCTGGAAATGCTCACTTTTGTAAGTCTGCTTTAAGTAGATATACCCCGTGGGATTTTATTGATCTGGTTGAGCAGAATGGCATTGCTTATCATGAGAAAAAGTTGGGTCAATTATTTTGTGATAATTCCTCAAAAGATATTCTTAAGATGTTGTTAGCAGAGTGTGAAAGTGCGAATGTCGAGATTAAAACGCATTGTAAAATCACCTCCATAACTAAAAGCCTTACAGATCCCGGTGGGCCTTTCATCATAAGTAGTTCCTCTGGTGCGATCAAGGCTAAAAGGGTTGTGATAGCAACCGGCGGCTTATCAATTCCAACGATGGGGGCGACGGGGTTTGGTTACCAAATCGCGCAACAATTTGGTCATGAAATTGTTGCAACAGAAGCAGCCTTGGTACCTTTTACCTTGAGCAAGGAGCAGCTACAAGCCTTTGAAGGGCTTTCTGGGGTGAGTGCGAATATTGTGGTTTCGTGTGGAGATCAGAGCTTTCGAGAGGCAATGCTGTTTACTCATCGCGGGTTTAGCGGCCCAGCAATGCTGCAAATTTCAACCTACTGGAAGCCGGGAAGAAGTATAACTATCAATTGGCTGCCAGATATCGATGCTCTGAACTATTTGCAGAAGCAACAGGATTCAAAACCGAACACCGAGCTTAAAACAATCCTTTCTGAGCAATTGTCGAAACGCTTGGTATTATGTTTGATGGGGCAAGGGATTGAAAATAAGCCGATGCGACAATACACAGCCCAGCAAATTGAAGTGATTGCTCTGCAACTATCCTGTTGGGATATTATGCCCGCCGGTACAGAAGGCTACAGAACGGCGGAAGTGACCATTGGCGGAGTCAGTACGGATAAAATATCCTCTAAAACCTTTGAAAGCCAAAATGAACCAGGGCTGTTTTTTATTGGAGAGGTTTTAGATGTTACGGGTCATCTTGGCGGTTTTAATTTTCAGTGGGCGTGGGCATCTGGCATAGCGTCAGGTCAGGTAGTTTAGGTGTAAATATTCATGTTTTGAGAGTCTAACCTTTTTTAGGAGAGGCTCTCTTTATCATTTTGTGATGTTGCATGACGGTTTAATTTAATGCACTCACTGGCACTATTGGTAAAACAATACTTGAAGGGTGTTCAGGGCTGTTGTGAATCGTCGTGATTCCATTTATCGAGTTGTCTTGTTGTACATAGTTCATAACCCCTTGCGCTTGATTACTGGGGCTAATAGAAACACGTAACCGATGACCTTTTCGAATGATTGCACTTGTTGGGAATATTTCAACTTGCATCTTTATTACTTCACCTGGGGTAATTGCAGATGCAGTGCCCTCAGTAAAGTAGTGATAGGGTTGTATCATTTGATCATCGAGGTATCGTGAGAGTTCGGTATTTACCGCTCTGGATGTAGCAGCAAGTAGTCCATTGGTAAGAGGGATAATGGTATCTCCGTCAGGGGAGACCTCATCAATACGTACAGAGAGCACTGCTTCATTAACGCTGCTTTCAATCCAAATGTCAGCTTGAATTGGCCCATTAATGTAATAGTCTCCTTGCATTAATTCGGTTTCATAATTCAGTGCATTTAATTCTAGGTCTTTGTTATTAAATAGACATTCATCTGGGAATAGGGCTAAACCTGCCCCACCCAGTGTCCACTGGCGGTAACTGATGGAGCACTTGGTTCCATCAACAGGTGTTACAGAGAACATTAGAAATTGCCCTCCTTTTGATTTTCCTATCTCAATCTCTGTAAAGTTTGGTGTTTGCATGTTTTGTGTTTCTTCTGCAGTGATAGGAAGTTGTTGAGATAAAGACATGTCACCATGTAAATACCATCGCTCAGGGGTGGCTAATGGATGAGGCCATGCTGTTGTTGTGGAAAAACTATCTGAGCCCTTTGGTTTATAGTTTTTAACAAACTGTGTAACAAGAGGGATGTCTTCTGTGTGAGAGTTGATGCCTTTTACGTGTTTATCAAACCACTGCAGCAATAGGCTCATCAACGGTGCAAGCGAATCATTTCCGTTGGATGCTTGAAGTATATTCATAATATGGTCGCTGTCGTAAATTGCGAGCCTTGAATCTACATTTTGCTGTAATGCTTCGTATAGTAATGGGGCATCTCTTTGGAATATGTCGTGTAGAGCTCCGGTTATAAACGTAGGTGCGGTGATTTTATTGATATTTTCAATTGGAGACCGTGTTCGCCAAAAGTCGCCGTCGTAACGAATATAAGGAGTACCATTTAATGCATCGTCGATAAGCGGCAGGTAATAACTATCGATATGATCAATGTGTTCCATTGTGGATTGATCAATTTGATGGCCGTGTTGGGGGTGTAGGAGCTTGGCGAGAGTATTTTGTGTACCAAGTAATTGTGTCAGTGACATCCACGTCTTCATGAAAACACCGTTGATTAACCCTCCTGTTCCAACAATTCCTCGTTGTGCATCACCAAGAGGTACAACGGCAAAAACAGCTTTAACGGCGTCAGGCCGTTGTTGTGCAGAAAAAAGGGCGGTGATTGCCATATAAGATGCTCCTGAAGTCGCAATGTCTCCGTTTGACCAGGTTTGTTGAAGTATCCAATCTATCGTGTCCCCGTAGCCATTTTGTTCCTCTTGGCCTAGCAGTTCCCAGCCGCCCTCTGATATTCCTGTGCCAAGAACATCGACGGTAACCATGGCATAACCACGCTTAATGAAATAAGGGTCTGCTCCGCCAATTAACGTTCCCTGCCCGAGAATAGAGGCGGGTGACATTAAACTCATGTTGTAACCGGTTTGAACCAATATGGCGGGAAAGGATTCGTTGGGGATGCTGCCTTGGTCGGTCGCTGGGAGTGATACCGATACTGCTATTTTTTTTCCATTGCTTGCAACAAAATATTTGATAGGCAGCGTGATTATTTTTGGATAATCTTCATTCCTTGTGTAAATGTTTTTTTCAGCACTAGCGTTGTCATCGGAGCCCTCATCTGTATTGCTATCAGAGTCATCATTAGATTCACCTTCGTCATTTTCCGAAGGTGTTTGAGCTTTATCTGTTTGCCCCGAGCTTTGTTCTTGAGATGATTTTCCGGAACATCCTGAGATTGTATAAATCAGAACGATTGTAAAGAAAATGGTTTTAACGAGTTGAATTGCTGAGGTTTTTTTTGAAAAAAACATAGCTCTCTCCGTTTTATTATTATGTCCAATTAAACTTGAAGGAACATAAATAGCTTATGGATTTATTAATCACAATAAGACGGAATTAGAACGCTATTCTCATATATGGGATCTGGTGTTAAAGGTATTTAGCATGATTTTTTTAGAAAAGTGTTGTGGTGATATCAAGTGTGCCAAATGGTATTTATTGGATGTTCCTAAGGAAACACCCAGTGGAAAAATAAAGCTACGCGACTTTTATGACTAATCTTTTTGCCTGGTTGTTTTGTAAAAAAATATGTGATTATTATGGGGTTCTTATGCGTTTGCGGAAGTTTTGGCTGAAGTTTTTATTTAAGTTTTGAAAGAAACTATTTTCAGGGAGGCAGTGTGAAGGTATCACTCGATGAAATGGCGACATTTGTAGAGGTTGTTGACAGCGGTAGTCAATCAATAGCATCCAAAAAAACAGGCGTCCCATTGTCAACGGTGAGTAGGCGGATTGCTGATCTTGAAAGGCGTTTGCGCGTGCAGTTAATACAACGCTCTTCTCATCAGCAAAATACTACGGACGCTGGGGCGGTGTATTACGACTACTGCAGTCGCATGTTGCATGAGGCCAAGGCGGCCGAAATTGCTATGCAGAGCATTCAAAAGGAACCGTTTGGTGTGCTGAGGGTGTTAAGTTTAATTCCCATTGATGATCCTTTTTTATCAAATATGCTTGATAGTTTTTTGCGTAAATATTCTGAAGTAACTATTGAGTATCTTACCGTAACAACACAGCTTGATTTGTCTGAACAGCGCTTTGATTGTATTTTTATGATGGGAGAGATTGCTGACTCCACTCTTATTGCTCGTGAACTCGGTTGTTTTAAAACGATTTATTGTGCAAGTCCAGGTTATATAAAAAAGTACGGAATGCCGAGTAGTGTTACGGATCTTTCTGGACATCAATTTGCACATTCCCAAATTTCTGACTGGGCAGATTTTAAGGAGCCATCTTTTAAGAAGGGCGCTTTTAAGAAAAAAATGGAGAGCCGTATTCTAACCAATGATTTTCTATCGTTACGGCGGTTAGTACTTGATGGGGTGTGTATTGCTCAATTACCTGATATTCAAATATACCAGCACTTAGAAAAAGGCCTGCTCGTCGAAGTGCTGCCCCAGCAATCAATAGATGTGCCTATTTATCTGGCTTTTTCTAAGAAAAAACAGTTCACCACTAAAGTTAGAGCTTTTATAGATCATACCGTGTCTTATACCCGTGAATGTGCTCCTTGGGTTTTGAAGTAGAGTATGAATTAGGGCTCTGGCACCTTAATGGTATATCAGCCTATAATGAAGGATATAAAAGACTAAGTGGTTGATTTTGAGAGGTAAGATGAATACTGAAAAGGTGGTTTTTGCATTTTTTATTGTGCTGGCATTGACGTTGAATTTTGGTTTTTTTCTGGGAGAAATGACCAATCCAGAGCATCACAACGTTTACGAACTCTTTTTTGCAACAGCGGTAAGTCTTATTGCTACTGTGATGAAGTTTGGTGATAGAACTCATATGGGTGCAATTCTGTTGGCAACGAGTCTGGTAGCAGATCTGCAGTTAATTATTGCTGCTGTTATTTGGGGGTGGGCTGTTCATGTTTCTGAAGTCGGGATGGATGGTGCTGCTATTGCTAGTATTGTGTCTTTATCTGGAGGAGCTCTGTTGGCGAACTTGTTGTCTGCGGTGTTATTGTCGATTGAAACGGTGATGATTCGGCGTTAATTATGAATTACGTAGCCTTTTTAATACTTCGGCGTTTACGAGCACCATTGATTGCGCTGATCAGTATTTATTCAGTGTTAATACTGGGATACACCTTGATACCGGGGCAGGATGCTAACGGTAATGAATATCGCATGAGCTTTTTTCATGCGTTTTATTTTGTTAGTTTTATGGGATCAACGATAGGATTCGGTGAATTACCTTATGCTTTTACTGAAGCGCAACGGTTCTGGACTATTATCGCGATATATTCTTCGGTAATTGCGTGGATTTATAGCATTGGAGCGGTTGTTGCAATCTTGCGTGATGAAAGTTTTTTACGCTTGCTACAGCGAGGGCGATTTCGTTACCGTGTTACATCTGAGAAGGATCCCTTTTATATTGTTTGTGGTTATGGATTGACCGGCAGCAGTGTTGTTGAAAAGATGACCAAAAGAGGTATGCGCTGTGTGGTTATAGACATTGATCCAGCGCGAATAGAGGCGCTGGAGCTTGATAGTCTACCGTTTGATGTTCCTCAGCTGTGTGCCGATGCTTCAGATCCTGGTGTTTTAAATGATGCAGGTATTGAACATAAAAACTGTATTGGTGTTGTGTGTTTAACAAATGATGATCATGCTAACTTATCCATAGCTATTACTAGCAAACTGTTAAAGCCGAAAAGAATGGTTATTAGCCGTGTTGCAACGCGGGATTATGCAAATAACTTAGGTTCATTTGGTACGGATCATATCCTGGATCCCTTTGAGATCTTTGCGGATTACTTGGACGGTGCAATACATCAGCCTTATCGGCACTTGATTTACGACTGGCTGATCAGCCCTGAACATAAAGCACTGTCTTCTGCATACACCAAAAAGCAAGGTACTTGGGTAATTTGTGGGTACGGTCGGTTTGGGAAAGCGCTAAAAAAACGTTTCGATCAACAAGATATGTCAACGGTTATTATTGAGCCAAAACCAGAGCTAAGAGGGTTAGAAATAACCGAACATGTAGTGAAAGGTTTGGGTACGGAAGCGGATACATTATTGGAAGCCCGAATTACTATAGCGGTAGGGGTCATTGCTGGAACGGCTGACGATGCAAACAATTTATCGATTGTAATGACGGCTAGGGAGTTGAATCCTGATTTGATTATGGTTGCGCGCCAGAATCATCGTTTGAATCGAAGTGTTTTTAGTGCGGCGGGGATTGATATGCTAATGGACCCTAGCAATATTATATCTAATCACATTCTTGGGTTACTGAAAACACCATTGTTGATTGAATTTTTAGCGCAGCTGATAGAAGAAAAGGAGGAGTGGAGCAAAGAGCTAATAGAGCGTTTGGAGTCGATAGTCGGGAAGAGTGAGCTTGATAGTTGGTCTTTGGTGTTAGATAAGAAATCTGCCCCAGCAGTGTATGAGGAGTTACGAACAGGGAAAGAACTCACTTTAGAAGATTTAATGAAACACCCTCATGATCGAAGAAAAGCACTAGATTGTATGCCGCTATTATTGAAACGGGATAACACATTAATGATGACGCCGGCAGGGGAAACGCAATTACGAATTGATGATGAGGTATTGATGTGTGGATTATCAAGAGCTGCATCATGGATGTTATGGTTGGTGGCAAATGAAAATGCGCTAAGGTATGTGGTATCTGGGGAAGAGGGCGGGGGTTATGTGTGGAAGCACTGGGTTCGTCAATATCTGGGTCAATAATGGTAAATGGGTGGGAGAGTAAGAATGAAAAAATTACCAACAATTATGGCAATTATGAGCCCTTTCCCTCATTCCATAGAAGGCAGTCAGTCATTGTCACAGGCATCTCTTATGATGCGAGAAAATAATGTGAACCATTTACCCGTTACAGATATTGGTCAGCTTATTGGGGTGGTGTCGACGGAGGATCTAAAAATTGGATCTTCAGCATTTGTACCTACGGGTGCTTCAGTCGATTTGATCGTGAAAGATGTGTGCTCATCCAAAATTTACCTGGCCGATATTTATGACCCCTTAGAAGCAGTGCTTCGGGTGATGTCAGAGAAGCATGTTGATTCTGCTATTGTGATGAAAAACGATAAATTAGCTGGAATATTAACCCATTCTGATATATGTCGCAGTTATGCTGAGTTGTTGGCCAAATTGAGCCCCAATAGTAACGGTGATGATGCTGCGTAGGACTAAAAAAGGCGCTATTCTTGGGTGATTGTCTGAAATTGTCCTAAACTGACAACATGGAAAAAGTAACGTGTAATCAAGCAATTGCTACCTCCTTAAGGTGTTGGCAATGGAGCTAAGTCGCAGTTTGCTGGAGCAAATTGTTAATGTCTCCGTTGATGGGGTGATTGTTCTCGACCCTGTTGCAGAGACTGTCGTATTGGTGAATCGTGCCGCACGGTCTTTAGTGTGTTATGAGTTCTCTAATGAGGCGTCTGTGGCTTGGGTTAAGCTTCCTGATTCACTTCAGTCATTCTTGCGTGAATGCTGTCAGGGGGATTTAGGTGCAGCTTTTCATATTAAAACCACTGAAATCCTAAGTGAACAGGGTGATGTAGAAAATGATGCTGGTGCTGATACCAATAGTGATAGCTCTGAGAGTCTGGTCGAAGCCAGAACACACCAGCTTTGTGCAGAGGATAAAACATATATTGCCGTTAGTTTGAAGGTTTTAACGGATGCCGTTGTTATTGGCAACCGCTTGGCTCGACTAAATCAAATCTACTCAGTGTTGAGTGAAACGAATAAAGTAGTGGCGAACAGTAAGACTCGAACGGATCTGTTTGTTTCTATTTCAAAAATTGCCGTTGATATCGGTGGTTTTTCCATGGCCTGGATGGGCATCAAACATGGAGATCAAATTATCCCAATGGCATCTTCTGGTGACAATGATTATGTCAAAACCATTGCTGTTCGCTTGGATGAAAGTGAAAGGTCAAAGGGGCCAATTGGATTGTCAGTACAGAACAACCGTGTTTGCTACGTTAACAACATAGCAACGGATCCAAGTTTTGCTCCGTGGAGAGCTGCAGCTTTACAACGTAATTACCATTCAATGGCCGCTCTTCCTATTCGCCTAAAGGACGAGGTGGTCGGGTGTTTTAGTCTGTATTCGAATATCGAAAATTACTTTGATACTCCGACCCTGGAATTGCTGGAAGATATGTGTCAAGACATCAGTGTTGGTTTGCGTCAGATTGATGAAGAAACAAAACGAGTGGAAACTGAGGGGAAATTGCAGCAGCTTTATCAAGCGATCGAGCATAGTGCGTCTGCGGTAACGATAACGGATAAACATGGTATTGTTGAATACGTTAACCCCCAATTTACCTCGTTAACAGGGTTCCTTCCAGAAGATATTATTGGGCTTACGCCTGAAGAAATGGCAAGTTATGAAGTTAATCAGATAAATTACACACGGATGCAACGGCATTTAAGTGAAGGTAAGTCTTGGCGTGGAGAGTTACAAAATAAAACCAAATCTGGGGAATTGTTGTGGACACTGCAGCATGTCGCCCCTATTCGTGATGATCAAGATGAAATTACCCATTTTGTGAGTACAGCTTACGATATAACTGAGCTCCGATCGGCCCAGGAAACCATTGAAAAGCTTGCATATTATGATGAATTAACAGGGTTGCCAAATAGACGGCTTTTTTATGACCGTCTTAATCAAGCATTAAAAAACGCAAAACGGAAGAATGCAAAATTTGCGGTTTGTTATTTGGATTTGGATGGGTTTAAAAATATCAATGATTCTTTGGGTCATGCAAACGGTGATGAATTGTTGAAAGCGGTTGCGCAACGAATTAGGACCCATGTTAGGGGGAAAGATACTGTTGCTCGGTTGGGGGGAGACGAATTTACCATCATATTGGAGGGGATTTCAGGTCCAAGTGATGTGTCTACGGTAGCTGCACATATTATTAATGCATTAGGACAGCCTGTTGATATTGCTGAAACTCAAGTGGTGGTGACTACCAGTATTGGAGTTGCCATTTACCCTGACGATGGCGTTGAAATTAATGATTTAACGCGTAATGCTGATATGGCGATGTATCATGCCAAAGATAATGGTCGTAATAATTGTCAGTTTTTTGCGGATGAGATGAATCGTCGAATTCGAGAGAGGCTAGATCTCGAACAACGATTGCGAAAAGCGATTAAGGAAAAAGAGTTTGTTTTATATTATCAGCCTCAGATTGATGCGGTTGATGGCTCGGTTGTCGGGGTTGAGGCGCTTATTCGTTGGAAGACCCCCGATGGTAAGTTACTGCTGGCCAGTAGCTTTATGCCGCAGGCTGAAGAGTCAGGGTTGGTTTGTGATATTGGTACTTGGATGTTGGAACAGCTGTGTATTGATTGTAAAAAAATATTGGATGTAACCTATGATTCGTTAAAGGTGAGTATTGATTTGACAGATTTTCAGTTTAGAAATTGTGAATCCATGCTTCAGAAGCTGTCTGTATCAATTGCTAGGGAAGGGATTTCTTTCAGTAATATTCAGTTTGAAATTAATGAAAATATTTTAAGCTCAAATGTAAAAGAAAGTATTGTTCGGTTACGTATGTTTAGAAAGAAGGGGATTACCATTGCTATCGATAATTTTGGTATGGGATACTCTTCGTTGCGTTATTTGCGACGTTTTCCGGTAGATATTGTTAAAATTGATCAGGCATTTGTAAAGGATGCTGTGGATGATGAAAATGATGCTTCAGTGACATCAGCGATCATAACTATGGCGCACCAGCTAAACTTAAGAGTGGTGGCAGAGGGTGTTGAAAGTCGCAAACATTTACAGTTTTTAGAGCGATATTGGTGTGACTATTTTCAGGGAGGATATTATTGTGATCCTGTGCCGTTGGATGAGTGTATTGAATTTGTTAATCGTTGGATGGAGCAAATTCCTTAGATGTGAGTAGAGTGTTTTTGTTTTTACAGGTATTGGAAATAAATTAAATCATTGGGGTTATCTTTTGCCGGAGCGCCTAAACTGATGATGCCAGTTTCTGGCAACGCAAATTCTTCCATATGTACAAAGACCTCGTTGCTAGATTTGCTGTTAGGCATGTTGTTTGCATTGAGTGTGACAAATGTACCATTGGTGCTTTTATCTTGTAAAACCGCTTTTCCCCAGCGAGATATAATGACTGCATGTTGGCGAGAGGCCTGCTGGCTGTGTATGACGGTATCGCATTGGTTACCGCGTCCAAGAGAGACGGTAGGGTGAGATCTATTTATAATGCAGTTTATGCCATTGTATTTTAACTGAACTGACCACTCTTTTTTTGTTTCTAATATGGATTTTGCTGAGATGAAACAGGTTAATTCTGTATCGTCACCCTTCCATAATATTTCATGAATATCAATGAGTTGGTTTTTCCCCTTGACCTTTAGAGGATCAAGTTTACGTTGGTTGAAATTGTCTGGATTGACCAGTGAATCATAAAAGGATCCTGTTACAATGATTTGTTCTTGTTTTGCAAGCCCCACCATTCTGGCAGCAACATTAACGGTATCCCCAAAAACATCTCCTTGTTTTAAGATGGTGGGGCCAAAATTGATGCCTATTTTTACCTTTAGATCACTACTTTTATCCGCGAGAGTTTCCTGTATTGTGCAAGCTGCACTGGCAGCTAGATTGGCATTTGGAAAATGACACAGTATCTCATCACCAATATTTTTTACCATATGCCCCTGATTGCCTTTAACAACGGCAATCATTGTGGATAAACAACCAGATATTTGAAACTCTGCGCGCACGTCGCCTAGCGTGTCATAAAGCTGTGTGCTGCCTGCAACATCCGCAAAGAGTATTGCAATATTGTGTTGTGTTGAATCATCCATATCTAATGGTTTAGCTCTCTACCCTGACGAACGCAAGCAAAAGAGCGATAACAGCGTGGGATAGGCTATCACGCTATAATAGAGGTCCTGGTTATTTCATTATCGACTAAGTGTTGTTGTTTCGTGATACTGTTTATAGCCTGTTCGTCGTCTACTCTTAAATTAGGTTCCCTCGTCTGTGATCTGGGTTTTTCCTATGTTTTGTTTTCTAAACGGGAGGTACGTAATGCATCAACGGTTGTCTGAGAAAATTAGTCACTACCTGTCAGATATTAAAACGGATGAACTTGCAGATTTTCTATCAGCATTAAGCCATGACTACCAGTCATTAGAAACCGAATTAGAATCCTTACGGTTGGCCCTTGATGAGAAAGCAAATGAGACTCAGTGTTCGGATCAAGACGCTGAAAGACGTATTTCTCAACTAGAAGGTATTGAAAAAGAGCTAAAACAAACGGTTTCACTCATTAGCGCAACACTAGAGACGTCTCAAGAGGGTGTGTTGGTTATTGGCAATGACAATAAACCTGTGGTTTCTAACGATAATTTTATCAACATGTGGAATCTAAATCGAGAGTGGATTAATAGTAGCTCCGGTCGCGACATCTATGAAATTGTTCGTGTGCAACTGAAGCAGCCCTCTCTCTTGTTGGAGCACCTCAGAGAGGTTGAGGCTCCTTCGTGTGCGGCGCTAAAAGAGTACATACTAAAAGACGGACGGATCATTGAAAGTTACGTTACACATCATGTCGATGCGGGAATGGTGTGGCGATTTAGAGATATTACTGAGGCGAAAAAACAGGAAGAAGTTATTCGTTTTCAAGCACATCACGATGCACTGACCAATTTACCAAATCGAACGTTATTTGGTGATCGTCTTTCTCACGCGTTACGAAAAATATTGCGGACGGATGGAAAATTGTCTGTTTTTTATTTGGATTTAGATGGTTTTAAAACCATTAATGACAGTCTGGGTCATATGGTAGGGGATGAATTGTTGGTGCAGGTCGCCAAGCGACTGTCGGATGTACTACGCGATGATGATACCGTAGGGCGTGTGGGAGGGGATGAGTTTACGGTATTGTTGGAGGATATTGAGGGTCATGCGGATGTTGTTCGCTTGGCTGAACGAGTGATTGATGTTTTTCGTGCTCCGTTTGTATTAGATGGGCAGGAACTGTATATAACAACAAGTATTGGGGTTTCAGTGTATCCCGGTGATGGGCAGACGGAAGAGCTGCTATTAAGAAATGCTGATATTGCAATGTATAAAGCGAAGGATCAGGGGCGAAACAATTATCACTTTTTTACATCATCTCTTGAGCGTCTTGCCAAACACCGCCTGTCACTGGAAACGCTATTGCGTAATGCGGTTAAAAATGAAGAATTTGAATTATATTATCAACCCGTATTAATCATGGGTAATGGTGTTGAAAGCGAATCCTTGAATGGCTTTGAGGCGTTGTTGCGTTGGAAAACTAAGGATCAAGGGTTTATTGGTCCTGATACTTTTATTCCCGTAGCTGAATCAACAGGTATGATTTTACCGCTTGGAGAGTGGGTGTTAAATGCCGCATGCCAGCAAGCTAGGGTGTGGATTGATATGGGGTTTCCTGATATTAAAGTTGCTATCAATCTGTCGGCAAAACAGTTTCAACAAGCAAATATCTTTGAGATGATTCTTTCTGCAATTCGAGATTCAGGTATAGGGTTTCACAATGTAGCGTTAGAGATTACAGAAAGCATGGTCATGCAAAATGTTCATGGTTCAATAGAAATATTGTCGAGATTACGAGAGAAAGGCATATCGATCAGTATGGATGATTTTGGGACTGGGTATTCGTCGTTGAATTATCTTAAAACATTACCCATCGATATCCTTAAAATTGACAGAACGTTTGTGAAAGATGTAACCGAATCAAAAGATGATCGTGCTATAGCATCATCTATTATTACTCTAGGCCACAATCTTGATATGCGTATTGTTGCGGAAGGTGTAGAAACACCAGAGCAACGAGACTTCTTATCTAGCCAAGGGTGCGATATGGTTCAAGGGTATTACTTTGGAAAACCGTTACCTGCGAAAGAGGCCATAGCCCCTTACGTGGATTAAATATCAATACTCCATACTAGAAAAGTGTTTTCGATATTCAGTAGGTGATAGGTCAACTTCCCGTTTGAATAAGCGCCTAAATGAGCTGACATCGGCGTAACCAACCCGATTGGTGATATCGTCAATGCTAAGGTCTGAGTTTTCCAATAAACGTTTGGCTTCGTTAATACGAAGCTTTTGTAAATATTGCTTGGGTGGTTTTCCGGTGGAGCTATTAAATCGGCGAATAAAGGTTCTTGGGCTTACTGCCAAATGTGATGCGAGTTGATCGAGGTTTATATCTTGATTGAGGTTGTCAGTCATCCAGACGATGGCCTGGTGGACAACATCGTCTAATTTGTCTACTCGGGTGCTTAATGGAATGTAGGGGGCTTGAGATGCTTCTCGAGTATGTAGCAGCAGAGTCTTTGCGCACATGTTGGCAATTTCTTGCCCAGTGAACTTTTCGATAACACTGATGCATTGATGAAGATAAGAGGTGACGGCACCAGAACAAAATATGTTGTCGTCTTCTGTGACGAGTTTATTCAGTTTGAGCTTTACTAACGGGTAGTTGTTTTTAAAGTGATGTGCTAGCCACCAGCTGGTTGTGGCTTCTTTTTTATCAAGCAAGCCAGCTTGGGCAAGAATGAACGCACCGCTACAGTTGGCAGCTAGTGTGGTGTTTTCTTGATGTAATTGTCGAAGCCAGTCACCGATGCTTTCATTGAGCTTTCGTGCGCATTCCACTACTTCGCTACCATAAATATGGTCAACGCCTGGGATGACGCAAATATCACTACCATGAACATCGTGCATATTGCCTTCAACAGGGATTAACAAACCCGTTGATGTTTTTACGGGTTTTCCATCTTGTGAGTATAGCTTCCAGCTAAAGAGTGGTTCAGCATCTCGGCCTTTTAACACATTGTTGTGTGTATTGGCGATGTTAAACACGTCAAGAGGACCGGCGATGCCGGATATGAAACAACCATCATAGGCGAAAACAGCCACTGTATACGTCATAAAACCTCTCAAGTCTGGCGAATATTACCATTAACGTGTCAAAAATGACGTTTTATTGGGCTGGAGTCAAGTATGATTTTAAGGATTTGATGGAAATCACTGTTCTATTAGTAATACTTCAATTTTACAATTGCGTTGAAAACTATACCCAGAATTGCGTTATAAACAGTGGTCGTTCCGCTGAAATGAACGTCTGTTGGGCCTATCTTCTTTTTTATCAATCGAACAGGTATCCTAGCTGACACTGAGAATTTACCCGTTACTGTGAGTTAGAATCGAATGAGTCAACCCGAAAGACCCCGCACTTTGAAGCGCTTGAGTATTGCCGTCGTTTTTATTGTCGTTGTGCTAATAGCCCTGCCTTTTGCAGTGAAATATGGCGCGATTTATGGGTTAAAAAAAGCAGGTGCTACAGACGTTGTCATTGAAGATGTTGATCTCAATTTATTTACTGGGGAGTTGGTCATTAAAGGGCTGCAGGTTGGGGAGGAAGAGAATCCTGATTTGAAGTTGTCTTATCTTCAAGTGGATATTGCGTATTTACCGTTATTTGAAAAACGCTTTTTATTGGAAGCAGTTCGGTTGGAAGAGGTGCGCTTAAACATACGTGAAAAGCAAGGCGAATTGCATGTTGTTGTTCCTATCCCTGTTTCAGAGTCGGGAGGAGATGAAATGCCCCTGGAGGATGACAAATCTGTAGCTTGGGGTATTGGCTTGAATAACGTTGTCTTGCGGGATGTTGTGCTTGACGTTGATGTAAAAGGTGTAGTGTCAAATGTACAGGTCACGAAACTGGACGTATCGGAGCTTCATAGCTGGACGCCTGGTGATATGAGTGCGTTGTTGTTGGAAGGAGAAGTTAATGGAGCACCGTTGAATGTTAATGGAAATGTACAACCATTTGCTGAAATACCTGAATATAAAACACACGTAAAAATTGATGCGCTAAGCCTCTCTCCGTTAACGCCATTTTTGAAAGATTACGTGAAATCCTACGATGTGAATGTTTCGCTCGATACTGATTTGCGTATTGTGCTGACTAAAGAGGGGGCTGTAGAGGTCTCTCAGCAAGGCATGCTGGATATTGAAGTTGGTAGTTTAGTTCGTGAGGATGTTGTTTTAAAGGCTTCGCATATAGGCTGGGAAGGAGAGGTTCGCTTAGAATTACCAGTAGATGCAGATCCATTGATTAAAACGGATGGTAGGCTTGCAAGCAGAGCGTTAAGTGCTGATTTTCCTGCATTTGAAATGGGTGTGAGGCATCAAGGTGTAACATGGCAAGGAGCTGTTAGCATTGATGTGGGGAATGTGGAAAATAGCATACAAGCATCGGGAGCTTTGTTGGTGTCGGAGTTAGAAGCAGTTGATCATAAGGAATCGGTAAACCCTGTTGCACTACAGCGTTTTGCTATGGATGAGGTGTTAGTTGCAGGTCTAGATGAAATTGGTTTAGGGCAGATTAATATACAGCAGCTATCAGTACTTTCTTCTAAGTCGCCCCCTGTGTTGTCACTAAGTGATATTGCAGTTCGTCAGATAAAATTCAAACAGAAAAATGATATTGTCATCGATAGTATTGCTTTAAATGGGTTAGTTGCCAACATTGACGTTTTAGAAAACGGAGAGCTAGATGTTATTAATGCCTATATTGAAACGGTTAAACGTCGATTAGATGTTGGTTCAGAGACCGAGGACGGTGTTGCTAAAGATGTTGCCGGTGAGGCTGAACAAAATGTGCAGAAAAACACATCACCAGATTCAAAAGAGCATGTTGTAGGTCTTGAAGAGGGGGAGGAAGAGTCTGTTGTTCAGTTTGCATTAAAAGAATTTCGTTTTTCCGGAGAGAATAGTATTCAATTCTCTGATCATTCTGTTACTCCACACTACAGCGAAACTCTGTATATTGATTCAATAGTGATTGGATCTTTAAGCAGCAAAGAAACGCATGTATTGACACCCGTGGACGTGGCTTTACGTGTGGGTGAGTTTTCAACCGTTGCTTTAAAGGGCGCATTAACGCCATTACAAGAGAAAATTGAGGGAAAGTTGAATCTCGTACTAAAAGGTGTTGAGTTAACAAAAGTATCCCCGTATTCCGAAGAAGCAATAGGCTATGCCATTGGCAGTGGTCAGTTTAATTTAGATACTGCAGTAGCCCTTGCTAATGGTCAGATGCGGGTTAGTAATGATGTATTGTTAAGGCAGCTAGTACTAACACCTGTGAATGAAGAACTAATTGCAAATGTGTCGAAGCAATTTTCAATGCCTATCGGTATCTCTCTTGGTTTACTAAAAAATTCCGATGGAAATATTGAGCTATCAGTACCGCTGGAAGGGGATTTGAATGACCCTAGTGTGAATGTAGCCTACGTTGTTCAACTTGCATTGGTACAAGCTATTAAGAAAGGGTCGTTGAGTTATTTGAAATATGCGATACAGCCTTATGGTGCGATCTTGCTGGTGGGGGAAGTGGTAGGGGAAATGGTAATGAAGGTAGAGCTCGCCCCTTTAGAGTTTGTTGCGGGGAGCAGCGATATTGTAGAGGAAGGCCTGTTGTACTTGCCTAAGCTTGCTGTGTTATTAAATAAGTTGCCGGGTAACTCTGTCACGATGTGCCCTATTGTTACAGTGGAAGATGACGCTACTAAGGATGATCCTTCGAAAAAAATTAAGCTAACAATAAATGACGATCTCAAAGCTTTGGCGGCATCTCGATTGGTTAAAATCAAAACAAGGTTAGTGTCTGATCATGGTATAGCCCCAGAGCGGATTCTTTTTTGTCGCGCTAAGGTGGGTGAGGGGCACCCCCGGGTAGAGCTAGAATTCTAGGTTTCCTGTTGCGAACTGCACGGGGGCATCTATGCTTTTAACGTAGTTATCTATATTAATGGTTATTATTAATGGTTATTGGGGGTTGTAGGCGTTGAAATTGTTGTTGCTTGCTTCTGGTGCGTCAAAGCAGCATATTGGTGCTGTTTTCCAGCACTTAGAAGGGCATCATGAGTTACATACTGAATGGCTAAACGGAGCTCGTCAGGGGCAATTGTCATCAGTTATAGATGGGTTGCCGATCACGGAGTTTGATCGTGTGTTAGTGTGGTTGCCGTTTAAGCGTCTTTATTCTCAGATCTCTGCTTTACGAAAGTTATCGAAATTAATAGTGTTTGACCCGATATTGCATGAACTTGCGTCAATTGAGGGAGAGGCATTACATCGTCACGTTAAGTTATGTAAGGCACTCCCGTGGGCGCGTTTTGTGGTATGTGGTCAAAAGCGTCAACGTTGGCTTAAAAAACAAGGGGTGGACGTATTGTGGCTGCCTTCTTTTGTAGAGCCATTTGCTGTCGAGGAAGAAGTTGCACCGAAAACCAATGGTGTGTGTTTCTTAGGCGATCCAGAATTGCCAGAATATAAGCAGTACAGAGAAATGCTTTATGAAGTTCGGCGAGAGCTAAAAATCCATATAGTAGGCAGTGATGCAGGTATGCCTGAGATATCAGGGGTGCTGGATAGTAGTCTAATGTGTTTCGTTTGCGATTCGCCCTTTGGCGGAGTGAGGCGGCAGACGTTGGAGGCCTTTGCTGCGGGTTGTGTTGTGTTACTTTGGCCTGCTGACAAAGATGAGTGTGCGGATATCGGTTTGGTGGACATGGAGAATGTAGCGCTTGTTGATTCTAAAGAGGAGCTGGTAGCAAAAGTGAATTTCTTACAGCGACATAAAGATCAGGCTTCGAGAATTGCGAGTTCTGGCCATTTATGGCTGACAACACTGGAAATGCAGGCGGGTAAGTGCTTAGGCGCGATTGTTGAGCCACCTTTTGGGGAATATACGGGAGATAATGCGTGGGGTGGTCTTAAGTATCTGTTTTATCGATAAAGAGCCGGTGTGATATTCCTTTGACATTTACAAGTGCATCATCAAAAATGACGCCTCATTCTGTTCCAGGATTTTTGTTGTTATGGTTAATGTCGCCAGTGTTGAAAAAGTTGCTCGTCGTAAGGAGGAAATACTTCAAGCCGCAATTACCATATTTTCCGAAAAGGGCTACTATTCGGCGAGTATCGCTGATATAGCCAATATACTAAAAATTGGTCACGGAACGATTTATCGGTATTATAAAAATAAGCAGGCAATATTTGATGCGGTAGTAAATAGTATTCTGCAAAAGCTAGCGACAGTGGTACAGGATGAGCCACCGGAGACAAATAGTTTACATGAGTATCAAGAGCAAATTATTAGAATTTCTGATCGGCTTATTAGTATTTTTCAAGCAGATCAGCGAATTGCTCGAATAGCATTGTATGAGACACCCGAAGGTAATAAAGATACTGCCAACCATGTATCTGCATCATTTTTATTGTTCTCGAAATTTATTCAAGAATATATGCGCAATGGTGTTGATAAAGGTTTTCTAAGACAGAATATGGATCAAGAAATTGCAGCGCGTATTGTTACCTCTATGATTTTTGAAACTATTAAAGCTGCATCGATGGAAGGAAGTGATGAGGTGTTGGTAAGTCGCTGGCGGGATGAAATTATTCAAATAATGATTGGGGGTTTAGGCGTTTGATTCCAGGTGTCTTCCTGAGGTGTCTTTTCTCTTAAGTGGTATATTTTCTCTGCATAGGGGATAGAGGGTGTTTGGAGGTAACGTTGTATTTCTTGTGAGCCGAGTATCTTTGGGCCTCGCTCTAGCCATAAACTCAAAAATGCTAGAATACTATCTTGTTGGGTGAAATTGCTATTTAGCGCAATGCTAACCCCTTGCTCTATAGCCGTATCAAGATTTAGGGAAGAAAATTTTTCCATAAGATGAGGTGATTTATCCCATAACATTAACTCTGAACGTTTGCTGATAGCCTTAATGTATAGAGAGTAACCCTGGTCCTGCTGTGTCACATTGGCTGAGTCTTCTTTGGGAGTGTGTTTGATCCATTGATTATTTTCATTTTGAAAATACAGAAATTGGCACGGTGCCAGAGCATGGGTTGCTTTTTTTTGGTCTTCATCACAGAGTATAGATCGCAATATCTTAGGGTCGTAAAATCGCAATAATATATGATTTTCTATATTGTTTTTTGTGTCATTTGTTTGGGGGAAGATGATGCTTTGCCAGTGTTTAAGTGCCTCATCTAAAGAGTGTTCCGATAAATAAAAAAATCCCCATTGTTTTCCGTAAGTAAAAAACCATTCAATAAATTTTTGTGAATCGGCTGATATTTTCACCAAATATGGAGAGCAGTGTATGTGTTCTTCCAGGTGTGTATTTAGAAAAATCGGATAATACTCAAGTGTGCCATCTAGCTGGAAGTAGGTGCTGCTGAGTTCGTTGTGGAGGTTGCTATCAAACAGTAAATAAAGATGTTGGCCTGAGAGAAATTGGCGATCATTGTTGAGGTGAAAGCACAATTCCTCCAGAGTGTTGATGTACATTTTTTATCTGCGACGCATGCAATGTTGAATATCTTGTTGTAAATGACTTGGCACAAGATCCATCATGATTTTTCGAGCGTTGAGTAGCATAATGCGAACATTGGTAGCGCTGTGTCCTGTTTTTTCAGCAATTTCATTCGTGGTTAACCCATCGCAAATAGTGTAACGCAGGTGTTTGAACTGCAATGGTGTTAAATAAGAACGAACAACCTCCATCCTGAGGGAAAGCTCTGCATCATCATGGCTCTGCTCCTGCTCAGTTTCACTCCAAAAGGGAGTGCTACTTTCTGCTGCAAAGAATGCAGTTGCTTGATGCTCTCGATTTGTTTGATGTAGCTCTTCAGGTGTTTCAGTCCAATCATCACTGTCGACTGGGTCTGTTGCTGAGTTTAGTGTGACGTAAGCAGGGTATTCTTTAATGAGTGCATCAACCATGCGCGTTGTGGAAATCATTTTTAATGTTCCTAACATTATTTGATTTCTACGTTCGCCAACAGCGTTGATATTTTTCTCGTGGGCACGAGTTAATGGGCGATAGCCTACGTCGCAAAACAATCCCATTAAGGAATCTCGCGTATCTGAAGGTAGGTGCTGGATGCCGATTTTCTTAATGAGTCCAGAGCAATAACGATTGAAATTAGCAGCAATAAAAACGTAAATATCGAGAGATTCCCATTCATCTTTTTTTAATGAGGAAAGGTCTCTGTAATGGTTTAAATCTCCATTCTTTATGCTTTTACTCAGTGTCATTGTCTTATCCCTGTGGCGGCATCGCTGTTAAAAACGCCCGTGTTTTTAACGTTGTAATTAATTGTTAGCGAAGCGTTTAAATGAAACGTTTATTCCATTTGGTTACTAATATGCCGCGTACAATAACAGCCTGAAAGGCCTATATCAACACGCGTTTCTCAAATTGAGCAATATCTCACACAATATAAATTGGTTAGGGCGAATGTCTTACAAAGGTTGCGGAAAATGGTCGTTTTTTTGTTTTATTAAAAATATTTATACTTTTTTTAATAAAATCTTTTTGTTTTCGATGTCTTTCTAGCGTTGCTTTTTTTATTTGTTTTTTAGGTGTGCAAAAAGTTGCACAATCGTTACGTTTTTGTGTAGCGACGGAGACTTCGTAGATGCTGGATTACTTTTTTAGCTGAGGATATTGCCAGGTCTGTTGTTAAAGGTATATTTTCGAGAGATTGCAGGTAGCGTTGTTGAAAAAGATTGCTTAGCGGTGTGCAACTATTTAAGTGTTGAATAATAATGCTTGCAAGTAAATAGTCATTGGGTTCTTTGGCTGTTAATGATTCTAATTGTTTGATGATTTGTAAATTTTGTGAAGAAAAGAATGTGTTTAGACTGTTGCTTGTGGTTGTTAGTGGATCGTTACATTGGTCTTGATGTAATCCGATCTTGGTATTATAAAACTTGGTGAATTGTTGGTAAAAAAGGATGCGCTGGTTTAGTTGTACTAAATGGTGTGGGCTGAACCCGTTAATGCTGGAGATTAATCGAGTCTCCTCACCTTGTTTAAGGGCACCCCCTAGTGTTTCTAGTAAGGATATTTCTAAGTTGTGTTGTTGATGTTGTTCGGGGGGGGATTGTGCAAGTTGTTTGATGAGGAATCGTTTTATCTCGGTAGATTTTTTGAGGGAAACATCCCTTGTTAGTGATAAATAGTAAATATATGCGGCGTTCCATTGCAGGCTATCACTAAATGTTTTTTTGTTAAAGGTGCTGTTTATGAGAAACTCTGTGCTCATGGTTTTGTTTTTTATAGAGTTTAGGTATATCTCTTCTTTTGCAAGTTGTATAGCGATTGCATTGGAAAATAGATTGTTTGGAATAATTTGTGCATTTTTGTTAATTAGGGAGGATAGTTTTTTTAACGCTGATGGGTATGATTTTCTTAAATCTTGGTTTGTTTTTTCGATCTCAATCATTGTTTTTTTAAATGTATATTTATTATTTAGAAAATAGGATTCAAATCCTAATTCAATAAGAATGGTTTCTTTTTTATGGCTTGTTGGAAGTGATTGTATAAGATCTAGCGTTTTTTCTAAGAGACAGCTAGGTGTGATGCTGTTGTTACATGAAGCCAGATGGCTTGATGTTGAATTGGCAAATACAGGGTTTGTGGGAATAGTGGTAAATGCCACTAACCAAAGTGTTGCCCTAAGAAGGTATGTAAATGCCATAATGGGGTTTCATCATATTAATGTGCAAACAGGTTTGAACCGTGCTTTGAGAAGGTGTTCTATAAGGTGGGGAAACCTTCTTTTGATAACCAAGCAAGCGCCTTTTCTTTAAAGGGTGCTTTTGCTTCGTATTCCATAAATAATGGCGGGTGAGGCTCTGATTCAGATGACTCGATGATTTGGTGGCAACACTCATGATAAATTAAGTAGCGCAAAACAAACATGGGAGCACCACGACGGTGAAGATGTGGGTGGATTGCAATAGTTTGAGTGTCGGGGTAATAACAGGCGGCAGGAGCCATCATCTCTGTGATGAAATGGTCGTTGTAGGCTTTAGCATAACTCTGCCAGTCTCCATGTTGTCGCTTTAAGATATGGCATACCAGTAGCTCAGAATCTGGGTGGCCCTTATCTGCAAATGGTGTGAGTAACGCCAGGGCTTTGTCTACTTGGCCTTGTTTTATTGCCAATGTTGCTTGTTCGAAGATAAGTTCTTCTGTTGATCCATTTAGCGTGTAGCAGGGGGTGCCTTTGTTAATGGACACCATACCTTTTGGCACTTGCCAGATTATTGAGCCTGTAATTTTACCTTGAAAAAACCGTTGATTAACAATACCAAAAGAGTTACTCAGTGCTTGAGTGGATAGGCTGGAGTCGGTTGATAAGCAGGGCGTGTGTTCATTGCTACCTTGCTCTAGAGGTGTTGCTGAACTTTGAGTCTTTTCATCTGAAACGTTCTCAAGGTTAATACATGCCGCATTGTTCATTAGAAACCTATCCCTTGGTTTTCTGAAATGGTGTGTTAATCGCCCTATAAGTGAGCGAATCGGGATTTTAATGCAAGTACAGCGCGAAACAAGTGAAATAATACCATTTTGAGGGCCAGATCTGGCCTTTTGAGAAGAAAGGGACAATATCCTACAAAGGAGTCGGTGTATCTCTCGTTTGACTGTTGCGTCAGTCTCGTTGAGCTGATTATTTATTGTCTATCTACGGTTGGGTGGGATGTCTAATAGCTGATCTATTTTACTTTCTAAGCGTTGGACGTGAGCTTAGAGTTCTTGCAGTTTTTTAACTCTGGCGGCGATAATCTCCAGGTGTCGCCCCCGTCCACTTTTTAAATGCGCGATGAAATGTGCTGGGTTCTGAAAAACCTAATCGTAAGGCAATGTCGTTAATCGGTAAGGTGCTATTACATAAAAAATTGATGGCACTGTCTTGGCGCAATTGATCTTTAATTTCTTGATAGGATGAGTTTTCTTTTTTTAGCCTTCTGCGAATGGTTTGTGTGGTGGTGTTTAATTCGCTGGCAATTTGTTCTAGCGAGGGAGGATCGGTATATAACGTAGATGCCAGCACAGTGCGAATCTGTGTTGTTAGGCTATTTTCGTTATTTGGGATGGCCATTAGATTGCCAGGAGCACCCTTAAGAAATAGAGATAATGTATCTTTGGTTTGCACTACGGGGGTTGCTAATAGTGATTTAGGGAAGGCTAGTGCATCTTTGGTTTCAGAATAGTTAATTGGGCATCGATATAGCCGGCCATGTTCTTTGTGATAACTTGGTTTAGGATAGGTGTAGCTAACATGGTTCAAGGGGATGTGTTGACTTATCAACCAGCTAAAAAAACGGTGTAATAACACAAGATTGCAATCAGTTGTTGTGTGATCGATATTAATGGACGGGTCAGAAAAATGAATAGACAGGTAGGCCAATCCGTCGTCGGATGATAAACGAAAATAAATGTCTCCCCAGAGTAAATTATAAAATTGCATACTGCGAAGGATGGCTTGGCGTAATGTTGGTTCATGGATGGCAAGTTGGCACATTAGATTAAAACATCCCACCCGTGATCGTGCTTTGCCACCTAACATCAGCAATTCGTCATTGAGCGTTAATGCTATATAGCTGACCAGCTTTTCATATTGTACTGCGGATATACGTGCTTGTGGCTGAGATAGTAAGTTAGGTTGTAAGTCTGCATGCTCTAGGCATTTGTTTTGATCTAGCCCTGCATCAGTGGCTCGTTGGCATACGGCTAGCACGTAATGCATACAAACAGTATTGCGAGAGGCGCTATTTTTGATAGTGAGGCTTTCAGCCATAAGTTTAATATGATGTCCGGTGTGGTGCCCTGTGGGTTCTTAGGCAGTGCTTAGATAGCTTTTAGCTGTGCGGTATATCTTGTCTTAGTTTCTACTGTTGCCAATAATGGTCATAAAGAATGAGCGGTTTGGTCATTGGCCATCGGGGTGAAAGTTGATTACCCTTGACTCATTAGTGCTGAGTAAGCATTGTAAACTGAAACTGGGGAGTGATTAAACATGGCTGGACCGTTAACTTCGTTAAAAGTGTTAGACTTTTCTACCTTATTGCCAGGGCCTTTTGGCACAATGATGTTGGCTGATATGGGGGCAGAGGTAGTACGTGTTGAGTCTCCTACACGGCCGGACATGATACGTATGATGCCACCGCTTGAGCATGGCGTGTCCGCTGCCCATGGTTACCTTAATCGTTCCAAAAAGTCACTCGCACTGGATTTAAAAAAGCCTGAAGCCGTAGAGGTTGTTAAGTCCTTGGTGAAAGAATTTGATATTGTTGTTGAGCAGTTTCGCCCAGGAGTGATGGACCGCTTGGGAGTAGGTTATGACGCTCTCAAGGCAGTGAACCCTGATATTATTTATTGTTCCATTACCGGTTATGGCCAAACAGGGCCGTATAAAAACCGTGCAGGGCATGATATGAATTATTTATCCATCGCTGGGGTAATGGGATATAACGGTCGCGAATCTACGGGCCCTGCCCCTATTGGTGTACAGGTAGCTGATGTGGCTGGTGGATCATGTCACGGTGTGATGGGGATATTGGCAGCCGTTATTCACCGTCAGCAAGGTGGAGGCGGGCAATATATTGATATCAGTATGACGGACGCAGCATTTGCCATGCATGCGTTAACAGCACCGCCGGCGTTGGTGGGCGGCATACAGCCTGAATTAGAAGCAACCCAGTTAAATGGTGGGTCTTTTTATGACTGCTATGAAACAAGCGATGGCCGCTACTTCTCAGTCGGTGGTTTAGAGCCGCAATTTTTTGCACAATTTTGCCAAGCATTAGGTCATCCTGAGTGGTCTGGTAGAGGCTTGGTGTTGGTGCCTGAAGAAGTGAAAAAACTTAAGGCAGACATTGCCAGCGAAATGAAAAAGAAAACCTATCAACAATGGAGTGATATTTTTGCCGATTTGGACTCATGTACAGAGCCAGTGTTAAGTTTTGAGGAAGCATGTGAGCATCCACAAATTACCGCTCGCGAGTTATTGATTGATGTGCCGGTTCGAGAAGGCAGTGAAGATACTCAGCGACAAATAGCATCTCCTATTCGCTTTTCAGAAACACAACCTGATTACCGAAGTATTGGCGCATTATTGGGTGAGCACACCGATGAAATCTTAGGTAAAGCAGGTTATTCCGAGAGTGACGTTGAAAGCATTAAAAAAGCGGGTGCAGCTATGTAGAAATCACGTTAGCATAAACACATTGTTAATGAGACAACTTGGTGGGTTTATGAAAAAGTGGGCAGCGAATCTTTTTTTAACAACAACGATTATGCTTTGTATGCCGATAGTGGGGTGTCAATCTGGAAATCAGGACACTGCAAGTGGTGACGATATGAAGAAAGAGGGTGCTTCATTACCTGTTTTAGGCACCGCTGCTATCTTAACTGCTCCACAACAGGATGCACTTGATGCGTTTAATCGTGGAGACAAAAAATTATTGGGTGTACAAACACGTGGGGTTTCTGTACCTGGCGTGAATGAGGCGCTATTGCCAGTGCTTAGGGAGCGTTACGGGATTACTTTGCGACATGTGACTGATGTGATGAAAGACCAGAAGGATCGGGATAGCATTGCCGAAGTTTTTCAATATGTTCGTCAGTACAACGAGAAGATGGCAGAGTTATTAAGCGCCGAAATGTAAGTTTCTCTTTATAAGTTTCTCTTATAAGTTCCAAGCTATAAATAACTAGTCACAAAAAAGCCCCCTTAATTTTGACATCAAGAGGGCTTTTTTGTGACTAGTTATTGGTTGTTCTTAAAATATTAGTCCTTCCACCGGAAGAGATACGTTGTTATACCTCACGGTAAAGACCCCTCCAGATTCTGTAATGGTAACGTTTAGCGGGGTTGCGATAGATCCACTGAGTGCTGGTAGTTGCGTTACTGCTTTTGCAACATTACTACCGTCGGTGATATTAGTTTGTAAATTACACCCATTAGTTCGTTGGAGTTGAATGCGTGTATCGGTCATCACCTCAGTTCTAAGTTCATCGGTTGCTGTTAGGCTATCGACGTCAATAGTGAGTCCGTTGACGGTAATAGCAATGCAACTATCTGCTCCACTAGTCGCAGACATTGACGTTGTAATTGCTTCACTGTCGCTAAAGGATATGGATATATCCTCAGATGTTAATGTGTTGGTGATAACACCGTTATCTTCAGGGCTTTGGCTTGTGATAGTTTCCGCGCTTTGCCAGCCTATAACGTCTACCGATGAACTGGTAACGGTCGCCTGAAAGTTGTCTCCGTCTGCACCGCTAACAATTGTAGAGGTAGCTAAGATAGCGACAGTTGCAGTGGCATTGGCTGAATCATCTTTTGTGTCATTTGCTTTTACGACGAATGAATCACTTCCAGAAGCATCAGCATTTGCTGTGTACGTATAATTACTCCCGTTAATGCTAAGGCTTCCTTTGCTTGGCCCTGAAACAATGCTAAAAGTTAGGGTGTCATCATCGGCATCAGTGGCTGAAAATGAACTGGTGTTGGACTCACCGGCTGTTATGGAAAAGTTGAAATTACTTATAACAGGAGGGTTGTTGGCAGGGATAATTGTTATTGAAGCAGTAGCGTTGGCTGAGTCGGCAGCACCATCATTGGCTTTAACAACGAAGGAGTCAGCCCCGGAAGCGTCACCATTTGCAGTGTAGGTATAACTGTCACCATTAACACTTAAGGTGCCTTGTGTGGGTTGGCTAACGATACTAAAGGTGAGGTCGTTATTCTCAGCGTCACTTGCAGCGAACTGATCGATGTTGGACTCGCCTGCATCGACAGTGAAGTTGAAATCATTAACAACTGGGGCAGCATTGGCTGATGTATCGATGGTAATTGTGCCATTGCTCATATCAAAGAATATGTTGTCAGAGCATTTGATTTTTATTCTGCCTTGGGAGGTGTTTACGTTCGGAACCGTGACGGATTGGGTTCCATCATTGCTAGTGCCTGCAATAATGGTTGTACTAAACGTTAATCCATTGTCAATAGAAAATAATATATCTACCGCGCTACAACTCACGGGTGCGCTGGAGGTGCTTGCTACGTTCCAAGTAATGGTTTCTTGTGTGTTGCTTGCCCAGTTGGTGCTGCTTGATTGTGATGTTACAGCAAATGGACCAGAGGTTGTTGTGACGGTAAGTTGCGCGTCATCGGATGTCACAGCACCATTACCGTCCCTCACGGTAAGCCTAAAGTTAAGTGATCTATTTGTGGAGGGCAGAACAGAGCCTGTTGGCGGGCTTGAATTACTGATTAATGTACTGAGTAATGGCAGTGTTCGAATAGGGGTTGTAGAAGGGGAGAATGAGCGGAAAATGGGGCCGGTTCGATTATCAATGCCGGGGGCAGAAGCATCTCCTAGGTCATGTTGCTCCCAGTTGTACGTGAGTGTATCACCATCACCGTCAATTCCACTGCCGGTTAATTCAAAAGGGGTTTGTTGAGGAATAGTAAAGTCGTTACCAGCGTTGGCGGTTGGGATTTGATTTGATTGGTCAATATGAGTACCGCAAGAGCTACCATTGCCACTGGTAAATGCAGCGATCTCTTCAAGGCTGTTGGTATGGAAATAGTCATCACTGCTGTTTACGATATTATCGCTGCCGCAAATGCCTGCATATGCCATGATGGTTGAACCACTGCCGGGTTCGTAAGCATTTGTTGAGCTTCTGTTTCCACCAACACAGGAGCCCTGGTCACCATTAAATGTATGATTAGCTCCCATTTGGTGACCTATTTCATGCGCGACATAATCAACCCAGAACGCATCGCTTGTCGGGGTGCCTAGTCCGGTTACGCCTTCCGCCTTTGCCGCGCCACAAGGTGCTTGCAATGCAGCGATACCTCCGCCGCCAGTGCTAAAAACGTGGCCAATGTCATAGTTGTCAGAGCTAATAACGGTGTCTATATTGGTTTGGTTTTCTTCTAACATCGCAAACCCATCGTCATTGGTGTAAGGGTCGCTTCCTGCATTGGTATAAACCAATAAACTGTTGTTTGCTATTAATGTATATTGCACGGCAATTTCACGGGCGTAAATTTCATTGATTCGGTTGATAGCAGTGACAATTGCTGCTTGGCCCGCATTAACGGTGCCGCCATGAAGTGCGGTGTACTCCCCGGTTGCCGCCATGGCTAAACGGTAGGTGTGTAATTTGCTTCCGGAAATTTGAGCAGCACTTATTACTGGCTTTTCACTTAATTTATTCGATAGGTCTGAGTCATGTTTCACACCACAAGTAAACGTTGAACTATTGCTATTTTCGATGTAAGCACTACGAGCATAGGTTTGATAACGTTGTTGAGTTGTATCGGTTTGAACGGGATCAAAATAATAGGTTTCGCTGAGCGTACTAACAATGCCGCTAAATCCCTTTGGGGTAATATCAAAGCGACCGGTAATGAATTTATCGGTTTTTCCTACTGCTTTATAGGTTTTGATATAAGAGAATTGTGCAGCAAGCTCAGGTTCCATCATTGAATATTCGAAAAGCTCGAGTTCGATCAACTCACCGGAAGGTAACGGGATTTCAATGGTATAGCCTTGTGATGAGGTGTTTTCTTTTGGTGTGTTTTGAAGTAACGCGTCTAACGTGCTTTGATCCAAAGACAAAGAAACAACGGTGTTGTTGCTGGATTTATTGGCAGTGGCGTTTGTATCAAGTGTCCAGAGTGCCGTGCTGGCAAAGCTTGATAACGGTGTTGCTATCATTGTGCTGAGAGCAAGTAGTGAGAGTAACTGTCTTTTCATTGTAGAAATACCCTAATTAGGAATACCTTGAGATAGAGAATAATATACGTATTAACCGCGTTTGATAGTTGCTGAACCTGTTAACAATGTGACGGTGCTGGTATTTTCATTGCTATTCTTTTCGATGTCGAATCTGGCGCTGGTGTTAGCAGGTAAAACGGTGTCGCCTGCAGAGACGGTATAATCGGTGTCGATAACCATTGTAATGGTGTCCGAATTCCCCCCTGTTGAGCCACCGCCACTTCCGCCACATGCGAGTAAAAATAGGGGGAATAGTAGCAACGCGGTTATCTTGCACTGGTTGTAGATTTGTTTAATCATTGTAATGAACCTAACTATATTAGCTTTGTGGTGTGGGTATGAATTTGTCGTCTGGAGGGATAATATCCCTCATGCAGTCTGAATACCAAGTGTAACTAGATTAAGTCTAGCGTATGTTGATGAGCTGCACATTTTTCAGGCAAAGAAGGCGGGAGAGGGAGGATTTAGTTGAAGCGTTGTAGCACTTCTTCAATCTTTTCAATACTGTAGGGTTTCACTACAAAACCTTTTGCTCCAAAGCCTATTGCGGCTCTGACATTGCTTATTGAGCTTTCTCCACTGACCATTACGACGTAAACTTTAGGATCTATTCGCTTTAGTTCTACCAGTAATTCGAGACCAGTGACTCCTGGCATATTGATGTCTAAAAATACAATATCGATATTTTCTTGTTGGTACGTGGCGAGCGCCTGTGCGCCGTCTTCGGCTTCTGCTACTGATGTGAGGCCGAGTTTAAGTAATGTGGCGCGTAGCAAAGAGCGCATGTCAGGCATATCATCAACAATCAATGCTGTTTGAAGTTGCGCCATGGGATTGGAGTCCTCCGAAGGTTTTAATACAATTGTTATTGATACTAACAAAGGTAGCTAAATAGGGTGGTTAACTATTTACTATAGGCGGAAAAACGTTTTTCTCCAATCTATACAATGATGTAAAGGTCTAATATATTTGTGTTTTTTGTGCTATTTAGGATTGTCGTGGATTTTTTGATTACTCTGTTGGTTTTGATATAGCGTTTCTGCATGATCCCTTAATTGGACAAATTCCTGTTGAATTTTATCGTACGCATGTTGTTTTAAAAGCGTTTCAAGTGTTTTGGCTTGCTTACTTAATTCTGGGTAGCCAAAGCTGCCACCGCTGCCCTTGAGTTGATGAGCTAGGTCTTGTAGTTGTATCCAATCGTTGTCGGATTTTGCGAGTTCCATTTTGTTAACCATATCGTGAAGCCCTGCTAAAAAATTTTCTACGATAGGGGCAAAGTCAGGGTCATCAAGCAACTGATTTTGATGTGTTTGTTGTGAAGTGCTTTTATCTGATTTAATTAGGTGTGCTGATATTGTCTTGTGCAATAGTGCTTTATTCATAGGTTTTGGTAAATATCAGTCAAACCCTTTCGCAATATATTCGTCTATTTTAACCTTGTCATCTTCGGCCGTTAGGGCGTAGATGGGTCTGCTATACCCCGCACTACGTAGTAATTGAAGCGCTTCTATGCCATTCATTTTTGGCATTTGAATGTCCATAAGTATTAAGTCGTAGCCATTGATGAGTGCTTTTTCTGTGGCCTCTTCACCATTGATGGCAGTGTCTACTGTTGCACCGGTTTGGGCTAGTTGCATTGAGAAAAGGTTGATGTTGTCTGGGTTATCGTCGACCAATAAAATGCTTCCTGATACGGAAGGTAAGATGTTTCCTATTATTGGTTTTCTCTTCAATTTACCCTCAGAGATGACCGATAAGTATTGTTTTAATACGTCGTAAAAACGATGTCGTTGCACAGGTTTTGATAAGTAGTCGTTACAGCCTGCCTCTATGTATGATTTTATTTCATGATCCATAAGATTGGCAGTGATCGCTACAATAGGTTTCTTAAAACCATTTTCTCGAAGTAAACGCGTTGCCGTTGTTCCATTCATTACTGGCATTTGGATATCCATTAGTACCAAATCAAATTCGTCCTTTAGCGCAGTGGAAAGGGCATCTTTTCCATTTTCTACAATAGTGATGTCCGCACCGGTTTGCCTGGCAAGCATGCCAATTAGATGTTGATTATCCTGGTTATCTTCTGCGTATAAAATGTTCCCTTCCAATACAGGAACAATAGCGTCACCTATATTATCTTCCTGTGTTAATCGAGCGTCAATATCATTGGTGATCCACTGTGCATCATCTAAACAGCCCGAAGAAATGTTGACGGTAAATCGGCTTCCTATACATTCTTCGCTTTCTAGAGTGATGTCACCTCCCATTAATTGCGCCAGCTTTTTCGCAATACTTAGCCCTAAGCCAGTTCCGCCGTGGGTTCTTGTTGTGGATGAGTCGGCCTGAGTGAATGCGCTAAATACTTTGGCTTGTTGGTCTTGGGTCATGCCAATGCCTGAATCAACGACACAAAAACTGATCTTTTCTTGCTCTTTGTGACAGGCTACTTCAATATTAATGCTTCCTGTGTCAGTGAATTTTAAGGCGTTACTACAAAGATTGAGTAATACCTGCTTTAACCGTGTGGTATCTGAAATAAATGTTCTAGGAAGAGGGAATTCATAGTGAATGAAAAAGGAAAGGCCCTGTGATCGTGCTTTCATTTCAAAAAAGGATTGTACTTCATAAACGAGGCTGAACAGATCGACGGGTATAGATTCTACTTCTAACTTGTTGGCTTCAATTTTCGATAAATCAAGTATTTCGTTAATGACATGTAATAAATGTTGGCCGCTACGAATGATGGTGGCAATAAAATTGTCGTGAGATTCTTGGGTGATGTTGTCATCACGGATTGATTCAGAAAAACCGATAATGGCGGTTAATGGTGTGCGGATTTCGTGACTCATGTTGGCTAAGAAATCAGTTTTTGCTTGTGTTGCCGCGTACGCATCTTTTTTGTCTTTCTCCGCTTTTTCTTTTGCTTTTCTTTCGGTAATGTTTCTTATGGATCCCTCGTAGAATGTATCTTCATCCTGTGTCGGTGGTATTTTTCTAATTGAAATGCTTCCCCAAATAATGTGTTTGTCTTTTGTCAGTAGTTCAAATTCATATGCGGATATTTTTGAATTTACTTCCAGTTTTTTGAAAAGTTCTGAGCTTACGTCTTTTTTATGTGATAGCACTGCCTGTAGATTGGGTATGCCATTCATCATTTCGTTGGCAGATGTGTAGTTGAATATTCTCGCTAGGGCCGGGTTTGCATTGGTAAAGCGAAAGTCAGAAGAACATTTGAATATCCCATCTACCGCATTTTTAAACAGAGATTGATATTTTAATAAGTTGTCTACGGCTTTTTTGTTAGCGTTAAGGGCTTCATTCATTGCTTTGGATTTTGCTTCTCTTTCTTCGTTTATTCGTGAGGCTAAGGCTATAGATAGCAGTGTTGCTTGAATGATTGAACCGATTTCCCAACTGCTTTCGGTGAAGGTGTTCATCGGGAGTAGGCCTATCTTATTCAGTGCAAGAATTACCCCCCCTAGCAAGAGAGCTACCCAAGAAAGAATAAATAGCTTTGCTGTTTTATTTCCCTTGTTGAGTTCTGTTAAGCCATAGTAAAACCAAGTGAAAAACAAAAAGACTGACCACGGTATGAGTGCCTGAATGATGTCGTTATAAGGTAGGAAAATGAATGGAATAAATAACACCATGTTGGAGAAAATAATGTAGTCCAATTTGTGAAAAAGCTGGTTCTTATTGGTCTTTAACTTTAAGAAATGTTTGGTGCTAAGTGTTCCATATAAGCATAGAAAAATAATTGAGAAACTAATGATTTTGTCTTGCAGCATCGGGGAGGCAGGGAATAAATATTGATATGCCATACCGTTGAGTCCCGATTGCATCCCTAAGGTTCCAATGACAAATAGTACGTAGTAGATGTACACACGTTCTCTTAAGAAGAAGTACAAAGCTAAGTTGTAAATGGATATGAGTAACATGCCGCCCATAAATAAGGCTTGTAATAAAGAGGTTCTCGCAGAGTTTTCCCAGAAGTAGGTGTTCTCCCACAGGCTTAGCGGTAGTTGTATCGAACTTGTTGTGTGGAGGCGGATATATAACGTGTAATTGGTGTTTTGATGTAATTTTAGCGGTAATAAGAAGTTTCTATGATTAATTTCTCTTTCTATGAAAGGTTTTTTGTCACCAAGCAATACACGTTGTATCTCATCTTCGTCCTGAAAAACATAGATACTTATGTCATCCAATAATGAGTAAGCGATCTCGAGTAACCAGTTTTCATATTGAGGTTGGGTGGAGCGAATGTTGAGCCTCCACCAATAAACCTCTGTTCCAAAACCGAGATTAGGTGTGTCGACTTGGTTTTGTTGCCAATGTATATCAGGGCCATTATTAACAATGTCTTCAATGTCGCGCTGCCCACTTTTATCGATATAGTAATTTAGGTATTGACCTAGCCCGTAGTAGGTATCCTCTCCATATATATCGACGCTGGCAGCATGAGCTGGCTGCACGCTGATGGTTATATATATCAGCAGTAAGTAGGTAAAGCGTTTATTCATTGTACGTAACCTTGAACGGGGTAAGTGTCCCTTAATTCGAGCACTGTCACTGGAGAGGGCTTACTACAAGGTTAGCAATGATTGAGCCTATGGTAGTTAGGCTTGGGCTGGTTGTGCTTGTTGTGTTAATGTGACCGAAAAATATAAATAATAACGAGCGAATTTGCCGTTTAATAAGGAATAAGAATGAGATGTATTGTAAGGCCGGCTAGAACAGCCCTAGCTACTTTTGTATGTGTTGTTGGGATATCTGTGTTAACCGGGTGCCAATTGCTAACCCCTGCAGATGAGATTAAATGGATAGAGAAAGGCACTAGCAAAAAAAACTCAGCGTATTTGATCTCTAGAGAATGCGAATTGTTAGAAGAGGTTGTTGGTTCTTACGGGGATGATGATGCGTTTTTGACAATTATAATGACGAATGATTATTTGCGAGAGGGCGCTCGTGATGACCTTGAGGATAAAGCAAAAGCACTAGGTGCGAATGCGATTCAAATCACTGATAACCGTGAATATCAAAAGCAGTTAAAAACACGCTTGGGGTTGTTTAAAGTTGAAATTATAGCCGATGCTTATTTCTGTAAAAAATGATCGTATGAAAGTAAGACTGATCCTTTCGCATAGGGCGTGGCCCATGCGAAAGGAGGTAAGGTTTAGCTACGAAGGTTTACCATTCCCCTTTGCGTTTTTGTGTAGACATTTTCGGTACGGTTAGGGTTAGAATGACACCAGCAATAACTGCCAAAATACCCCAAATGATGCCATCTTCTAAATTGTCGTTTTCTAGGATTTTGTTCTCTTCCTCTAGCTTTTCCAGCTTAACGTCCAATAGCTCAGTTTGCTCTTGTAGCAGCTGATAATTTTTTGCAGTAACGATGGCATTGCTTGCTGTTTTTTCAATGGCGCCAAGTTTATTTTTTAGTGAGCTTGCAGATGATTCTAAGCTACTTTGCAGTGTTTTTACTGACTTAAGCTCAGCTACAACTTCTGCAAGTTGATTCTGAAGCGCCGTGTTTTTCTGCATTAATGTCGCTGCGTTTAGTTCAGATTTCTTGAGTAGCGCCTTCGCAATGGGGGTGGGTGTTGCATAACGAGCTTGAACCCAGCCTTCTTTTCCTTTGGTACTTATTTTTAACCATTTATCATCGTCTGATCGGCTAAGAACGCTGAGAATATCACCGCTTTTTAGGTATCGAACAATACGATAACCCGTGGTGGGGCCTGAGTGCATTTCAATGCGGATTTCATCTCTAATATATTGGGTTTCAGCGTGACTGAATGACGCAAACACCATAAGGCTGATGAGTGCAATGGTTGAAGTAATGACTTTCACGTAATGATCCTTTTGCAATCCATTTTCTGTCCATTCGGAATGGTAGAAAGTTTAGGGTAATACCTTTTTATAGGGTTTCACGGTGACGTTGGCGTATACGCCTGCGTCGATATAAGGGTCTTTGTCTGCCCATTGTTGTGCTGCGTCTAAGCTTGTAAATTCAGCAATGACTAAGCTGCCGGTGAAGCCTGCTTCACCGGGGGTTTCAGTGTCAAGTGCAGGGAAGGGACCAGCAACAAATAATCGACCTTCTGACTTTAGGGCCTCTAACCTTTCCAGGTGCGCCGGTCGTGCGGCAAGGCGCTTTTCTAGGCTATTTTCAACGTCTTCAGAGATGACGGCATAAAGCATAACAATTAGTCCTGTTTTTGCGATTCGTTGGAAGTGATTTCTTGGCTTTGCTCTGTTTCTGCGGCGCTAGTCTCATCGACGGGGTCTTCTGTCATGAATTTTGACAGGTAAGCAAATTGACCAATAAAGAAGGTTAAGTTAAAGAGTGTCATCCCCACCAGCTTAAAGGTAACCCAGGTGCTTTCGTCATAGTTTTTAGCAACATAAATATTCACTGCGCCCAGAAAGATGAAAAATACGACCCAGCTCAAATTGAGCCCTTTCCATTTATTTTGAGGGACATCGATGGTGAGGTGTGGGGCTTGTTTCAATAAGCCTTCAATAATGCGCTGAACGATTGGACGTTCGCCAATGAATTGGCTGCCAAGAATAACAATGGAAAATGTCCAGTTGATGACGGTTGGTTTCCACATGATAAAAGTGGGGTCTTTAAACGCTATGGTGAGTCCACCCATTACCGCTAATACAAGAAAGGTATATAAGTGAACTTTTTCTACTTTCTTATATACCAGTAGTCCAACCACTAGTTGGACCGCGCTTGCGCCAACCAAAAACATAGTCGACAAAATGATGTCTTTCGTATTGAAATATACGGCAACAAAAATAGCTACCGGGAAAAAATCAAAAAGTTGCTTCATAATTCAGAGGATGTCCGTACATATTGGGTGACCAATGATAGAATATTTGATAACGATAAGCACGAAAAGCAACCCTCATGAGTTCAAAAATCTACGATCTTCATAGTCATACCACCGCATCTGACGGTGAGCTAACCCCTTCCGAGCTGGTAAATGCCGCTAAAGAAGCCGGTATCTCTGTGCTTGCAGTAACCGATCACGACACCACTGACGGTGTTGCAGAGGCCAAGCAGCAAGGGATGCAGGTGGGTATTGATGTTTTAGCGGGAGTTGAAATATCGTCTCGCTGGGCAAACCAAGATATCCATATTGTGGGATTAAATGTGGACCCCGGCGCTGATGTGTTAATGACGTTATTAGCACAACAGCAAGCATTTCGCGTTGAGCGATCTGTGAAAATGGGTGAAAAGCTAGAAAAATTGGGCTACCCCGGCATATACGAGGCAGCTGTCTCGAAGGCTAACGGTCATGTACCAGGACGGCCCCATTTTGCAAAAGCGATGATTGAGGCGGGTCATTGTAAAAATATGGAAAAAGCATTCAGCAAATACTTAGGTAATGGAAAAAAAGCCTTTGTGAAAACAGAGTGGGCAACGATTGCTGAAACGGTGGAAACAATTGTTGGGGCCGGTGGTGTTGCTGTTATTGCACACCCAGGAAAATACAAGCTAACTCGAATGAAGTTGTCACGTCTAGTCGCGGCGTTTAGCGAGGCGGGAGGGCAAGCTATTGAGGTGTGTACAGGCACTCAAAATGCCGGTGAGACGCAAACGGCAGCATCAATGGCTAAGGAATTTAGTCTATACTCTTCCACAGGCAGTGACTATCACGGGCCTTCCGGCGGTTGGGCGCAATTAGGGCGATTTCCTTCTTTACCCTCCGACAGCAGACCTATTTGGGAGTTATTTGGCTAATGTCGCAAATTTTTCGAGTCCACCCTGAATCACCACAATCCCGTCTGATCAAGCAAGCTGCAGATATTATTCGAAAAGGTGGCGTCGCTATTTATCCTACGGATGGTGCTTATGCGATTGGTTGCGTGATGGGTGATAAGCGGGCTTTGGACCGTATTATTCAAATTCGGCGTTTGGATGCCAAGCATAACTTTACGCTATTGTGCCGTGATCTTTCAGAGTTGGCGACTTACGCACGGGTTGATAATATTGCCTATCGCCTGTTGAAGCATAATACCCCTGGGCCTTATACGTTTATCCTACGGGGAACGGTTGAGGTGCCTCGCCGTTTGATGCATCCTAAGAAAAAAACCATCGGTTTACGTGTACCCGATAATGCAATTGCCTTGGCGTTATTGGAGGAATTGGATGAGCCCATGATGACGGCAACCTTACAAATGCCAGATGATGAATATCCTATGACAGACCCTGAAGAAATGTTGCAGTTTATGGGCAAACAAGTGGATCTTGTGATTGACGGGGGGTGGGGAGAAATGGTTTGCACCACCGTTATTGATATGACAGAAGGTAATCCACAAGTGATTCGTGAAGGGAAGGGCGACCCTACTCCCTTTATGCCATAGATACCGTTATAATCCCGTCTTACGTTAGTCGTATCACCTACGACCAGGTGCGCTTGTCATGGCCAGAGAGCTTGATGATTGCATTAAAAATTCTACAGATATTTTAAAAATACCATAATAATCAGGAGTTTACATTGAGTACCGTGATATCTAATCAGCGGGTTTTGTCCGGTATGAGACCGACGGGCAGTTTACATTTGGGCCACTACCATGGGGTGTTAAAGAATTGGGTTGAGTTGCAACATGAGTTTGAATGTTTCTTCTTTGCTGCTGATTGGCATGCCCTAACAACTCACTACGAAGATCCTCGAGTTATTGAAGAATCTGTGTGGGATATGGTGATTGATTGGCTTGCGGCTGGTGTGAACCCTGGTTCAGTAACACTATTTATCCAATCTCGTGTACCTGAACATGCTGAACTACATTTATTGCTTTCTATGATGACGCCTCTTGGCTGGTTAGAGCGTGTTCCGTCCTATAAAGATCAACAGGAGCAACTTAAGGAGAAAGACCTAGCCACTTATGGCTTCTTAGGTTACCCGCTGCTTCAAAGTGCAGACATTCTGATGTATCGAGCTGGCCGTGTGCCGGTCGGAGCAGACCAGGTGGCACACGTTGAATTAACCAGAGAAATTGCCCGACGGTTTAATTTTTTGTATGGTAAAGAACCTGGTTTTGAACAGCTTGTAGAGCAAGCTATCAGTAAAATGGGCAAGAAAAATGCCAAGCTTTATCGTAATTTGTTAAAGAAATTTCAAGAGCAAGGTGATGATGATGCGCTACAAACTGCTCATGCATTGGTTAGCGGACAGCAAAATATTGCGTTAGCGGATAAAGATCGCCTACACGGATTTCTTGAGGGAAGTGGTAAAGTTATCCTTCCAGAGCCTCAGTCTTTACTAACACCGGCTTCAAAAATGCCTGGTTTGGATGGGCGTAAAATGTCCAAGTCATACCACAACACGATTAAAATGCGAGAAGCACCGGATGATGTGGATGCAAAAATTCGCAGAATGCCAACGGATCCGGCTAGGGCTCGTCGAACCGATGTCGGTGATCCAGATAAATGTCCTGTATGGCAGTGGCATATAGTTTATACCGATGAGAGTATTCATAAGTGGGTACAAGAAGGTTGTAGAAGTGCAGGTATTGGTTGTGTTGATTGTAAAAAGCCACTCATTGAAGCCGTGCAAGCTGACCTAGAACCCATTCGTATGCGTGCCGCTGAATATACGTCAGACCCTGATTTGGTGAAAAGTATTGTGGCAGAAGGCAATGAAAAAGCCCGTGATGCTGCGCGACAGACCTTAGAAGAAGTACGAGAGTCTATGGGCCTCGCTTACCGGTAACAGATGATGTCAGATGAGTTAGAACTACAATTACAAGCCCCTTCAATGGCGCAATCTGAAACTGAGACAGCACCTTCTGAGAAAGCTGTTGATGGAGTGTCAGAAGCGGTAGCTGCGGGCAGTTCATCGGGGGAGTCTCCCAAGCAGGAAGAAATGCCTTTTGCCATGGTATATGGTGAAGCGGTAACCAAGCTTCCTGAAGATCTCTATATTCCCCCGGATGCGTTGGAGGTGTTTTTAGAAGCCTTTGAAGGACCGTTGGATTTGTTGTTGTACCTCATTAAACGTCAAAATCTTGATATTCTGAATATCTCTGTTGCCGAAATTACAGCGCAATATATGCAATACGTTGAGTTGATGAAAACGTTAAACTTTGCGTTGGCGGCAGAATATTTGGTAATGGCTGCTTTATTGGGGGAGATTAAATCCCGTAGTTTGTTGCCTCGACAAACTGAAGAGCTGGATGATGAAGGTGACCCTCGTGCTGAGCTGATTCGCCGTTTACAAGAGTATGAGCGTTATAAACAAGCAGCTGAAGATATTGATGAGCTGCCAAGGATTGGGCGGGATGTGTTTATCGCCGAAGCTTCCCCCCCTGAATATCGAAAAGAAATACCACCACCGGATGTGGACTTGAAGGATGTGTTGTTGGCGCTTCAGGATGTATTGCAACGGGCAGACATGTTCGAAAGCCACCAAGTTGAACGAGAAAAGTTATCTACCCGAGAGCGTATGTCTGAAGTATTGGAGTATTTGGATGACACACGGTTTGTGCCCTTTGAGAAGCTATTTACCGCAGAAGAGGGGCGACTTGGTGTAGTGGTAACGTTTTTAGCGATCTTGGAACTTATTAAAGAGCAATTAATTGAGTTGATTCAGCACGAGCCTTTGGGTTCTATTCACGTGAAGGCAAGAGCATCGGCCTTAGAAGAAGCTGAGCCAGAAACAGAATCTGAAGAGAGTTAATGCATGCCTTGGGATAAAGACAAAATAAAAAAAATTGTAGAAGGTGCGTTGTTTTCTTCAAGTCAGCCAATGAATATGGACCGTTTGAGTGGCCTTTTTTTTGATGAAGAGCGCCCAACAAAAGATGAGTTCAAGCAAGCGTTAACGTCTTTACAAGAAGATTATGCTGATCGCGGCGTAGTGTTAAAAGAAGTGGCCTCGGGTTATCGTTTTCAGGTCAAAGAGGAAGTTGGTGAATGGGTAAGCCGAATGTGGGAAGACAAACCTGTTCGTTACTCTCGTGCTTTACTTGAAACGCTCGCTTTGGTTGCCTACCGTCAACCGATTACCCGTGGCGAGATTGAAGAAATTCGTGGCGTGAGTGTAAGCTCTCATATTATGAAAACGTTATTAGAGCGAGAATGGGTGCGTGTTGTAGGGCATCGTGATGTACCTGGTCGCCCTGCGATGTTTGCAACGACACGTATCTTTTTGGATTATTTTAACCTTAAAAACTTGGTGGAATTACCACCGCTATCCGAGATTCGAGATTTTGACAAGATCAATGAAGAGTTAGAATTAGAAGATGTTGGTTCTAGTGATTCTGATGATAAAGCGGGCGTTACAAGCGAAAGCGGTGAAGGTGTTGATAGTGAAACGGTTGATAATATTTCGCCTGAAAGTTCGCCTGAAAGTTTTTCTGAAGACGTTCAGGGTGAAGGTCAAGCAGCGGAAGTTGAGGCAGGTGAGACCGCGGAAGTAAATGAAGATGGTCTTGATGTCGTGGTGGAAAATACCGTTCCAGAGACAGTCGAGGAAAAATTATCTGCTTCTGAAGGAAAACCTGCAGTTAGTTCCCTCGCAGATATAGTTCGACAGTTTGAAGCCAATAAAGCCCAAGAAAGCGAAACGGACGCATTAGATGACGCTGTTGCTTCTGATGCTCAACTTGAAGAAGATTTAATGTTGGCAGAAATAGTGGAGCGCCAGTTGGAAAAGGGCGGGGAAGTACCTGTTGGTGATTTGCCGATAGATGAAGGCGAGGAGTAATACGCCCTCGCTCTTTGTTCCCGTATGTGTATCTTTGTTACAGAGCCCCTAATCCATTAGGTATGCCCTGCCTCTGGTGGTATTCTACGCAATTCTGAATACATCTACTGCCGTGACGGTGAATCGCTAACGCGTTGTCTCCGTGGCAGAAGGAAAAAACAAAATGACTGAAAAACTGCAAAAAGTAATGGCGCGTGTAGGGCTTGGCTCTCGTCGTGCTATGGAAAAATGGATTAGCGAAGGCCGTGTTAGCATTAACGGCAAGGTTTCTAAGCTGGGTGACCGTATCGGAGAGAATGAAACGCTCCGTGTTGATGGACGAATCGTACGCTTTGAGGCCGAGGCAGAAACACTGCGTCGCGTCATTATCTACAATAAACCTGAAGGCCAGGTATGTACTCGAACTGACCCTGAAGGCCGCCCCACGGTATTCGACCGATTGCCTAAGTTACAAGGCGAGCGCTGGGTTGCGGTAGGCCGTTTGGATATCAATACACAAGGTTTGTTATTGTTTACCACTGATGGTGAGTTAGCCAACCAGTTGATGCACCCGTCATCTCAAGTTGAACGCGAATACGCGGTGCGTGTACGTGGAGAGGTCAGTAAAGAAGCGTTAGATAACCTTCGATCCGGTGTAATGTTGGAAGATGGCGAAGCGCGCTTTGACGACATCGTTGATAGTGGTGGTGAGGGTTATAATCACTGGTATCATGTGCTAATTGGTGAAGGCCGTAAGCGTGAAGTAAGGCGTCTATGGGAGTCTCAAGACATTCAAGTTAGCCGCTTGATTCGTGTACGTTATGGTAGTGCTGTATTACCGCGCGGTATGCAAACTGGGAAATGTGTTGAGCTTTCGAAAGAAGAAATTGATGCTCTTGCGCGTTTATGTGGTGTTGGTTTGAAGAAGCGAACCGGGCTTTATGGGCGAGCTAAAATGCGCGCTGATCGTACTAATGAAAAAGCGACAAAGCAGCGTGGTGGTTATTTACGTCGGCCTCGCGATAAGTAAAGCGAAAGCAAAATAAACGAGTTAGATGAATGCACGGATAAGACCGGCGTTTTTGTCTAACTCGATGCCTCCAACGAACGCCCAATAAACGCACTCAATGTACATGGGCGGTGTCAGGTAGCTCCTCTGCATGGGTTATGCAGTTTCTTCCTTTTTCTTTTGAACGGTACAACGCTTTATCAGCACGTATCAATAACTCTTCTTTTGATTCCCCCAGTCGTAATGTTGCTGCACCAATACTAATGGTTACGGGGATATTATTCCCTTCAAAATTAAACGAAAGATTTTCAATAGTGGAGCGTAATCGCTCTGCAGTGATTTGTGTTCCGGCAATATCGGTTTTGTTGAGTAATATTACAAACTCTTCACCGCCGTAGCGAAAGGTCATGTCTGCACATCGGCTGGCTGCTTGTAAGCTATGTACCACAGATTTAAGAACGTAATCACCGGCCGCGTGGCCGTACTGGTCATTTACATTTTTAAAATAATCTAAATCTAACATCAATATGGATAACGGTTGGTGATAACGAGAAGCAAGGTCAAATTCACGAGCCATCACGTTTTCCATGCTGATTCGATTCCCGGCGCCAGTAAGTGCATCTGTTAAGGCTGATTTAACCGCCTCTTGGTAACGTAAGCCATTTCGTAAGGGGTAGATAAGCGAGACAATGAGCCGCTCTATGGTTTCTAGCTCAGCTTCAGCAAAGCGAGCTTTGTTACGATGAAAGCTAAGTTCCCCTAAAAAGTCATCAGGAGTTTGTAGTCGGTAGCTGGTTGAATGGCCGTTGGTTTTTCCGATGGCGTATTCGTAGCGGCTTGCTTGATGTTGATAAGCGATGCCGTCAAATGGGACAATTTGTCTAACTTCATCGTTAAAAATATGAAGGATTTCCGCCAATTCAATACTGGTTTGAAGAACTGTGCTGAGGCGTGTAATTAGCCGGCTTACGGAGCGTCGTGTGTCCGTTTTCTTCGAAGGATTTCGACTATAAGCACTGGTTAGCTTATTGGTGTCAAAGTCCAAAATTCTTGCGGTCAATGGTGCGGCCATGTTCAACAACTCCTGTTGATTGTTCTTGATTACTCAAGATTGTCGCGAAATTCGTAAAGTTTTCTACCGTTTCCCTAAGATAGAGCGAAGATCGTGCCAATTTTGTACAGATTGATCATTTTTTTGCCAAAATGCTATAATTCCAACTGTATTCAGTATGTTACATAAATTAATGAATGCGAGTTTTTTAAGGACAATTTTTTGTCGCGGTTATTTTTTGTCGTGAAATCGGGGGGTTTGTTGAAAGGTTGCGTCAAAAACCCGTGTTACCGGGTTTTGTTAAGACGTCTTGAAGGCTGCTAACTATGTTGGTTCAAGGGGTTATTTAGGCTGTGCGTCTAAGGACTGTCCGCGAATATCTAAGCTGTCTTTACCCATCAGGTAGTGATAAAGCCCCATTATGTCTTTGGGGTGGCAAACCGTTGCCGGATCTTCTGCCGGATAGGCGTTGCCGCGCATTGCTGTACGGGTAGCTCCAGGATTTATGCAATTCACACGAATGGCACTGGTATTCTCCAACTCATCTGCGAGAGTTTGCATAAGCCCTTCTACCGCAAACTTAGATACGCCATAGGCTCCCCAGTGAGCACGACCTTTTCGACCGACAGATGATGTGGTGAAAATAACGGAGCCAGCATCAGATAGGTTAAGTAGCGGTAACAGTGTTTTGGTAATCGCAAACTGTGAGTTTACGTTCACCTGCATAACGTGCTCCCATTCTTCAACGGGGTAGTTACCAATGGGGGTGATGCTACCAAGCATAGCGGCATTTAGAAGTAGGCCATCCAGTCGGCCAAATTCATGCTCAATGGTTGTTGCCAGTTGTTGGTACTCTAATTCTACTGCGGATTCTAGATTGAGTGGTACGATGGCGGGTTGTGGGCCGCCGGCAGATTCAATCAAGTCATAGACATCATCAAGTTTTTCTTGGCTGCGCCCGAGTAAAACTATGGTAGCGCCAAGCTTTGCGTAACTGAGGGCGGCTTCTTTACCAATGCCGGCACCAGCACCTGTGACTAAAATGACTTTGCCCGTTAATAGGCCTTCTGGGGCTTGGTAATTATGCATGGTTGTTTTCTCCTGCTGGGCGAACATTGTAGGTGCTGACTAGCAACTGGAGTAATTCTTCACTTGTGTGAACAATGTGATCTGCGTTCCAGAGGCTTAAGTCTTCGCCTTCATCTATATATCCCCACGATACCGCAATGGTGCTATTTTGTGCACTGTTTCCTGAGGCAATATCTCGAATATGATCACCCACATAGAGTGTTTTTTGGGGCGTGGCATTAATGGCTTCGCAGGCCATTAATAGTGGTTCTGGGTGGGGCTTTTTGTGGGTAACATCATCTGGGCAGATAACGACGGCACAGCGTTTTGCCAGGTTTAACCCATCTAATAAAGGTTCTGTGTAACGTCTTGGTTTGTTGGTGACAATACCCCAGGGGATGCCTTGCTGTTCAAGGGTTATGAGTAGTTCATCAAGCCCATCAAATAAGGCGGATTCCTTGGCGAGGTGGCTAAAGTAGAGGTCAAGGAGCTGTTGCAGCTTTTCTGCAAAACCTGCCTCACCTTCTTTTAGATCAAAAGCGAGGGTGATAAGAGCGCGGGCTCCATTGGATACCTGGGCTCGAACCAATGCAGCAGCTATTGGCGGAAGGTTGTCTTCTTGTCGAAGTAAGTTAACAACTTTTACGAAGTCCGGAGCGGTGTCGATTAAGGTGCCATCTAGATCAAATAATACGGCTTCGATGGGGCCGGTAAGTGGTTTGCTCATCCTTCTGCAGCCTGGACATGCATAAAGTAATTTACGCCGGAATCATCACCAATTGTGGCGACATTTGTTAGTGGGTTGTAGCTCATACCGCTGACATCATTTACCCGTAAGTTGGCTTGCCTTGCCCATAAACCTAACTCTGAGGGTTTGATAAAACGCATGTATTCGTGAGTGCCGCGGGGAACCAAATTTAATAAGTACTCTGCGCCCACGATGGCAAATAAGTAGGACTTTGGGTTGCGATTGATTGTAGAGAAAAAGATATGGCCGCCGGGTTTTACGAGAGTCGCGCAGGCTTGAACGACAGATGCTGGGTCCGGTACGTGTTCGAGCATTTCTAAACAAGTGACTATATCAAAACTACCGGGTTGTTCTGCGGCGAGGGTTTCGACGGCAATTTTTTGGTAGTTGATGCTAAGGCTGTTTTCTTCCGCGTGTTGGCGGGCTGTTACAAGGTTCGCTTCTGCTAGGTCGATGCCGGTTACATCTGCGCCGCGTTGGGCAAGACCTTCGCTAAGAATGCCTCCTCCACAGCCCACGTCGAGAATACGTTTTTCTGCTAAAACGCTGCGTTCGTTAATGTAGTCCAGGCGTAGAGGGTTGATTTCATGAAGAGGTCTGAATTCACCACTTTTGTCCCACCATTTGTCCGCGACGGATTCGAATTTTGCCAGTTCGGCAGGATCAACATTTGTACTCATAGTGATTCTCTTACATTAACGAATTTTAATGTTCTGCATCAGATTGTGCGATTTTTTCTTTCCAGCTTTTCGCGCGTTTTATAATGTCGTCACTGTCTAATGTCGTCAGTTCTCTATTACGTAAAACTTGACGTCCACCGATCCAACTGTCAGATACTTTATCGGCGGTAGTGGAGTATACGAGCTGCGAAATAGGGTCGTAGTAAGGCTGGGTTTCAGGGGCTGTCATTTCAATGGCGATGATGTCAGCCATTTTACCTTTTTCAAGGCTGCCTGTTAGGTGGTCGATTCCTAACGCTCGAGCGCCATTAATTGTGGCCATTTCTAATGCTTCGTGGGCAGGGATTGATGAGGGGTCACCAGAAACGCCTTTTGCTAATAGCGCTGCTGTACGCATTTCACTGAACATATCTAAGTCGTTATTGCTAGCTGCACCATCGGTGCCCAGTGCTACGTTTACACCCGCTGCAACAAGTTTTGCTACGGGGCAGAAACCGCTGGCGAGTTTCAAGTTACTTTCGGGACAATGAATAACGTGAACACCATTTTCTGCAAGTGTGGATATTTCATCATCCGTGAGTTGTGTCATATGAACGGCTTGAAGTTGCGGAGTAAGCAATTTTAGCTTTTCAATACGGGCTAACGGGCGTTGGCCATATTGCTTTTCGGATTCTTCTACTTCGTGGGCAGTTTCGTGCAAGTGAATTTGTACGCCCATGCCGGTTTCAACGCTGATGGTTGCAACTTTAGACAAGGGCTCATCGGACACGGTATAAGGTGCATGAGGGCCAAAATTGATATTAATAAGTTCGTGGTTACGGTAAGTGTCGTGTAGCTCTAGGCCTTTATGCAAATAATCTGCGGCATTTTGTGCCCACGCGCTAGGGAAGTCCAAAATGGGGAAAGAGAATGAGGCGCGCATGTGAGCTTCATTCGCCGCTTGGGCAGCGACATTGGGGTAGAAGTACATGTCATTAAAGCAAGTGGTGCCACCGCGAATCATTTCTGCCATCGCAAGTTGAGTACCATCATGTACAAAACTTTCGTTTACCCATTTGCCTTCGGCTGGCCAAATGTGGTCGTTAAGCCATGCCATTAGCGGAATGTCATCTGCTAGTCCGCGAAACAAACTCATTGCGGCATGGGTATGCGCGTTGATCAAGCCCGGTATTATTATGTGATCTGGGCGATGTATAGCGTTGTCGCATTGGTAGGGGTTATCATTGGTAGGGATGATATCTATGATTTTCCCCTGTTTGATGACAACTGCATGATGTTTCAGTGGCGCGCTGTGTCCATCAACGGGTATTACCCAATGAGCGTGAATGATTAAGTCGGCCGTGTTGCTGGAATTCATGGTTTGTCTCGTTGTTCAGTTTGTGTCGATGCCCAGTTTGAATCGTCGCTCAGAAAGTTAGCGCAATCTTACCTTAGCCAGAATATAATTCATCTCTTACGCAGTACTAAAGGCAAAAATAATTTTATGATGAGTCATGTGGGCAGTGTTGCAGAGAGCAACGTAATTGCTATTGAGTGGAAAAATAATCAGCTTTATTTATTAGATCAAAGGGTGTTGCCAGGAGAGGTTTCCTGGATTGAGCATAATCATGTATCTCGAGTGGTTAGTTCAATTGTTGATATGGTGGTTCGAGGTGCTCCTGCTATCGGTATTACCGCAGCATACGGTGTTGTTCTTGCTGCTCGGGCTCGCTTTGAAGAAAATCCAACGAATTGGCTAGTGCTCATTCAGCAAGATATTGATGCGTTAGCTGCATCTCGACCCACTGCGGTGAATCTGTTTTGGGCGTTGGATCGGTTGAGTGCAGTCTGTAACAGTGTGGAGGAGGGCGTTGATCCCGAAGTGTTGTTGTTGGCAGAGGCCGTCGCTATTCATGAATCAGATTTGGCCGCAAATCATGCGATGGGGCAGATGGGTGCCGAGGTTATTCGTGCTGAAGGCGAGGCGGGTACGTATGTGATGACACACTGTAATGCCGGAGCATTGGCAACGGCGGGCTATGGCACGGCGTTGGGGGTGATTCGTTCAGCCTATGCTCAAGGCCTCATTGAGGGGGTTTACGCCGATGAAACGCGGCCTTGGTTGCAGGGGGCGCGGCTAACCTGTTGGGAGCTGCAGCAAGACAATGTACCTGTCGCATTAAATGTGGATTGCGCTGCTGCTCAATTGATGGCAACGGGGCAGATTGGCTGGATTATTGTGGGTGCAGATCGTATTACTGCTAATGGTGATGTGGCGAACAAAATTGGTACTTACGGCCTGGCAGTATTAGCTCAGTATCACGGAGTAAAAGTGATGGTGGTTGCCCCAACGACAACCATTGATATGAAGCTATTTGACGGTGAAGATATCCCTATTGAGGAGCGTGAAGCATCAGAAGTTACGCGGTTTAGGGGGCTTGATACTGCTCCGATGGGCACGGATGCGATTAACCCTGTTTTTGATGTTACACCGAGCAATCTAATTGACGTTATTGTTACCGAAAGAGGGGCGGTAACAGCGCCTTTCGAGGAAGGTATTGCTGCAATAATGAACAAAGACAACCTGCATTAGGCAGGCTCTTGTTTTTTGTACAAAAAATAGGGTCTTAGGATAGGGTTCTGGAATGAAATTGTGATATTATTTTGCCCTTTAGTTTTGCCTGAAGAATAATAATTCACGTTGCTCTATAGACAATCCCTGCCCCGCAGGCCTAGGAATCAGATGTCAGATTTAGCCAAAGAAATCCTCCCGATCAATATCGAAGAAGAAATGAAGCAGTCCTACTTGGACTACGCCATGAGCGTTATTGTTGGGCGAGCGTTGCCGGATGTTCGTGATGGACTAAAACCCGTACATAGACGGGTATTGTTCGCCATGAATGAGTTGAGCAACGATTGGAACAAAGGCTATAAAAAATCTGCACGTATTGTTGGTGATGTTATCGGTAAATATCACCCGCATGGTGATAGTGCGGTATATGACACTATCGTTCGTATGGCTCAACCATTTTCACTGCGTTATACCCTTATCGATGGTCAAGGAAACTTTGGTTCTATTGATGGTGATAATGCGGCGGCTATGCGTTATACGGAAATCCGTATGCAACGTATGGCTCATGACTTATTAATCGATCTTGATAAAGAAACGGTAGATTTTGTCCCTAACTATGATGGCACTGAATATATGCCATCGGTGTTGCCCACAAGAGTCCCTAACTTATTAGTAAACGGTTCTTCGGGTATTGCCGTTGGTATGGCGACTAATATTCCGCCACATAACTTGGGAGAAGTCGTTGACGGTTGTTTGGCGATGATCGACAACCCTGAAATCGATATTGACGGTTTGATGCAGTTTATTCAGGGGCCAGATCTACCAACATCGGGTTTTATCAATGGTCGGGCTGGTATTATTCAGGCATACCGAACGGGCCGTGGCCGTATTTACATGCGTGCTAGAGTGCATGTGGAAACAAATGCCAAAGGCAAAGACTCTATCATTGTTACTGAGATTCCTTACCAGTTAAACAAAACGCGTCTTGTTGAAAAAATTGCAGAGCTTGTTAAAGAAAAGCGAATTGACGGTATTACTGAGCTACGTGATGAATCGGATAAAGATGGTATTCGAGTTGTTATGGAAGTACGTCGTGGTGAAAATACCGATGTGTTGATTAACAATCTTTACAGCCAGACGCAAATGGAAAGTGTGTTTGGTATCAACATGGTTGCTTTGGTTGACGGTCAGCCAAGATTGTTGAATCTTCGCCAAATTATTGAATGTTTTGTGAAGCATCGACGTGAGGTTGTTACTCGCCGAACCGTCTATGAATTGCGTAAAGCGCGTGAGCGAGGCCATATATTAGAAGGCCTTGCCGTTGCATTGGCAAATATAGACCCTGTTATTGAACTGATCAAATCATGTCCGAACCGCGCTGAAGCAGAGCAGAAAATCATGGCGAGAGGTTGGGCGCCAGGTGATGTGATGGGGATGTTGGAGCGTGCGGGTAATCAAGATGTTTGTCGCCCAGATGAGTTACCTGAGCAGTTTGGCTTTAGAGATGGAGAATACTTCCTATCTACAATACAAGCTAAAGCGATTCTTGATCTGCAGCTTCACCGGTTAACCGGTTTAGAAAGTGAAAAGATCATTGCTGAATATCAAGAGAAATTAGACTTAATCAAAGAGCTAATGGCAATTCTTGCTGATTCGAATTTGTTGATGGAAGTTATTCGCGAAGAGCTTGTTGCAATTCGCGCGCAGTATGCCGATGAGCGTCGTACGGAGATTACCGCATCTCGATTGGATCTAGAGCACGAAGACCTTATTCCTAAAGAAACCCTTGTTGTTACGATTTCTCATGGTGGTTATGCGAAGACGCAGCCTATTGATACTTATCAGGCGCAGCGTCGAGGTGGTAAAGGTAAAGCCGCCACGCAAATGAAAGATGAAGATTATATTGAACACTTATTAGTGGCGAGTAGCCACGATACCATTTTGTGCTTTACCAACGTGGGTAAAGTGTATTGGTTGCGAGTGTTCCAATTACCGCAAGGAAGTCGACAATCTCGTGGGCGCCCTGTAGTGAACCTGTTACCTCTGGTTGATGGCGAGAAAATCACGTCAATATTGCCATTGCAAGAATATGAAGAAGGCAAATTTGTCTTTATGGCAACCAGCAATGGTACAGTGAAGAAGGTAGGGTTAGAGAACTTCTCTCGTCGCCGGTCTAGCGGCTTGATTGCAATAGAGTTGGATGAAGGTAATCGCCTTGTGGGTGTATCTATTACCGATGGTGAGCAAGACATTATGTTGTTCACCAGTGAAGGTAAGGCTAACCGTTTCAATGAAGGTGATGTACGAGCAATGGGTCGAACGGCTCGTGGTGTTCGTGGAATGAACCTGCCAGAAGGTGTTGAACTGATTTCGTTGATTGTGCCGGTTGAGGGAGGTCAAATTCTTACGGCTAGTGCGAATGGTTATGGTAAGCGCACTTTGGTGACCGAGTACTCTACCAAAGGCCGTGGTGGTAAAGGCATGATAGCGATGCGTACCAGTGAAAGAAACGGTGATTTGATTGGTGCGGTGCAAGTTGCAGATAGCGATGAAATCATGTTGATTAGCAACAAAGGAACATTGGTACGTACCCGAATTGCCGAAATCGGTTTGCAAGGTAGAGACACTCAAGGTGTGAAACTTATCCGTGTCGCGGAAGGTGAGCAGCTTGTGGGTGTTGAGCGAATTGAAGAAATTGAAGAAGATGATGTTATCGAAAGTGATGCAGTAGAAGGTGAGGCTGCGGAAACAGATGCTTCTTCAGCAGAGGGTGTAAATGCTTCTTCTGAAGGTTCAGATTCTGACGATACAGCTTCTGATGATAAGCCGTCTAGCGAAGACGCTGAAGACGACGCAGCAGAATAAGCAATGGGGTGGTTCATACCCGCCCCATAGTGTTTTGGATAGTTTTTAGTTTGTTATTGTGATAATAATTAATCGATTGGAATCAACTATTATGTCAAGAGCATTTAACTTTTGTGCAGGGCCTGCAGCATTACCTGAGAGTGTCTTAAAACAAGCTCAAGAAGAGCTTTTGGATTATCAAGGTTTGGGTTTGTCCTTGATGGAAATGAGTCACCGGGCACCGGAAGTTGTTGCTGTTGCCGAGCAGGCAGAAGCTGATTTGCGTGAATTAATGGCGATACCAAGCAATTACAAAGTATTGTTTTTGCAAGGTGGCGCAAGCTCGCAATTTGCTATGATTCCAATGAATTTGTTGGGAGACAAAAAGACTGCAGATTACGTTAATACCGGGCAATGGTCTAAAAAAGCCATTAAAGAAGCGGGTCGATATTGCGATGTGAATGTTGTGGCAACCGATGAGGCCAATAACTTCGCTGCGGTTCCTGCTTTTGATACCTGGTCGTTAAATAAGGATGCAGCATATTTGCATTACACGCCCAATGAAACCATTGGCGGTGTTGAGTTTGATTTTATTCCCGATGTAAATGTGCCTTTAGTTGCTGATATGTCATCAACAATCCTTTCTCGCCCAGTAGATGTATCCAAATTTGGATTGATCTATGCCGGTGCTCAGAAAAATATAGGCCCTGCTGGTATCACTGTTGTGATTGTGCGTGAAGACCTTATTGGGAATGCGTTACCAGCAACACCTGCCATGTTTGACTACAAAGTACATGCAGATAATGCTTCTATGTACAATACACCACCGACTTATGGGTGGTATTTGGCTGGTTTAGTGTTTAAGTGGTTAATTGCGCAAGGTGGCCTTGAAGCGATGGAAGCTCATAACCGAGCGAAGCAAGAAAAGCTTTATCAGTATATCGATGCAAGTGATTTTTATGCTAACCCTGTAGCAATTAATAATCGATCGTGGATGAATGTACCGTTCACTTTGGCAGACGCCGCGCTGGATAAGGCATTTCTGCAAAAAGCGGAAAATGCTCGATTGTTGAACCTTAAAGGCCATCGATCAGTGGGTGGAATGCGTGCGAGTATATATAACGCGGTACCTATGGAAGCGGTTGATGCATTGATTTCCTTTATGAAGGATTTCGAGAAAGAGCAAGGGTAATTGAGCGGCAATCAGCGTTGAGCATGGTTAGATAAAGATAGCCAGATTAAGCAGTCAGATAAAGATAAATAAGGCTAAGCAATGTCCAAGGACAAGTCACCAGAAAGTCAGTCTTCTATTAATACATCAACAAATAAACCAACGCTTGATGCGTTGCGAAATGACATTGATCGATTGGATAGCGAGATACATAGGCTACTAAATGATCGTGCTCGTTGCGCTCAGCAAGTTGCCGATGTTAAAAATGAGCAGGCAAATGGTGAACCTGTTATTTATTACCGTCCTGAACGTGAAGCGCAGGTATTGCGACGTGTTATGGATCGTAATAAAGGGCCCTTAAGTGATGAAACGGCAGCAAGCTTGTTTCGTGAAATAATGTCGGCATGTTTGGCATTAGAAGAGCCTATGAAGGTGGCGTTTTTGGGCCCAGAAGGGACATTTACTCAAGCTGCGGCGTTAAAGCATTTTGGCCATGCAGTGAATACCTCTTCGCAAGCCACTATTGATGAGGTGTTTCGTGAGGTGGCCTCTGGTGTTGCTAACTATGGTGTTGTGCCCGTCGAAAATACTACTGAAGGTATGGTGAACACCACGCTGGATAGTTTTATTGGTTCGAATCTTGTGATTTGTGGTGAGGTCGAGTTACGTATTCATCATCATTTGCTTATTGGGCCAGCTACAAAGTCAGAGTCCATTACACGTATCTATTCACACCAGCAGTCATTTGCTCAGTGCCGAAAATGGTTAGATGCAAACTTCCCCAGCGCTGAACGTATTCCCGTTAACAGTAACGCGGAAGCTGCCCGTCGATTAAATGATGAGTGGCATGCGGCGGCGATTGCTGGAAATATGGCTGCGGAAATTTACAACCTCGATAAGCACGCTTCCAATATTGAAGATAACCCTAACAATACAACACGCTTTCTTATTGTGGCTAAAGCTCCTGTGCCACCTTCAGGTGACGATAAAACTTCTGTTATCGTGTCCACAAAGGATAAGCCTGGTGCGCTCTTGGAATTATTAGAGCCGTTTCATCGTTCAGGCATTAGCCTTACAAGAATTGAAACGCGGCCTGCTCCTGGTGGTGTATGGGCTTACGTATTTTTTATTGATTTTGAAGGCCATCAAGATGACCCTTCGATTCGCTCGGTGTTAGATGAGTTGTCTGCCAAAGCGGTAAATATCAAGATGTTAGGTTCATATCCTCGCGCAGTCCTTTGATGTGCGTTAGTTATTTTATCCCTTCTTGGTAATGGCTTCTTCGTAATAGCTTCTTGGTAACAGCTGCTTCCTAATATCTGCTGTTTGTTGAAGTAAATGCTTAATTGAATTGTGAGTTGTACTTATGGGTTGTGATTTTATTGCACTAGCAACACCAGGTGTTAAAGGGTTAACGCCGTATCAGCCAGGCAAGCCGGTAGAAGAATTAGAGCGAGAGCTTGGTATTAATAATATTATTAAGCTTGCAAGTAATGAAAATCCATTGGGCCCCAGCGCTTTGGCTTTGAAGGCTATAGAAAAAGCGGTACCCGACTTAGCGCGTTACCCTGATGGCGGGGGATTTAATCTAAAGCAGGCGCTCTCATCAATGTTGGGTGTGAACATTGGACAGATAACGTTGGGCAACGGCTCAAACGATGTGCTGGATTTAATTGCTCGAGCGTACTTGTCGGCGGGTGATGAAGCTATTTTTTCTCAATACGCTTTCGCGGTTTACCCGGTTTCAACCCAGGCGGTTGGGGCAACGGCGGTCATTACGCCGGCAAAAGACTATGGCCATGACCTGGATGCAATGGTTGAGGCTATTACGGACAAAACGCGCGTTATATTTATCGCCAACCCCAATAATCCTACGGGTAACTGGCTTACTGGCGCTGAGCTGGAGCATTTTTTAAGTAGGGTGCCAGAATCTGTTGTGGTTGTGTTAGACGAAGCGTATTTTGAGTATGCATTCGACTCGGCTAGCCCTGATGGTGAGTCTTACCCTGATGGGTTGGTTTACCTGTCTCAATATCCTAATGTGATTGTTACCCGAACCTTCTCTAAGGCTTATGGGCTGGCATCATTGCGTGTAGGGTATGGGATTTCAAACCTTGAGGTTGCAGATATCCTCAATCGAGTGCGCCAACCTTTTAATGTCAATAGTTTGGCCTTGGTGGCCGCTGAAGCTGCATTGGCTGATAAAGCGTATTTGCAACAAGGTAGGGAGTTAAACAAATCTGGGGTAGCTCAATTGCAGGCAGGTTTTGATGCGTTGGGTTTATCTTATGTGCCATCAGCGGGTAACTTTGTGCTGGTACATTTTGAGGTGGATGCTCAGCCTATTTTTGATGCCTTGTTAAAAAGAGGAGTCATTGTTCGGCCTGTTGGAAATTATGGGATGCCAAACGCTTTGCGAGTTAGCGTTGGTACTGAGCAAGAGAATAAACGGTTTTTGGATAGTTTGGCGGAGATATTATAACTATGTCTGAATCTAATGCTGAGGAACCTGCGTTTCAATTAAATCGAGTGGTTATTGTTGGTCTTGGCCTTATTGGTGGCTCTTTTGCTTGTGCCTTAAAAAAGGCAGGCGTTGTTAAACATATTATTGGTTGTGCCAGGAGTGAAGAAACGCTCAAGCTTGGGTTGGCAATGGGTGTTATTGATGAAGCCCAAACAGATGTTGCCGAAGCGGTTAAGGGGGCGGACCTAGTCATGCTTGCTGCGCCAATTGGGTTGACCGAAATGCTGCTTGAAAAAATGAAGCCTGGATTGGATGGTAAGACCATTGTTACGGATGCGGGTAGCGTGAAAGGTAATGTGATTGCTGCCGTTGAAAAAGTGTTTGACGGGTTGCCTAGCTGGTTTGTGGCTGGTCACCCTATTGCTGGTTCAGAACGTAGTGGTGTGGCGGCTTCAAATGCAGATTTATATGCTAATCATAAGGTTATACTGACCCCCACAAAGGAGTGTTCGGCTCAGGCTGTTTCCATTGTTACCAAGGCGTGGCAGGTGACGGGTGCCGAAGTGCTAGAAATGGAAGTTGAGCGTCACGATGAAGTGTTGGCTGCGACGAGCCACTTGCCGCACCTGTTGGCTTTCTCTCTTGTAGATACCTTGGCGAAAGAGGATGAGAATCAAGCGATTTTCCGCTATGCTGCCGGCGGATTTCGGGATTTTACCCGAATAGCCTCCAGTGATGCATCGATGTGGCATGATATATTTATTGCAAATAAAAGCGCAATATCTACGATGTTGGATCATTTTGAGCACGGATTGAAGACGCTGCGTGAGGCGGTAGATAGCCAAGATAGTGAAACGATGTTGGGTGTGATGACTCGGGCCAAAGTCGCCAGGGATCACTTTACGACGATGTTAGAAAAGCGAGCGTATAGCGAGAGCGGCACTAGTGTGCTAAATAAAAGTTCGGACAATGACTCAAGTAAAAAAGTAGACAGTAATCAGATGACAGAAAAGAATATTCAATTTATTGCAAAACCTGGCGGTAGCGTAGTTGGTGCGATTCGAGTACCAGGGGATAAATCAATTTCCCATCGCTCCATTATGCTTGGCTCTTTGGCTGACGGTGTAACCGAGGTGCAGGGCTTTCTTGAGGGTGAGGATGCATTGGCGACATTGCAAGCATTTAGAGACATGGGCGTGGTGATTGAAGGCCCAACTCAAGGTTACGTCAAAGTATTTGGCGTGGGAGTGAACGGTTTGCAAGCGCCACCGGGCCCGTTGTACGTTGGTAACAGTGGGACCTCAATGCGATTGCTGTCAGGTTTACTTGCTGCACAGTCATTTGATTCTTTGTTAACTGGGGATGAGTCATTATCAAAGCGTCCAATGGGACGTGTGGCAAATCCATTGCGAGAAATGGGGGCGGCAATAGAAACCGGTGAAAACGGAATGCCTCCTCTAAAAATTACCGGTGGACAGAAACTAATACCATTGCAATATGAAATGCCGATGGCAAGCGCTCAAGTTAAGTCTTGTGTGCTGTTGGCGGGCTTGTATGCTGAAGGTGAAACCAGTGTAGTGGAGCCAGCTCCAACGCGTGACCATACAGAACGTATGTTGCGTGGTTTTGGATATTCGGTGACAACTGATGGAAGTCGAGCATCGTTATCAGGCGGTGGTCAGCTTACTGCCACCAATATTGACGTTCCGGCTGATATCTCTTCCGCGGCGTTTTTTATGGTTGCTGCGAGTATTATTCCTGGCGCTGATTTGTTGTTAAAGCATGTAGGTATTAACCCTACGCGAGTGGGCATCATTAATATTTTACGCCTAATGGGTGCTGACATATCCTTGGAGAATGAGTCTGAGGCGGGTGGAGAGCCTGTAGCGGATATCCGGGTGCGTTATGCGCCGTTGAAAGGGATTGATATTCCAGAAGACCAAGTTCCGTTGGCGATTGATGAATTTCCCGTATTGTTTGTTGCTGCTGCCTGTGCAGAGGGGCAAACAAGACTTAGAGGAGCTGAAGAGCTTAGAGTAAAAGAAAGTGATCGTATTCAGGTGATGGCTGACGGCCTTTTGGCATTAGGTGTGGATATCAAACCTACTGATGATGGTGCGATTATCCAAGGTTGTGGCTTAAATGCTCAGGCAATGAGTGGTGGGCATGTGGAAAGTCATGGCGATCATCGGATTGCGATGGCGTTTGTTGTTGCTTCCTTGCGCGCATCCGCTGATATATCTATTGGTAATTGCGCTAACGTTGCTACATCGTTCCCGAATTTTGTTGAATTGGCCACAGAAGTGGGAATCAACGTTGAAGAAAAGGTCTGTTAACATGAACGATATGTGTTCTGTGGCTCCAGTTATTACGATTGACGGCCCTGGTGGGTCGGGAAAAGGTACTATCGCGCAGATGTTGGCGTCGGCGTTAGGTTGGAATTTGTTAGATAGTGGTGCGTTGTATCGCTTGACGGCTCTTGCAGCACGTAATCATGGCGTTGATATGGAGAATCCTGAAGCTTTGGGGGTGCTAGCCCAGCATCTTGATGTGCAGTTTTTGGCATTAGAGTCTGGTGATACCAAGGTCGTATTGGAAGGCGAAGAGGTTACCAACGAAATTCGTACAGAAGAGATTGGTTTGATGGCATCTCGTGTTGCGACGCTTCCCGCAGTGCGCGATGGCTTGTTTAAGCGCCAGCAAGCTTTTAAGGATACCCCTGGATTAGTGGCCGATGGTCGAGATATGGGTACGGTTGTTTTTGTAGAGGCGGGTTTGAAGGTTTATTTGACCGCAAGTGCCCAAGAGCGGGCAGAGCGGCGTTATAAGCAGTTGCAAGCAAAGGGGATGGATGTTAAATTAGCGCAGCTTTTAGAAGCAATTGAAGCTCGTGACTGGCAAGACATGAACCGAGCAATTGCTCCGCTAAAGCCTGCGGAAGGCGCGTTAGAGATTGATAGCACCGCAATGAGCATTGATGATGTGTTTAACACCATCATGGCTGAAGCTAAAAAGCGTCAGATGATATCTAGCTAACACCAAGCTATTGATATTGTTTGCAACAAAGAAATACAATATTCTGGAGATAAGGGATTCCTTAGGGCATCGCTTATCTCCATTTTACGTTTAAAAGATTAACCGAACATCAGCAAAATCTTTTAAACAACAATAAACAACCCCGCGTAATGCTGATGATATGCGGTGTATTGGGTGACTTTTGCAAGCAGGGCTGTCGAGTGTGGCAAACGTGCTGAAGATCAAAAGGAACCGATAACTTACAGGTATTAACATGAGCGAAAGCTTCGCCGAACTCTTTGAAGAGAGTCTAAAAGAACTTGATATGAAACCCGGTTCAATCGTTAAAGGCATCGTTGTGTCTATTGATGATGATTGGGTTACCGTACATGCTGGCCTTAAATCTGAAGGTGTTATTCCTCGCGTACAGTTTCACAGCCTAGAAGGCGTGATTGAAGTTGCTGTTGGTGACGAAGTTGATGTAGCACTTGAAGCGATCGAAGATGGTTGGGGTGAAACCCGTCTTTCTCGTGAGAAAGCTAAGCGTGCCGAGGCGTGGAAACGTCTTGAGAAAGCATTCGATGATCAAGAGATTGTTAAGGGTGTTATTAACGGTAAGGTTAAGGGTGGTTTCACTGTTGATGTTGAAACAGTACGTGCCTTCTTACCTGGTTCTTTGGTAGATATTCGTCCGGTTCGTGACACTACCCATCTCGAAGGCAAAGAGTTAGATTTTAAAGTTATCAAGCTAGACGCAAAGCGTAACAACGTTGTTGTTTCTCGTCGTGCGGTTCTTGAAGCAGAAAACAGTGCAGAACGTGAGCAGTTGTTGTCTAATCTTCAAGAAGGTATGGAAGTTAAAGGTATCGTTAAGAACCTTACTGACTACGGCGCCTTTGTTGATCTTGGCGGAATCGATGGCTTGTTGCACATCACAGATATGGCTTGGAAGCGTATTAAGCACCCAGGCGAGATTGTGAACGTTGGTGACGAAATCAACGTTAAAGTATTGAAGTTCGATCGTGAGCGTAACCGTGTATCCCTAGGCCTTAAGCAGCTGGGTGAAGATCCATGGGTAGCGCTAACTAAGCGTTATCCTGAAGGTAGCCGTGTTACTGCACGTGTTACAAACTTGACGGATTACGGTTGTTTCGCAGAAATTGAAGAAGGTGTTGAAGGCCTTGTTCACGTTTCTGAAATGGATTGGACGAACAAGAACATTCACCCATCTAAAGTTGTTTCTATTGGTGAAGAGCTTGAAGTGGTTATTCTTGATATCGATGAAGAACGTCGTCGTATCTCTCTTGGTGTTAAGCAATGTAAGCCTAATCCATGGGAAGAGTTCGGTACTAAGTTCGATAAGAGCGACAAAGTTAGCGGAAAGATCAAGTCTATTACTGACTTCGGTATCTTCATCGGGCTTGATGGCGGCATCGACGGTCTAGTTCACTTGTCTGATATCTCTTGGGATGTTGCTGGTGAAGAAGCTGTTCGTGAATACAAGAAGGGTGATGAAATTGAAACTGTTATCCTTTCTGTTGATCCAGAGCGTGAGCGTATCTCTCTTGGTATCAAGCAGCTAGATAGCGATCCGTTCGCTGAGTATGTTCAAGATAACGATAAAGGTAAGATCGTAACCGGTAAGGTTCTTTCTGTTGATGCGAAGGGTGCTGTTGTACTTCTTGCTGAAGGCGTTGAAGCAACGTTGAAAGCCTCTGAGCTTAGCCGAGATCGTGTTGAAGATGCACGCACAGTTCTTAAAGAAGGTGATGATGTTGAAGCTCGTATCATCAACGTTGATCGTAAGAACCGTGGTTTGAATCTTTCTATCAAGGCGAAAGACGCTGCAGATGAGAAAGAAGCGATGAAGAGTCTAAGCCAAGAAACTGAAGCACCTAAGACCATTGGTGATTTGATCAAAGCTCAGATGGAAAACAAGTAAGCTTTTCTTTATAGAAAAGTCTTGTTTTACTTCTCGTAAAAAAGGGAAGGCATTTATGCCTTCCCTTTTTTATTGTCTGCAAATTGAAGCGTTAAATATCTACTTCGTTGCTAACCAGCTATTTATTTCCGTAATGTCTTCAGCATCGAGTGTACCTGCTGTTTGTTTTAGCTGTAGTAAGTCAAAGATATAATCGTAACGCGCGTTAGCATAATCTCGTTTAGCACCATATAGCGCTTGTTGAGCCGATAGCACGTCAACGATGGTTCTTGTCCCTGCGTCATACCCAGCTTCCGTTGCTTCCAGAGCGGCTTGAGCAGAGCGTATACTCTGTTTTTGTGCCAATACACGAGATACATCGGTATTAACTACGCGATATAGATTGCTTGTATTACGGATTATTTCGCGTTTCTTCAGGTTGTAATTGTCTTCGGCTTGGAACTGTAATTGTTTTGCTTGTCGGCGTTTGGCGCTGGTGGTACCGCCGGTGTATAAAGGGATCTCCAAGTTGATACTGATGCCAGAGGACTCGTTGCTGCCAGGGCTACTATTGTTGGTTGTGTGGCCGTCACTATAGGTGCCTATAAGATCCAAGGTCGGTAGGTGAGAAGATCTTTTGGACTTGTACACTGCTAATGCGGCATCTTTTGCGTGACCGGCCGCGATCAGTTCAGGATTGGTTGTTAGGGCAGATTTTGTCCATTGTTTTACATCGGTTGGTTGAGGTGGCGAGATAGGTGCGTTGGCTTTAAGAGGTGCAACACTTTCCATTGGAGATCCTGTTAAGGTCTCAAGGTTTTGCAAAGTGAGAGCAAGGTCTTGCTCGGCAATGATGTGCTGGACCGAGCTAATATCAAATGCAGCTTGAGCTTCTTGAACATCGGTGTTGGCAATTAGGCCAACATTAAATCGTTGCTCCGTTTGTTCAAGTTGGCGCTTAATTGCTGATTTTTCAGCATCACGAAATTGCTGGTTTTCTTCTGCTCTTAATACATCCAAATAAGCTTTTACAACACGAAGATAAAACGCTTGTTGATCGGCATTAAATGCAGCATCAAATCGTTTGTCGTTCGCTTTGCCTTCTTGATAAGAGTGCCATCTATCGAGGCGAAATAAGGGCTGGCTAATGCTCGCCCCAATACTGCTAGAGTTGTAATTATCGTCTGAAGGAGAGAGAAGTGAGCGAGCTGACGGGTCACTATCACTAGCATTTCGGGCAATGCTTCCCTTGACTTGTGCCGTAGGCTTTAGTCCAGCTGACGCTAAATGAATGTTCTCTTTGTTGGCTTTATAGCCATGACGTGTAGCTGCCCATTGAGGATCATTTTGGATGGCTTGTTCTAGTGTGGTAGAAAGGTTTAGATATTCTGCTCCGAAACTAGTGCTACTTATGAGGGAGAGCGCTAATGCAAGCGTTGTTTTTTTTGGAATATTTAATTTCATGATTGATGGTTTCTTTTTACGCAACAATAAAGGGTAGGGTTATTCTATGTGAATGTGTGGTTATAGGGTAGTTGATAAACGGCATTATCAATAGAATAGACTGTTCAATTACGATACCGTTCCAAACTTCAATTTATATCCGTTTATATCTTTTTGATGATTTAGAGGGCGTTTATGTGTCAGGAAAATAAGATGCAATCTCAGCAATTGCTTTTGCTGCTTGATCGCGTGGAAACTGAAATGAAAGCTGTTGGTATGTGGGGCGATATGATGCCGGCTCTTGAATCCTTTCAAAGTGAGCTGCCGTTTTTCTACGACACAATGAGTTTTGAAGAGTGGGTGCAGTGGGTTTATATTGCTCGTTTCAGAGAGATGATTAAGGCAAAACAATTATTACCACAAAGTTCTGATGTCTCTCCTATGGCAGAGGAGAGTTTTAAGGGGAGAGTGCAAAACTGCGTAGGCGTAGTTGCCGCGTTACGTGCTTTTGATCAAGCGTTGGGTCAAAGGTAATCTAGCGGGCAATAGCAGGATAATGGTAGGGCAGTAATTAGGCTACAGTCTAAAACGTAAAATAATCTGTTAGTGCTGATTGTGATAGTGCTTTTACTGTCTTTTCCTGGTTGTCCGAAGAGTAGGGTTCTGCTTGAGAGTGCCCCCACACCGGACCAGGCCATGCAGGGTCATTTTGGTGGCGGGCGACGTGATGGACGTGTAACTGGCTAACTACATTACCAAGAGCTCCGATATTCATTTTCTCTTGTGAAAATGTGCTCATTAATGTCTTTGCAAGTACGCTGGATTCGGTGAGTAATGTGGATTGATCTTTGCTACTCAACTCATAGATTTCCCTGAGGCCTACTTGTTTGGGTACCAAAATACACCAAGGGTAGCGAGAGTCGTTCATGAGTAGTAATAGGTTAAGTGCCGATTCGCCGATCCTAAACGTATCGGCTTCTAATCGGCTATCGAGTAGAAATGATGTCATTTTTTGTTGTTCGGTAAATTAATGTGCAGCAACATGAGTTTTGGGGCTAACTGAAATTAAATCTTCTAAAATGTAACCCGCTTCTGTCAGGATATAATCGATAGAGATTTTTTTACTGTGCTGGTTCTCATCTTCGACTTCTTCAACAGCGGTTGTAAATGCCTTAAAGTCTTTATAAGGTTTTTTACCTTTAGCTACGCGCTTTTTATTTTCCATTGCTAAGCCACGCGCTTTTGCTTTGTCCTGCTCTTTGATGCGTGTTGTTTCGTTAAGAGAAACAACGGTTTTTCTGCGTATTTCATTGAGGCTGGAAATTTGCTCATTGGTGAATACAAAATCGGGGTTTGTTGCAATGCGCTCATTATGAGCAGCTGTTAAAAAGTTTAGGTATTGGTCGTAACTGCTCCAGCGCTTAAATCGAGCGGGGCGAATGTTATCAGAAGGTAACGCATTGGCTAAGGCGCTCTCGCCTATTTCATCGAGATTAAAGGTGCTCGGAAATAATATATCAGGCGTGATGCCTTTGTGTTGATTACTTTCTCCAGAGATGCGGTAGAACTTGGCTGAGGTGACTTTGAGTTGGCCGTTCTCAATAGGGCGGAGTGACTGCAAGGACTGAACGGTACCTTTGCCAAAGCTGCGTCCACCAATAATTAAACCACGGCCGTAATCTTGTATTGCTCCAGCAAATATCTCCGAAGCAGAGGCGCTGAGCCGGTTGATAACTACCGCCATTGGACCGCCATAAATAATGCGCTCATCGGTATCTTCCCATGGTTCAATGTGGCCACTGGAATGTTTGACTTGTACCGTAGGGCCGGCATCAATAAAGAGCCCAACTAATGAATTGGCTTCATTTAGGGAGCCGCCACCGTTGTTTCGTAGGTCAATGATAATGCCATCGACATTTTGCTTTTCTAGCTCTTTAATTAGGCGGGTAACATCGCGAGTGGTTGATTTGTAATTGGGGTCACCATTTTGCATAGCCTGAAAATCCGCATAAAACGTAGGTATGTCGATAATCCCCAGCTTTTTTGCTTTACCATCGTGTTTGATTTCAAGAACAGTGGATTGGGCTGCTCGATCTTCAAGCTTTACGGTGTCGCGGGTAATGCTAACTATTTTGGTAATGCTTTCGTCTTCGGCGTTGGCAGGAATAACTTTTAATCGAACTACGCTACCTTTTTTGCCGCGAATACGGGACACAACATCATCTAAGCGCCAGCCAACAACGTCGCTCATTTCCCCTTTGCCCTGTGCTACACCAATAATTCTATCGGCAGGTTTGAGCTGATTGGATTTATCTGCGGGGCCTCCAGTAACAAGGCGAACAATTTTTGTGTATTCGTCTTCTGCTTGTAATACGGCCCCAATACCTTGCAACTGCAAGCTCATATTAATATTGAAGTTTTCTGAAACCCGCGGAGAGAAGTATTGAGTATGAGGGTCGTAAGTTTGTGTTAGTGCGTTAATGTATATCTGAAAGGCATCTTGGCTAGCGGTTTGTTGTACGCGGTTAAGTTGATTCTTAAAACGCTTAATGAGGGTTTCTTTGATTTTATCATTGTCGTTACCCGATAGCTTTTGGTTAAGCACCATATGTTTAAGGCGTTTGTCCCAAAGGCTATTTAATTGAGCTTGTGACGTTAGCCAGGGAGCATCTTCTCTATCAGTTTCATAGGTTTCTGCGGAAGAAAAATCAAATTTCGTCATGCTTTCAAGGGATTGTAGGACATAGGTTAGACGATCAATTAGGCGAATTTGGTAGCGGTTGAACACATGGTAAGCGGGAGCAAGGTTGCCACTTTTTAAGGCATTATCCAATTCGTACCGGTAGACCTCAAACTCCTTAATGTCAGATTGAAGGAAGTAGCTATGGCTGCTGTCCAGGTCCTTTATATAGCGGTCGTAGATTTGCGAAGATAATGCATCGTCTAAATAGATATGGTTGTAATGGGTTTGCTCGAGGCGTTTCACAATACTGATGCTGGTTTTTACCTGGGCTCGAGTGGGAGATAGTAAGTTTTGAGTGAGGTCGGATGTGCTGGAGATGCTATGAGCTTGGTTGGCTATTAAAGAAAGAACAATAAAGGGGATAGCAAGGAGTGCAGTGGGTATTCGACGAATCATATATAGCCAACCTGAAATTGTCTTGCGGGAGCCCTAGTTATTGTTCAAGGAGCAGCCCATGAATAAAACGAAACAAGCTATCAAAACTAACTTTGTTAAGAAAATGAAGCTGTTAGCTAACATCCGCAAAGAGCGGTTAGTTACACAATAGGCCGTTTAGCGCACTTATACCAGTAATCTTCTGGTCTAACAGGTGCGCCATTATTATGCCTGAGTCGAACTGTATAAAGTGTGATCGCTTCTTCATTACAGAATAGAGATTTTGACAACGTGATTTACTAAAAAGTCCATTTGTGACTGTTGAGTTTCCAATGGTGCTATGTAAATCTAATGGAACCAGTCGGTTCTGTGTGCGCTAAGTTGCCGCATGATGATAAAGAGCCTGGGGGTAGGAGTGATGTAAAACAATAACAATAAAGAGCAGCATAGCTGCGTCTGCTCGATAGGGAATAGTAGATAATGCATCAGTGTAACGGAGTGTTTTTAATGATTTTTTTGTGCTTTGCAAGTGAGCAAGCATTTTCAGCAATCGTAGAGAATTTGACTATAGGGAATGCAAAGGCGTTGTCTCTGGCGAATGCTGTAACGGCAGACCCGCCAGGCGTCGATTCCATTCATTTTAATCCCGCTGGTTTGGCGCTTATGAAAGGGCGTAAATCAAACCTTAAGATTATGGCCGCCTACTTATCATTTAATGTGGAATTTGGTGATTATTCCCCAGAGTATCAAGAGCGCTTGGATGCTCTGGGTTTGGAAGATGAAATACCTAACAGCTCAAGCAGCACATCGACTTTAGCTTTAAAAATCCCAGGTAAAGAAAAACCTGAAGAATGGCCACTTCCGTTTTTAATAGCTCCTTTGGGTGGAGCAATTTATAACCCGCCGGGATCCAATTTGACGTTTGGTACTGCGGTATATACACCCATGGCTGCAGGGTATGTAAGAGAAGAGGATGACCCTGCAACATATATGGGCGAAATGTTGGCAATATCAAGGATTACTTACTTCTCGCCTTCGGTGGGTATTCAATTGACCGAGGAGTGGGCCGTTGGGGTGTCGCTTGGGTTATCGTATTTTGGCATCGGTGGTAACACCAGGCTACGTGTGCCTCATAGTCTGGTTGGGCTGGCCTACCTATTGTCGGATCAGTTCACCGAGCAAAACTTATGTGTGCCGGGGGTGATTGAGCTTTGTGACGGCGAACTGACCCCAGTAACAGAGGCGGCACGATTAGAGTTCTACGCCGAAGATACGTTGAGTTTTAGTGTTAATTTTGGCGTGTTGTGGAAACCTGTGCCGTGGTTTAGTTGGGGGGCCGTGTATCAGTCTGAAAGTGAAAATGAAATGAAAGGCACATATCAGATTACTTATAGTGATGCGTGGTCCTCGTTTTTTGAAGGAATCTACGAATCGTCACTAGGGCAGGCTGTGAATGTGTTGCTACCTTTGCCGACAGGAACACAGGTAGAAAAAGGCAAGGCGACTATCAATTTGAAGACGCCAGCGCATTTTGCAACCGGTGTCAGTGTACAGGTGACGCCTAATTGGAAGGTCAATGTTGATGCAAAATGGACTGATTGGGGGGTATGGGATGGGATCACTGTCGAGTTCGACAAGCCGTTAGATTTTTTAAAGATTGCTGGCCCTTTGTCACCCTATGCTACAACGGATGTGTTAACGATCCCCCGTCAATATGAAAGTAGTTGGAATTGGGCCTTTGGTGTGGAGTATCAGTGGAATGATGTGCTTGCATTGCGAGCAGGGTATGAGCCAAGGAAGTCATCGATACCTGAAGACAAACGTGACGTTTTGTTACCTATTGGTGACGCAGAACTATACAGTGCAGGGTTTGCGTATCATTTGTCTGAAGATCAGTTGTTAGAGTTTGGTGTGGGTTATTTGATTTCAACCATCGATGTACCGGCAGGAACCAGCACGAATGCCAATAGTACCGATGAAAGTATTAACATCCTTTATAACCCTTATGCGGGTATAGATTTCACGGGAAAGGTGAAGGGCGTGATGGTTGAGTTCAGTTATACATCAGAATTCTGACACAAAGTTATGTGTGGTGGCTCAAAAAGGCAGTTTTGCTTATATGCTTATAAAACAAGGAGTTGATACCTTGTTTGGAACTGTCGTCCGGATTTGTTTGGGTGTGTTTTTACGCTAAGATATTGTGTTATAAGTACTTTTTACAGCGTTTAGTATGTTTATTCTAAAAATTGTTGATAATCTACTCACCATTGAGAGAGGGCTTGTACACAGAACAACTTTTCCAGGAAAGTTAGCAGGTTGCCTCTAAAGAATTTATTCTACCTTTGATAAAGCTTGGTATGGGAACCAAATATTTATTGATGGGTGGAATAAGAAAAGCCCCTGAGGGGGCTTTTGAAAAATCATGTTGTGTGCCGACTCAACATATTGTTCGTTTTAGCAATATTTTTATTATTGCGGTGTTGTTTAAACACCATTTTTATTATTAGTATTTTTTTATTGTTAGATTTTCTCGCCCGGACCTCATCGGGCATTCCCTTCGCCCGCTACCCAAGCGGGCTTTTTTTTGCCTTTAAAATGTCGCCTAAAAGCAATACGCCATATTTTACCAAATTTTACAAAAAAGCAAGTTTTTGAAGTAAAACTGTGATGTTTCTCATGATTTTTTATAGAACGCTCAATCTAAATGGAAACACATTTAAGAATTCTATTGAATAAACTTATTGGTGTATAAAAGAACAACGCAAGATAATTGGTTGAATCATAAGCGATTTAATGTGTCGTTTCGTAATAATGTGAAATAGTTCCGCTTTTTTTGCCTAAAACAATGCATCCCATGCCCCTTGCTCTCGAAATTAATCCTCAATGTGTCAGAATCCTGCGTAGACTTCGAATATACAGCAGAGGTCTGCCTAAGTGTTTCTGCTTGTTTAACTATTGAACAGTTGTAGCAACATAGAATCGAGCATTGCATGATCCACTCGCCTGGGGTAATGCTCACTATAAAAATTAGAAGGATTGCACTCATGGTAAAGCCGAATGCTAAGTTGGCCTTGCTTCCGTTAGCGATTTGTATTGCTAGCGCACCAGCGCTTGCGGTGACCAATGCGACTGCTAGAGCAAGAGAAAAAAATAAAAAAGATGGAGCGTCGAGTTAAAAGCACTCGAAACGCCGTAAAGCAAAACCGAAGCCGACTCTCTGATATGTCCAGTCGCTTGAAGATTAATGGGTTCTTTTCTTCAGGTGTTACTTTATTGGATAGCGAAGACTTTGAGTTTGGACAATTGGATATTGATGAAGATTATAGTACTTCATCGGTTACTAAGTTGGGGATTCAGATGTCGTTCCAGGTGTCTGATGATGTCAGTGTTACTGGGCAGTTAGTTTCCAAGGGTGTGGATAATTACGATGTAGAAGCCGAATGGGCATACCTTAGTTGGGATGTGACAGAGAACTTTACTGCTCGTATTGGCCGTCAACGTACACCTTATTATATGCTTTCTGAGTATCTTGATGTAGGTTACGCCTACCCATGGACCCGCCCGCCAATTGAAATGTATAACTTACCGTTAAACAATACAGATGGCTTGGCGCTTTTGTATGATTTTAACCTTGGTGACTGGAATTTTGGTACTCATGCTTATATTGGTGAAGGTTTTGGTGATGTTGATGCGCTAGAGGGTAGCTTTCGGTTGCAGAATAAAGGCATATCCTTTACTGCTGAGACAGGTTCCTGGACATTCCGTTTAGGGTACAGTGCCTCAGAAGTTGAAGTGGATAGTATTGTAGCCGGTGGAGCGGGTGATACGTTACTTAACGGTATAAATGGCAATGGAGATGTATCTGGGTTAGTTGATTTTATCGCTGGAATTAATGTTGCCTCTGCTACACCGGGCATAAATGCTATTGACCAAGTTAATCCTTTGCCTCAAGAGGGCATTGAGACGAACTACCTTTCGGCTGCCTTTACTTATGATAATGGAAAGTTGTTGGTTATTGGTGAAATTTCTAACTTAGAGGTTAGTGATTTTATCCAGCCCGCGGGTGATGGTGGGTACTTAATGGTTGGTTATAGATTTGGTAAATGGATGCCACATATAACTTACTCTAAGTTTTATACTGACGCGAAAAATGATGAGCAGGTTCAGGAGTACATAGACGCGGCATTAAATGTGAGCAAACAGGCGCCTGCATTAGGCTTGCTGGCATCACTAAATGCTGGTGGTGGAGCTGATGTGTTTACAGATGCACAAAAAGATGCCACCGCCGATGCAATTGTTGCTGGAATGACTAAGCTAGCAAATAACTTAGAGCCATTAGTGCAGGAGCAGGACTCAATTACGCTGGGTATTGTTTATGATATTAACCCTCGTGTAAAAGCTAAGTTTGATATTACTAAGTATAATAATTTTGGTAAGTACAATAGTTATACCGTAAATGTTGCTGACCCTGCTTTATTTCCTGCAACAGGGACAGTTATTGAAACTGAACTCGATGGTTACGGCCGTTTCGGGTTAACTGACGATGCTGATGCTAGCTATAGACGCAGTATTCTAAGGGGACGATATCACATGAAAATAATAAAACGGTTGATATCATCCGCTGTGGCTGCGTGCCTCCTTACGGGAGCAACAGCATCGGTTGCTGATATAGCAATTATTGTAAATCCAGAGTCTGGTCTTAGCAGTGCAGACGTTAAGCAAGTCGCTTCAGTTTTTCTAGGTAAGCGTGGCAGTATTTCAGGTGTCTCATTGATACCTATAGACCAAGAAGAAGGCCAAGCATCTCGTGATGAGTTTTACACAAAAGTTGTGAACAAAAATGCATCACAGTTAAACGCGTTTTGGTCTCGATTAATCTTTACCGGAAAAGGCATGCCACCTGATCAAGTCTCTGCAGATGCAGAAGTGGTTGAAGTGGTTGCTGATGATCCAGAAATGATCGGCTATGTTAGCCCTGGTGCTGTTGATGACAGCGTTAAGGTTATATTGGTTGTTCAGTAAAATTGTTCAGTAAAGTAGTTCAGTAAAGTAGTTCAGTAAATGGTCTCCTGAGAATGTCTCGTTGCTACAATAGCGGATGGGACATTCTAGCGATTCAGGAGGCCTACTTTCTAAACACTCCGCAACGGCGGCTTTCCTTTATTTGCCTGCGATGCCAGCGCATCCTTCTGATCTCCCTTCACCGGAAATACACAATCCTCTAACCATTCCGTAAATGGCCCTATGCCCAACGGCGGGGTAAGCAAATACCCCTGAATGATGTCACAGCCCATCTCCGTTAACACCTCCATAATATCCTCCGTCTCCACCCCCTCAGCAACAACACGCATATTCATATTGTGGCTAATATCCAGTGTAGAGCGAACAATCATCGTGTCATCCGTATTGTTCTGCATATCAGTAATAAACGAACGGTCAATCTTAAGCTCATTCATTGGCAGCTTCTTCAAATGTGACAAACTGGAATAACCCGTACCAAAATCATCAATTGAAGTAGCTAAACCAATCTCATTCCAGCGCACCAAAATATCGTGCGCCAATTCTGGATTCATCACCATCGCGGTTTCAGTGATTTCCAACGTGACGTATTCCGGTGCGATGCCATGGCAAGATAGCTGCGAGACAATAAAGTCTGTGAGGTCAGGCTCCTCCAAATTGTGAGCAGATAAGTTGATTGAAACCCCTATTAAATACTGCTTCTTGTGTAGTTGTTTTAATAGTGAAAGGGAATTTCGAATAACCCAGCGAGTTAATGGCTTAATAGCGCCCGAGCTTTCCGCCAAAGCAACAAACTCATCAGGTGGTATAAATCCATATTGCTCATGGTTCCATCGCAATAGAGCTTCTGCACTCGTGATTTCCATCTCACGAATATCAAGCTGAGGATGCATGTAAATCTCAAGCTCGTTGCCTTCAATCGCCTTGCATAGATCGCCCATTAATGACAAGCGGCGCTGGCTGTATGGGTTTACATCTTCATTGTAAATACAGCATAGCTGTCCGCGGGTTTGAGACTCCTCAACTGCCACAAATGCATTACGCAGTAGTATTTCTGAGTCGTTGCCGTGATCAGGTGCAAAACATAAACCGCAAGACGTACTGATATCCAAAGAAATACTTTCGAATTGAAATTGCTGAGGTAGCTGATTAAGCATACCGATAACTGTTGCCGCACCCGCACTGTTTTTGGGGTGACGCAGCAAAAATGCCAGGTTAACGCCTTGAATGGCAGCAAGGTATTCCCCTTTTTCCTCATTAAAAGGAATGCTGATCCGCTTTGGAAGCTTTTTGAGTAAATTGTTGAGGGATTGTGCGGTAGTTTTTGCCACCATATCCCCGACATAGTGACCCAAAGTATGATTGATTTCTCGTAATCGCTTTATTTTAATAAGTACCACATAAAGATGCTTAAGCGAGCCTCGTTGATTTTGACTGGCAAGTTCAGCATCAATCACCTCGATGAGTTTATCCCGATTAGGGAGGCCGGTTATTTTGTCGTGGTATGCACGATAGGTTAGCGCAGCCTCGGCTTCTTTGAGGGCATTAATCGCTTTCTGTTGTTTTTGAATGGCGATACGTTTTTCTTGTTGGTGTTGCTGTATGCGATCACCGATAGCGACCGTGATAATGAGTATTTCCGCAACGGTTCCGAATTGTGCTGCATGTAACGTGAAAACGTTAGGGGGGAGTATTCCTCTGAGGGTCAAAATATAAATTAATGTACATACTAATAATGTGCCCCAGCCCAGCAGAAAAAAGCGAGCGGTTTTTCTACCTGAATTCCAGGTGATGATACTCGCTAGAATCATTACAAAAGTGAGCACTGCTAAGGATATATCAGTGAAGGTGATAATGGTCTGATAGGGTAGGGTCATTGCACCGGCAGAAATCATGATACCTATAGGAAGCATGGAGATTAAGGCTTTGTCGGTTTTTGGGGCAAGTTCTTCGGTGTTAAGAAAAGGTCGAGCAAATAGAACACCAAAAACCACCGCGATACCGATAAAAAACAGGTGCGACACCTGGCTCCATTGACTGGAACTTCCCCAAAGATAATAGGCGCCGTGAGTTGATATACCGGCTTGAGTTAGCGCTATCGCGATGACATAACCAATGTAATAAAGGTAAAGTTTTTCTTTTAAAGAAAAATAAATCAGTAAGTTGAAAATTGCAGCAACTAAAAAAATGCCATAAAAACCCCCCCAGATAAATTCACTGTTTTTAACAGAAGTGTAAAATTGCTGGGGTTTCATTAACTCTACCGCTAAGGATTGCTGGGCACGGCTTTTTATGGCAAGGGTAATGGTATAATGCTTGTTGGCTTTTAACGTAATAGGAAATGCCATCATGCGGGACTGTGCATCGCTGCCAGGGGTATTTAAACGATCGTCTTGTTGAAAGTGAGAAGGGGTTTCCCACTCTGTAGCAATGTATAGGTCGACATTATCGAATTGAGGGTATTGGCGATCTAAGACAAGGTGCAAGTGTTGAAGAGTAGCCTGGTCGCCTGTGTCTAGCGTCTGCTGTATCCAGTACGTTTGCTCTGTATTGTTTAGGTGTAGATACTGCTGTGAGGTTTGTTTTACCTTTGTTTTATTGGAATGAAAGCGATCTTCAGCTTCGGAGAACGAAAGAGACCTTGAGGTGCTAAACCACTGGGCCCCCGTAAGCAGTGATTGGCGGTCGGGCATGATGGTTTGCTGTGCCAGAGCCGTATTCGCACAGAGGACACTTACCAGCAGCGTACCGAGTAACGAGGAGCCTAGTAGCAATATGTGAAGTAAGCGTGTTATTGCGTTATTGGTGACCAAATGGAGACATTCCTGCGTGTGATTTCCGGCATATTAGAAAAGTGTAGTGTAAAAAATCAGCATTTCTAATGATGGCCTCCTATTTAACTGCGATCGATAAATAGTGTTCTTGATGGCATAAACTTCATTACTATTTTGCATAATAGTTTTTATAATGGTCGGAATATTGACGAAAGAGGAGAAAGTCTAGTGTATAGCGTTTTAAAACATGCACATATGTTGTTTGCTGTTACGAGTGGGGTCTTGTTTATACTGCGAGGCATCTGGATGATGATGGATTCAGCGCAATTGCAAAAGCGTTGGGTCAAGGTTTTGCCGCATATAAATGATACATTGCTATTGGGGTGTGCAATTGCGTTGACAGTGATATTGCAACAATATCCATTTGTAGATCATTGGCTTACCGCCAAAGTTATTGCATTGGTGTTGTACATCTTGGTGGGTACTGTCGCTATAAAACGAGGAAAAACTAAGAAAATTAGGGTTTTTGCTTTTGTGGTAGGGTTACTGCTGTATGGGTATATCGTTGGTGTGGCTATTAACCATGATGTATTGAGTTTTCTTGCTTAATTCGCAACAGGTAGCGCCAGCGAATGTTTTGCTGGCGCATGCTTTTCGGACTGCCCCCTGAGTTGCCAAACCAGTTCAGTGCATTGTGCTAAGCCTGTTGCACCGAGTGGGTGGCCCTTGGATAATAATCCGCCAGACGGATTTACAACAACTTTGCCCCCGTACGTGTTATCTCCATCGAGAATAAACTTCTCCGCGGTACCTTCTGGTGTGAGCCCAAGAGATTCGTAGGTGATAATCTTGCCCTTGAGGGTCTCCCGGCTTAGTGAACTTTGTCATTCCTACGCCAATAACATTTACACGTCTGGTCATGTTGCTGTCCATTATTTGTTCCCTAAATTCGACATTACGGCCATCATGGCTTCTTGGGTGTTTGATGGGTGATCAGCGTCGGTAAAGTTGTTGATGGTTTCCCAGTGCTCGTTAACATCTTCTGCATTAAACCCGTTGGTGATATTAAATCCGTGGCCTTTACTTCGCTCCCAGCGCAGTTTGCCAATCCAGCCAGCGCCGACTTCAAATAGGCTTCCCGTGTCTGTGTTATTTTCGTCACATAGCTTAATCACTAGGGGGGTCACGTATTCTGGTTTTAGCTGTTCGATAAGTGCTGGTGGAAGGATCGTTTCGGTCATGCGTGATCCAGCGATGGGGGCGATGGAGTTTACGCAAATATTATTTTTCTTGCCTTCAATCGAAAGCGTTTGCCCCAGGCTATATAAACCTAGTTTTGCCATGCTGTAGTTGGCTTGACCGAAATTTCCGTAGATGCCCGCTGCGGAGGCGGTAAAGATAATACGGCCATAGTTGTTTTCTTTCATGTGAGGCCAGGCGGCATGGGTAACTTTGTAGGCGCCTTCAACGTGAACTTGGTAAACGAGGTTCCAGTCGGCATCGGTCATTTTGGAGAAGCTTTTGTCTCTAAGAATCCCGGCGTTATTTACGACAATGTCGATGCGACCAAAATTATCAATGGCGGTTTGTACGATTTTTTCACCATCGGTGACGGAGTTGTAGCTGGCGACGGCTTCTCCGCCTGCGGCGATAATCTCGTCAACTACGAGGTCAGCTGAGTTTTTACTGGCCCCTTCGCCGTGGGCGCTGCCACCGAGATCGTTGACCACGACTTTTGCTCCGCGTTTTGCGAATTCTAGAGCGTGGCTTTTTCCTAGGCCGTTTCCTGCTCCGGTGATTATGACAACACGGTCATCAAAACGTACGTCTGACATGGTCTTTCTCCTAACGGTTTATTTTGGGCAAAAAAAAGGGCGGTGAAGTCAAAATCTGCATTCACAGAGACTAAACCGCCCAAACTTTTATGAGTAATTATTGTTCCTATCTCAGAGATCGTGTTGTATTTGAAACCTTATTTTAGAAAGCGCAGCGAGTACATCCGTGTATGCTTTCTTCGGCGTCCTTGCCTCAGAGATTTCTAAAATAAGGTTTCAAATACAACACTACTTGCTAGCGTCTGAGCTTGTCTCAATAATTATCAATGTCTGTAATTAAAGACCTAAACCACGACCAATGATCTCTTTCATGATTTCATTTGTCCCAGCAAAGATGGGGGTTATTCTTGCGTCCACATAGGCTCGGGCGATGGGGTATTCCCACATATATCCGGCTCCACCGTGGAACTGTACGCATTGATCAACAACACGGTTTTGTAAGTCGGTGCACCACCATTTGGCCGCTGCGGCATCATCGGCGCTTAGATCGCCGGCATTCAGTTTTACGACAAGAGAGTCAAGGAAAGTTTGCCCTATCATTATCTCGGTGTGCATTTCTGCCATTTTGAAGCGTGTGTTTTGAAACTTGCCAATAGGTTTGCCGAATGCTTTGCGCTCTTTAATAAAGTCCATGGTCTCTTCAAAGGCGAAGTGGCAGGCACCCATGGCTCCCGCTGCTGTGACAAGACGTTCTTGAGCTAACTTTTGCATTAGGTAGATAAAGCCTTGTCCCAGTTCTCCGAGCAGGTTTTCCTTAGGGACCTTTACATTGTCAAAAAAGAGCTCGGCGGTATCTTGTGACTTCAGTCCCATTTTTTTGAGGTTGCGGCCACGGGTGAAGCCTGCCATTCCTCGCTCTACAACAATAAGGTTGATACCTTCGTCACTTTTTGCGGCGACGATCACAAGGTCTGCAAGGATGCCGTTGGAGATGTACACCTTTGAGCCATTTAGGAGGTAATGATCCCCTTTGTCTTCAATGCGGGTTTTTATTGCTTGTAAGTCGCTGCCAGCATCAGGTTCTGTCATGGCGATTGCCAGTATGGCTTCACCTGTACAGACCTTGGGTAACCAGCGCTTTTTCTGTTCTTCGTTGGCGTAGGTATCCAAATAGGGGGCTATTACATCGTTATGTAGGCCAACAGCAAACCCGCTTTCGCCAACCATAGCGAGCTCTTCAATCATAATGAGGGAATATCGAAAGTCCCGTAAGCCTAAGCCACCGTATTCTTCGTCGACGAAAGGTGCGAGAAAACCGTTTTCTCCCGCTTTTAGCCATGCTTCTCGCGATACGATGCCATCATCAATCCAATCTTCGGTATAGGGTGCGACTTCTTCATCGCAAAAGCGGCGAAAGCTGTCGCGAAAGACGTTATGTTCTTCTTCAAAGATGGTTCGGTTTTCGATGCTCATTTTGTTTCCTTTTGCAGTAACTGCTTGCACGCACAAGCTTGACTGCTTGGTTCTCATTATTGGTTTCGGTCTCGTTTGCAGCAATGACGGAATCTGCCAAATTTCCTGACATATTTGTTCAGAGGGTTATTTTTGGTTTTTTTAGGCCTCATTATGTCGCGAGCAATATGTAGCGGGCTGTGATGTAGTGAATAGGGTGATGACTACACGGGATGGCTATAAAGTCGCTGAATGGGGTATAAAGGGTGTTTACCTTTGTGTTATTGTTTTCTTGATCTTAAGGGATCAATGGAACACTGTCGAGGCAATCAATAGGTGAGGGGCGTGTGAGAAGTAATGTAATCCCAATTCAACAGGTACTTGTTTTGCTAGAAGGAGCAAAGCGGGGGGGTGTTAGCTCGTTGGATCTGCTGGAGGAGTGCGGTATTGCGCCGGACCTTCTTGAGCAGCCACATGCTGTTATTGAGAAGCAAACCTTTATTCATCTTATGTTGGCTGTAATGAAGCGAACACAAGATGAATTTATGGGATTTGGGAAAGGCAGGAAGTCTAGGCCTGGCACCTTTAGTATGATGGCTCATGCATTAATTAATTGCGCTACTTTAGAGAAGGCAATTTCTCGTAGTATAAAGTTCTATGAGTTGTTTGGTTTAAGCATGTATGCAGAGTTAGTACGTGATGGCTGTGAATCGCGAGTGCAGTTTCACTCTTTTGATGATATTGAGTTTCGGGAGCATATCCTGGAAGCTACGATGTTTCTGGCAGTACGTTTTTTTAGTTGGCTAGTGGGACAAAAAATCGTACCAAAAAAAATCTGTTTTGACTTTGATGTAATGGATGACGGTGGTTACGCGGAACAATTTCCTTGTCCTGTTCTTTATAATCAACCGACAACAGTGCTGGTAATAGAAGGTCGGTATCTTGATATGCCGTTGATTCAAAATGCGTTGTCATTGTCTAAATTCTTGAAGTCGTCGTTACGAGAGTTGATGGAAGGGGATATTAAAAACGCAAGTTTGAACGCTCAGATTCGCAGCATTATTAGTAAAGGTTATGGTAATAATTTTCCGGATTTTTCTGTGGTGTGTGAACAATTAAACATGACCCCGCAAACGTTACGGCGTCGATTAAAAGATGAAAGCACTAGTTATCAAGAAATCAAGGACAGCATTCGGAATGATGCTTCGGTGTATTATTTGTCGCAGCGAGAATTAACCATTGATGAAATTGCTATGTTAATGGGCTTTTCTGAGGCAAGTTCATTTCATCGTGCTTTTAAAAAATGGACAGGGAAAACCCCTGCCGTTTACCGACAGGATATTTTGGAAGGTGAAGCATAGGGTTGTTTTTTACTGAGAATGTTTTTATAGAGAACGCTTAATCTGTTGACCTAAGTGTGTAGTACGCGGTAACGGCTGTACCTGTTTCATTGTACTCTACGCTGTCACATAAAGTGTCGATAAGTGAGGCACCTCGACCGAAAGCATTGTCATCATCGGATGCTTTAAGATTTTTTACATCAAAGCCTTTGCCGGAGTCATTAAAGTTTATTTTCAATTTCCCGTATTCATCACCGAGAATAAATTCGACGTTGATGGTTATATTGCCATCGGTGAGGGCGGCAAGTCTATCTTCTCTTTGTTGGTAATAATCTAGGTAGCCGTCTTCTGTTTCCTTAAGTTCAGACGATAATTCAAGTACACCGTGCTCTAGTGCGTTTGAAAATAACTCTGACATTATGGTGTGTAAATAATCTTTATGTTCTGAAATGGCAGGAGATGAACCAATCATGTCGATAATTTGTGATATGGGTGATGACCCATTAAGAGCGTTAGCATCAAGGTTCATGTTTAATGACCAAGGCAGCTTGCCTTGTGCCAATGGTTTTGTGTCATGCTCGGTTTCTAACTCGACAGGGGAGCAGGTTAACTCGATGATGGTAATGTCATCATTCTGTTCCAAGGCGCCTCGGAAGGTTTTAATGTCGTATAGTAACTTTGTGAACGGGTCTTTTTGAGTGCCATCAAATAACGCTTGCATGCGTTCATCACCGTACATCTCTCCGTCGGGAGTTTCGGTTTCGGTAATGCCGTCAGTGTATATATAATACTTATCGCCGGGTTCAGGGTGTCGAATGATAACTTCACGTTCAAACTCTTTGTCGTCTAGTACCCCGAGAGGCATATGACTGGAGATAACGCTTTCTTTAATGCTACCGTTGGCATCGGTTATGATAATGTCGGGTAAACCACCAGCCCAAAAGGTGACGCGGGTGCCGTCGGCATTCATTTCTAATACCGCTGCGGCCGCAAACATAAAGTCTGGTAGAAACCCTTCTAGGGCAGTATTTAATTTTCGGGCAATATCACTAACGGAATCTCCAGCAACCGTACAGTTGTAGAATGTTTGTGATAGAGGCAGTGCGCCGATGGCAGCGGGCAGCCCATGGCCGGTGAAATCCGCTAATATTACGTATAGGCCGCCAGATGGTGACGGGGCGGATAGCAATATATCACCGTTAAAGGTGGTGGCAGGGGATATGTAGTGGCGAGTATTGGCGCAGTCTTGAAGGCTTGCTCCCATTGCATTTTCGAATACTGCCTTGGCAATCTCGTGTTCGCGCTCCGTCAGCGCATGTAGTGCTTCTAGCTCAACTTTCTGTTTGTTGAGTTCTTCGTTAAGGTCTCTGATCCGAGCGTGAGCGTTGATTTTTGCTTGCAGAACCTGTTCATTAATCGGTTTGCTGAGAAAATCATCACCACCTACAGATAGGCATTTTGCTAATGAAGCATCATCCGATAGTGCGGTTAGAAATATAATGGGGATGTGGGTATCACCGAGTATTTCTCGGATAGCTTTGGTTGAATCAAAACCATCCATCACTGGCATCATGACATCCATCAACACCAGGTCTGGGGACTCTGATTGGAAAAGATCCACGCCTTCCTGTCCATTGACCGCTTCTACTACAGTGTGCCCGTCATCTTCTAGAATCCAGCATAGTAGCTTGCGATTGGCTTCAGTATCATCAACAACCAAAATCTTCATATTAATATGACCCGTTTATTCGATGCTGAATTTTTTGTCGAAACGAGAGATAGTTAAAATCTTTTTAATCTGCGGGCGGCAATTCACAATTGATATTTTTGTGTCTTCCCCTAGTGTTTTTCGCATATTTAACAACATACCTAGCGCTGAGCTGTCCATATGCTCGGTGGCTCGCATATCGATAGTGTATCTTGTACCTTTTTGATCGGAGTATGCTGCACGGAATTCTTGAACTAATTCGAAATCAAATCGACCCACAATACTAATAGTGAGTTCTGCGTTGTCGCTGGATAATGCACTTTCTACCGGCATGGTGTTGCTCCTTCTTTTTTGTTAATCATATTTAAAACAAGTCGATATCACTATCAGAACTGGCGTTGTTTGAAGTCTCCACCATGTTTTGATGTTGGTGGAGTACCAAGATTCCAAGTTCATCAAGTGTACTTTTTGCCTGTTGGGTATAGTGACTCTCTTGTATAAGGTTGTCCCATTGCTTATTAATAAGCTCTAGTTGATTAAGCTTAGCTGTTATTTGAGAAACTACCTGGCCAGTAATGTCACCAAATTGCAATGCGGTGATTGCTCGGTTTACGTCCTGGTTTACATGTTGGTTAAGCCCGTTAAGCTCATCCATTGTGCTGGATATGGACTTGTTCATATCTTCTAGGCTGACAAGCATGGTATCGACATGGCCCTTCGCATCAATGGCGTTATTAAGGTCCATCGATGCTATGTCTCCGACAATGCGTTTCACTTCAGTGACGGTGCTTTGAGCGGTTTCTGCACGGTTGCGAATCTGATCACTGAGGTTATTTGTGTGTTGGGAGAGGTTGCGAACTTCATCTGCTACCACCGCAAAACCTCTTCCTGCTTCACCCGCTCGAGCGGCTTCAATAGCAGCATTAAGGGCAAGTAAGTTAGTTTGTTCTGCAATGTTACGAATTTCATTGAGCAGGCCAAACATTTGCTCTAATTCGGTGACCATGTCCCCAATATGATGAACGGCTTGGATGCTTTTGTCGCTAACGTCAACCAATAGGCCAACGTACTCTGATAATGTGTTGCTAACTTCTCTTGCAAATTTTTCAACCGTTACGGCTTCTTCATTTGATTGGCCGGTGCTATCTGTGTTTGATTCATGAGAATGACCAGTAACCAGCATCATAACTTTGTTTATTAGCTGATTGGTTTCATTGGATGTTGCAGACATACCGGAAAAGCTACCGGTTAACTGAGTGGTACTATCGTCAATGGCACTTTTTAGGAAACTTAAATCCTTCTGGATTTCATCATGGCCTTGATGCATGGCCTCCATTGAGTCTTCTAGAGGTTTTGTCTCGCTGTGCGGTAGGAATTCTGGCTCTTCGACAGTATCAGTTACTTTGGGGGGGGCTAGTTGCTCTTTGTGTATAAAAATATAGGCGGCGATAACGGTTGCGAATACGCCAAGGCTCGTCCACAGCTCTGACTGTGATAACTCTGGTAACAATGCACCTATTGCTGCACTGGTCATGAGTAGCAGCAGAAAGAGATGATACTTGTTCAAAATGCGCATATTCCCAAAGAAATCGAATAGAATGATCTGTAACTGGTTGTTTTATAATCAGTTTAGACCAGGAGCGCATTTTTTCCAGTTAGAGAGTGAAAAAGGTTTAGCTGTTTCCTCCTTGTTTTTCTTCAAGCTCCTCCCAGCGAGCAAAAGCCGTTTCTAATAACGCTTCGACTTTTGTTAATTCCGTTTGTAAATCAGTCACTTTATTTGGATCTTCCTGATATAACTTCGGATCAGCAAGTTGTTCATGGGTGGAGGCGATTAGGGTTTCGTATTTCTCAATGTCTTTGGGTAGTGACTCTAACTCTTTATTTTCTTTATAGCTGAGTTTGGTGGTTGCATTGTTTGTACTTTTCTGGAGTTTGGCCGCTTTTTCTGGTGCCTTTTTCAATTTTCCCTTCTCTGGACGCTGGCGTATCCAGTCGTCATAACTACCGATGTAATCATTAACATCCCCATTGCCTTCAAACACCAAGGTGCTGGTTACTACATTATTGATGAAGGTTCGGTCGTGACTAACGAGCAATAGGGTACCGGTATAACCGGATACAAGCTCTTCTAACAGTTCAAGGGTTTCTATATCTAAGTCGTTGGTGGGTTCATCCATAACCATTAGATTGGAGGGCTTAGAGAATATCTTAGCTAATAGTAAGCGATTTTTTTCACCACCAGATAATGCTTTAACGGGAGTGTTGGCCCGCTCAGGTGTAAACAAAAAGTCCTGTAGGTAACCAATGACATGTTTGGTTTGCCCGTTCACATCAATGGAGTCACTGCCTTCCCCAATGTTTTCTCTAACCGTTTGAGATTCGTCTAACTGATCTCGCAGCTGGTCGAAGTAGGCAATTTGCAAGTTGGTCCCAAGATCAACACTGCCGGATTGAGGTTCAAGTTTACCGAGTAATAGATGCAGTAACGTAGATTTACCGACACCGTTTGGACCAATTAATCCCACTTTATCCCCACGTAATATCAGCGTGGTTAGGTCATTAACGATAGGTTTGTTGCTGTAGGTAAACTGAATATTTTTTGCATCAATAACTTTTTGGCCACTGCGATCGGCAACTTGTGTTACAAAGCTGGCTTTGCCTTGTACATTACGACGATCGGAGCGCTCTTGGCGCATTGTTTTTAGTGCGCGAACTCGCCCTTCATTTCGGGTACGTCGGGCTTTGATACCTTGGCGTATCCATACTTCTTCTTGGGATAGTTTTTTATCGAAAAGAGCGTTTTGCTTTTCTTCAGCTTCAAGTTGTTCTTGTTTACGGCGTAAATAGTTTTGATAACTTCCTGGCCAGTCTGATAACTTGCCTCTATCAAGATCTACGACGCGGGTAGCCAATTTATCCAGAAAAGAGCGGTCATGACTGATAAACAGTAGGCTACCCTGGTAGTTGGCAAGAAACTCTTCTAACCATTGTATTGATTCGATATCCAGATGGTTGGTAGGTTCATCAAGTAACAAAAGGTCTGGCTCTTGAACTAGCGCTTTGGCAAGTAATGCTCGACGTTTTATACCACCGGAGAGATCGGCAAACATCATGTCGCCATCCAAACTCAGTTTGGATAAGGTGGTCTCAACCCGTTGCTCAAGCTCCCAACCATTTTTTGCTTCTAGTTGGCGCTGAGTGACTTCCAGCTTATTGAGGTTCTCTTCACTCGGGTCTTCGGTGACCAAATGGATGACTCTGTGATACTCGTCGAGTAGGGGGGCGATATCCCCTAAACCTGATGCAACAACATGAAATACGGAGCCTTCCCCTGTATCAGGTACATCCTGTTCTAAACGGGCAATTCTGATGTTGCCGCTAGATTCGATAAGGCCTTCATCGGGTTTGATGTCACCGGTTAGCACTTTCAGTAAGGTAGACTTTCCCGAGCCGTTACGCCCTACAAGGCATAACCTATCGCCTTTTTCGATCGTTAGGTTGAGGTGATTAAGCAGTAATGGACCACCAAAACTCACAGTAATATCACGTAGTCGAAGCAGGGACATGGGAACTTCCTTTAGGGCGAATTGAATCTAAAACAGGGATTAGAACAGAGAATGGGCGGCAGTATACCTGAAGTGAAGGGAGTGTGCGTTGAAGAATGCGGGGAAGGGGACGTTTGGTGGGAGCGCCCCCAAATTGAGGGCTATTAGCGTGATTCACAGCCTGCTGATTAGCAAAGACCGTTAAAATTCAGTGATACTAACCCCGGGACAGCAAATCCTTCGCTATATGAGTGATTTGTATCTCATCAGTACCACCATAGATTTGGAGAATTTTTGCATCTCGAGCAAGCTGTTCAACATGGTATTCGGCCATATATCCGTTGCCGCCATGGATCTGTACTGCTTCTAATGCAACATCGACAGCCGTCTGAGCAGCATATAACTTCATAGCAGAGGCTTCTGCCAATGTTGGTTTCTGTCCTTTACCTGACAATTCTATATAGCGGAACACCATATTTTGCAGGTTCATTCGTGCGATTTCCATCTTCGCAAGTTTGGCTTGGATTAATTGAAACTGCCCTATAGGCTGGCCAAACTGAACACGTTCTTTGGAGTATTGTACTGATAAGGATAGACAGCGCTCAACGATGCCCAAGGCCATAGCAGCAACCCCGGAGCGTTCAGAGGAGAACGTATCTTTTGCTCCAGATCGTGCGGACACTTCTTCCGTTTCACCTAAGAGTCGTTCAGGCCCCACTTTGACGTCTTGTAGGAATAATTCACCTGTTGGTGAGGAGTGGATACCCATTTTTCTAAACGGTTTACTTTGTTCTAATCCCGGCATTCCACTATCTAGAATAAAGCTTAGTACTTTACGCTGCTTGGGCTCAACACCTGGTTCGTCTAATTTACAAATAAAGATAATGGTGTCAGCGTAGGGGCCGTTTGTGATAAAGGTTTTGTTGCCATTTAAAAGATAACCACCGTCATCGGTACGTTTACAGCTGGCTTTCATTGAGCCAAATGCATCGGAGCCTGAATTAGGTTCGGTAATTGCCCAAGCCCCGACTTTCTCAAGCGTCAATAATTCAGGAGCCCAACGTTCCTTTTGGGCAATGCTACCTTTAGACATAATGGCGCCGGCGGTTAGCCCCATGCTCACACCCATAGCCGTTACCATTCCGGGGCAGTATTTACAGAGCTCGATGATAGGGATAAGGCTCATGGCGGTTTCTTCGCCTCGCATCATCTCTCGCTCTTCATCGGTTTTACTGGAGGTTTTTGGCTCGTACTCGCCGGCTGCAATCGCTTTTTCTTTGCTGATGGTTTTTTCAAATTGTGCCCTCGCCATAACGTCAATGCCAAAGGTCTTAATCATCTTACGTAAAACCTCATAGGGAGGTGTGTCGCCGTGTTCTAGTTCTTCTACCTTGGGGGCAATTTCTGCTTCCACAAAATTACGCACGGCATCTCTCATCATGCGCTGTGGTTCACTCCAATCTATCATAGGTGACTCCTAGGTTATTACGTGGTTAAAATTGATATTACAAAGTACATATTGCAATAAGAAGATTATCGAATTCGTAGGGTTCTAGAAATGACCAAAACTACGACTTTACAGTCACTTTTGGTCAGGGGTTCATTAAAGGTTCATTAAAACGACTTATGAAAAACTGGATTGTAATTCGTCTGCCATACCGTGAAAGCGATATGCATCATCGGATTGCCCTTGGCTCTCCAAAGCGCTGGCAAGAGTGTTAAGTGCTTTTACCAACATGATGTCTTTTTTCGGGTCACTGATAAGGTGTTTAGTGAGTTTTCTGGCAGTATCCAGTTGACCGATATTGATAAAGGCTAATAGTAGTTTGATATCTAGGTCATAAGGGATGGCTGCAGACTCTTCCTGAGATAAGTATTCACAGTACAGGTCGTGAACTTGTTGCAGGTAATGTGTTTGGTGAATACCTTGCTGGAATATCTCGAATGCTAATCGATTGACACCTTTTTGATTACGAAAGAGCTTTTCCAGGTGGTAGTGTTGGATTTTAACGGTAATATCATCAGGGTACTGTTTTTCTAACGCGGTGAATTTCTTTTTTGCGCTATCAAAGTTAAATACCGTCAACTGTTTTAGCGCGTCGTTAAGTTGGGTTCTGTATTCTTCATCTTCATCGGTTGTTCCCGACTCAAGGGCTTCCTTATCAATACGAATAAGCCAGCGTTTAAGGGAGAAAATAATACCGCCTCCCGCAATAAGTCCACCAAGATGAGCGGTGTAAGCAATGTGGGAATCGGGATTCAGAATCCATTGCAATATTTCAATGGCAATCCATACCGGTAAAATGACCAGTGCCGGTGCCGTGAAATAACCAAAATAAACAACAACGGAGTAAAAGAAACGAATCTTACGCAATTCATAAATGGCGGCATACATACCTAGTACCGCGGAGATTGCACCGGACGCTCCAACTAAGGGGGTGGTGCTAGAACCATTAAATAAAGTGAAGGTAAGACCCGCAAATATTCCACACACTATATATGCAATAAAGAAGTGGAAGGAGCCAATTGCTGCTTCTACACCTAAACCGGCTATGGCTAAAAAAAGCATATTACCGATAAGGTGGCTCCAATCCCCGTGTAAAAATTGATGGGTGAAGTAGGTAATTGGACGATTTTCAGAGGGTGTTAAGCCGTATTTGATAAAACTCAGCTCACGAATTTGTTTTTCAACGGCCTGGTGTTGTTTTAGCCATATACCGTACTCTTCTCCACCCCAAAATGAGATGTCCGTGCGATTAAGTGTGTGAATAAAGCCTATGTCGGAGATGATATAGGGGTAAATGGCTTCTTTGTCTCCCTTATCCCAGCGTGCTTCAATTTTTTTTGCGAGCTCTGTTTGACGAGACTGATATAAGTAACTGATGAAAACCGAGTATTCCATTTCTGGCAAATCACTGCTTCTATAATAAGAAGCAATATCTTCAAGTTTTTGGGCATCGTGAGATTGCCATAAAGCGAAAACTAAGAGGTTCACTATTATTAGCAAACCAGTCACCACTGGAGCACGCCGCCAGTCGAGACCTTTTTCAGCAGGGATAATGATCATCGTTGGACTCTTTTAGGCTAATTATTTGAGTAAAAGCACGAACTTAGCGGTGTTTTTAGATAATTTTGTTCTTAATATGGCACATAACCAGCAAATTACACCTTTTTGGACGGATAGTTTGCTATATTCGAAACTTAGGTTATCTTAATAAATACAAGGTTCTCAATTGGTTAAGTACAAAAGAGGGTTGAGTTTTGACTAAATCAGAATTGATTGAGCGTGTTTCCATACGGCAACAGCAGCTCTCTCAGAAAGACGTCGAGTTGGCGATAAAAACAATGATTGAGGAAATGTCTCAAACATTGGCGACAGGCGGACGTATAGAAATTCGCGGTTTTGGTAGTTTTTCGTTGCACTACAGATCCCCTCGCGTGGGACGTAACCCTAAAACAGGGCAGTCCGTGGATCTAACCGGTAAATATGTTCCACACTTTAAGCCTGGAAAAGAGCTTAGAGAGCGGGTGAATGAACACCCGACGCCACCGATGGCTAACTAATAACCGATTGTAAACCTTCAAGAGGCTGTGGAATCGACATAAAGTTGATTGAAGGTTGCTCAGGCCGGTTGAATGGCTGAGCCTGTTGAATAGTTGTAAAAAAACCTTGAACTTTATTTGAGAAAAGCGGCATGATTGCGTCATCATGTCGCTTTTTTTATGTCTATTTTGGCCCCGGTTGTGGGTGTTGATAGGCATTTGTTTTATTTGGGTATTGTTTGGTTTATGGGTAAATTGAAATTTTTGTTAATTCTTTCTGCGGTATTAATTTTTGGTACTGTAGGAGGGGTGTTAATGTGGACGAATGATGGCGTTACTGTTGCCATTGATTTGTTATTTTATGGCCCTTATTCATTGCCTCTTGGGCGATTGATCTTATATTGCTTCTTTTTAGGGTTAGTATTTGGGGCGTTGTTGTGTGTTGCGTATGTTTTTGTTCAATCTATAGAGCTTCGGAGAGCACGTAAAGATGCAGAGAGTTATAAACAGCAGCTTGATCATCTTAGAAGCCTGTCGCTGAAAGATGCTCCCTAGATGAAAGACTTAGTGGTTGGCTCATTGTTATTTCTAGCCATTGTAATTGGTTGGTTTTTGGGCAAGGCAGAAAGAAAGAAAAAACCTGCACACTTGGGGGCAGACCCTATTACCCGAGAATATTTCCTTGGGTTGAACTTGCTGTTAGATGATAAGCAAGATGAAGCGATGGAAGTATTTATACGTACCCTGGATGTGAACCCAGATACCGTAGACACGTACTTGGTGATGGGGAGTTTGTTTCGACGACGTGGTGAGGTTGATCGCGCCATTCGTATCCATCAAGATTTGTTGGCTCGACCAACCCTTTCGAAGTTACAGCAAAATACCGTGCGGTTTGAATTGGCGCGAGATTACCTCAAGGCCGGGTTGTTAGATCGTGCAGAGCGTATTCTCAAAGAATTGGTAACGGAAGATAGTGTGTATGTTTTACGTAGCCTTGAGTTGTTGTTATCTATCTATGAGCAAGAAAAATCCTGGGATGAGGCCGTTGAAACAGCCAATGTACTCGTTGGAAAGGGCAAAGCAGAGATCCAGTTTCGATTAGCCCATTACTATTGCGAAATGGCTGAGAAGTCCCATAAATTAAGCGATATCGTTGATGCACGCCGTTATTTGAAAAAAGCGTTGCAAGCAGATAAAGGCAGTGTTCGAGCAAGTTTGTTGCAAGGACGGTTTGAGTTTGATGCGGGCGAATATAGCGATGCGATTAAAAGCTTAAGAAGAGTTCGCCACCAGGACAACGATTTCTCTCCAGAGACGCTAGGTTTGTTGGATAAAAGCTATGAAGCGCTGAATGAACCGAAAGAATATATAAAATATCTATTTACGTTACTGGAACAACATCCCGCGATATCCATTGTTATTGCGCTTTCAGATAAGCTTCGTCAGTTGGAGGGGGATTATGAAGGTGCGTATGTTTTGTCCGAATATCTCAAAAAACGCCCATCGGTAAGAGGCCTTCATCGTTTGATTGATTTTCATCTTGCGAATACTGAAGGCCCTGCCAAGGAAAATTTGGCATTGTTACAAGCATTTACGCAACAAATGATTCACAATAAACCCATTTACCAATGTAAGGCTTGCGGATTTGACGGCAAAGCTTTGCATTGGCACTGCCCTAGCTGTTTAGGTTGGGGTACGGTAAAACCTATACATGGTTTGGAAGGAGAGTAACGCCTAAGCTTGCCAACCTTCAAGCCTACCAAATAAGTCTCTTAATCAAGTGTGTAAACGTTATGACAAACTCGTCTGCGGCAGCGTCGGCTGCTATCTCCCCGGTTATTGTTGCTCTGGATTACCCATATCTTAGTAATGCGTTGGAACTTGTTGATCAGCTTGATCCGAGTAAATGTAGGGTTAAAGTAGGTAAAGAGCTATTCACGCGAGAAGGCCCGGCAGTGCTTAAAGCGCTACATGACCGGGAGTTTGAAGTGTTTTTGGATCTTAAATATCATGATATTCCCAATACTGTCGCAAAAGCCTGTGGTGTTGCGGCGGACATGGGGGTGTGGATGATGAATGTTCACGCATCCGGAGGTGCGCGAATGATGGATGCTGCGAGAGTCGCTGTTGAGCAATCAGGCTCCGGAGCTTTGTTGATAGCGGTAACGGTATTAACCAGTATGGATGCAGATGATTTGAAAGGCATCGGTGTTAGTGTTGGCCCCGAAGAGCAGGTGTCACGCTTGGCCAGGTTGGCAAAAGATAGCGGATTGGATGGCGTGGTTTGCTCTGCGCAAGAGGCTGAAATGCTTAAGATGCAATTAGGGGCTGATTTCGCATTGGTGACACCTGGTATTCGCCCTGTTGGTGTTGATGCAGGGGACCAGCGTCGGGTTATGACTCCACCTCAGGCATTACAAGCAGGTGTTGATTATATGGTGATTGGGCGTCCCATCACCCAAGCAGAATACCCACAGCAAGCCTTGGATGAAATAATTGCTTCATTAACCTGACTTTCCTTATGCGTCTAGGGTCTCTATATTGTGCATTAAGCACATGATTTTTAACGCTATTAATGCAGTAGCTTACAAAATGATCATAATGGAGATCAAACAATGACGTACCTAAGGATAGTAGTTGCTTCTTTATTTCTTTTTATGGGAAGTATGGTTAATACAAGTTTAGTAATGGCTGAGTCAGCTGAACCTTCTACGCAACAAGTAGTCAATATAAATACGGCGAATGCTGAAACACTGTCAGCGGCACTAAAAGGCATTGGCTTAAAGAAAGCTCAGGCGATTGTTGCTCATCGAGAGCAATATGGGCAGTTTAAAACGTTGAATGAACTGACGGATGTTAAAGGTATTGGTGCTGGAACCATTGCTAAAAACGAGGCGGTTATTGCCGTTAAATAACGTCTTTTAGCGCACTACATATTCGCTACATCGTAGTATTATAGGGCTATATAGAGAAATCTGTGTAGCCTTCCTTTTATGTGAAAAATACCATTCCAATAATGTGGTTCGCATCGAGTGATTGTAATGTGTACAATGCGGCTAACTAAGAATAGGGAGATTTACTGTGAATAATTATCGATTTTTACCTCATGTGTTTGTGGCTGTTTTACTAAGTTGGGTAGTGTCTCTGGCTGGCGTTGTTCAGGCGGCTGACGAAGTTGCGCCTGGAACATTAGTTGAAAATTTGTTCAATGAAATGAATGAGAAGCTTCAGGCGGATAAGGAAATAATCGAAGCGGATCGTGGGCATCTTCTGGCTTTGGGTAATGATGTGCTTGGCCCTTATGTCGCGTTCGACAAAATGGCTAAGAAAGTTTTAGGTAAGCATTGGAAGAAAATCACTAAAGATCAGCAGGCACGTTATACCAAAGCGTTTAAAGAAAGGGTTAGCTTAGCGATGGTGTCGCAGTACGACCCAAGTAAAAGTTATGCCTTAAAAGTAACGGGTGAGCGACGTAACAAAAAAGGTAATCTGGTATTGGTTAAAAGTTCTGTTAAGGAGTTGAGTGGTGCAAGCTCATACTTGATTGATTATAAATTGTACCAAAATAAGAAGACACAGCAGTGGCAGGTATATGATGTGATTGTGGAAGGTATTAGTGTTTTACAAAGCTTTAAGTCCGCTAGTGCTGAAGAAATTAAGAAAAATGGCATAGAGAAATTGATAGAACAGCTTGAAGTTTCTCCAGAAGGAAAAAGTGTAAAAGTGACGGATGATATCGTGGCTAATGTGGTAGTGAAAGATGCGGAGTAACTCATTTTTCAAGGTTTTACAAAGTGATGCTATCTGTCTGAAAAAGGACTAAAAAACTTGCGTGTTTTAAGCCTAAGGCCAATACTGACGAACATGGTGTAAACGTGTTTTGAAGGTTGGTCTTTTTTGATGATTGAAAATGTAAAACTAGCGATAATTGGATTGGGTTATGTTGGACTTCCGCTTGCGGCGGAGTTTGGGAAGAAGATATCGACGTTGGGTTTTGATATCAACAAAAGCCGAATCGGTGAATTAAACGATGGTATTGATAAAACCTTAGAAGTTTCTCCAGATGAGTTGAAACAGGCAAGTAAGTTGTCTTTTAGCTGTGATGTTTCAAGTTTATCTGAATGTAATGTGTACATTGTCACAGTCCCCACGCCAATAGATAACCATAAACGACCGGATTTAACACCTCTTGTAAAAGCAAGCGAGATGCTCGGCAAGGTGTTGTCTAAGAATGATGTGGTTGTTTATGAATCAACTGTTTATCCAGGTGCTACGGAAGAGGTTTGCGTTCCTCTATTAGAGCAACAATCAGGGTTAGTGTTTAATAAGGACCTGGCGATAAAGAACACCGTGTTACCAATATATTAAAAGTGACGTCTGGATCTACACCAGAAATGGCAGAGTTTGTAGATCAGTTATATCTTAGTGTAATTCAGGCGGGTACCTATAAAGCGAGTTCTATCAAGGTAGCAGAGGCAGCGAAAGTTATTGAAAATACTCAGCGTGATGTGAACATAGCGTTGATCAATGAATTGGCACTGATATTTAATAGATTGGACATTGATACGGAAGAGGTATTGAAAGCAGCGGGTACTAAATGGAATTTTTTACCTTTTCGACCAGGGTTAGTTGGGGGGCACTGTATTGGTGTAGACCCATACTATTTAACACATAAAGCCGAAGAGATTGGTTATCGACCAGAAATTATTCTGGCAGGTCGCCGGCTAAATGATGGGATGGGGGAGTATGTGGCATCTCAGCTTGTTAAATTAATGCTCAAGAAATTAATACAAGTGGGTCAGTCGAAGGTGTTGGTGATGGGGTTGGCTTTTAAGGAAAATTGCCCCGATATTCGCAATACCAAAGTGGTTGATATCATTGATGAGCTAAAAAGTTACGGCGTTACAGTAGACGTATTTGACCCGTGGGTTAGTAAAGAAGATGCGGTACATGAATACGGGATCAATTTAGTAAATGAGCCTCAGCAGAATCATTACGATGCCGTGGTCATCGCTGTTTCACATAAGCAATTTAAAGACATGGGAGTAAGCAAGATTAGAACGTTAGGAAAGGGTGATGCTAGTGTGCTTTACGATATTAAGTATTTGTTCGAAGCGGATAAGGTGGATGCGCGCCTGTAGTTGTCAATAAATAATCTAATTTGTTAAGTTTCATGCTTAAACAGCGTATCTATCTGAAAACTAGGCAAAAAAACTTGCGTGATTTGGTTTTCAGGTCGATACTC